>Ga0207678_10000685_pt1 | contig 31000 bp, 28 predicted proteins | sample KBSC63metaG_FD_184319 | JGI IMG/M metagenome (GOLD analysis project Ga0207678, IMG submission 184319) | Corn rhizosphere microbial communities from Kellogg Biological Station, Michigan, USA - KBS C6-3 metaG (SPAdes) (version 2) | ecosystem: Host-associated > Plants > Roots > Rhizosphere > Soil ... | reverse complement strand
AAAGGGATTGGTCGCGGGTACGAAGATCGACAGCGTCGGTTGACCTTGCAGCGACCGTCCCCAGCTTCGCTCGGCGGTCAGCGTGAGCGTGGCGTCGATACCCGGCGACAGCGGCTGCTTGATAACCGCATTGCCCTTGAATGCATCGTTGCGCTCGATCAGGGTCGCGAAGGGCCGTACATCGAACACATTGAGCCGGCCCGCGGTCGGCAGATAGGCTGACAGCTGGCTACGCAGCGCGGGATCCGCCGGCACGCCGGTCGAGAAGACGATATGCCCCGCTGCGGCGCTCAACGCCGGGTCGATCTCGCCGCTGGCGGCATCGACGACATTGCCGATCGGATCGAACAGGTCGTCCGGGTCCAGCGTGAAAGGGCGCCCCGACGTCAATAAAGGATCAGTGTGGCGATATTCGCCCGCAAGCGTCAGCCTTCTCTTGTCGAAAAGGCGGGTCATGCCGGCGTTGGCACCGAAGGTCTCCGCGCCGCCTGCGGTGGCACGGCCCGCATTTGCGGAGATATCGATTTGCCGGAAGCGCGTTTTGGTCATGAAGTTAAGCAGGCGCCGCGTCGGCGGATAGCCATATTTGATCGCGGCGGCTTCGGGCAGAATCTCGGTTCCCGTGAGCGCCTCGGTTGGCAGGCTTTGTATCTCCTCATATCCGCTGATGCGCTGGCCGTTGAGCAGCAGGATCGGGTCGCTGCCGTCGGCGGACCGCGCCATCGGCACCAGCACGCGCAGCAGATCGGCCATGCTGGACGCGCCCGTACCGGCGATGAAAACATCGTCGAAGGAGGCTATCGGCGCGATGTCGGCGATAGCGGAACCGCGCTTGCCGCGAACCACCAGCTCGTTTTTTGGGTTCATATCCCCGGCGTCGCTGTCTGCGCTGGCGACGGACGATGGCAAGGTTTGCGCCGATCCTGGCCCGGCCGCGTACGTCAACAGGACGCAGGTCGCCAGCCCGGTCAGGCGGCGTCCCGAGAAATGCACCTGCTCCCCAAAAGCCCGGATAATTGTTCGCCCGTCCCGCACTACGTGCCCCAAGCATAGCGCTACTACCCGGCGGGTCCATGCGCGACGTCGCCGATTTGCGCGGCTTTCGGCCCGTCGCGATCCGGTTGCGGCCTGGCGCAGCGGTCCCTACGGGGGCGCACGATGCGCCTGGCGTCCTATTTCTCCTTGTCGGACCCAGAGCATGCGGATGCGCGGCGCCGCGCCATATCGTTTGCGATCACGATCGGCATCCACCTGCTGTTGCTGCTGTTGCTGCTCAAGCTGACACCACCCTTCGTCAAGATGGCCGACAAAGGCAGCCAATTGCTCAGCTTCAACACCGCGCCCGACGAGCAGGAAGAAACAACCCAGGCCAAGAACACTACCAAGACGCGGAATACGCACGCGGCGTCCCCGCCCACGCCCACGGTTCCGCCCCCCAAGATCCTGCTGCAGGACAAGGCCGCACCTTGGGTGCTTACGCCCGGCCTGGAGAAGTTCGACATACGCCAGGCGCCGACCACCCAGCCGTCGCAATCCCAGTCCGACGCCAGTGCAAGCGACGAGGCCAATGGCAATTCAGACTCCGACCGGCCGGTAGCCTATGGGCGCGGCGGACAACCCTTATATGCCGCGGCATGGTATCGCGAGCCCACCGACGCGGAGCTCGCTTATTATCTCAAGGGAGCTCGTCCCGGTCCCGGTTATGGCGAGATCGCTTGCCAGACGGTGGCGCGCTACCATGTCGACAATTGCGAGGAGCTCGACGAAACCCCGGGCTCGGGTCTCGCCCGCGCGGTACGCGAGGCAGCCTGGCAATTCCTGGTCCTGCCACCGCGTATCGGCGGACGAATGCAGATCGGGACGTGGGTGAGAATCCGGATCGATTATACCGAGCGCAAGCAACGCTAGCCTAAAAAGGGGGCCACCGCGTTCAGCGGCGGCCCCCTAAATAGCGTCCAGGATCAGAAGATCCGGCCGAGCTTCACCCTGGCTCCGACATAGAGATACCGGCCAAGCGGCTCGTTCGGGTAATATATCAGGGACGGATCAGGCTTCGGCTGCGTCAGGTTCTTGACGCCACCATACATCTCGAACTTCTCGTTCACATCGTAGCTGGCATAGATGTCGTGCTGCCAGTGCGCCTTGACATATTTATACTCGGGCGCGGTCAGGTTCGGATCGGCATTCACCGCGTCATGCGAATTACGCAAGACGTGATCGAACCAGGAGAGGCCATAGGCCAGCTTCAGCTTTTTGTAGCTCCAGGCGGCGTCGAAATTCGCCTGATATTTGGGCGCTCCGCCGGCGTAAGTGCCGCGATCGTCGGTGGGGTCGGCGCCCGGCGTGCCGATCAAGGTCAGCTTGTCGAGATAATTGCCGACGAAATGAAGGTCGAAGCTGCCATAATCCCAGCGCGGGCGCAGCGTGTAGGCCACGTCCACGTCGAGGCCGCGCGTCGCATAGCTGGCGACGTTCTGCGGGATGCGGGAAAAGCCCGTGATCCGGCCGGGCTGATTGCCCCCCTTGTTGCGTGTGATCGCGGCGCAGAACTGGTTGTTGATATCCGCCTGATCGACGCAGAGGTCAGCCAGTTGCTGCGGCGTGACCACGCTGATCGCGTCCTTGAGCTTGATATCGTACCAGTCGGCGGAGATCGTGAGCCCGCGGATGAAGCGTGGTGCGATCACCGCGCCCGCCGTCCAGGTGCGTGCCGTTTCCGCCTTCAGTGACGGATTGCCGCCGAGCAACCCGCCGACGCTTGCCGAGTTAAGGTCGGTGAAGGTTGCGGGGTCGGCCCCAAGCGAGGTCAGCAACGCCTTGCAATTGGCCGGCCGGCTGGGCTTGCCGAGATTGATGTTGGCGGTCGAGCAGGGATCGTTGATGAACTGGAAATCCTGCCCGTTGGGCGCGAACAATTCGCCGATGTTCGGTGCGCGGACCGACTGCGCGTAGGTGCCGCGGAAGGTGAGGTCGCGGACCGGCGCATATTGGCCGTTCAGGCGCCAGGTCGTGGTGTGGCCGATGGTCGAATAATCGGAGAAGCGAACCGCGCCGCCGACCGTGAGCAGGTGTGCGAAGGGCACATCCTTGAGCAACGGCGCGTCGAGCTCACCAAAGGCTTCCTTCACCGTGAAATGGCCCCGCGCGATCGGCGTAAGGTTGGAGAAGGTCAGCCCCTGCTGCGCCACCGGATCGGGGATGTCGGTGCTGCTTTCACGCCGATATTCGCCACCTACAGCGAAACCGATCGGGCCGCCGGGCAGGTTGAGGAACGCACCGGTGTCACCGCTCAGCGAGGCGGTCGCGACGTGCTGCGTCAGCTTCGAATGCTCGGTCGTGTTGACCGAGATGAAGTTCTTCGCCGCCTGGCTGGGTGAGCCTTCGCCGAACAGGTTCAGCGGGGCGCACTGGCCCGGGGTGAAGGAGAGCGGGCCGTCGCGCAGCGTGCGGGTATAATCGTCGGGCTGGCTGATGTCCGCGGTCGGGTCGAGGTTGATCCGGCAAGTCACGCCGCCGTGGCCATCGGGCACCGCATCCAATGATGCGAGAAAGCGGTCGGTATATTGGTCACCGATAAAGTGGTTCGTGATCTTGTTTTGCGAATAAGTGTAGGATGCATCGTAGCGCAGATGGCTCGACAGATCGCCCTTCGCGCCGATCACGCCGCGCGCGGTATTGCGGATGATCCGCTCGCCGCGTGTGCCGAGATCGAAATTGTCGCGATTGAGCAGGGCGCCGCCGGCGTCGGCGATGATACCCTTCAGCGCATCCGGGATGAACGGATTGGCCGGATCGATATGGATATAATAATCGAAGGTCGGCTGGCTGATCGAATAAGAGATGGTGTGGGCATATTTGGCCTCACCGTAGAGAGTCAGCGCCGGGCTCACTTCGAAATGCGCGATCAGGTTGCCGATGTGGCGCGTGATCTTCGGCAGCAGGTCGCCGCGATAGTCTGACTGGAGCGTGCCGTCGCCGCCCTGCTGGTAGAAATCGGGCACGAACAGGCCGTGGTTGAATGGCGCGCCATTATTGCCGAGATAATCGGGCAGCCCGTCGAAATCGACGTCGACACCGCCCTGGCGCGACGTGTCGAAGAAGCGGACGTCCTGCAGGGGCACTCGCGTCGGCCCGGTGTCCGATGGATTGTTGTGGAAGGTGATCGCGCGGCTTCCGGTCAGATAGGGCCGGTCGGTCACGGGCAATCGATCTTCCTGGCTATATTCATAGGAGAGCGCGACATTGCCGCGGCCGTCCGCGAAATTATGGCCCAAAGTCGCTGAGAGCAGGCGCTGCCCGCCATCCCCCTTCGACGAAATCCCGTTCTGCGCGCGGATGTTGAGGCCGTCGAAATTCTTCTTGAGGATGAAATTGACCACACCCGTCACGCCATCGGCGCCGTAGATGGCCGAGGCACCGCCGGTCAGCACGTCAACGCGCTCGACCAGGTCGGAGGGGATTGTATTGATGTCGACCGCAGCCGATCCGGCCTCGCCGCCCACCTGGCGGCGGCCGTCGATCAGCACGAGGGTACGGTTGGTGCCGAGGTTGCGCAGGTTGAGCTCGTTCAGGCCAGTCTCACCGATGCCGAGGTTGGGGGAGCCACCCGCAGCCTGCGAAGGGCCGATCGACCCCGTCAGCGCGGGCAGACGGGTCAAATATTCGGTGAGGTTCACATCGCCGCTCTGCTGGATGCGGGCGGCATTGACACTAACCACCGGATTGGCCGTCTCGAAATCCGCGTTGCGGATGCGGGTTCCGGTGACGACCACCTCGGGCGCTTCGGTCGTGTCCGCAGCCGCCGGGGCAGGCTGCGCCGCGGGCACGGTCTGGGCGGCGGCAGGAGCGGCGAGCAGCGCGATCAGCGAAACGCCAGCCAGAGCAAGAGCGGGCGCGCGGAGACCTTGGGGTGCCATGTGGAGGTGCCTCTTCATGAGTGAGGTGGCGCGGCTTACGCCTATCTTTCGCCAGGAGAAGCGGGAAATGGGCCCACAGTCGGTATCACCGGAAAGCTGTTGCGGCAGGGCAACATCCTGAAAATCCGCACTAATCGCGGAACGAAAAGTTGAGCCGGACGTTCGTTCGCTACTCGAACGAAATCCTTCCCCGGAATTCGAATAAGCCCCCCAGTCGACCGCAATAGCGCGTCATAGCTTCCGGCGGGCGATCAGGCCGTGTAGCCCGGGAACATGAAGGCGATCGTCGATCCAACTCACGCGCTCACGCGCGGTCTCGCGCTGATCCGTACGCAATTCCGCATTCCCGACACCTTCCCGCCTCCGGTCCTGGCCGAAGCCGAAGTCGCCGCGAACCGCGTGCCGAGCGAGCATATCGACCGCAGCGCAATCCCATTCGTGACGCTCGACCCGGCCAGTTCCACCGATCTCGATCAGGCACTGGCGATCGATCGCGCGGGTCATGATCTCCTGCTCCATTATGCGATCGCGGATGTCGCCTGGTTCGTCGAGGATGACGGTGCGATCGATCGGGAAGCCTGGGCGCGCGGCACCACCCAGTATCTGCCCGATGGCAGGGCCCCACTTTATCCCCCTATCCTCAGCGAGCATGCCGCGAGCCTTTTGCCCGATGGACCGCGTCCTGCGGTGATCTTTACCGTTCGCGTCGCGCCCGATGGTTGCGTCAAGCTGGATGGAGTCGAGCGCGCGATCGTGCGCAGCCGCGCCAAGCTGGCTTATGACAATGTGCGCGACGCCGATCTGCCGCCCGATTTTGCCGAGCTCGCCGATCGCATCCAGGCGGCCGAAGATCGACGCGGCGCGTCGCGGGTCGATCCGCCCGAACAGGAGGTACATCAAGCAACGCCCGGCGATTTCGAGCTTACCTTCCGGCCCCGCCTCCAATCCGAGGATCGTAACGCGGCGATGTCACTCGCCTGCAACCTTGCGGTCGCCGACGCGCTGCTGGCGCATCAGGCGGGTCTGTTCCGTGTCATGGCCCCGCCCGACGAGCCGGCTATCCGGCGGCTGCGCTTCACCGCGCGCGCCTTTGGGTTGGTCTGGCCCGACGCCGAAACGCTCGGCCAGTTCCAAAAGGGTCTACGCGCCAACGATCCGCGCGAGGCTGCTTTCATGCTGGCGGCCCGACGGGCCGGTGCGGGAGCGTCTTATGCGCCATATCAGCCCGGGGTGGTGCCATGGCATGTCGCGATGGCGGCGACCTACGCGCATGCCACCGCGCCATTGCGGCGGCTCGCGGACCGTTATGTCGTGCGCGCGGCGCTCGCTATCGCCAACGGCCAGAACGTGCCCGACGTTGTGGCGCAGGCCTTCACCAAATTGCCGCCCGTGATGGCGCGGGCCGACGCGTTGGGCGGCCAGATCGAACGCGCGGTGGTCGATCTGGCCGAGGCGGTAATGCTCAAGGGATGCGAGGGCCGCGTTTTCCCCGCGATCGTGACCGATGTCGACGAACGGGGCGCGCGGATGCAATTGCGCGACCAGCCCGTGGTTGCCCGCGTCGCGGCGCATGCCGTCCACCCTGGTGACGCAATCACGGTGCGATTGATCGCGACCGATCCCGAACGGCGGGTGATCCATTTCGAGCGGGTCGCCTGAGCGTCGTTGATGTAACGGAACGTTTCCCACCCTCCGGCGCTTGAAGGCCGAAGCCGGGGGCGAATGGGAGAGATTTCAATGCTGCTTCAAGTGATCCTGGTGTTAATCGTGGTCGGCGTGCTGCTCTGGCTCGTTAACAACTACATTCCGATGGACGGAAAGATCAAAAGCATCCTCAACGCGGTGGTCGTGATCCTCGTCGTCTTGTGGCTGTTGCAGGCGTTCGGCATTCTCGGCTCGCTCAGCAACGTCGGCGTCCATTAAGTCGCGGGCATCGGCAGCGCGCCGTTTAGAGCGGCTTCGCTTCATGAAAGTGAGCGAGGTCGAGATGGACAACGCCTTCGACATCCGTGATCACATCGATGAAATCGTGATCCAGCAGGATATCCTCCCGCCGGTAGAAGTGGCCGCCGATCGATTGAGTGGCAAGCAAAGTGTCGAGGCCCGACACCGTCACGGTAAGCGAAAATGGCTGAGTGCCCCTTAGCGCCGCGAGGAATTCGCTCTCATCCTCAATCACGTGGGTCAGTGTCCAGGCGAGGCCCAACATGGGATTGTTGGACCGGAGCAGCGGCAGATTGACAAGGCGGCGCGCCACCTTCCCGCCCGGCAGGTCGGTGCGCTTGAGCCACGCCATCTGCGCGGTCGCATCCGCCAAAGGATAGCGGCGGGTAGAGGCCATCCGCACCATCAATGCCGGCTTGCCCTCAAAGCGTCCGATCACCGCGACATCGCTGAACATCAAGCTCGTGCGCGGACGTGCGAAACGCGCGAAGATCAGCCCGGTCATCGTCGCTGAGAAGAACAGGCCGGCCAATATCTCCAACCCGGCGACCGCGTGCCCTGCCGGGCTGACGGGCGCCATATATCCATAGCCGACCGTACCCAAGGTCTCGACCGAGAAGAAGAAGCCGTAGGCGACCGATCCGGACGGCATGTTGACGATTGCACCGGGCAACGCGGCATAGATCACGCCGAATAGGAGATTGAGCAGTAAGAAGGCTATCGAGACGCAACCGATAAAGGCCGGCCAGCTCATCTCCATCGTGCGATAATAAAGATCGCCGATCGGCGTGCCCCACTTGACCGCGCGGAACGCGCCCACCGTCATATTCTGTCTGCGGATCCTGACCATGCCGGGCCAGCGTCGGAGATTGCGCAGCCTCCGTCAACCGAGGCGAAGTACCGGCCGATTCCATCAAAAAATGGCTTATGCCAGCCTTGGCTCAAGAGGCGTCAAATATTCCACAAATCGCCGGCCTCGCAGCTGGCAATCGCAGGGGCTCGTTGACTTTTGCCGCGTAAATGCCTAAATAGAAAAGGCTAACGTCGCCTGCGACGGAATTTGATACCCCGCGGAAGGGGCCTGATTTTTCCATTTCACGCTTCAATGGCTCTGCCGGTTTTACCGGCGGACCCTTTTGGTTTTCGTGAAAGGAAACATCCAATGCCAGCAGGCACCGTCAAATTCTTCAATTCCGCCAAGGGCTATGGCTTCATTTCCCCCGATGCCGGCGGGCCGGACAGTTTCGTTCACATCAGCGCCGTCGAACGGGCCGGGCTTTCAACGCTCGATCAGAATCAGCGGCTGAATTATGAGGTCGAAACCGACAATCGCGGCAAGCAGTCGGCCGTGAATCTCGAAGTCGCCTGAGTGGCGAAAGAGGATCTGCTCACGCTCGACGGCCTGATCGAGGAAGTCCTGCCGGACGGGCGCTTTCGCGTTCTGCTCGACAACGAGCATCGGGTGATCGCCTACACTGCCGGCCGGATGCGGCGTTTCCGCATCCGGACCGTATTGGGCGATCGGGTCCAGGTCGAGATGACCCCTTACGATCTGGAAAAAGGCCGATTGATCTACCGCGAGCCCACACCGGGCGGCGGCGGCCCGCGCCGGAATTTCCGACGCTAGCGCGTTCCAACATTCAACACAGTGCGGGCCGTGACCGGTCCGCCCAGAGAAATCATGCATCAACAGACAATTATAAACGGCGCGGCTCCGCGCCGGCGCCTTTCGCTGCGCTTTACGGAAAAGACCATGCCGTCCGGCGCCGTTCCAAACATGCCGCTGTCCCGCACCGACCTGCGGCGCATCGTCGAAGAAATGGTGGGCTAGATCCAGCCGAGGTCGCCGGGAGAAAAATGATGACGGATACACGTGCCTTCTATCTAGCCCGCGCCACCCAGAGCGACCGCGAGGCCGCTGAGACCAGCCTCGCCAACGTTCGGGACCGGCACCTGCACGCCGCCGAGATATGGCGCCAGATGGCCGAGCGCATGCTCTACCGCGAAAAAATGCGGACCCCATCATCCACTGGAGTGGAGCTTCCCGCATGAGGCAATTTTATAAGAGCAACGTTGTTTCCAGGCTGGCGCCGGAGCAGATCGAACGTCAGGGCCACATTTCGCGGCTGGCGTTCGAGACTCTTCGCCAACCCGCAGAAGCGATCACGTTTCTCAATACACATCACGCTGCGCTCGGCGGGCGGCCAATCGACCTGGCCATTGCGAGCCCTGAAGGCCTGCTTAATGTAGTGCGGGCGCTTTCCGCTATGCCGATAGCTGGCCCATCCGCCGCTGAGGAAGCAGACGCATCCGGCGTGTCTTCAGCGAAAAACCCGTGAGAGGCCGCGGCAGCTTCGACGCCCGCATCGCGGAATGCATGGCGCAATTCCGCGAAGTCGAAACGCGCTCGACCGAACGTAGCCACCGGCTTGGTATCGGGCCGCGTTCGCCCCCGAGAGCAGTTCCGGAGCTCGGCGAGCGCGACGGTCAAAACCGGCCGATCAGGATAAAGAAGCCATAATTTCGCGTTGGATTGGAAGCTGAGCCACCGGCCAATGACACGGCGGTATCGAGGCGGGCAGGAGGGTTTCCACTTGGCACGTATCGACCGGAAAGCGTGCGTTCTGCATCAAGCGGCTGAAGCGATGCGCCGTTAGACCGCTCGTGGCGTGGGCGATTTCCCTGGGGCGCGCGATAGGATATCGAGCGGTGATGCAGCCCACGTCGAAGCTTGGCCCAATCCTGGCGTTTGCCGCCTGCTACAGCCTCGCCGCCTGCGCGAGCAGGCCGCACGTGATCGCTGTTCAGAAAGCGCAGATCCCACCCGCGCCACGGACGCTTATGCTGGTTGTGGATCAGGGCGAAAGATTACCGTTCGGGATCGCCCCCGAGATAGTCGCCGCTGCTGCCGGTAAAGCCGGCTTCGTCACCGCCAGCGACGCGTCGCGCTACCGGCTCATACTGACCGCCGCGTTCAGTGCGCCGGACACGGGCTCCTATAATCCGCCCGACGGTGCCGCCAGGCGACCAATTTGGGTGACGCGCCCCGATCGGAGCTTGCGCGCGCGTTTTGCCGGCGGCCAGGTGTTGCGTGTCACCGCCGTGCTAGTCGATGGTCAGGACAATCGGGAAACATGGCGCGGCACGGGCACCTTGCTCACTCGCAATCCGCAGAGGGCGTCCGAACTGGTACGCCACGTTCTGGCCCGGCTGCCGCGCGGCTGACTTTGGTAAAGGCCGCTCGCTTACGCACGAGCGACTTCGGCAATATCTGATGTGCGATCCTCGGCGATCGGCAGCCGTACGGTGAAGACCGTGCCGGCACCAACTTTGCTTTCCATATCGATCCCGCCGCCATGTCGCTGGATCACCATGTGCACAAAGGCGAGCCCCAAACCGGCGCCGGATCCTTCCACCCCGCGGGAACGATGGAAAGGCCGGAAGATCGTTTCAATATCCTCGGGGGGTATGCCACGCCCTTCATCGGCAATATGGCAGTACAGGATTTCGCCCTCACGCTGGAGCGTGCACCGGATAATCGTGCCCCCGTCACTATATTTGATCGCGTTCCCGATCAGGTTGCAGAGCATGCGCGACAATAAGGATCGGTCGCCGAGAACCAGATATTCTACCTCCGGATCGGAGGCCTCGAGCCGGATGTCCTTGGCTTTTGCCAGCGGCCACTGATCGTCGGCCGCCTCGACCAGGAGCGCGCCGAAATCGAGCAATTCTTCGGCATGCTCGCCGGATTCGGCACGCGCATAGTGGACGAAATCGTCCGCCAGCTTGAGTGTGCGCCGCGCGTAGCCGGCGATGCGCGATCGCAACGACTGCTCATCCTCAGCCTTGTTGTCGAGCAACGCAAGGATCGAGGCCTGGGGCGAACGCATGTCGTGCGTGAGCAGTTGGAGCGCGTCCTCGCGCTGGCGCGTCGCAAGGCGGATTGCGGAGATATCGGTCAGACGGGCGATCGATCCGGCGCGATGCCCCTGGCTGTCGTTGAGCGGTACGACCGCAAGCACGAAAATGCGCCCGTCCGCAGCCGCTATTTCGCGCGTACCATCGACGACTTCGCCTGGGAGATTGGGTGCGAGCCGACATAGCAGATCGCACAGCCTTTCCCCGCTGCTGGTCCCGAACAGAGCGTCGGCGGCGCGGTTGGCGACCAGCACCTGGTCGGCCAGATCGGTCACCAGCGTCGCATCCGGCAAGGCCTGCAGGCTGTCGGCAAAGAAGCGCCGGAGGTCGCGCACGCGCCCAATCGCCACATGCAGCAACGCCGTTTGCCGGGCGATCGCCTCGCGAAACCAGCCGAGGCGCTGGCGCGGCGCGGCACCGGTCGGCAGCATGTCTGCCTCGCCCCGCAATTGCGTCAGCTCCTCGACCATGAAGGCGTTGGCCGCTTCCAGCCGCCGCCACGCCCATAGCGGGTAGACAATCAGTAGCCCGATGAGTGCCGGCGTCGGCGGCAGCCAGATATCCGCCCCGATGAGCAATACCGCGCTTGCCGCCACGACCAGCATCATCAAGGCGAGGCCGAGTATTACGTTGATCCGGGGCGGCAGCACCAGCAGCGCGACAAGCAATATCGCCAGCGGCACGAACGCCGCTACCAGCACCGTGCCGGGCCCGACCTGATGGATCGCGCGGTTGTCGATCAGCGCGTCGATGAGGTTGGCAAGGATTTCCACCCCGGGCATCGCGCCGCGGGGCACGGGATATTGGTCGCCCGATCCGGCCGCGGTGCTGCCAACCAGTATCACCCTGCCCGCCAGCAACTCGGGTGGCACCTCGCCGCGCAGGACAGCGCCGAACGAGACCGTAGGATGGGCTCCCACCGCGCCCGAAAAAGGAATCAGGATCGGCGGCGAAAAACCGAATTGTCCGGCGGGCAGGTCCGATTTCGAGCTGCTTTGGAAGGCTGGCGATGCCCTGCCAGTGACCAGTCGATTCACCTGTTCGGCGAAATCCGGCCAATTGGCTTGGCGGATCCCGGCGATCAGGCTCGCGCGCCGCACGATACCGTCACGATCCGGTGTAAGGGCGGCATGGCCAACCGCGTGCGCTGCAGCCGCAATCGGCGCAACCGGTGCCTGTAGATCGAACGGCGCGCCATTATTGCCAGGCACCGAGAAGGTCAGCGGCAGCACGACATTGCCGGCCCTGGCGATCGCCTGCGCGAGGCGCGCATCCTGCGCGCTCGGTTCGACAAACAGAACATCGTAGCCGATGGCGGCTGGCTTTGCGGCGGCAAGCCGATCGATCAGCCGGGCATGCGCATCACGCGGCCAAGGCCAGCGGCCGATCGAGGCGAGGCTCGCTTCGTCGATGGCAACGATTGTGACGTCCGACTGTAGCGCCGGACGCGCGCGCATAAGTGCGTCGTAGGCGAGATTGTCGGGGCGCTCGGTCAGTTCATAGGAGACGAGCAGGCAGAGCGTGAAGATCGCAAGGCCTGCGACCAGCAGCCACTCAAGAAGCAGGCGGCTTCGCACGGGGCTTCATACGGCCAGGTCTTCCGGCCACGGTAAAGGTTTGCGGACTCGACCAATTGGCATAGCGTCTGCCGTTGCTTACCTCGCTGGCCTGCACGCGCCAGACATACTCACCAGCGGCCAGGTTTGTGATGACAAGGTCTTTTCGGGACAGTGCCGGTTCGTCGATCACGGGGCGTTCCGGGGTATCAGCACGCGCCAGGAAGAAGCGGAAGGCGTGTTCGCCCTCCCCCATATTTTGCCATTTAAACAAATAGCGGTGCTTACGGAGGAGCTGGAACGTACCACGCACGGCATTCAAATGGCGTTCGAACGCGACTACGCGCGGCCTCCCCTCGATTGCGTTGACGTCGATCGCTGTGACCCGCACGAAATAGTCGCCGTTGGGCAAAGCGGGCAGGCGGGCCTGCAACTCGCTCACCACGGTTTCCTCCATGATGTCCAGGAAGCCTGCGTCACGGGCGATCTGAACGCGGTAATGCACCGCTCCGGCGAGAGGGATCAATCGGAACGATAAGTCCTGCTCGTACTGGATGTTGGCCGGATCCAGAATGTCCGGCGCCGGGAGTAACGGAACGGGCCCGACGGTCTGACTGGTCGCGAATCGCGCTCCCGTGCCCGGATCCAGCATCACCTCCGTGCCAATCCCGGTGAAATCGACATGGCCTTCGAGTACTTCGGCCGTTGAGGTCTGCCCGCCGTTTAATAGCGAGACGCGGAAATCAGTACCGCGGACCGCAGCGACCGAAATCGGGGTGCGCATTTCGAAACGATCGCGACCGTTGGTGCGCGGCGTGACCTGGGTCTGGGTGCGGCCGTCCTCGAGCGTGAACAAGCGATCCAGTTCATTGGTCAGATGGATGCGCCGCAAGCGCTCTACCCGGACCTGGCTTTGCGATGGCAAGGTCACGGTCGATCCGTCCGCAAGTCCGATCGACATATAGGCATTGGCCCCGGTTCGGATGTGCGCCCCCTCCGAGATCAATGCACCGAGCGCGACCGCTTTACCATCCACGGTTGCGCTGCCGCGAAAGGCGATCACTTTTGCGGCGAGCCGATCGCTGCGTAGAACCGAACGGGGGATCGTCAACGTCTTCCCGATCCGCAGGGCATAAGGATTTCGAACCCTGCTAAGCTTTTGGACGATCCGATAATCGTCCAGACGCAGCATATAGAATCGGGCGAGATTGTAGAGATTGTCTCCCTTGCGCACCGCGTAGGTGATTGGTGGATCGACCATGTGCAGCGGTGACATTCCGGGGATGGTCTGGGCCGCAGGCTGGCTCGGGTGCGTTTCGGCAGCGGCCGGCCCCACCGTTCCCGCAAGCACCACAAGCGCGATAAGCCGCTTGTCCAAACTCAGCCCCCTTCCGGCCTTTGCGCCAACCTTTCGAGCCGATAGCCGTAACTGTACACAGGTGCGAGCCGATAACCGGATTCGGGACGCAGCCGAAGCTTGGAGCGGATGCGTGAGACGTGCGCGTCGAGCGTGCGCGTCTGCAGATCGGGGCTTACCCCCCAGATTTTGTCGAGCAGATAGGCGCGCGAGAGCGGACGATCGAGGTTCTGAAACAAGAGCAAAGCTAGCGAGAATTCCTTGTTGGTGACGACGACCTCATTGCCTCCGACGACCACGATCTGGCGACCGAGATCGAAGCGGATATCGCCGAAATGCTGGACGTCGGCGGCCTGCGCCGGGAATCTCCGTCGTAGCAAGGCGCCGATGCGCGCCTGCAGCTCGGCGACCTTGATCGGCTTCACCACATAATCGTCCGCGCCAAGGTTGAGCGCGCGCACGATGTCCGCCTCGTCGCCCCGACTGGTGACGAACAGGACCGGCGGGACGCTTTCCAGGTGATTGCGCGCCCAGTCGAGCACGTCGACACCCGACATGTCGGGGAGGTTCCAGTCGAGCACCAGCATATCGAATGTATCGCGCTTGAGGGCCGTGATCAGAGCCGTTCCCGTTCGGAACAGCTGGCTGCCATGCCCGCCTTCTTCCAGCGCATGCGACATTTGATCCGCCAAAGCGGGATCGTCTTCCAGAATGGCGATACGCATGCACTTCCCCTGGATTCGGCAAACGAAAACGCGACGCCAAGCTACGAGGACCGCGCAGGAATGGCCTGCCGATCCGGGTTATTAGACCGCCAATTTCATAATTGGGACAGGGGAGATGCAATTGTGACGATAGTTTACAATTGCACTACAATCACCTCGTCCGCCCACGCGGGTCGCGGTGCGACAATAGCAACATGGGTCCATAGAAGCGCTGCGTCGTCGGCGATCCGGACTGTCATTCTATTTGGTCCGGTCAATCCAAGCCGCGGCAATCGCCGATGCGGAGCGAAAAGGGGGACTCTTTTATTGATTTTCGGGATCACACCAGCCTTCAACCGCACTGCCAGCTCTTGGGATTTTGCCCAGGCCGCGCGTGACCGGCGTCTGGCAACAGGAAACCGGATCACCAGCAAAGGGTTGCGAGCTGCCCATCAGGGAAACGCCTCGGACGGCGGACCCTGAGCAATCCGCAAGATTCGGCCGGGACAGCGAAGCGCGGCGCGATCCGCGGGCCCGCAAAATTGTGACCCGGCGCTGCCACGGCAAGCCTTGCATTGAGGGCGCTTTCCGGCTCTTGAGGCTGTGTAATGGTCTGCTGCCCAAGGGATGATCGATGCGTATTACGATGATTGGGACAGGCTATGTCGGCCTGGTTTCCGGCGCCTGCCTTTCTGACGTCGGCCATGAGGTAATTTGTGTCGACAAGGACCAGCGTAAAATCGACGGCCTCAAGAAAGGCGTGATGCCGATTTACGAGCCGGGGCTGGATGCTCTGGTGGCGCGCAATGTCGAGGCTGGCCGCCTGTCCTTCACCACGGACCTGAAACCTGCGGTCGATGGCGCGGACGCGGTGTTCATCGCGGTTGGCACGCCGTCTCGCAAAGCGGACGGTCATGCCGACCTCACTTATGTCTACGCGGCAGCCAAGGAAATTGCCGAATCGCTGACCGGCCCGGTCGTGATCGTGACCAAATCCACCGTGCCTGTCGGCACCGGCGACGAAGTTGAACGGATCGTTCGCGCCGCCAATCCCGGGGCAGAGGCGTCAGTCGTCTCCAATCCTGAATTCCTCCGCGAGGGCGCAGCGATCGAGGATTTCATGAAGCCCGATCGCGTCGTGCTCGGTACCGACGACGAGCGTGCACGCGGCGTGATGCAGAAGATTTACGCCCCGTTCGAAGGCCCCGATTCGCCACTCGTCTTTACGGCGCGTCGCACGAGCGAGCTGATCAAATATGCGGCCAACGCGTTTCTCTCGATCAAGATCACCTTCATCAACGAGGTCGCGGATTTGTGCGAGGCAGTCGGCGCGGATGTGCGTGACCTGTCGCGGGGTATCGGCCTCGACAATCGTATCGGCTCGAAATTCCTGAATGCCGGCCCGGGCTATGGCGGCTCATGCTTTCCGAAGGACACGTTGGCCCTGCTCAAGACGGCGGAAGATTATGCCTCGCCGATCCGGGTGGTCGATGTGGTCGTGCAGGTCAACGAGACGCGCAAGCGCGCGATGGGGCGCAAGGTGTTGAAGGCGATGGGCGGCGATCCGCGCGGTCGTACCGTCGCCATTCTCGGCCTGACCTTCAAGCCGAATACAGATGACATGCGCGAGGCGCCGTCGCTCTCCATCATCCGCGCCCTACAGGACGCGGGCTGCAAGATCCGCGCGCATGACCCTGAAGGGGAGGAGCAGGCTCGCGAACTGCTTACCGACGTCACCTTCTGCAAGGACGCCTATGATGCCGCAGAAGGCGCGGACGCAATTGCGCTCGTCACCGAATGGGACGAATACCGCCATCTCGATCTCAAGAAGCTTGCAGGGGCGATGGCGAAGCCGGTCTTTCTCGATCTGCGCAACGTCTACACGCGGGAGGAGGCGGAAAGGGCCGGCTTCACCTACGAGGCTGTCGGGCGCGGCGCGAGAGAGCCCGCCGTCGCCTGATCGATTCGGTGCCGAAACTTGTGCACCTTCCGTTAACCCGCTTGCCCCCATTGGCAGCGCGGTGGGAACAAGCTATTTGGGCTTTATGGACCTTGCGGCGTCCGAGTTGAGGTCTGGTGTGACGAATGGCTGACGCTGACATTGCCGCTACTGGCCAATCTGTACCGCAGAAGTCGACGGGGCTCCCGCCCTGGCTTGCGGCGCACTGGCTGCTGTGGCTTGGCCTTGCCGCCATCACGATTCCGACGATGATCTCGGTCGCGCGCCAATCATGGTCCACCGAGCAAGGCGCGCATGGCCCGATCGTGTTTGCAACCGGCATCTGGCTGGTGCTTCAGCTCCGTCACGAAATTCCGGCTCTGATAAAGCGCGGCAATCTCGCGCTTGCGATGATGCTGCTGGTGCCGTGTCTTCTACTCTATCTGGTGTCGAGGATCACCACCACGCTCGAGCTGGAGGGCCTCGCGCTCTATCTGAGCCTGGTCGTAGTGTTCTACGCATATTGCGGGACCGCGGTGATGCGGCTTTTGTGGTTCCCCACTTTCTATTTCATTTTCCTGTTTCCCCCGCCCGACAGCATGGTCGCGACGCTGACCCAGCCGCTTAAGATCAACATTTCGCGCGCGGCGGTCGCCCTGCTCGACGCCTGCGGGATGGTGATCGCGCGCAAGGGTGTCATCATCCAGGTCGACCAATATGACATCCTGGTCGCGGCGGCCTGCGCGGGGCTGAATTCCATCATCAGCCTGTCCGCGATCGGATTATTCTACATCTACGTCCGCCATAACGCGAACTGGCGCTATGCCCTGCTGCTGATGATCGCGATCCTTCCTGTCGCGATCCTCGCCAATTTCGTGCGCGTGCTGTTGCTGATCCTGATTACCGATTTCGCCGGCGACGCCTGGGCGCAGGGCTTCCTCCACGGTTTCGCCGGCATGGTGATGTTCGCGGTTGCCTTGCTCAGCATCTTCGGCATCGACCGCCTGGCCGAGCCGATCCGCCGGCGACTTGCAACCCGGGCGGCACCGCTATGACCGACGAACGCGACAGTTTCCTGCCGAGCAGGCGCGATCTGCTGATAGGCGGGGCGTCGCTTGCCGCGGCTGGTGCCGCTTACGCGCGCATGCCGCACGATCCGATGTTGCTGATCGGCAAGGACCAGCTCGAGAAGATCATCCCGCTCAGGGTCGGTAACTGGGCTTTCGATACGACGAGTGGCCTGGTGCTGCCCCCGCCCGACCAGCTCGCCCGCTTGCTTTACGACCAGCAGGTCGCCCGATCCTACACCTCGCCGGATCAACTGCCGGTTATGTTGCTGCTCGCTTACGGCAGCAGCCAGAGCGGGATGCTGCAAATCCATCGGCCGGAAATCTGCTATCCCGCCAGCGGCTTCAAGCTCACCGAAACCGAAGTCACTTCGATTCCGCTCGGCGGCCACGGTGCGGTCGCATCGCGCGTCTTCACTGCCAACAGCGATACGCGGGTGGAGCAGGTTCTGTATTGGACCCGTATCGGCGACCTCGTGCCGACAGGCTGGTGGACGCAGCGCCTTGCGGTAGTTCGGGCCAATCTGCAGGGCATGATCCCGGATGGCCTCCTCGTGCGCCTGTCGACCGTCTCAAGCGACGCGGACCAGGCCCAGGCCACGCTCAAGGAATTCGCGCGCACTATGCTCGATGCGATGCCGGCTGCGCATCGCCGCATGCTGATCGGTCCGACCGCGGGATGACGGTAGGAAAGTAAGTGGCGTCGTGCGATATGACCGCACAAATATTCGCCGCGGGGACGGCAATCTTAGGAGTGAAGAAATGTCGAAGCGCCTAGCAATAAGCACGATGTGCGCGGCCGCGGCTTTGCTGGCCGGCTGTCACAAGGGGGCACCCGAAGGGCAGGTCGCAGCCAACGTCAACGGCGAGGAAGTGACGCTTCAGGAGCTTAATACGGAGATCCAGGCGTCGAATATTCCGCAGGGCGTGGACAAAAAGGTCGCGCAGCAACAGGCATTGCAGCACATTATCGACCGCAAGCTCCTGCTTGCCGCCGCGCGCGACAAGAAGATCGACAAGAGCCCGGAATTCCAGGCGCAGAAGCAGCGCACGGACGAACTGTTGCTTGCCCAGGCCTACGCCAAGCAGCAGCTTGCCGCTGTGCCGGTGCCCACCGATGGCGACATCCAGAAGTTCATGAGCGAGCATGCCAACGCCTTCTCGAATCGCGAGGCGCTCCAGCTCGACCAGATCCGCTTTCGCCCGACGTCGAACGACCTGAAGAAGCTTGAGGTCATCAAGGGCGACCACAATCTCGATGCGGTCGCAGCGCACCTCACCGGCCTCGGCATCAAGTTCGATCGCGTGAAGGCCGGCCTCGACACCGGGCAGGTGCCGACCGAGCTGATGAAGCTGATCAACAATCTGCCGGCCGGCGAGCCGTTCGTACTTCCGGGCAACGGCCTTGTCACGGTCAACGTGATTGTCGGCCGCCAGACAATTCCGACCAATAGCGAGCAGGCGCGCCAGGGCGCGGTCAGTGCATGGCGTCAGCAGCAGTTCACGAAGCTGATCGGCGACCAGATCAAGACGATGAAGGACAGCGCGAAGATAACTTACCAAAACGGTTTCGCGCCGCCGCCGGAGAAGAAGCCGGGCACGCCCGCAGCCAGCGCCGGTGGGGCGGCCGGAGCCAAATAGGCCCGGCACGAAAGCAAAAAAGGGGCGGCACTCACACGAGTGCCGCCCCTTTTTTGTCGAGCCCGTCAGGCTCTATCGCTCAGTAATAGCCGCCATAGCCGTAAGCGAAGCCATAGCCATATTCGTCGGCGAAAAGTTGACTGCGGTAGCGATTGAGCACCGCACCCATGAACGGCGTCGGCGAAAGCAGGCGGATCGTTTCCTTCACCTGCTTGCGCGTGGTCTTGCCGTCCTCGACCACCAGCACGAAACCGTCGAGATGCTGGCCGATGATGACCGCGTCGTCGTCCGCGAAAATCGGCGGCATATCGACGACCACCACCGAATTCTTGGGAAGTGAGCGCAGGCTTTCGAATAATTGCGTTCCGGTGGCGCTGGTCAGCAATTCGCCGGTCGCGACGTCGCGCCGATAGCCCGGGACCACCACCAGCCGCTCCTCATTGATGCGGCGCGCGATCTGGCCCATGTCCGGCTGCTCGCCCGATAGATAATCGTGGATTCCCCAACCTTCTTCGTCGAAGGCGAAGCGTCCGGCCACCGCCGGCCGATGGAGATCGAGGTCGACCAGGTAAACGTCGAAATCAGCGATGCGTGACAGCGCCGCGGCCATGTTGGACGCAACGAACGTTTTGCCGACATTAGGCGCCGCGGACGTGACCCCGATCACCCTGATCTCACGTTCTTCCATCTGCCGCACGATCTGCGAGCGCATCAGCTTGAAGGGACGTGCGCGTGAATCGGAATTGCGGAAGCCGACGATATTCTGATCCTCGAACTGCTCGGGCAGGACGTCGACCGCCTCGACCCGATCCATCGGAGGAAATAGCACCGCCTGGGCCATCTTGACAGAATTCATCGGCGCACAACTCCAGCCAAGTGTCGGGAAAGAATAGCGGTCATGCCCGCACCGCCGCGTTGGTTTTGCGCCGCACGCGTCGCTCGATCATTTGCGCAATCCAGCTTGGCCGAAGATCGAAATCGGGGATTACCGCCAGCGGCGCCTCGCCCGTCACGTTGCGAAGCGCTGCCGTTCCTCGAATGGGGCGCATCACCAGTTCGATCAGCAACACCAGGCCCAGGCCCAGGCCCAGGCCGGCTGCGATCGAGCCCGCAATGATCAGCGGGCGATTCGGGCGCAACGGGTGGTCGGGCACGACCGGCGGATCGGACAAGGTCAGCCGCTCGCCTTTCTGTTCCGATTCCATGCGCGCCTGGATCTGCGCCGCCTGCAGCTTGACGCCGATGCCGCGATATTGATCACGTAACACATCGGCTGCCTTTTCAAGCTGATCGAGCTGTGCCGCAAGCGCCGGCGCGCGCGCCGCGGCACTATGATAAGCCGCACTGTTCGACGCGGCCATATTGCGTGCCTGGTTCAGTGCCGCAATCTGCGCCTGATTGGCCTGCATCTGCGCCTTGATCGGATCGGCCTGCATCCTGGTGGACGCGTCGCGCCTCGCCGCTTCCAGCTGCGCCTTCGCGGTGAGCACGTCGGGGTGCGTATCGGAGAATTTGGCTTGCAGGACCCTGAGTTGGGCCTCCGCCTGCGCCACCGCCTGGTTTTGCACGCCCCCGTTTTCCTGCGCCGTTTCCAGCTTCATATTCTGCGCCTGGATCGCAGCGATCTGCGACTGGATCTGGGATCCGTCCGCGCCCGCATTGCCCGATAGGCCATTGAGCGCAAGAATCATTCCGTTCTGGGAGCGAATGGCGGTCGAGCGCTGCTCAAGCTGCGCGATCTGCGTCTGGATCTGATTGGCCTGCTCGGTCAGGAAGTTGACAGTGTCGGTCGCCTGGCTGACCTGCGTGCTGGCGTCGGCCTCGAGGAAATGGTCGACGAATTGCTGCGCGACAAGTTGCGCTTTGACCGGGTCGTCATAGTCGAAAGCGACGGTGATCGCGATCGTGTTGGCCAGGCCCAGATTCCTCCTGTTGGGGGTTATCCCGGCAAGCCCGTTGTCGACCGCCGCGATCGTCGTATCGTTGCGCATCTTGTCCACGATCCTGGACAGCGGCAATGTCCGCTGCTCACGCGTGTAAAGGCCATAGGTGCGGATCAACCTGATCAGATCCTGACGGCTCAGCACACGTTCGCGGGCACGCGCGATCCGCTGGCCGATCATGTCGCTGACCTGGTTACCGCCAGCCCCCGAAAGTGCGCTGATGAGGTCGTCGGGAACCTGCTGCGATTCGATCAGAACCGTCGCTGAGGATTCATAGACCGGATGCATCAGGAAGGCGGTCACCAGCCCAGCGATGGTCGCAACCATGACGGGCAGGATCACGAACCAGCGACGTTGCCACAGCATAGACGGAAGAGCCGGCAGGAATCCGGTCCCGGCGTCGCTGTTTTCCACTTCTGGAGCGTGCGTAGCCATCTATATCCTTCCAAGCTTGGCTCTGACGTGAATCGTCGCGGTATAGGATCGCGCGGCCGGAAGCGCCTCTAGCGACCGCCATTGATACTGGCCGCCGAACCCGGCGGAAATACGTTGCGTCACGTCGCGGTCGTAATCCGCCGAACCCAGAATTGCCTTGGCATTGCGCGTCAGGGGCGCCCCGATCGTCGAGAAGCTGCCGGAAGAATCCCGGAGATATCGTGCGTTGAGGGAAAATCGGCTGTGCTGGTCGAGCTGCTGCGTCAGCTGCCCGCCGATGCTGGTCGCCGTCCGCAGCGGGCCAAAGCCGCTCGGCTGCGTGTCACGACTGACATCGAAGCAAATCTTCGTGTGCGGGTAGTCGCCGCACAGATTGAGGCCAAGGCCAAGGCTGTTCGTGGAGCGGGCGAACGGGCCTTCGATCCGGGAAAAGACCACGCCGACGTGACCATCAATTTCCCACACCGCCGTCAGCTGCCTTTTCGCCGTGAGCGCCGGTTGGACCGTACGGCTGTCGGGATAAACTCGTGACCGCACGCTGCTAATGGTCAGCTGGGCACCGACCGCGGTTCGTGCGTCCACCACGTGGTTGTAGCCCGCATTCGCACCATATTGGGTGAAGTTGCTGGGCACACCGCCAAACCCCGTAGCCGAACCTCTGCCATAGATCTGGTGCGACGCCTGCGCCCCAAAGCTCAGCTGATCGCGCGCCGTGGCCTGCCACTGCAGCTGATAGGATCCCATCAGGGTTTTCGTCCGACGTCCGATGTCGAGCGGATCGAGTACCACCTGGGTCGGGTCAGTGATGATAGCCCGATTCGAGGTCTCGTAGCTGGCGGTCAGCGTGGTACCCACATATTGGCTCAACTGATCGGTGCGGACCAGACTGATCGTCCCCGAGTCAGTGTAGCCAAAATTGTTGAGATAGGCTTCGCGGCGATACTGCCCCTGCAACGCCGTGGTCGATCGGGCGGTCTGATAAAAAAGCCGGGGAGCGATCGACGCGGACGCAAATATCGTCCCTTTGGTTGTGCCTGTCGCAAGAAAGGGATTGGTCTGATAACCAATCTGACTCTCCGCCACTGCGCTGAACTGGACCGACTGGGCGGCTGCCGGCGCCGCCACGGCAGCGCCAAGCAGAACGAGACGAAGCCGCTTCACGGGACGATAACCGTATCGCCCGCCTGAATCAGCGGAATGCTTGCAGAGCTCATGTCGCTATCCGACGGCCTGCCCTTGATAATGGCGGAAAGATGCGTGCGGATGACCTGGGAGCGGCCGCCGACCGTACGCAGGATGATGATATGGTCGATGTCCGCAAAATCGGTCGGTCCGCCGGCCTGCGCAAGCGCATTCAGTACGTTGACATAGCGCGTCGGGGAGAAGTTGCCCGGGCCGCGCACCTTTCCGATTACCGAATATTGCATCCCCGCGGGGGCGGCCACCGATACGGTGACCTGCTGAGGCACACCCTTATATTGCGGCGCCAGAAGCTTGGCGAGCGCGTCTTCAATTTCGTTGGGCGTATGGCCTGCCGCGGCAATCGTGCCCGCGAGCGGGAAGGCGAACGTGCCGTCGGGCAATACGGTAAGCGAGCGTTGAAGCCGCTCGTCGCCCCAGACGTAAATCTGCAGCTGGTCGCCGGGGCTGATGCGATATGTGCTGGCCGCCGGCTTGGCACCGGCGACAGGCGCATCCGGCTGCGCCACGGCGGCGCCGGGCAGCGCAAGCGAAGCGGCGGCGAGTAGGATCGCTGCGGTCTTTCTCATCGTGAAATTACCCCTTTTGGTACCGATTGTATCTCGCACTTGCGAACTGGCTTTTCCAGCGTTTATGTGCCGCATGGGTTCCCACCGGGCAGTCCGCACCGCGCGATCATTTCGGCATCGCATCCTATCGTTGAACCGCTCTTGTATCCAAATGTTGAATCGGCGGTTACTACGGACTGTGCGCCCGACTGTTCCCACCCCGTATCGAAAACCATCATGCACCTGATTTCGCGCCGAATCACGGCTTTTTCTGCGCTCCTTCTGTCGCTCTGTCTTGGCGCATGCCAATCCAGCATAGAAAAAGCAGATGCGTGGGAAGCCCAATCCGACAGGATGACGGCCAACAAGGCCTTTCCCGCAGCGTTGATGGCGATACGGCAATCGATCTCCTACGATGATACGGTTTCGCGCCGCTACATCAAGATGGCGGAGCTGCAGATGCAGACGGGCCAGCCGGCGGAGGCGGCCGCGTCTTTCCAGGCAGCGCTCGATTTGGAGCCTGATAACATCGAGGCGCTCGAGAATCTTTCGATCCTGGCGATACGCGGCGGCCAGTTCGATGCAGCGCACCGTTATATCGATCCGCTGCTGGCGCTGAACCCCAACGACTCCGCGGGATTGTTGGCAAGTGGGGCGATCGCGCTCAGCCAGCGCCGCTTTGCGGACGCCGCTGCGTTGGCCGACCGAATCGTCGCCGGACTCCCCGACCGTCCGGAAGGCTATCTCCTCAAGGCTCGCGCGCTTGATGGCCAGGGCAAGACGCGCGAGGCCATCGCGATGCTCGATAAGCGCGCCTCGTTGGCCGAGGATCCACGCGACTATCTGTATCAGATAATGAGCTTCTACCGTCGGATTGGCGACATGCAGGGCATCCGCGCGACCGCGATTCGGATGATGCCGCTTTATCCGAACGATCCGCGCTATGCGATCGAAGGCGCGCGCGCTTATGCCGCTATGGGCAAGCAGGACAAAGTGCATGAGATTATCGACGACCTGCTTCAGCGGTTCCACGATAATGCCGACGTACTGATCGCGATTGGCGATTTTTGGCGTGACACCCAATCGCTGGACGTTGCCCGGGCCGAGGTTTTGAAGATAGCGGCGGGCGCGACGCCGCGCGTGCGGTCCGCGCTTGCCGATCAGTTGATCGGCATGGGCGACCCGCAGAACGCGGCCCGGTTGCTCGCAACACTCGCCCCAGCCCAAGTGACCAGCCACAATATCGATGCACAGACGCATTATGCGCGCGCGCTGCTCGCCACCGGCCAGACCGCACAGGCGCAGGGCAAGGTCGATGCGGTGCTCAGCTTCGACAAAGCCAATCCCGAAGCCTTGCTCATCCGTGCGCGAATCAAATTGCTGGCCAAGGATTATCGCGGCGCGTTCACCGACGCGCAGCTGGTGGCCAATGATGACGACAATAACCAGGAAGCGGCTTTGCTCGTGGCGCAGATCTATGCCGCGCAGGGCAATCAGGTGCTGGCTGCGGGCGCGTTCGGCACCGCACGTCAGAAATTCCCTAATAGTTCCGAAGCCCTCAAGGCGGAGGTCGATTGGCTCCTGTCCCAGAAAAGGACCGAGGAAGCAGCGCAGCGCGCCGTTTCTTTCTACCGCAACCACCAGCGGAGCGGGCCGGCCGCGCAGATCGTTCACAAGGTCTGCGCACAGACAAAGGCCATGGCTTGCGGCTCTGGCGCGCCAATCGTGGCGAAAATGCTCGGAATGTGACGCGGAGCGCACGTCGGGGGTTTTCGGCCGGACACCTAATCGATAGCGCGGACTCGACATTCAGCGGGAAGGCGGACGATTCTATGCCAGTAAGATTGGTGCGACCCCGCCGGTTCGGCGACGATCGCGGCTGGTTTTCTGAAACCTACAATCAAGCGCGCTATGCCGAGATGGGGATTGACTGCGTTTTCGTGCAAGACAATCATTCTATGTCGCGCGACGTTGGCGTGCTGCGCGGGCTGCACTGGCAAGCGCCGCCCAACGGCCAGGACAAGCTGGTCCGCTGCGTGCGCGGGCGCATTTGGGACGTGGCGGTCGACGCGCGGCGTGGGTCGCCGACCTTTGGCAGCTGGGTCGCCGCCGAATTGTCCGCCGCCAACGGTCACCAGCTCTTCGTCCCCGTCGGCTTCGCGCACGGCTTCGTCACCTTGGAGCCGGACACCGAGGTCGAGTATAAGGTTAGTGGCGGTTACGCACCGGAAAGCGAGGGTGGGGTGATCTGGAACGACCCCGGCCTCGCGCTGCCCTGGCCCTTGCCACCGCAGGGCCCGACTTTGTCCCCCAAAGACGAAATTCTTTCTCCTCTAACCGAAGCGACGAGCCCGTTCGACTATGACGGCCGCCCGCTGGAGCCGATCGACGCATGACCGACCAGAAGCCGCTTCGCATCCTTGTCACCGGCGGCGCCGGATTCATCGGCTCGGCGCTGGTGCGGCACCTGGTGCGCGAAACGCCGCACGAAGTGCTTAACCTCGACAAGCTGACCTACGCCGGCAACCTCGCCAGCCTTGAGCCGATCGCCAACGCACCGCGCTACCACTTCGTGCAGGCCGACATCTGCGACAGCGCCGCCGTGGCCAAGGCGATCGCCGATTACCGTCCCGACGTGATCACGCACCTTGCCGCGGAGAGCCATGTCGACCGTTCGATCGACGGTCCCGCCGATTTCATCCAGACCAACATCGTCGGCACCTTCACGATGCTGTCGGCCGCGCTGGATTATTGGCGCACGCTGGACGGGGATGCCAAGGGAGCCTTCCGCTTTCACCATATCTCAACCGACGAAGTGTTCGGTACGCTGGCCGACGATGGCTTCTTCACCGAAGAGACGGCCTACGATCCGCATTCGCCTTATTCGGCTTCCAAGGCATCATCGGATCACCTCGTCCGTGCCTGGCACGATACCTACGGCCTGCCCGTCCTGATCACGAATTGCTCCAACAATTACGGGCCGTATCACTTTCCCGAAAAATTGATCCCGCTGATGATCATCAAGGCGCTCGCGGGAGAACCTCTGCCGATCTATGGCAAGGGTCTCAACGTACGCGACTGGCTTTTCGTCGAGGATCATGCCCGCGCGCTGACGCGCGTGTTTGAACGCGGCGTGCCGGGCCAGAGCTACATCATCGGCGGTCGCGCCGAGCGCCAGAATATCGAGGTCGTGACGCGCATCTGCGAGACACTCGATCGCATCCGACCGCGCGCCGACGGTCAGTCCTACAAGGCCCAGTTCACCTATGTCGCGGATCGACCCGGGCATGACCATCGCTATGCCATCGACCCCAGCAAGATCGAACGCGAACTCGGCTGGACCGCGCAGGAAAGCTTCGACAGCGGCATCGAACGCACCATCCGCTGGTATCTCGATAATGAGGAATGGTGGCGGCCGCTGGTCGAAGAAAAGGGCGCGATCGCCCGCGTGGGCCTGAAGGCCTGATGGGCCCGATCCTGGTCACCGGCGGATCGGGGCAGGTCGGCGGGGCGCTCGCGCGACTGGCGGGCCCCGACGTCGAGATCGTGGCGCCCGGCCGCGACACGCTGGACCTTACCGATCCCAGGGCGCTGGCGGCGATGATTGCGGCTCGACCCTGGGCGGCAGTTGTCAATTGCGCGGCCTATACCGCGGTCGACAAGGCGGAGAGTGATGTCGTCGCAGCCTGGACCGTCAACGCGCTGGCACCGGCGGCGCTGGCGGCGGCGAGCGCTGCGGCGTCCATTCCGATGCTGCACGTTTCGACCGACTATGTTTTCGATGGCGCCAAGGCAGAGCCCTATCGGGAGGACGATCCCGTAGCGCCGCTTGGCGTATATGGCGCATCCAAGCTTGGCGGGGAGCTGGCCGTGCGCAGCGCCAATCCCCGCCACATCATCCTGCGCACCGCCTGGGTGGTGAGTGCCACGGGTAACAACTTCGTGAAAACGATGTTGCGGCTCGGTGGGGAGCGCCCGCAATTGCGCGTTGTCGCCGACCAGAAGGGCTGTCCGACATCGGCCGATGACATCGCCGGCGCGATCCTGACCATCCTCGCCAGGATCGGGCATGGTCCTTATGGCACCTATCATTTCGTCAATGCGGGCGAAGCGAGTTGGCACGGCCTGGCCGAGGCGGTGTTCTCGCGCGCCGCGTCGCTGGGCCGGCCCGCACCTTCGGTTGAACCGATCGCAACCAGCGACTACCCCACGCCCGCAGCGCGACCCGCCAATTCGCGCCTGGCCACAACCAAGATCACGCGTGATTTTGGGATATCGCCGCGCGACTGGCATGAGGCGGTCCACGACATCGTCGATACGCTTGTTAAGGAAGCAGCATAGAATGAAGGGCATCATCCTCGCCGGCGGCAGCGGCACGCGGCTGCATCCCGCGACGCTTGCAATCAACAAGCAATTGCTTCCGATCTACGACAAACCGATGATTTATTATCCGATGTCGGTGCTGCTGCTCGCCGGGCTGAAGGAGGTGTTGATCATCTCCTCCCCCGAATATCTCGACAATTATCGACGCTTGTTCGAAGATGGTAGCCAGTTCGGGATCGAGATCAGCTATGCGGTCCAGCCGAAACCTGAAGGCCTCGCACAGGCTTTCGTGATCGGCGAACCGTTCCTGGCGGGCGGGCCGGGCGCGCTGGTGCTCGGTGACAACATCTTCTTCGGAGCCGATCTCGGCCAGCGGCTGCGTAAAGTGCGCGAGCGCACGCATGGAGCGACGGTCTTCTCCTACCGCGTCGATCAGCCCCAGGCCTATGGCGTGGTGGAATTGGATACGGATGGCCGCGCGCTCTCGATCGAGGAGAAGCCCGTAAATCCCAAGTCCAATCAGGCGGTGACCGGTCTCTATTTCTACGATGAGCGCGTATGCGAATTCGCGCATCAAGTCCGCCCGTCCGCCAGGGGCGAGCTGGAGATTACCGACCTCAACCGCCTTTATATGGAGCGGGGCGAGTTGTTCGTCGAACAATTGTCACGCGGGCATGCGTGGCTCGACACGGGCACGCATGACAGCCTGCTGGAAGCGAGCGAATTCGTTCGTACAGTCCAGCATCGCCAAGGCCTTCAGATCGCCTGCCTTGAGGAGATTGCGTTCGATGCCGGCTTCATCACGGTCGATCAGTTGCGCCGCCGCGGTGAAGCTTTCGCCAAAACCGGCTATGGCCAATATCTGCTCAAACTTGCCGAACAGCACCACTGATCAGTGGATGTCGGCGTTGCGTCGGATATGCGCTGCTCCATGAATGCGGAGGCGTCACCGCGGCGGGCGCGGGGGCAAGTGACGGCTCAGCGTTCCGGAAAAATCCTGTCGGCGGCGCAATTTACTGCCTGTTAGAACTGGCTGAGGCCTGTTGCGCGTTGACACTGTCATGCCGATGGTGTTGTCGCAGGTGAGCCCCTCAAGGGCATCAACGGGGAGCATCAGTGCGGCAAGCATGGAGCGAACGGGCACAGGAGCCGGCTTGAGCCGATCGCTGGCGATTTTCTGGCGCCCGGGATCGCTGCAGCCGTGAACGAAGCTTCACCGAAGCCGTTGGCCAAACCACGCGTGGATCTCTCCGAGATCCAGTCGCTGCGGGTACGGCTGTGCTTGATGATTCTGGTGGTCGATTGCCTGACCATTCTTGCCGGCTGCCTGATCGGAAATTTTCTCCGCTTCGGCGATCCGTTCGCGGCCGCAGGCATCAACCTTTTCGCCGTGGTGCTGCCGCTTTTCGTGGGCGTGGCGATCAACAGCGATGCGTATGCGGCCGACGTATTGCGCGATGTACGCACCGGTTTCTCTCGCGCGAGCTTGGCGTACGTATTCGCGGTTTTCGCGGTTTTCTTCCTCGCTTTTTACATGAAAGTGAGTTCGGACCTTTCGCGCCTCACATCGGGCGTGGCGATAGTCGTCACGCTCGCCACGATGGCCACCGGCCGCTACCTGTGTCACGCTTACGTGCGCCACCGCACCGGCATGATGCTGGTCTATGATTTGCTGATCATCGACGAGGTGCTCATGACCCCGCCGCCCGGGGTACAGGTACTCGATACCATCCAGGACGATCTGGTTCCCAACGTGCACGACCCGCACATGCTAAACCGGCTCGGCATGCATTTGCGCGGGGTCGATCGGGTGGTGATCGCCTGCCCGCCCGAGCGGCGGCAAGTCTGGTCGATCCTGCTCAAGGGTTCGAGCGTGAACGGTCATATCCTTGCAAGCGAACTCGACGAGCTTGGCGCGATCGGGATCGGCATGTTCGCCGGCCGTCATACGCTGGCCGTGGCGCACGCCCCGCTCGATCTGTCGCGCCGCTTCGCGAAGCGCACGCTCGACCTGGCTCTCACCATCCCCGGCCTCATCTTCCTCGCGCCGTTGCTGATCGTGACCGCGATTGCGATCAAGCTCGACAGCCGCGGGCCGGTGCTGTTCCTGCAACCGCGCGTCGGACGCGGCAACCGCATCTTCCTGACCTACAAATTCCGATCGATGCGCGCCGACATGACCGATCGTTCGGGGGCCAAATCAACCAGCAAGGATGACGACCGCGTGACGCGTGTCGGCCGCTTCATCCGCGCGTCCAGCATCGACGAGCTTCCCCAATTGTTCAACGTGCTGCGCGGCGAGATGAGTCTGGTCGGCCCGCGTCCGCACGCGCTTGGCTCGCTCGCGGGCAACGAACTCTTCTGGGAAGTCGATGAGCGCTATTGGCACCGCCATGCTTCCAAGCCCGGCCTGACCGGGCTCGCGCAGGTGCGCGGCTATCGCGGCGAGACGCGGGAACGCGAGGATCTCGCCAACCGTCTCCATGCCGATCTCGAATATCTTAACGGCTGGACGATCTGGCGCGACATTTCGATCCTGATCAACACGCTACGTGTGATCGTCCACCGCAACGCTTATTAGCGGATGGCGTGTCGCGCGTCTGCTACGGCCGCTGCCAATCCTTCATAGCCGATGGCGCCCTGATAGGTACGGTTGCCGATCACGAAGAACGGCGTCCCTTCGATACCGAGCTGCCGGCCGAGCGCCAAGTTGGTCTGGATCTCCATCTGCACGTCCGGCGCCTTGCTGGCGGTGGCCAGGCTGGCCGAGGCAATCCCCACCGCCTTCGCGGCGACCGCGGTGGCCACCGCATCCGGATGCCCGCCCGCGAAAAGCGCACGGTGGAAGGGATAATATCTGCCCTGCCTTGCCGCGGCGAGTGAAGCAGCCGCTGCCGCTTCGCTCGAGGGCCCGAGCACCGGCATCTCGCGCCATACTACACGGACCTTGGGATCGCCTGCCAGTAACCGGTCGATCTCGGGCGAGGTCGCGCGACAATAAGGGCAATTATAATCGGTGAAGACGACGACCGTCACGTCGGCTTTCGGGTCGCCCGCCCAGGCGCCGAAATAAGGGGTTTCGATCGCTTGGCGAACCGGATCGATCCGCATCTTTTCGGCGGCTTCGCGCACGATCTCCGGATGATTCAATATGTAGGATCGTACCTTCTGGCCGAAGGTGGCGTCGTCAATCTGGCCCAGTCCGTGCGCGCCGATCGCCAGCCCGATCGCGCACGTGGCGGCCATGCCCGCCCCAGCGGTCCACGGCCGGATTGATCCGTTCACCGGCGCTTCTGACGGCGCTGGCGCTCGGCTTCGTCGCGCGCGGTCAGCGCTACGTCCTGCGCCCGGATATAATCGGGCGTTCCGGCGGGGATGCCCCGCATCGCGATCTCGGCATTAGCGAGCGCGAGGCTTGGTTGGTCCTGCAGGCTGAAACGCTCGGCGCTCGCCAAGCTGGCGCGCGCTTCGTCGCCCATCCGCGTATAGACCAGGCCAAGATCGTACCA
>Ga0207678_10000684_pt1 | contig 31001 bp, 28 predicted proteins | sample KBSC63metaG_FD_184319 | JGI IMG/M metagenome (GOLD analysis project Ga0207678, IMG submission 184319) | Corn rhizosphere microbial communities from Kellogg Biological Station, Michigan, USA - KBS C6-3 metaG (SPAdes) (version 2) | ecosystem: Host-associated > Plants > Roots > Rhizosphere > Soil ... | reverse complement strand
CGTAACCCGCGCCAATGCTGGGTTACGGCCTATTCAGGCTTCAAAGTTCGGCTTAGTGTCGCGTCAAGCCTCAACTGTCGGTTAATCGTGCCACTGTCGGAGCGCAGTGCACGGCGCTCCGACGAGTCATAGCCATGCTATGGCGAGGAGTCGCAACCCGCAACGGGATGCGACACCTAGATCAGGCGCCTTTTGCCGTGCTGCTCGGGCACGCTCGAAAAACTCTCGGCCTCTAAGCCGGCCACCGGCCATCAACGTGCCGGACGATCCTTTTGCCGGACCACGTTCTTTGGCGGCTCTGGATCCAAGGGCGTAGGCGCGGTATCCAGGTCATCAAACCATGTCGACGGCGGAGGTTCGCGCACCGGGGGGGCCTCGTTCTCCGAGTCTTCGTTCGCTTGTTGAGACGCGAGGTGCGGCTTGCTGGCTGCAGGTCGACCCGGTTCCGAACGCAGAACCCCGCTCGTTGTCCCGACCATGGGCCCTTCTGCAGGTGTCACGGATGGCGCGATGGCTTCGCGCGCTGCCTCCACGCTCGGCAAGCTTTCAGATGACCACTGGTGTACCGGGATCTGGGCTGCCGCGAGAACTTTCAACAGCCGACTGTGCCGCCGCCGTGCCCTGCTGCTGGGTTGCTCATCGCCTGTGCGAAGCTCGACGATCGCGATCACCTGAGAGTGGCGGTCGCAAATCACGAAGTCAGCGCTCAACTGCCCGACGCGGCGCAACCACTCGGCATACGAGTTGCGGGTTGGCACCTTGATGAATCGCTGCAATGGCACTTGCGCCAGGATCATGTGCGCGGGCAATGCATTGCGCAGCAGGTCGTACGTCTGCCGCTCCTGCGTAGTGAGCACGCGGGTGGCTTGAGGTGACCAGCCGGTCACCGTATCGAGACCATCGGAACTGCCTGCGGTGGCCTGGTGCGAGGCACGCTTGCGCATACCCCACCAGACAAGAAGCAGAGCAATGAGAAGAATGATCGCTACGGCAATGGAGGTCAAGGGCGGCAGACGTGAATCGAACAGCGTCTAAACATATCCGCCAGACAGAAGACGGTCAATGCATAACCCATCTCCAAAGGACCGCGGTTCGCATCAGCGTGGCCCGGGGAAACCCTTCATCGCGCCCATTCGCTTCATCATTTTCATCAAGCCGCCGCCCTTCATCTTCTTCATCATGTCGCGCATTTGCTCGAACTGATTCAGAAGGCGGTTGACCTCTTGCACGTGAACGCCCGCACCCGCGGCGATGCGCCGTTTGCGAGTGGCCTTGATGAGATCTGGCTTGCGCCGCTCGAGTGGTGTCATCGAGCAGATGATCCCTTCCATGCGGCGCACGTCGCGCTCGGCCTTGTCCATGTCGACGGGACCAGCTTTAGCAGTCATCTCCGTTGGCAGCTTGTCCATGAGCCCGGACAAACCGCCCATCTTCTTCATTTGTGAAATCTGTGACAGAAAGTCATTTAGGTCGAATGCGTCGCCCGATTTCACCTTTTCGGCCAGCTTTTGAGCCGCCGCCATGTCCACGCCTTTGGTCACTTCCTCGACCAAGGCCACAATGTCACCCATGCCGAGGATGCGGCCAGCATGGCGCTCGGCGTCGAAGACCTCAAGGCCGTCGATCTTTTCGCTCACGCCTGCGAACTTGATCGGTGCTCCGGTCACATGCCGCACCGACAGTGCCGCACCACCACGCGAATCGCCGTCCATTTTGGTGAGCACAATACCGGTGAGCGGCAACGCTTCTCGGAAGGCCTTGGCGGTGTTGATCGCATCCTGGCCTTGCATGGCGTCGACGACAAAGAGTGTCTCGATCGGCTTGAGTGCGGCGTGGAGTTCTGCAATCTCCTTCATTAGCGCCTCGTCGATGGCAAGGCGGCCGGCGGTGTCTACCAGCAGCACATCGAAATAGTGGCGTCGCGCATGGTCGAGTGCGGCATGGGCAATGTCCGCCGGCTTGTCGCTGGCACTAGAGGAGAACCATTCCGCGCCTGCCTGCCTGGTCACAGTTTTCAACTGTTCAATGGCCGCCGGCCGATAAACGTCGGCAGACACCGTCAGGACCTTCTTCTTGCGCTTTTCGACCAAGTGCTTGGCGAGCTTGGCAGTGGTCGTGGTCTTGCCTGCGCCCTGCAAGCCTGCCATCAAGATGACCGCCGGCGGTTGCGCAACGAGGTTGATGTCGGACACACCTTCACCCATGGTCGTCGCAAGTTCGCGGTTGACGATGCCCACGAGCGCCTGGCCCGGCGAAAGGGAGCCGACGACTTCGGCGCCGAGCGCCTTCTCTTTGACTCGGGCGATGAAGTCACGCACAACGGGAAGGGCGACGTCTGCTTCGAGCAAGGCCATGCGCACCTCGCGCATCATTTCCTGCACGTTGTCTTCGGTGATGCGGGCCTGGCCGCGCATCGTCTTGACGAGGCGACTCAGCCGATCGGTGAGGGTGGATGCCATGTTTGATTGCAGCCCGACAGTTGTGTGAAGCAGGGGACGCTTCGCGAGGGGCGCGAAAGTACACTCTGCGAATGATTCTATCTTTCGGGTCTGCAAGCGATGGTTTGGCCGTCGCGCTGCCGGGTCTTCTGGCGTTGCTTTCCTATGTCCTTGCCGCAGCCTTGTCTCGACGCGCTGCAACTGGCGTGCGCGCTAGCCTGGTCGTGGCCTGGTTCGCCCATGCCCTGTCGATTGCCGTCGACACCTCGGGTGTCGGCACGAACATCGCGGGCGCCCGCTTCGGATTTGCACCTGCTCTGTCGGTGACCTTGTGGCTCGTGATCGCGGTCTATCTCATCGAAAGCAGATGGATGCCGATCACGGGCGTTCGCAGAGCACTTGCCCTTCTGGGCGCAACCGCAGTGCTGCTGGCGCTGCTGTTTCCGGGCGAACTTCGGCCACAGGCCCCCTCTCGCTGGGTGCCCTTGCACTGGGTGATGGGCATCGCCTCGTACGGACTCTTCGGTGCGGCAGTGCTGCACGCTGCGATGCTCAGCCGCGCGGACAAGCGTATGCGGCACCTGCCGCAGCTTGCCGCATCCACGCCTGCGACTGCGCTTGGCTTGCCGCTGCTGCGGCTTGAGCGCCTGACTTTCCGATTCGTCGGAGCTGGTTTCGCAGTGCTGAGCGCCGCCATCGTGTTGGGCTGGTGGTTTGCAAGCCCATGGCATTGGGATCACAAGGCTGTGCTGTCTCTCCTCGGCTGGGCGGTGTTCGCCGGGCTTCTCGCGGGTCGCCGCATCTTCGGTTGGCGCGGGCCGCGCGCCACGCGGTGGCTGTATGCGGGCGCGGGTTTGCTGCTGCTGGCCTACGTAGGGTCCCGTTTCGTTTTCGAAGTCCTGCTGCACCGCGCCCCGGTAGTCTGAAGCCATGAAGTTCTTGATCCTGATCGTCGTCGTGCTGCTGGTGCTTTGGGTCATGCGTGGGAAGCAACCGAAAGTGCCGTCCGCGAGGCCGCCGGAGCCTGCGCCCATGCCGCAGGAACCGATGTTGGCTTGCGCGCAGTGCGGGTTGCACCTGCCCAAGGGCGAAGCGCTACCGGGGCGCGGCGGGGTGTTCTGTAGCGAATCGCATCGTGCGATTTACGAACAGGCGCATCCGCCTGCATGAGCACCTCGAACCGTCACAAGGGTGAAGATAGGGGTGCGCAGCACGCGGGTACTCCAATGAGAGCCCATGGCTGCTCCAACTGCTCATTCCCGCTTGGCGGGGAAGAGCGCAGCGCGAGGGGGCGCCATTGAACCCGCCGACGCCAATTGGCGAGCGTCGGCGAGCCGAACGAAGAGCCAAACGCAGGCCGGAGCCGCCGGAAGAATCGTGGTTCGGCGCCCTTGGGGTGACGGACACGCAACTCAATGGCGACTCGGGCACCGATGCCGCGGAATCACGTTATGACGCAGGCCTCGCTGCCGCAGCGAGCGCGCCGCCCGATTCGCGATTCCTTTCACGTCAGGCACGACGCATCGTCACTGCCGGGCAAACGGCTTTCGATCGCATCTACCGCGTGTTTCTCGGTGCGCGCGCAGCGCTCGGCATCGCGCTCATCCTCACCGTCATCGTGGCCTTTCTCTTCGGCAGTCGGCCTAGTTTGGCTGTCGCCCTCGTCAGCGTGGGGTATGCGCTGCTCTTCCTCAGCATGTGGCTGTTGCCGCGATTCAATCGTGCGGTCGCGCCGCAGGACCTTGCGCGGCTGCGCGGACCGCAGTGGCTCGCAACCATAGGCGCTGACATCGTTTGCTTCACGGCGCTGCACCTGCTGTCACCGTCTTCAACCTTCAACTACGTTGCGCTGCTGGTGCTGCCCGTGCTCATGGCGGGCGTGCTCACGCCCCGCATTCAGGCACTTCTGACTTCGGCGGGCGTTGCGCTCGCCTTGCTCGGAAGCGCCTGGCTGGCAGTGCTGGCCGGTGGCGAGGCCACATCGTTGATGACCCAGGCCGGCCTCGCAGGCAGTGGTCTCTTCGTAATCACCGTCTTGGCGGGTGAACTCGCAGGCCGGCTTGCCCGCGAGGAACTCACTGCCAAGGGCAGCCTGGAACTCGCTCGCCAGCAGGCACAACTCAACCGCCTCGTCATCGAGGAAATGCAGGACGGCGTGCTGGTGGTCGACCGCCGCGGGCGCGTGCGTGCCGCGAATCCTGCGGCAAGGCGCCTGCTTGCGCCCAGCGGCATGAGCAGGCCGGCGCCATTTCAGTTGCGCGGCGTCGAGGCCTGGAGTTCGCTCGTGAAGACTGTGGAGCGCGCCTTTGTCGAGGCGGTGTGGCCGGAAGCCGGTCGCGACGTCGTCCTCGAGTTCGAACCCGGCGAACTGCGAACGCTGCGGGTTCGCATCCGCTTTACGCGCCGCACCGATTCGCAGGCGGGCGAAGAATTCTGTGTGCTGCTGCTCGAAGACGTGCGCAACATGCAGGCGCGCACTCGCCAGGAAAAGCTCGCCGCGATGGGGCGCGTGTCGGCGGGCATCGCGCACGAAATCCGCAATCCGCTTGCGGCCATTGCGCAGGCCAATGCGCTGTTGTCCGAGGACGCAACGACACCCGGCCAGCGACAGCTTACGCAGATGGTGAGCGACAACGTCGAGCGGCTCAAGCGCATCGTCGACGATGTGATGGAAGTGGCCCCTGGCACCGTGGTTGAAGCGGGCGTCATTGATGCTTGCTCACTGGTGCGTGCTGCTTGCGAAGGGTGGTCGCAAGGCGCTGGGGTGTTGCTGGGCGAGGGCAGCGCCGTCGTGATCGACGTGTCGGATGCATCGCTGGGCGCCGTGTTCGATGAGGAACACCTGCGCCGTGTGCTCATCAATCTGCTGGACAACGGCTACCGCCACGCGAGCAAGCGGCCGGGCTCAGTGCAAGTGAGACTGTCTGCACCGGACGAAACCACCGTGCGCCTGAGTGTGGCGAGCGATGGCCCGCCGATTCCGCCCGACGTCGAACGCTATCTCTTCGAGCCCTTCTTCTCGACGCGCAGCCGCGGGACCGGGCTGGGACTGTATATTTGCCGAGAACTGTGCGAACGTTACGGTGCCAGCATTGACTACCGGCTGCGTACGCCGGGCGACCCAACGCGCAATGAATTTAACGTGGTAATGCGGCGTCAAGCTCTCGTGGACAGCGACGCCGGTTCTTCGACCGAGTAGCCAACCGAGACGACACAACACGATGTCTTCGCCTTCTCATTTCAGCCTTCTGGTCGTCGACGACGAACCGGATCTGCGCACGCTGTACGAACTGACGCTGCTGCGCGAAGGCTATGACATCGAGACGGCCGGGTCCGTCGAAGAGGCGCTTCTGCATCTCAAGGATCGAACTTACAGCGCAGTCATCACCGACATGCGCTTGCCCGATGGCACTGGTCTCGATCTGCTGCGCAAGCTGGAGGAGAGTGGCCGGCGTGAGAAGGCCATCGTCATCACCGCCTACGGCTCGGCCGAGAACGCGGTCGAGGCGCTGAAGGCTGGCGCCTACGACTATCTGACCAAGCCAGTGGACCTGAAACAGTTCCGCGCGGTGGTTGCCTCGGCGCTGGGTCGAGCGCCTTCAACGGTGCCCACCATGGTGCCGTCGAGTCTTCCCTCCGAACACCAGGCCACGGTTGCCGCAGGTTCGGCAACGGCGCCGCGTCCGCGAACGCCGCCGCCACCGCCGTCGGCGCCGTCAGCGCCGGTAAGCGCCGCACTCGCCCGCATGGCGGGCACGTCGGCGGCGATGCAGGAGGTTCGGTCGCTGGTAGAAAAGGTGGCGCGCAGCATGGCGCCGGTGCTCGTCAATGGCGAGTCCGGCACTGGCAAGGAACTGGTGGCGCGCGCCATACATGAAGTGAGTCCGCGTAGCAACATGCCTTTCATCGCGGTGAACTGCAGCGCGATTCCCGAGCAGTTGCTCGAGGCCGAATTCTTCGGCTATCGAAAAGGCGCATTCACCGGCGCCGCCGAAGACCGCGAGGGTTTTTTCCAGGCAGCCAACGGCGGCACGCTGTTCCTCGATGAGATCGGCGATCTGCCCTTGTCGATGCAGTCCAAGCTCTTGCGCTCGATTCAGGAACGATCGGTGCGACCGGTGGGCGCTGTGACCGAGCAGTCAGTGAACGTGCGCCTCTTGAGCGCAACGCACAAGGACCTCGGCGCCGAAGTGCTGCTTGGGCGTTTCCGACAAGATTTGTATTACCGCCTGAACGTCATTCAGATCCGCGTGCCGCCACTGCGTGAGCGTCTCGAAGATCTGGCTGCGATCAGTGAACATGTGCTCTTGCGCATCGCGCGCGATGCGAACGTGGTGCCTCCGCCCAGGCTCACTCGCGACGCGCTGGTGCATCTTGCGCGCTATCCATTCCCGGGTAATGTGCGCGAGCTTGAAAACCTTTTGCATCGCGCGGTCGCCTTGTCGGGCGACGAGGCCATCGACGTCTACGATCTCGGCCTTCCCGAGACAGTATTCACCGACAGCGCCGCGCAGGAACTCGATCTCATCACCGAGAACACGCGCATCGACCCGGCGGTGCTTGCGCCAGAGCCGCCGCCCGCGCCGCCTGCCGCCGCGCCGCTGCCGGACGACCTCGCGGCCTTCCTTGACGAGGTGGAGCGGGACATTCTTCTGCGCGCGCTTGAGCGTCATCGCTTCAACCGCACTGCTGCTGGCGCGAGTCTCGGCTTGTCGTTGCGGCAGATGCGCTACCGCATGGCGCGCCTCGGAGTGAGCGTCGGCGGGGACAGCTTCGATGGCGACCGCGGAAGCTGATTCGATCGCAGCCTGGGACGACGGTTGGTGGCTCGGCGCGCGACGGTGCAGATCGCCCAACCACGGGCCGCGGCCGGAAGGCACTGATATCTCTCTTGCACTGATCCATTCGATCAGCCTGCCCCCGGGCGTGTATGGCGGCGATGAGGTCGAGCGCCTTTTCACCAATCGGCTCGATTGGGACGCGCATCCGTACTTTCAAAAGATTCGTGGCCTCACCGTGTCGTCGCACTTCTTTGTTCGGCGCGACGGCGAGGTGATTCAGTTCGTGTCCTGCGACGAGCGCGCGTGGCATGCCGGGCAGTCGTCGTGGAGAGGGCGCGACAACACCAATGATTTTTCGATCGGCATCGAACTCGAGGGCCTCGAGGGGGAGATCTTCGAAGCGCTGCAATACCACGCTCTCGCTGATGTGCTGCGTGCTATTCGCGGGCGCTACTCGGTGCGCGACGTGATGGGCCACGAGCACGTCGCTCCGGGTCGCAAGATCGATCCGGGCGCGGGGTTCGACTGGCACAGACTGCGGACATCGCTGGACTGGACGGGCGTCGACTTTCCATCTGCTTCCTAAGTGGTGTCGCGTCAAGCCTCAAGTGTCGGTTGATCGCGCCGCTGTCGCAGCGCAGTGCAAGGCGCGCGGACGAGTCATAGCCATGCTATGGCGAGGAGGCGCAACGCTGCAATGCGCTTCGAGAGCAAGCGAGCGGCCGACACTTGAGGCTTGACGCGACACTAGCTCCCTAACCTATGTGAAGGTGATTTCACAGCCCCGACCACGTGTTGCGGTCGGGCATCGCACGTTATTACATGCGTGCTTGCCGAAGTGCGGTACGCTATAGGTAGTGTCTGGTGCGCGTGGACGCCCCAGATGTAGTGGACAGTGAAGCTTGGTCATCCACGTGTACTCCACCGAATCTCCACAGACTTTTCCACAGCCGCTGGCTCGCTGCATCGCAGTTGACGGGCCGGCTTTTCCGCTCGTGGATGTCTTGGAAGGCAACAACCACGATCTCGACTGTGTTAAACGGCTCCGGCGCCTACTGACGCGCTCGAGCACATCCAAAAAAGGACTTCCATGCAAACTGCCGTCACCCGTTCGTCGCCCACCGCGCCGGTATCGGCTGTCGCCACCTCCGCATCGGCGGCGTCGTCGGCCTACCAGGGTTATCAAATCATTCGTCGCAATGGGTCAGTCGTCTCGTTCGAGCCGAACAAGATTGCCGTGGCGCTGATGAAAGCCTTTCTCGCGGTTCACGGCACGCAAGGTGCGGCATCGGCCAGCGTTCGCGAAACGGTGGACGGCCTGACCGAGATGGTCGTGCGTGCGTTGCTGCGTTCGCGCCCGGGAGGCGGCACCTTCCATATCGAAGACGTGCAGGATCAGGTCGAACTGGGCCTGATGCGCGGCGGCCACCATGAAGTGGCGCGTGCCTATGTGCTGTACCGCGAGCGCCGCACGCAAGAGCGCGCTAGGCAGGGTGTCCCAGCCGTTGCCGCTGTCGAGCCGAGCATCTTCGTGATCGATCGCGGCCAACGTGTGCCACTCGACCTGAAGCGCTTGCAGGCCATGATCGAATCCGCTTGCGAAGGCCTGGGCGCCGATGTGAAGCCCGACCCCATCATGGCCGAGACCAAGCGCAATCTGTACGACGGCGTACCCATTGATGAAGTGCACAAGGCCGCGATTCTTGCGGCTCGCACCCTGATCGAAAAGGACCCTGGCTACACGCGCGCCACGGCACGCCTTCTGCTGCACACGATTCGCAAGGAAATCGTCGGGGAAGAGCTGCTGCACTCGGACATGCAAACGCGTTATGCCGAGTTCTTCCCGACCTTCATCAAGAAAGGCGTGCAGGCCGATCTGCTGGACGACAAGCTGCTGCAGTACGACCTCGCGAAGCTGGGCGCAGCGCTCAAGGCCGACCGCGACCTGCAGTTCGACTACCTCGGTCTGCAAACGCTGTATGACCGCTACTTCCTGCACATCAACGAAGTCCGCATTGAAATGCCGCAGGCTTTTTTCATGCGTGTCGCGATGGGTTTGGCGCTCGGCGAGATCGACCGCGAGGCTCGCGCCATAGAGTTCTACGAAGTGCTGTCGAGTTTCGATTTCATGTCGAGCACGCCCACGCTCTTCAACGCTGGCACGCGACGTTCGCAACTGTCGAGCTGCTACCTCACGACCGTGGCCGACGATCTCGACGGCATCTATGAAGCGCTGAAGGAGAACGCACTGTTGTCCAAGTTCGCAGGCGGTCTCGGCAACGACTGGACAAACGTGCGCGCGCTCGGTTCGCACATCAAGGGCACGAATGGCAGGAGCCAGGGTGTGGTGCCTTTCCTCAAGGTCGTGAACGACACGGCGGTGGCGGTGAATCAGGGAGGCAAGCGCAAGGGCGCCGTCTGCGCGTACCTGGAAAGCTGGCACCTGGACATCGAAGAGTTCCTGGAGTTGCGCAAAAACACAGGTGACGATCGACGCCGTACCCACGACATGAACACCGCGAACTGGATTCCGGACTTGTTCATGCGCCGTGTGATGGAAGACGGCCAGTGGACGCTGTTCTCGCCGAGCACCTGCCCGGACCTGCATGACAAGGTTGGCAAAGCTTTCGAAGAGGCCTATACCGCCTATGAAGCCAAGGCCGACAGCGGAGAGATCAAGCTCTTCAAGCGCATGGCTGCTAAAGACCTCTGGCGCAAGATGCTTTCGATGCTGTTCGAGACTGGCCACCCCTGGATCACTTTCAAGGACGCCTGCAACATTCGCTCGCCGCAGCAGCACGTGGGCGTGGTGCACTCGTCCAACCTGTGCACCGAGATCACGCTCAACACCAACGAAACCGAGATTGCGGTGTGCAATCTTGGTTCGGTCAACCTGGTCCGCCACATCAAGGATGGCCAGGTCGACCAGGCCAAGCTGAAGAAGACTGTGGCGACGGCGATGCGCATGCTCGACAACGTCATCGACATCAATTACTACGCGGTCAAGAAGGCACGCGACTCGAACTTGCGCCACCGACCGGTGGGCTTGGGGCTTATGGGGTTCCAGGACGCGCTACATGAACTGCGCGTGCCCTACGCGTCTCAAGAGGCGGTGGATTTCGCCGACCGGTCGATGGAAGCGATTTGCTATCACGCTTACTGGGCATCGACTGAACTTGCGGAAGAACGCGGGCGCTACTCCACCTACCGCGGCTCACTGTGGGACCGCGGCATCCTGCCCATCGACTCGATCGACCTTCTGGCCGAGCAACGCGGCGGCTGGGTCGACGTGGACCGCAGTGTCTCGATGGACTGGGACGCCCTGCGCAGCCGAATCAAGGAGCATGGCATGCGCAATTCCAACTGCGTGGCGATCGCGCCGACGGCGACCATATCCAACATCATCGGCGTCAGCGCATCAATTGAGCCGAGCTTCGGCAACTTGTCGGTCAAGTCCAACCTGTCGGGCGAGTTCACAATCATCAACGAGTACCTCGTTCGCGACCTCAAGAAGCTCGGCCTCTGGGACGACGTGATGGTCATGGACCTCAAGCACTTCGATGGATCGCTGCGCCGCATTGACCGCGTGCCTGAAGAATTGAAGCAGCTCTACGCGACAGCGTTCGAAGTCGAAACCGAGTGGCTGGTGGAGGCTGCGGCACGTCGCCAGAAGTGGATCGACCAAGCGCAGTCGCTCAACATCTACATGGCCGGTGCATCGGGCAAGAAGCTCGACGAGACCTACAAGCTCGCATGGACTCGTGGCCTGAAGACGACCTACTACCTGCGCACGGTAGGCGCCACACATGCCGAGAAATCGACAGTGAGAGCTGGCAACATGAACTCGGTGTCCAGTGGTTCAAGCGGCGGGCTCGAGACAGCGGCCGCAACAGCGAAGGCGCAGATGGAAGCAGCAAGCAGCGAACCTGCGACCGACATCAAGTTCTGCGCGATCGACGATCCGACCTGCGAAGCGTGTCAGTGATGAGGTGTTGAACGACGTGCGTGAACTCGCATCACGCACGTCGTCTGCATTCGCAAGATGCGATGCGCGAACGCTCTCTGCATAGCGATGCATCACGATGCAATCTCGCAACAACGAACAACAGCGAAGCGCGTCCAATGTCAAGAAGTGCTTGGTGTTTGGACGCAACACTCAGATAATTCAAACGCACAGGAAATCCACTATGTTGGTTTGGGAAGAAGAAGTCAGTCCCTCGTCATCGAATACTTCCTTCGACGGGCTTAGGACTGTCGGAGGTATCAGCCCCGCGCAGACTCCGTCTCAAGCGCGTGCAGCTGCTCCGTCTCCAAAGCTTGCACCTGTGATGGCGGTTGAGACCGCATCTTCCACCTCTACCTCCACCTCCACAACACCTAGCTCGAAGCCTACCTCCGCGCAATCAACGAAGGTCGAGGCGTCGAATGCACGCCGCGTGAATGCTGCGGACAAGCGCATCATCAACGGCCAGACCGATGTCAATCAGTTGGTGCCGTTCAAGTACAAGTGGGCTTGGGAAAAGTATCTTGCCACCTGCTCCAACCACTGGATGCCGCAAGAGATCAACATGTCGCGCGACATCGCGACGTGGAAAGACCCCAACGGCTTGACCGAAGACGAGCGTCGCATCGTGAAGCGCAATCTCGGCTTCTTCGTCACGGCCGATTCGCTTGCTGCCAACAATATCGTACTGGGCACGTACCGCCATATCACAGCGCCCGAATGCCGGCAGTTTTTGCTGCGCCAGGCTTTCGAAGAGGCAATTCACACGCACGCATATCAGTACATCGTGGAGTCGCTTGGTCTCGACGAGAGCGAGATATTCAACGCCTATCACGAGGTCTGCTCGATCCGTGACAAGGACGAGTTCCTGGTCCCGTTCATTGACGCGATCATGGACCCGCACTTCCACACCGGCACACCCGAAAACGACCAGACCTTGCTCAAGAGCCTGATCGTGTTCGCGTGTCTGATGGAAGGGCTCTTCTTCTATGTTGGCTTCACACAGATTCTTGCCCTGGGTCGCCAGAACAAGATGACGGGTGCAGCCGAGCAGTACCAATACATTCTTCGAGACGAGTCGATGCACTGCAATTTCGGCATTGACCTCATCAATCAGATCAAGAACGAGAACTCACATTTGTGGACGGCTGACTTCAAGGCCGAGATCCGCGCGCTGTTCATGAAGGCGGTCGAACTCGAATACCGCTACGCCGAAGACACCATGCCACGCGGCGTGCTCGGCATGAATGCGTCGATGTTCAAGGGCTACCTACGCTACATCGCCAACCGACGGGCCACGCAGATCGGTTTGGAAGAGCTCTTCCCGAACGAGGAAAACCCTTTCCCGTGGATGAGCGAAATGATAGACCTCAAGAAGGAACGGAATTTCTTCGAGACCCGCGTCATCGAGTACCAGTCCGGAGGCGCCTTGTCTTGGGATTGAAGGTCTCAAGCGGAAACGCGCGAGATCGACAGTGAGAGATCAAGATTCGTGGATCGTGATGTGCTGACAAAGAAGCAGCGCACGCGAGACACAACCTGATTCATCGTACCGGGGCGACTGCTGTCAGTCGGACAGCAGCCAGACCTCCGGGCGGTGAATAGCCGATCGGTCCCGGTGCGCCGGAACGGATCGGTGCTTTTGCAACTTGATCAAGGAGAATGTAATGGCAACTGCGAAAAAAGCTGTGGCAAAGAAACCTGCCGCCAAGAAGTCTGCTGCTGCGAAGGCCCCGGCCAAGAAGGCAGCAGTGAAAAAAGTCGCTGCGAAAAAGGCAGCACCGAAGAAGGTAGCCGCCAAGAAGGCAGCGCCGAAAAAGGTCGCGGCAAAAAAGGCTCCGGTCAAGAAGGCCGCAGCGAAGAAGGCTGCTCCTAAGAAGGTTGCTCCGAAAAAGGCTGCTGCCAAGAAGGTGGCCCCTAAAAAGGCTGCTGCCAAAAAGGCCGCCCCCAAGAAAGCCGCAAAGAAGGCTGCTGCCAAGAAGGCACCTGCTGCCCCTGCTGCCCCTGCGGCCCCTGCTGCGAAACCTGCAGCGGCACCAGCTGCCAAGACCGCGCTCAGCCCTCAAGCTGCATGGCCTTTCCCGACTGGCAACAAGCCCTGATCGAGAGATCGTGATTCCAAACCCGGCTACGGCCGGGTTTTTTGTTGGCGCGTCGGCCGAAATACCGTCGGACAGTTGCACAACTACAAGGCCCGAATCGGGCAACTCACGCGTTGCTCGGGCGGGCGCAGCGGCGCAGCCTGTAGGAAGTGGTGGAGAAGCTGAGGCCCTGCTTGCTGGGATGGAAGGCGTACTTTGAGATAGCGCAAACGCCCGGAGCTCGGCGAGAGCTGGGCGAGTGGCCTCGCCATCGACTCAGGGCATCCAGCTCAAGCATTGGAAACGGCCGAAAATGATCTACAGGGAACTCATAGAGCTGGGAGCGATGGAAAATGTGGCGCGACAAGTGGCGGCAAAACGCCACCGCTGGTGGCGCAACAGTGACCGATGCCCAGGACGTGCTGACCAATGCTTACGTTGACCGACTGGCGTGCTGTCACGACCTCAAACTCTCGATCCGCCCGCTAACCACCTGCCGGGTGGTGTGGTAAAGGTCTCCTAAGCCGATGATTCGCTGTGTGTTCTGGAATCCAACCTCATATTCAACTCTGATCCAGGCCAATGGAACGTGACTGGACCTGTTTGCGACCCGAATGTGATGCCGTGGTCTTCGACGTCCACGTCGTGCCTGGCGCGACGCGGACCGAACTCATCGGGCTGCATGATGGCGCCTTGCGTGTTCGCCTCGCAGCGCCTCCCGTCGATGGCAAGGCAAACGACGCGTTGATTGCCTGGCTGGCGAATGAGTTGGGTATCACGCGCCGCGGTGTCAAGCTGCTGCGGGGCGCGTCGTCGAGACGCAAACAACTGCGCGTTGAAGTCTCAATGCCTATCGCTCGGGCGTGGCTCACACGTAACCTACCACCATCCAATAGTTGACCCAGAGTTTGCGGATGCGTAGGCAAGCGAAGCGTACCTACGCGTTTGATGCTCAAGTCCGACCGATAGTCATAGTCCCTCGGCTCAATCGGCAGGCCCGGGATGCACAAACCCTGCAACGTCTCACGCGATTAGGGTCGTCGCGTCGAACGTGTGGTTCTGTCCCCCGCGGCACGCGATCTTGAGTGCACCGATCTTGTTGCCCAACGCAATGCAGCGCTCCAGCGGCCAGTGGTGCTCTAACCCGAACAGCAGCGCACCGCGGAAGGCATCCCCGCATCCCGTCGGATCCACCACATCGGTCGCGGCCACACCTGGCACGTGCGTGCGTACGCCTTGCTGCCACAGGTCGCAACCTTGCGCACCCAAGGTCACGATCACGCCCTTCAGATGCGAGCGTGACAGCGACTCGAGTGTTTCCCCCGTCCTCTCGCACAGCATGCGTCCCTCATAGTCGTTCACGGCCACCCAGGTGGCCTGCGACACGAAGCGCTTGAGATCGTCACCGTCGAACATGGGGAGCCCCTGGCCCGGATCGAAAACGAAGGGCACATTCGCCGCTGCAAGCTGCTCGGCGTGCTGGAGCATCGCGTCGCGGCCGTCGGGTGCCACGATCGCGACGCGGATGTCATCGCGCGAGGGCACAGGAGACATGTGCGCTGACTGCATTGCGCCAGGATGAAAGGCGGTGATTTGATTGTTGTCGGTGTCGGTAATGATGATCGCCTGCGCGGTATAGCTGTCATCGATGACGCGCACGTATTCAGTCGACGCACCCCAGGACTTGAGTCGCTGCAAGTACTCCTGCCCGTCCGAGCCGATGGCAGCAAGCACCAATGGTTCCCCACCCAACTGGCTCAAGGTGTAGGCAATGTTTCCTGCGCAACCGCCGAACTCCCGGCGCAAGGTCGGCACGAGGAAGGACACGTTCAGGATGTGCACCTGGTCGGGCAGGATTTGCTGTGCAAATTGACCTGGAAAAGTGGTGATGGTGTCGAACGCGAGGGATCCGCAGATCAATGCCGGCATGGGGCACTCCGATTGAGATGAGAAGTTGAAGAAGAGGCCGCCGCGACGCCAGACTCACGGGTAGAAAATTTCGACGGTGTAGCTCGATATGCGTGGGTTGCCGGCCGTCAACACGACTTCCAACGGGACTTCCGCACCCGGCGCAATCACGCTGACAGGCGCGCGTAAATCTGCAGGATGCAGCGCACGTCGGGCGACGAGTTGACCGGCGGTGTCGGTGAGTGTCAGGTCGATGGATGGCATGCTCACTGGCAGCGGGCCACGATTGCGCAACGTGACAGAGAGCTTGAACGAGTCGGTGCCGACGGCCGCAGGCGTGAATGAGCTGCTTTCGACCGTCACGTCATCAATGCGGCGCGGCGCCTCTATTCTGCAGTCCGCCAACACACACCACGCAGCGAGCGCTGGTCGAAACTGCGGCCACTGCGCGGAAATCTGGTCGCGGAAATGGTGGCTCCATTGCAGGACAAAGGCCGCGAAAAGGACGATCCCGGCAAGCGACAACAGGATGCGGGCGAGCGGCGAGCGCCAAAGCGCTTCACGCTCGGCGTGTCGCACAAACGTAGGCGTCTTTCGTGTGTGTCTGGAGTTTTCGAGATTCTCGCTGGGCACCGGTTGCCGGTGCCCGCCTTCGTCTTCACTCAGCAGTGCGGTGTTGAACTCTGCGTCCGCGAAGTCGACGCGAAAGCGCTCGTCGACTGCCTCCGCCGGCGTCTGAGCCACATCTTCCTGCTCGGGCCGAAAGAAGCGCGACGCGATGCGGTCTTCTTCGTCGAGATCGGCGGCGGTCTTCGCGAGGTCGCTGTCGCGTTTGGACGCCTTGTCGACGTCGCCCGGCTTCCATGGCGGCGGCTGTTCGCGGTCGAGATCGAAGAGACCTTCGAGCGCGTTGAACACCTCATCGCAACGCCCGCAGCGCACCCAGCCTTCGGACACCCTGAGCTGGTCTTGCACCACACGAAAGATCGTGCCGCACACGACGCAGCGCGTGGCCATGCTGGAGCTCATGGAGCCTTCTGTGCAGTCATGAGAATCCAGCCGTCTTCTGTGTCGCTGACCTGGAGCCGGCACCATGGCGCATAGGCTTCCTTGAGCTCATTGGCCTGACGCTCGAGAATGCCAGCGAGCACAAGATCGCCGCCATCAGCAAGTCGGCCGCAGAGCAAAGGCGCGAGCAATTTCAAAGGTGTAGCTAGGATGTTTGCAAGCACGAGGGGATAGTTGCCCGCAACCTCCTCAGGCAATCCGGCCCTCAGCTCAACCCCGTTGCCCTTCGCATTGGCGAGCGTCGATTCGACCGCCGCTGGATCGATGTCCACCGCATCGATCTCGCGCGCACCATGCAAGGCCGCGCCGATCGCGAGGATGCCTGACCCGCACCCATAGTCGAGCACGCGTGTCCACCTTGCCGAACGCACTGCCGACTGCCAGGCAATCCAGCGCAGGCACATGCGTGTGGTCGGATGCGTGCCTGTGCCGAATGCGAGCCCGGGATCGAGACGAATCACCTTCTGCGCCGCCAAAGGCGTCTCATGCCAACTCGGCACGACCCAGAAACTCGGCGTGATCTCGACCGGCGCAAACTGCGATTGGGTGAGTCGCACCCAGTCCTGGTCCTCGACCTTGCTGAGTGAATGCACGTGCACGTCGCTCGCCCAGTCCTGTGCCAACAGCAAGGTTGCGGCCTCGGTCGCTTCTACTTCCGTTTGGAAGAGCACACGCAGCACTGACCGTTGCCAACCGCCGCGCGGCGCAGGCATGCCGGGTTCGCCGAACAGCGCGCGCTCGGCGCCCGTATCGGCGTCGGCGTCTTCCACTGACACCGACAACGCGTTCAACTCGAAACTCAAAGCGTCCGACACCATCTCGACGGTGTCTTCCGGTGCCATCAGGAGCAACTCGACCATGCGCGAACGCCTACCGTTTGTGCGTGCCCATCCAGCCTTCGAGATAGTGAATGCTGGTGCCGCCCTCGGCGAATTTCGGATCGACCATCAACTCGCGGTGTAGCGGTATGTTAGTCAGGATGCCTTCGACCACCGTCTCCGACAAGGCAATGCGCATGCGGGCCAGAGCCTGCTCGCGTGTGTCGCCGTGTACGATGATCTTGCCGATCATCGAATCGTAGTTGGGCGGTACGAAGTAGTTGGTGTAGGCATGCGAATCGACGCGAACGCCCGGGCCGCCCGGCGGATGCCACATCGTGATGCGGCCCGGAGAGGGAGTGAACTTGTACGGGTCTTCGGCGTTGATTCGGCACTCAATGGCGTGGCCGCGCATCTGGATCTGCCGTTGCGCAAATGGCAACTTCTCGCCTGAGGCAACGCGGATCTGCATTTGGACGATGTCAATGCCCGTCACCAGTTCCGTAACCGGATGCTCCACCTGCACGCGGGTGTTCATCTCGATGAAGTAGAACTCGCCGTTTTCGAAGAGAAACTCGAAGGTCCCGGCGCCGCGGTAGCCGATGCGCTTGCACGCTGCCGAGCAGCGCTCACCGATCTTCTCGATCACCCGGCGCGGAATGCTCGGTGCCGGCGCTTCTTCGATGATCTTCTGGTGTCGGCGCTGCATGGAGCAGTCGCGCTCGCCCAGCCACACTGCGTTCTTGTGCGTGTCGGCAAGCACCTGGATCTCGATATGGCGCGGATTCTCCAGGAACTTCTCCATGTAGACGGCAGCGTTCCCGAAGGCGGCACCCGCCTCTGCCCGTGTCGTCTGCACCGCGTGAATGAGCGCCGCTTCGGTGTGTACGACGCGCATGCCGCGCCCGCCGCCACCGCCCGCAGCCTTGATGATCACGGGGTAACCCACAGCGCGCGCGATTTTGATGATCTCTTTCGGATCGTCAGGCAGGGCGCCTTCGGACCCTGGCACACAAGGTACGCCCGACTTGATCATGGCCTGCTTGGCCGCGACCTTGTCCCCCATAGTGCGGATGGCGTCCGGTGTCGGGCCGATGAAGGTGAAGCCACTGCGCTCGACACGCTCAGCAAAATCAGCGTTCTCGGAAAGGAACCCGTAGCCCGGATGGATGGCTTCCGCGTCGGTGACCTCGGCCGTCGCAATGATCGCGGGCATGTTGAGGTAGCTTTGCGCCGAGGGCGCGGGCCCAATGCACACAGCCTCATCGGCGAGTTTCACATACTTGGCCTCGCGATCTGCTTCTGAATAGACGACGACCGACTTCACGCCCAGTTCACGACAAGCCCGCTGGATGCGAAGTGCGATTTCGCCTCGATTTGCTATGAGTATTTTTTTGAACATAGTGCCTCGGCTCAATCGCCCTTGCAGGCTGCGCCTGCAGTGCAATGTGGCTGTGCCGAAACGCCGTTGGCGCTTTCGCCTCGATTGGCAATCAGAATCTTCTTGAACATCGAGTCGATCTCACTCGATCATGAACAGCGGCTGGCCAAATTCGACTGCCTGCCCGTTCTCGCACAGGATGCGCGTGACCTTGCCCGACTTGTCGGCCTCGATCTCGTTCATGATCTTCATCGCTTCGATGATGCAGATCGGCTCGCCTTCCTTGATCTCGTCGCCGACTTCGACAAACGCCTTGGCTCCAGGGCTGGACGCGCGATAGAACGTGCCAACCATCGGAGACTTCACGGCATGGCCGGCCGGCTCTGTGGGTTCGGTCGGTGCTGCGGCAACGGCAGATTGGGCGGATGAGGCCATCGGGACGGGCGACGACTGAGTGGCAAGTTGGACGCCGGGCATGTGCATGGGCTGCGCGACTGCGGCCGGGTCGGCCTTGACGATGCGCACCTTGCCGTCGGCTTCTGTAATTTCCAGCTCGGAAATGTTCGACTCCGACACGAGGTCAATCAATGTCTTCAGCTTGCGAAGGTCCATGGGGGCTCCAACTCATTGTTTTGCGCGAGACGGTCTTCGCCGTTCGCAGGGGTCCGGGCCGTGCGGGCTCAGAGACTGAAAGTATTTCAAGCGTGTCGGAGCAGCACGTCAAAAGGCACCTGATCTAGGCTCAAAGCACAGCCATAGCTCGTGCTATGGGGAGCATTTGCGGCGACGAGCAGGGGCCTTTTGGCGTGGTGAGCGGGCATGATCGAAATACTCTCAGCTTCTCAGGCGCTCGTTTGGCCGAGAGCGTAGTCAAGCGCCAGCCGGTAACCGGTGGCGCCTAGTCCGCAAATCACGCCGACGGCGAGATCCGAGAAATACGAGTGATGACGAAAGGGCTCGCGTTTGTGCACGTTAGACAGATGCACTTCTATGAACGGAAGGGCGACGCCGGCCAAGGCGTCCCGCAGTCCGACGCTGGTATGCGTGAGAGCCGCTGGATTGATGATGATGAACTGCGTTCCGTCGGTGCGGGCCTCATGCACGCGATCGATGAGGACCCCTTCATGGTTGCTTTGACAGGAAACAAGCTTCGCGCCGGCTTTCGTTGCAATCTGTGCCAGTTCTGTATTGATCTGATCCAAAGTCGTCGAGCCATAGACGCCCGGCTCGCGGGTGCCCAGCAGATTCAGGTTCGGGCCGTGAAGGACAAGGACTTGCATCGAGAGCTGAAATGTCGGGATAGGAAAGACCCGGCAATTGTTAAACCGGGCGAACTTTACGCGCTTTAGGGGACGTTACTGATGCTTTGCAGGAAATTAATTGACTTGACAACTTTAATCAGGGCGCTTTGCTTCCCCCGGTTAAGGCTCGTAATCAAAGCCATCAAAGTATTGACCGACCTTTACCCGCGACGGCCCGTACACCCATCGAGGTGCCCGCCTCGAGCATGAAAGTCAAGAATTTGCCCGTTTGTCCCACTTGTTCAGGTCTGATGGAGCCAAGGCGCCTAGCTTTCGTGCCAGGATTTTTCCGTTTGCTGCGAACACCACGGTGAAGGGAAGCGAACCACTCTCATTGCCCAGTGTCCGGCTCAGTTCCGCTCCTTCCATCCCGCCCAATCCAATGGGAAAGCTCATCGGAAGTCGCGCGAGGTACTCGCGTACCGGGGTCGGCCCGTCCACTGCAATCCCCACTACTTGCCAGCCCGCCGCCCGCTTTTCACGGTGGAACCGATCGAGCATGGGTAATTCTTTGATGCAGGGTGCGCACCAGGTTGCCCAGAAATTAAGTAGCAACGGACGGCCGCGCAAGCTGGCCATGGTCAGGGTCCCGCCGCTTGCCTGCTCGAAGCTCAATTGCCAGAGGGCGGGCTCGATCTCCGAACCGGATTCGCGTGATCGGTACAGGGAGAAGCCAGTGCCCGCGGCTAGCGCCGCCGCGCCCACGCCCGCACCCAGGAGAATTCGTCGTTTCATTGGTTCATCAGAGTGCGCAGGGCGGCCAAGTCGCCTCGCTGGGTTCGGCCGCGCACATCCAGCTTCAATGCGCCGCGCAAGTCGTCGTGGTCGAGCACGGTGAGGTGAACGGTGACCAGTTCGCCCAAGGCGTCGCTTCGGGATGCAAGGGTCAGCACGTCGATGGCGTCGCCGCGCGGGCCTGTGATACCTCCCACGTCATAGTCGACACCCTTGTCGATCAGTGCCAATTCGGCCGCTTTCGAATCGTCGCAGTAGAGCTCCAGATGCACGCTGGACAGCCGGGTGGCTGTTCCGCGCCAGACGGCGCCGGTGAGGTGAGGGCGAAATTCTGCAAGGCGTTCCATCCATCGGATCGCCACTTCTCGCAGGGCGGCGAGTTCAGCGGGTTGGGTGTCGGCGCAAAAGAGATTGAGATAGACCCGCACCTCGTCCTCGACTTCGTCGTTGCTTGGTAGCTCGGCCGCCCGTGTGCCTTGCTTGCCCAAGATCTTGACCGCGCGGCGCTTTGCCGGTCCGTACCCCATGCCCTCCTCGACCACGAGGCGGGCAGCAGTAGCGGCGATCTCGGCCGTGAATGTGGAGGACATGCGATCGATTCTAGTGTCGCGTCAAGCCTCAAGTGTCGGCTCCTCGCTTGCTCTCGAAGCGCATTGCGGCGTTGCGCCTCCTCGCCATAGCATGCCCATGACTCGTCGGCGCGCCTTGCACTGCGCTGCGACAGCGGCGCGATCAACCGACACTTGGTGGGGGATGGCAGGCTGCGCCCTGCCTGTTAAAAGTCCGTGATGGTCAGAAGTGAGGTTGCCTTTTCGGCGCCCTGACTGCCGTTGCCGCGTCAAGGTAGTTCCACGACTCCCATGCGGGCCATGACCGTTCCGGCACGGCCGAGTACGTAGGCGGAATCAGGCTTTTTCTCGAAGCGTTTGGGAGCCGGCAGCATCACGGCCAATCGCGCCGCCTGCGACGGCTCAAGTGATGCCGCACTGGTGTGGAAGTAATGTCGTGCCGCGGCTTCCGACCCGAAGACACCTTCTCCCCACTCGACGCTGTTCAGATAGATCTCAAGGATGCGTTGCTTGCTCAGGAGGCTCTCCAGCATGAACGTAATGAGGAACTCCTGCCCCTTGCGTGCAACGTTGCGCTCGCTGCCGAGAAAGAGGTTCTTCGCAAGCTGCTGCGTGATGGTTGAGCCGCCGACGATCTTTGGCATCACGTGTGTCACGGGTTTGGGCGGTGGCGGCGCTGTCGCAGATGCCGGCTTGCGCCTGCTGGCCCTCGCCGCCTCTCGTGCAGCGCGCCTTTCGAGTTCGGCATTGATCTTGGCGACGCGGGCTTCGGCGGCCTGGTTTTTTTCCCACGCCTTTTCCAACGCGTCCCATTCGACGCCGCTGTGGTCGAAGAAGTTTGCGTCTTCAGACGCGATCACCGCACGCTTAAGGGGCGTTGCAATATGCCCATAGTCGGCCCATTGCTGACTCCAGCGGATCTGGTGCGTCTCCTTCAGCAGCCGCCAAGCCTCGGAGCGCTGAAAGGTGGTGGACTGCGGGTTGACTACGGTCATCAGTGCCACACGCATTAGGAAGTAGAGCTGCAAGGCTAGAAAGGACAACAGCACCAGCGCGACGATGCGCCACAAGTGCCGAAGGGGACGTGCCCGAGCGTCTTTCATTTGCCCGCAAGCCGTTGGCGCAGCGCGGCGAGCACGGTGCCGGTCGTCGGCCGCAAACCGCGCCACAACAGGAATGCTTCAGCTGCCTGCTCGACGAGCATGCCCAAGCCGTCGCGGCCGATGGCGCGATGCGCGGCGGCCCAATTGAGAAAACCTTGCGCAGCCGGCCCATACATCATGTCCAGCGCCAAGGTGCCAGGGCGCAACACGCTTGCTGCGACAGGAATGGCTGCGCCAGTCAGGCTGGTGGCAGTGGCGTTGAGTACAACGTCGAATGCATCGCCTGCTTCCGTTAATGTGACTGCACGCAGATTGGTGTTTCTTGCTCGCGCCAACTCGCGATGCCGCTCGACCAGCGCCTTCGCCTTGTCCACGCTGCGGTTTGCTATCACGAGCTGCGCCGCGCCTGCATCGATCAGTGGTCCCATCACCCCGGCAGCCGCACCGCCCGCGCCGATCAGCAGGACGCGCAGTCCCGCGAGGCGCAAGCCTGCATTGCCTTCAATGTCGCAGACCAGACCCGCGCCGTCAGTGTTGTCGGCGAACCAGCCTTCTGCATCGAATCGCAGGACGTTCGCCGCCTGCGCCAGCTCGGCGCGTTGGCTGCGCCTTTTCGCGAGCTTGCACGCTTCGAACTTGAAGGGCACGGTAATGTTGCTGCCTTGTCCGCCTTCGTCGGCGAATCGGCGGATGGCGGCCTCGAACGCATCGAGCGGGCAGAGCAGCCGGCCGTATTCCATTGACTGGCGAGTCGCCGCGGCAAAGTGGGCGTGAATGAAAGGGGACTGGCTGTGTTCGACCGGGTTGCCGGCCACGACGTAGCGATCCATGAATCTGTTGGGGCGAGCTTAGGACATGGTCCTTAACGTTCCGGGTTGGCCATCAATGTGGTCGTGAGTCCTCCTTCGCCTGCGAAGGTGAAGCGCGAAGTGATCTCGAGCTGATCGGCTTCGCGCCGCATCGTGGAGGTAAAGGGCCCGAAGGGAGCTGATGCCTTGACGATGGCCAGCGCCCGCTTGTCCAACAGCGTCGATTGCGACGGTACTGCGACCTCTGCATCGACCACTCGGCCAAGCGCGTCCACGGTTAACACCACCACCAGCTCGCCGTAAAGCTTGGTCCCGCGGTTTTCGGGAAAGTTATGCGTGCCGCGCTCTTCGATTTTGCGGCGCAAGCGGTCGTAGTACATCGCGTAGGCGGCTTCTTTGGTGGCCGGGCTGATGTAGCGCTTCTTGGGACGCGAATTCTCTTCGTTGATGCGCTTTTCGATTTCCGCCGTGAGCTGCAGCAATTGCCGGCGCTGCTCGGCGGCCGACTTGCCGTCGGGGGTCTTCGCCTCGTGTTGGGGGTCGGGTGCGGGCAGGGCTTCCATCTGCTGGCGAAGCCGGGTGAGCAACTGCCGCTGTTCTTCCTGCAACTGCTCGATCTGCTTGCGTGACGACTCGATGCTTTCGCCCAGTTCGACCGTTGCTGACGGCGGCAGCGGTGAGGTGGCACGGCCTTTCTCCAGCTCGCCGCCGCCTGCAAGGGTTGCCTGCGCGATCGCCTGGGCTTTAGCAGGCTCTTCCTTCGAGCGAGCATTGACGAGGATCACCTCCAGCGGGGTGTCCTGGAATATGCGGTCGAAGGCCTGCGGATTCGATCGCTGGATTCCGAGCAAGGCCGCGTGAAAACCCAGCGACCCGAGCAAGGCGATCTGCAGTGTCGAAAGCTTGCGCAGCATCGATTGGTCAGGCCACGGTGGCGGCCGCGGCCGTCTCGTCTTCGCCGTCCTTGATGTCGATTGCGAGCGTGAGCGGGCCGGCACTCTCGGCAGCTTCCTCTGCATCCGCGTCGTCGACAGCGGTGTCAGTCTGCGCCTGCACATCGTCGATTCGCGAGATCACATTGGCATGCACGTCGAGCGTGAGCAGATCGGTGCCCGTGATGCGCACGCGCACATGCGCTCCTCGCGGCACGCTGTCTGCGCCCAACGCGCGGAACACAAGCGGCAAGTCGTCGGCGCGGACGAGGCCATCCTTCATGACGGCGGCGTCGAGTTCGGCGATCTTGTTCTGCTCGAGGTATTTCAGCGTCCAGTAGCGTTCGATGCCCGACTGGAACCCGTTGTAAGCGGTGTAGGCCGCATCGAAGCCGGAGATGACCGAGAAAAGCGCTGCGTCCTTGGGCTTGAAGGGCGCTGCAAGCGCGGCGGTGCGGCCGTGGCGTGCACAGGCAATGATCTGCCACTGGTTCACGAGGTCCACGTAGCGCCGCAAGGGCGAGGTGGCCCACGTGTATTGCGCCACGCCCATGCCCGCATGGGGTGCGGGCTTCACGCCCATGCGCACCTTAACGCCCGGCGCGAGACTGGCCTGGCTGCGATAGATGCCGGGCACGCCGCAGTCGGCTATCCATCCGCCCCAGGTGCTGTTGGCGAGAATCATGGCCTCGGCCACGATGAGGTCGAGCGGCGCACCTCGACGGCGTGTCACGATGGATACCAACTCGTTGCCGCGCGGTTCGCGGCCGTCGTTGCCCTCGAGGCGAAAGTTGTAGTCCGGCCGGGTGAAGTTTTCCGGCTTGCCGCGCGCGACTTCGCGCAGGGCTTTCAAATGATTGGCAAGTCTGAAGGCGAAGGCGAGTTCGGGCGCGAAACGGTAGGTCGCCTCCGCTTCGCCCTTGAGCGATGCTTCGGTGATCACGCTGTCGAGCTGATCGTGGCGAAGATTGGCGACGATGCTCACCCGTTCCAGCTTCGTCTCGCTGGCCTTGACTTCAAACGAGGCCTCATCAAAGGTCACGTACAGCGACACCGCAGGGCAGTCGCGCCCTTCGGTCAAGGTGTAGGCCTGCACCACGTCATCGGGCAGCATGGTCAGCTTGTAGCCGGGCATGTACACGGTGGAGAAGCGATCGCGCGCGACCTTGTCGACATTTCCGTCGGGTGTGATCGCCAAGCCGGGCGCGGCAATGTGAATGCCGAACACGACAGTTCCCGTGCCGAGACCTTGCACGGACAAGGCATCGTCGATCTCGGTCGTGGCTGAGTCATCGATGGAAAACGCCTGTGCCGCCGACAGCGATAAGGCTTCCTTGATCGGCGACGCCGACAGAGATGGAAAACCCGTGCCCTTCGGAAAGTTCTCGAACAAGAAGCGCTTCCAGTGAAACTGGTAGGGCGAGTCGATTGCGCCGGCGTTTGTCAGCAGATCGAGCGGCGCTTTTTGCGCCCGCTTGGACGCCTCGACCACCGCTTTGTATTCGGGAGCGTTCTTGTCAGGTTTGAAAAGAATCTTGTAGAGCTGTTCGCGAACTGGTGCCGGGCATTGCCCATTCACCAACTCGGTGGCCCAGGCATCGATCTGCGCCGCAATCTGCTTCTTTCGCTCGATGCCCAGAAGGGCCGCCTTGACAATCTCTTCAGGCGCCTTCTTGAAGTTGCCCTTGCCCAGCCGTCGAAAGTAATGAGGCGCCTCAAACAGCCGGAAAAGCGCCGCTGCCTGCTTGGTGGTGTCGGCGCTGGCATCGAAATAATCGCGAGCAAGATCCGCGAATCCGAATTCCTGCTCCGGCGCAAACTCCCACGCCAGATCGAGATCGATATCCCGCGCGACCGCCTGCGCGGAAGAAATGAGTTCGGCAGGCGATGGCTTCTCGAACTTGAGCAGTACGTTGGCCGCCTTGACTTTGACGCGCTTGCCCGAGTCCAGCTCAATCTGCATCGAGCTGTCCGCCTCGGTCATCACGCGCCCGGCCAGAAACTTTCCGCCGTCTTCAAACAATGCATACATCTTGTGAATTGTCGCCCATGCGCGAGGCCGTCCGGGTTCCAACTTGTGGAAGAGTGGGCAAAGCGCAGCGTGAAAGTCTGACAGTATGTCGAATGTGTCCGAGCAGCCTTAGCTGGCACAAGCCGCCGGGCGTGGGCGGCGAGGTCATCGCAGGATGAGGAGGTCATGCAGACGCTGCACGCCATAGAGCCAGCCCACTAGAGAAAGTGATGCCCGTGCCCATGGCGAGACCTATAGTCTTCCATGCCGCTGCTCGGGTGAGACGCTCGAAGCGCCCCCATCACGGCGACATACTCAGAGGAAACACACCATGGTCAAAAAGCTCAAGCAAATGGCTGACAAGAAGGCCACTTCCCCGGCAGGCATTTTCGACAGCGTTCTCGCCGGTACCGTCAAGGAATCGGCCCAGCAGATCTGGTTGGCCGGCCTCGGCGCATTCTCGAAGGCGCAGGAGGAAGGCGGCAAGGTCTTCGAGGCCCTCGTGAAGGAAGGCACCTCGCTGCAACGCAAGACGCAAGCTGCTGCGGAAGAAAAGATCGGTGACGTGACGAGCAAGATGAGCAACATGGCGGGCGACGTGACGGCCAAGGCCGGCCAGCAATGGGACAAGCTCGAATCGATTTTCGAGGAACGGACTTCCAAGGCACTGAAAAAGCTTGGCGTGCCTTCTTCAAAGGACGTGGAAGACCTGATCGCCCGCATCGACGAACTGAGCGTGCAAGTCGCCAAGCTGTCGAAGGCCGCTGCGGTTCGTGCTGCGAAGAGCGCGGCTGCAAAGCCGGCGGCTGCGAAGAACGCCAACAGCGTCGCCAAGCCTGCCACCAAGCGCGCTTCGGCCCGCCGCGCTGTCTGAGAGGCTGAGAGTCTTTCGATCATGCCCGCTCGTCACGCCAGATGCGCGCGCTCGTCGTTGTAATGCTCGCCATAGCCCGAGATTGATCGATGTGAATAAGGGGCTTCGGCGCTCTCATTTGTGGTGCTTCGCCGATCTGCGGGAATACGGCGCGCTCTTCGCGCATGCGATGCATAGTCTTCAACGAAGAAGGCGTCCTCAATGGCCTCGAGCATGCACTACCTCGTTGAATCATGGTTGTATTGTTGACACCTGTCTTGCAGATGATGGTCCGGAAGATGCATCACGCGATACATTTGCCGCCAATGTGAGCGTGATGGGAAACGGCGTGTCCGCTTCGATTCGGTTTGGTCACTGCGAGCTGCAGCCGCACGAGCGGCGCTTGTTGATTCACGGCGAACCCGCCGTGCTTGGCGCACGTGCGTTCGACGTTTTGTTGGCCTTGGCCAAGCGAGCTGGCGAACTCATGGGCAAGAACGAGCTCATGGACATCGTGTGGCCCGATGTCGTTGTCGAGGAAAATAACCTTCAGGTGCAGATTTCAACCCTGAGAAAACTGCTGGGGCCGGACGCCATCGCCACCATTCCCGGCCGCGGCTACCGCTTCACGGCTCGCATTGATGAGCAGGTGCCGAAGATCGAATCGACCGGCACGCGCCCATCGATCGCGGTGCTGCCTTTTGCCAACTTGAGCGGCGAGCAAGAGCAGGAATATTTCGCTGACGGCCTCGCAGAAGACATCATTGCGAGCCTTGCTCGATCGAGTTGGCTCTTCGTCATCGCGCGCAACTCCTCATTTACTTACCGCCAGAGCAAGCTTTCTTTCGGTGCAATCTGCCGCGAATTGGGTGTGCGCTACCTCGTGGCAGGCAGCGTGCGGCGGGCGGGGGACAAGCTGCGCGTGTCTGCCGAACTGGTCGATGGCGCGCGCGGCGAGACTGCATGGGCAGACCGCTTCGATCGCTCGCTGACCGATCTTTTCGCGGTGCAAGACGAAATTTCGTCGACTATCGCCGGCACCATCGAACCGGTGTTCCTGCGCCGCGAAGAAACGCGGGCCGTGCACTATGCGCCGCGCGATATCCAGCACTGGGACCTGCTCATGCGGGCGCGGTGGAATTTCTGGCGCTCCACGCCGCAAAACAATAATGAGGCGAGGCGCCTGCTCGAGCAAGCGCTGCAGATCAAGCCCAACGATTCGGCAAGTCTCGCGCTGTTGTCGTTCACCTACATGTCCGACGCCTGGCGCGGCCAATCGGCCGATCCGGGACGTCTGATCCGCGAAGCCAATCGTCTCGCGCTCGAAGCTGTACGCAACGACGACCAAGACAGTTACTCCCACTTCACGCTCGGCACCGCGCTGTCGTGCATCAACAAGCTCGAGCCCGCGATGGCCGAGCAACGGCGCGCGCTCGACCTCTATCCGAACTTCGCTGCCGCCGCGGGCGAACTCGGCCGGCTGCTCGCCTTCTCAGGCCGCTTCGACGAAGCGATGGAGCAGGTGCGGCGCGCTGTGCAGTGCAGCCCGAGCGACCCACACTTGAGCTTGTGGCTGCGCTCGCAGGCTATTGCGTGCTTCGTCGAGGGGCACATGGAAAAGGCCGTCGTTCACGCGATCGAAGCGGTGTCCAAGCGCCCCGACTGGTTTTTCAACTATTTCCTGCTTGCCGCCTGTCATGCGGGAGCCGGTGACCTTCCCCGCGCTCGCGAAGCCATGGCCGAGGCGCGCCGATCGATGCCCATCTACAACATGCTGACGCTGAAGGTTGGGCACCCATTTGCCGATCTGGCTCAGCTCGATCGCTTCGTCTCGGCTCTCAGACTTGCGGGATGGGAAGGCTGACAAGGTATGCGCCCGCCCGAGCGCATCGGGCACCCACAACGATCAAGGAGGAAAAATGGCTGAGACAACTGCACCTCAGAAGGTTGCAATTCTTGGAGGCGGCGTCGCTGCGCTGAGCACTGCATTCGAACTCACGAGCCAGCCCGACTGGCAGAAAAAGTTCGACGTCACCATTTACCAGCTCGGCTGGCGATTGGGCGGCAAGTGCGCCACTGGCCGCGGGCCCAACGACCGCATTCAGGAACATGGCATCCACGGCTTTCTCGGTTGCTACTACAACGCGCTGCCGATGATGCGAGAGTGCTATGAAGCGCTCGGCCGCAAGCCCGGTCAACCGCTCGCGACGTTCGAAGAAGCCTTCAAGCCCGAGAGCTTCGTCCTGATGTGGGAGTTCATCGACAACAACTGGAAGCGCTGGCCTTTCACTGCGCCGACCAACGATTTGTCACCCGGGGATCCTTCTTCGCTTGGGAAGGTCACTGACTGGGTCAGCGCGCTGGTGCGCTTCGTGAAGCAGCTCTTCGAAGACAACATCAGCCACATTACCAAGGGCAATCCCCTCGAAGCCGAAGTGGGGCGCTTGCTGATGCACGGGCTCGATGCAGCGCTCAAGGTGGCGCTCGAAGTCGGCGCAGACATCATCGACTTGCTCGACAAGGCGTGGGAGTGGCTCGCCAAGCACCTGGGCACCAGCTTTGCCGACCATGACGACCTGCGACGCATCTACATCGTGAGCAACTTCCTGCTCGCGATTTTGCGCGGCACGATCAAGGACGACATTGCCAATAAGGGCTTCGACTCCATCGACGACGAAAACTTCGCCGACTGGCTGCAGCGACACGGCGCTTCCCTGCTCACGGTGTCGTCGGCCATGTCACTGAACACCACGAACCTGTCCTACCAGTACCCCAATGGCGACACCACGGGCACTGCGACCATGGGCGCGGGTGCTTACCTGCACTGGACGCTGCGCAGCTTCGCCTACATGGGCGCCTTCGCCTGGTTGTTCGAGGCCGGCACCGGCGAGACAGTGATCGCTCCGATGTACGAAGTGCTGAAGAAGCGCGGCGTGAAGTTCGAGTTCTTCCACAAAGTCGAGTCGCTCGAATTGAGCGACGACAAGAAGTCCGTGGCGGCAGTCAACATCGGCATCCAGGCCACACTCAAGAACCCCGCAATTGAATACCAGCCGCTGATCGACGTGAAGGGCTTGCCTTCGTGGCCCGCTGACCCGGACTACTTGCAATTGGTTGAAGGCGACGCGTTGAAGGCGGAGCAGATCGACCTTGAATCGTATTGGACACGCTGGCAGCCGGTCGCGCACAAGCGCCTGATCGCCGGCAGTGACTACGACCGCGTCGTGTTCGCCATATCCATAGGCGCTGTGCCCTATTTGTGCAAGGAACTGCTCGTTGCGCGGCAGGACTGGCGCGACATGGTCGACAAGGTCAAGACCGCGCAGACGCAGACCATGCAGCTCTGGTTCAACCGTTCGACCAAGGACATGGGCTGGGACTTCGAGTTCAAGAACGAGCACGACACCGTGATCGGCGCGACCTACATCAATCCGCTGGACGGGCAGGTCGACTTCACTCACCTGCTGAGGTGGGAGTCATGGCCGAAGGCGAACACGCCCAAGGCGTTGTGGTACTTCTCAGGCCTCTTGCCCGACTACGACGAACCGCCGCCCTTCACCGACACCGAGTACCCTCGTCGCCAGCACGAGCGCGTGAAGGCGCAGTGCATTCAGTACCTGCAAGCCAGCATGGGGCCGTTGTTGCCGCTGGCCACGACCAACAAGGTCAATCCCCCTGGCGACCCCATCGGGCTCGACTTCAACTTGCTGCAGGGCTATGACGACGCCAACGCCGGCGTTGGCACGAAGCGTTTCGACCAGCAGTTCTGGCGAGCCAACATCGACCCGACCGAGCGCTACGTGCTGTCGCCGCCGGGAAGCACGAAGTATCGACTCAAGGCATGGGGCACAGGCTTCGACAATCTCGTGATCGCGGGGGACTGGATTTACACAGGGCTCAACGTTGGCAGCGTTGAGGGTACGGTGATGGGCGGGCGGCTTGCGTCGCACGCGATCAGCGGCTTTCCTGCACTGTCGGCAATCACCGGGTACCCGGCGAACTGAGAGGCTGCGTGATGAGGCTTGACGCGACAAGAGGAGCATCAGTCGCCTCAGAGGCTGAGAGTTTTTCGATCATGCCCGCTCATCACGCCAAAAGACCCCTGCTCGTTGTTGCAAATGCTCGCCATAGCCAAGCTATGGCTGCGCTTTGCGCCTAGATCAGGCGCCTTTTGACGTGCTGCTCGGACACGTTCGAAATACTCTCAGCC
>Ga0207678_10000683_pt1 | contig 31055 bp, 27 predicted proteins | sample KBSC63metaG_FD_184319 | JGI IMG/M metagenome (GOLD analysis project Ga0207678, IMG submission 184319) | Corn rhizosphere microbial communities from Kellogg Biological Station, Michigan, USA - KBS C6-3 metaG (SPAdes) (version 2) | ecosystem: Host-associated > Plants > Roots > Rhizosphere > Soil ... | reverse complement strand
TAGCCGCGGTTCTCGTCGTGGGCGAGCAGCCGGACCGACGGGTACGACTCGTCGACGAGCCGCTCGACCGCGGCACAGGTCCCGTCGGAGCTGCCGTCGTCGACGACGATCACCTCGAAGTCCGTGGTCATCGCCGGCAGCGCCTCCAGGCACGCCCGGACCATCGGCTCGATGTTCGGCTCCTCGTCGTAGGCGGGCAGGACGACGCTGATGCTCGGCGCCCCGCCGTCGGCAGGGCCCGGGATCTTCGCGTTGTTCGGAATGGGGTCCCCCGGCGGTTCTGACACTGCCGCGGACGATAGCTTCAAACCTAAATACCTGATTCCCAATCAGGATTTGCTACTTTCAGGGTTGAGCAGGCAGCAAGCGAGCGCGGGGCGACGTCGCCCCGCGTGCGACTCGAAAGGGATCATGGAGCCGACCTCCGCGCCAGCGAAGCCGAAGGCAGCCAAGCCGAAGGCCACCGAAGCAGACCTCGATCAGGACGTGGGCAAGGTCCAGAAGGGGAAGGGACCGATCGGGTCCCGGGAGAACCCGGAGGTCTACGAGAACGTCCCCGGCCACGTCATCCCGATCCTCCAGGACGAGTTCGACGACTTCGACGACGAGTCGGGCAAGTTCCTCGACGGGCAGACCCCCGAGGACGAGTTCATCGGCTTCCGCCTCAAGCAGGGCGTCTACGGGCAGCGCCAACCCGACGTGCAGATGATCCGCGTGAAGCTGCCGCTCGGCGGCGTCACCCCGGATCAGATGGACACGTTCGCATCCGTGGTCGAGAAGTACGTGCCGCTCAACAAGGGGCACATCACGACCCGTCAGAACGTGCAGATGCATCACGTCCCGCTGCCCGACGCCGCCGAGCTGATCCGTGAGATCTCCGCGGCCGGGCTGTCGAGCCGCGAGGGCTGCGGCAACACGATCCGCAACGTCACCGGCGATCCCTGGGCGGGAGTCGCGGCCGACGAGACCTTCGACCCGACCGAGTACGCGGTCGCGTACGTCCGCTACTTCGTCCGCCACCCGACGACGCAGCTGATGCCGCGGAAGATCAAGACCGCGTTCTCGTCCTCGGACGCCGACCGCGCGATCGTCGGCATCCATGACATCGGCTTCATCCCGCGCGTCCGCGACGGCGTCAAGGGCTTCGAGATCCGGGTCGGGGGCGGCACCTCGATCATGCCGCGTATCGCGCCGACGCTGTACGAGTTCGTGGCCGCCGACGACGGCGAGTATCTCCGGGTCACCGAGGCGGCGCTTCGGATCTTCGACCGCCAGGAGTGGCTGCGCCCGAACCGCGCCCGCGCCCGGATCAAGGTCCTCGTCGACAAGATCGGCATGGACAACTTCCGGAAGATGGTCGACCGCGAGCTCGAGGGCGACTGGGTCGGCGAGCGCGACTTCTCGATCGAGCGGCTGCTCCCCGGCCTCGACGAGGCCGCGACGGCGCCGCCGCCGCCGGCCGCCGCAGGCTCGCCGAACGGCGACCGCAGCGAGTTCGACGCGTTCCTCGCCGACAGCGTCGAGCGGCAGCGCCAGGAGGGCTTCTCGACGGTCCACGTGAAGGTCACCCGGGGCGATCTCAGCCCCGAGCAGTTCCGCGGCCTCGCGCAGATCATGCGCGACTTCTGCGGCGGCAACGCGCGGACGACGATCGACCAGAACCTCGTCCTCCGCTGGGTCCGCGACGAATCGCTCTACGACGTCTTCGCGGCGCTGCGCGCGATCGGCCTTGCCGAGCACGGCGTCGGGACGATCACCGACGTCATCTCCTGCCCGGGGACCGACTCCTGCAAGCTCGGGATCACGGCCTCGATGGGGCTCAACCAGGCGCTCCAGGAGCGGGTCGAGGCGATGAACATCACCGATCCGCTGACCCGGCAGATCCACCTGAAGATGAGCGGCTGCCCGAACGGATGCGGCCAGCATCACATCGGGACGATCGGCTTCTACGGCGCCTCGATCAAGGTCGGCGAGCACACGATGCCCGCCTACATCCCCCACGTCGGCGGCACCGGCGAGGACGGCGAGGTCGTCTACGGCTCCCGGCTCAAGGTCCGCCTCCCGGCGAAGCGGGTCCCGGATGCGGTCGAGCGCTGGTTGCGGATGTACGAGGCCGAGCGCAAGGACGGCGAGATCTTCAAGGACTTCGCCGACCGGGTCGGGACCGGGCGCTTCGAGGACGAGATCCGGGACCTCTCGATCCCGGCCGAGTTCAACCTCGAGAACATGCTCCAGTTCATCGACTGGAGCCGGCGCGATCCCTACCAGGTGATCCGCGGCGAGGGCGAGTGCGCGATCTAGACAGATCAAAGTCCGGCGGGATCCTCCGCTTCGCGTCCGGTCCCGCCGGTCGCGCTTCGGGTCGCTTCGGGTTCTAATGGCCGCGCCGCCGTCAACCAGCAGCCCGGCCCTGCCGGCGATCGAGGTCGAGCGGGTCCCGCACCGGGCGGAGCCGCGCTCGCAGGCCTCGGCGCTGACGACTGCGGGCGGCGAGCCGATCGACCCGCGCGAGGTCACCGCTCGCCTCGAGGGACTCGACCCGGCCGAGACGATCGCCTGGGCGCTCGACACGTTCAACCCGCGGATCCGCTTCGCCTGCTCGTTCCAGAAGACCAGCTCGGTGACGATCGACATGGTCAGCAAGCTGACATCGGACGACGGCCGCGAGGCCCCCGATTTCTTCTACCTCGACACCGACGTGCTGTTCGAGGAGACCTACACGACCCGCGACGCGCTCGCGGCCCGCTACGGGATCGAGTTCCAGCGCTTCGCCGGGATCAGCCTCGACGAGCAGGCGCAGCTCTACGGCGACCAGCTCTGGGCCCGCCAACCCGACGCCTGCTGCGGCATCCGCAAGGTCGAGCCGATGCGGGAGGCGCTGACCGGGATCGACTGCTGGGTCTCGGGGATCCGCCGCGAGGACTCGCAGACGCGCGCCGGCGCCGCCAAGTTCGGCTGGGACAAGCGGTTCGGGATCTGGAAGCTGAACCCGCTCGCCGACTGGACCGAGGCCGAGGTCTGGGACTACATAAACGAGCACGAGATCCCCTACAACCCGCTTCACGACGCCGGCTACCCGTCGATCGGCTGCACCCACTGCACCCGTCCGCCGGGCGCCGGCGGCGACTCCCGGTCGGGACGCTGGGCCGACGCCCACAAGACCGAGTGCGGCCTGCACGGCTGACCCGGCTCACCCGTCCGATCTGTAGCTTTCCCGTCCGCATCGAACCAAGAGACCGAACCCTGAACCCCTTCCGAAGAGGAGCCCTCCGCCCATGAGTGACAAGTCCCTGAAGCTCTCCGCCCGCCAGACCGCCGACTTCGAGTTGCTCGCGAACGGCGGCTTCGCGCCGCTGAAGGGCTTCATGGGCTCCGAGGACTGGAAGGCGAGCGTCGAGGACATGACGCTGGCCGACGGCGAGGAGGTCTGGCCGATCCCGGTCACGCTCGCCACCGACCTCGAGGTCAGCGAGGGCGACGTCGTCACGCTCAGCGCCGACAACGACAAGCACCTCGGGCGGATCCGCGTCTCCGAGGTCTTCGAGCGCGACGTCGAGAAGGAGGCGGAGCACGTCTACCGGACGACCGACGACGCCCACCCCGGCGTCGCCGCCACCAAGCAGGAGGGCAGCCGCTGCATCGCCGGCGAGATCGAGGCCGACGACATGCCCGATCACGACGAGGCGTTCATGCGCCGCTACTTCACCCCGGAGCAGTCGCGCAAGGAGTTTGCCGACCGCGGCTGGAAGCGGATCGTCGCGTTTCAGACCCGGAACCCGATCCACCGCGCTCACGAGTACCTGACGAAGGCGGCGCTCGAGGTCTCCGACGGTCTCTTCCTGCACCCGCTGATCGGCGAGACCAAGAAGGGCGACATCCCCGCCGACGTGCGGATGCGCTGCTACGAGGTCCTGATGGAGAAGTACTACCCGAACGACCGGGTCGTGCTCGGGGTCAACCCGGCGGCGATGCGCTATGCGGGTCCCCGCGAGGCGATCTTCCATGCGGTCGTCCGCCGCAACTACGGGGCCACCCACTTCATCGTCGGCCGCGACCACGCCGGCGTCGGCGACTACTACGGAACCTACGACGCCCAGAAGATCTTCGACGAGATCGACATCGACAAGCTCGGCATCGAGCCGCTCAAGTTCGAGCACACCTTCTGGTGCTACGAGTGCGAAGGGCTCGGCTCCAACAAGACCTGCCCGCACACCGCCGACGACCGGCTGTTCCTGAGCGGCACCAAGGTGCGCGAGATGCTCGAGAACGGCGAGGCACCGCCGCACGAGTTCTCCCGCCCCGAGGTCGCCGAGATCCTCATCGAGGCCTACAAGGAGATGTAGGCGGGGCCCCCGGCGCGCAACGACTTCAGCAGACAGCACACAGCAGACAGCAAAGGAACACGAACCACATGTCAGACCACAAGGGCTTCACCCTCTGGATGACCGGCCTCTCGGGCTCGGGCAAGTCGACGATCACCGAGGTGCTGATCGACGAGTTCGAGGATCGCGGGATCCCGCTCGAGGTTCTCGACGGCGACGTCGTCCGCGAGAACCTCTCGAAGGGCCTCGGGTTCTCGAAGGAGGACCGCGACATCAACATCCGCCGGATCGCCTTCGTCGCCGACCTGCTCTCGCGGAACGGTGTCCCGGTGATCACCGCCGCGATCTCGCCCTACCGCGCGATCCGCGACGAGGCCCGGAAGATGCACGAGGCGACCGGCGCCGGCTTCGTCGAGGTCTTCGTCGCGACCTCGCTCGAGGACTGCGAGGAGCGCGACACCAAGGGCCTCTACGCGAAGGCCCGCTCCGGCGAGATCAAGGAGTTCACGGGCATCTCCGACCCCTACGAGGAGCCCGAGAACCCGGAGATCCGCGTCGAGACGCACGACAAGACGCCCGAGGAGAGCGCCGAGCAGGTGCTCGCCTACCTCGAGGCCGAGGAACTGATCCCGGCGAAGGGCTGATCGGCTAGGCAAGCGTCGCGAGGCGGCGAACGGTCGCCTCGCGGTCGCTGCCGAAGACGATCGCGATCATCGAGTCGGCGCCGCCGTCGGCGAACCGGGCGACCCGCGACTCGAGCTCGCCGGGAGTGCAGGCGATGCCGCACATGTCGATCACCTCGGTCGAGAGCGCCATCGCGGCGCCGATCCGGTCGCCATCGAGGAAACGGTCCTGGACTTCGTGCGCCTCGTCGGCGAGGCCGTTGGCGGCGAGCAGGTCGACGTAGAAGTTCTTGTCCTTGGCGCCCATCCCGCCGAGGTAGAAGGCGATCAGCGGCCGCAGGGCGTTGCGGGCCTCGTCGACGTCGTCATCGACGGCGACCGGCACCGTCGGCGCGACATCGATCTCGCCGCGGTCGCGGCCGGCCCGCTCGAGGCCGGCGCGCAGGGCGTCCATCAATCCGGCGCCGTCTTCGGGGTCGTAGAAGGCGGGGATCCAGCCGTCGGCGATCTCGCCGGCGAGCTCGACCGACTTCGGCCCGATCGCGCCGATGTAGATCGGCAACCGCTCCTGCGGCGGCTTCGCCATCAGCTTCAGCGGCTTGCCGAGGCCCATCCCCTCCGCGGTCGGGATCTGGAAGTTCCGCCCCTCGTGGACGACCGGCTCGCGCGCCCAGGCCATCCGGACGATCTCGACGTACTCGCGGATCCGCCCGAGCGAGCGCTCGAAGGGAACGCCGTACCAGCCCTCCGACACCTGCGGCCCGGAAACGCCGAGCCCTAGCCGCATCCGGCCGCCGGAGATCGTGTCGATCGACGCGGCCGCCATCGCCGCCGCGGTCGGTTGCCGCGCGGGGATCTGCATCAGCCCCGAGCCGACACCGATCCGCTCGGTCCGATCGGCGATCACCGCCAGCACCGAGACGACGTCCTGCCCCCACGCCTCCGACACCCAGACGCAGTCGATCCCGGCCTCGTCGGCGGCGGTCGCCAGCGCGATCTGCTCCTCGAGGGGATACCAAGGCCAGTACAGCGCCGAGAGCTGGATCTTCACAGCTGCGCCGCGGGTTCAGGTGCCGGGCTTCGCCGGCACCTGGGGCTCGCCGAGGCCGTACGTGTCGTAATCGCCCCACTTGCTGAACGTCTTGTGGGTCGGCCCGTGGAAGTCCGAGGAGGCGGTCGGGACGAGGCCGAACTCCTCGCAGAGCTCGAGGCAGTGCTTCGTCTGCTCCTCGGTGTGGGGCGGGTAGTAGGTCTCGATGCCGTCGAGGCCGACGTCGCGAACGAGGCTCTCGACGAGATCGCGGACCTGATCGGGGTCCTTGACGTCCCAGTAGGGATGGGCGACTACGGCGACGCCGCCGGCGTCGTGGATCAGCTCGACAGCCTGCTCGGCGCTCGGCCAGCTCCGCGAGACGAACGCTTTCGCGCCGGGGACGAGGTACTCCTCGAAGAACGGGCCGAGGTCGGGGCCGGCGCCGGCGGCCTTGGCGATGTGGGGGCGCCCGATCGCATCGGCGGCGCCGGCCTTGGCGACGGCGTCCTCGAAGGTGACATCGACGCCGTGCTCGTTGAGCTTGGTGATGATCTGCTTGGCGCGGTCGACGCGCTCCTGCTGAGCGCGGTCGCAGGCCGGCTGGATCTTGGCGAGGTCGACCCAGTAGCCGCAGATGTGGAGGTCCTCGGAGTACCTGTGGACGCAGGACATCTCGACGGCGGGGACGTTCTCCAGACCGAGCTCGGCCGCGGTCCGGTTCGCCTCCTCCACCCCGGCAACGCCGTCGTGGTCGGTCAGCGCCATCACGGTTACTCCCGCCTCGGCGGCGGAGCGGACGACGTCGGCGGGCGCGAGCTGGCCGTCGGAGACGGTCGAATGAGACTGGAGATCGATCATGTCTGCCATTCTTACCCATCGAGGTCAACAAAGCGGACGCCGACGGATGAGAATCTCAGCCAAAGCCGATTACGCGGTGCGGGCGGCGATCGAGCTCGCCGCCTCCCCCGACGCAAAGCCGATCAAGGGGACGAAGCTGGCCGAGGCGCAGGAGATCCCGCTTCAGTTCCTCGAGCACATCCTCCTCGACCTGAAGCGGGCCGGCCTCGTCCGCACCAAGCGCGGCGCGCGTGGCGGCTACTGGCTCGCCGAGGATCCGGCGACGGTCTCGGTCGCGGACGTGATCCGTGCCGTCGAGGGGCCGCTGGCGAACATCCAGGACCTGCCACCGGAGGAGACGAAGTACGCGGGGTCGGCGGAGCGGCTCCGCGACGTCTGGATCGCGGTCCGCCAGAACCTCCGCGAGGTGCTCGAGAGCGTCACCCTCGAGGAGCTCGCGGCGAAACGGCTTCCGGCGGCGGTCACGTCGCTGCTCGACGAACCCGAGGCATGGGTCGTCCGTGAGACCGGCACGCACGACGTTGTGCGCTGACTGCCGCTTCCGCTACCATCGCGCACCTAATTTTGGACCGATCCGGTCGAGAAGGCGGTGCTGCCCCCGCCTGACCCCCCGCCTCGGGCCGTCCCTGACGCAGCTTCCACCTCATCATGGATCCCGCGATCGTCGCATTCGGATTTGGCATCGGCCTGCTGGTCGGGATGACCGGCATGGGCGGTGCGTCGCTGATGACGCCGCTTCTGATCCTGATCTTCGGGGTCCAGCCGGTGACGGCGATCGGCACCGACATCTTCTACGCGGCGGTGACGAAGACGGTGGGCGGCGTCCAGCATCTCCGGGCCGGCACCGTGCACAAGGGCTTGGCGTTCTGGATGGCCGCCGGCAGCGTCCCGGCTGCGATCGGGGGCGTCGCCGTAATCGAATACCTCAAGAACAGCGTCGGCGAGGACCAGCTCGACGGCATCGTCTTCGGGATCCTCGGTGCGACCCTGCTGGTCGTCGGCGTCGCGACGGCGCTGCGGACGGTCTTCATCCCCGACGTGATCAAGGAGCGCTTCGCGCTCCATCTCTATCGCCGCCACATCATTGCCGCGGTCGCAACCGGGGTCACGACCGGGTTCGTGATCGGCATGACCTCGGCCGGGTCGGGGACGCTGATCGCGATCATCCTGATCGCCGTCTTCCGGCTGACGCCGCAGCGGGTCGTCGGCACCGACATCTTCCATGCCGCCGTCCTGCTCTGGGCGGCGGGCATCGCCCACTGGGTGACCGGGAACGTCGATTTCGGCCTCGCCGGCAACATCCTGATCGGTTCGGTCCCGGGCGTCCTGGTCGGCGGCCGCCTCGCCTTCAAGAGCGGCAAGAACCTGCTTCGCGGCCTGCTCTCGGTGGTCCTGATCGCCTCCGGGATCACCCTGATCACGAAGGGGGACGGCGCCGTGGTCATGGTCACGGCGGCGTTCGTGACGCTGCTCTTCGGCGTCGTCTTCACCTACGTGCTCCGCCGTGAGGTCAAGCTTCCCCACGGCGAGGGCGTCCGCGCCTGGAAGCTGGTCAGCGTGCCGTGGTCGCGCTCCGAGCACGCCAAGCAGATGGCCGAGGCGAACTCGAGTCAGAACGGTCAGCCGCGCGCAGTCGGCGACGAGGCGGAGTCGCACGAGGCCGGCGGGCCGAAGACCCCGGTCTGATCGCCGCGGGCGGCCTCGGATAGGCTGCGCCGCGAATGGACTTCTCGCTCGGAGACCGCCTCGAGGAGCTGCTCGGCCGCGTCCGGTCGTTCATGGACGAGCACATCTATCCGGTCGAGGCCGAGGCGATCGCGGCGCTCGACGAGGAGGTTCGGCCCGGCGTCGCGTACCCGGAGATCATCGTCGGGATCCGCGAGAAGGCCCGCGCCGAAGGGCTCTGGAACCTCTTCCTGCCCGACGAGGAGCACGGCGCCGGGCTGACCAACTGGGAGTACGGGATGCTCTGCGAGGAGATGGGCCGAAGCCCGGTCGTCGCACCGATGGCGTTCAACTGCTCCGCCCCCGACACCGGCAACATGGAGATCCTCGCCGAGCACGGGAGCGACGAGCAGAAGGAGCGCTGGCTCGAGCCGCTCCTCAACGACCACACCCGTTCCTGCTTCTCGATGACCGAGCCCGAGGTGGCGGGCTCGGACCCGACGACGCTGCAGGCCCGCGCCGAGCTCGACGAGGCGGCCGGGGAATGGGTCATCAACGGGCACAAGTGGTTCACGTCGGGCGCCGTCGGCGCCGACATCGCGATCGCGATGGTCGTCACCGACCCCGACGCCCATCCCTACGGCAAGGCGTCGATGATCATCGTCCCGACCGACGCGCCCGGTTTCGACCTCGTCCGCTCGGTCTCGGTGATGGGCCACGACAAGGGCCCCGGCCACTGCGAGATCCGTTACTCGGACTGCCGCGTCCCCGAGTCGAACCTGCTCGGCCCGCGCGGCGCCGGCTTCGTGATCGCTCAGGACCGGCTCGGGCCGGGGCGCATCCATCACTGCATGCGGGCGATCGGCACCTGCGAGCGGGCGATCGAGCTGATGGCGCGCCGCGCCAACGGGCGTGAGGCATTCGGCGGTCCGCTCGCCGACAAGCAGTTCGTCCAGGACTTCATCGCGAAGAGCCGGATGGAGACCGAGCAGGCACGCCTTCTCACCCTCAAGGCCGCCTGGCTGATGGACACCGCCGGCAAGCGCGAGGCTCGCCGCGAGATCTCGATGATCAAGGTCGTCGCCGCCAACGTCGTCATGGACGTCCTCGACCGCGCCATCCAGGTCCACGGCTCACTCGGCATGTCCGACGACACCCCGCTCGCCGCGATGTGGCGCTTCAGCCGCATGCTCAAGGTCGCCGACGGCCCCGACGAGGTCCACAAGATGGTCATCGCCCGCCGCGAGCTGAACCGCTACACGTAGCCGCCTTCCACCTCCGTCCGTCGCGCCGCCGCGAGGCCTCGAAGCCGTTCCGCCGACTCCTCCGGGGCCATGACCAGGCGGTCGCGGACGAAGCGGTGGCAGCGCCAGCCCACCAGGGAGAGCAGCTGATCCCGTTCGCGATCGGCCGCCGCGCGCTCCCAGTCGCCGTGGAAACGCTGGCTGTCGGCCTCGACGACCATGCGCAGCTCCGGCCAGGCGCAGTCGACGGTCAGCGGTCTGCTCCTGCCCGGCACGGCGATCGGATGATTTGCGAGCGGCCTGCCGATTCCCGCCGCGCGGGCGATCGGCAGCATCAGCAGCTCGAGGCCGGATTTCACGATTGCCGGCTCGAGCGCCGTGATCGCCGCGAGCCTGCCGATGCCGGGACGGCCTGCCCGCTCGGCGATCAGCTCCTCGAGGCGCCCGCGCTTCAGCAGACCCTTCGACTCGGCCGCGACGAGGACGACCTCGAGCTCCCCCTCGCTGAGCTCGGGCGCCAGGTCGATCAGGACGAGGTCGGCGGAGACGGTGCGGATCCCGTCCACGATCCGCAGGTCCCGCGGGTCAATGCCACCGCGGTGGACGACGATGCCGGGACGATCACGACCTCTCCGCGACGGCGACCGCACATGGGCCGGTAGGCCAGGAAGGTCGGCGATGCCCTGAAGCACGGCAGCCGGCGGGCCGCAGAGCCCCGAGTCCGGACCACAGACCAGCAAGGCCGCCATCCAGTGCTGGCGGACCGAATGCGGGGGCGAACGCAGGGAGTAGACGCCCGTCACAACGGGATGAAGGCGACCGCGCGCGACCCGGTTGCCAATCCCGGATCGACTCAACCCGGCCGCCAGCAGCTGGTCTCGGCTGACGAGGGAGTGCTGTCGGCGGGCGAGCATCAAGATCGACCTCTCTCGCTGCTCGTGGGCGGATTTGATCCCACCATGGGTACTTATCCGCCCGCGACCTGCCACGCGACCGACGATGGCAGCCGATCGCGCGCGAGTGGGCGACTGAACGTCCCTCGCTGAAAAGAAAGCGTGACGACCCGCCAACAGGCCCGGCGCGAGCCGGGCAGCTCGCCTCAACCCAAGCGGTCGACAGCACCTGAGGCGGCCTCGGCGAGGCGGCCGACGTTCTTGCCGAACTCCTCGAAGCCGTCCTCGGGCTTGCCGTACTGGCCCTTCGTGTAGCGGGAGTAGACGCCCTCGAGGATGATCGCCAGCTTCCAGTAGCCGAGGGCGACGAAGAAGTCGATCTCGGCGAGGTCGCGGCCGGAGCGCTCCGCGTAGCGGTTGCGGACCCCGTCGCGGGACGGGAAGCCGGGCGCCATCGTCGCCGGCTCGAAGAGCGGCAGCAGGTCGTCTCCCTCCTCGGCCCAATAGACGAGCAGCAGGCCGACGTCGGCGAGCGGGTCGCCGAGGGTGCAGAGCTCCCAGTCGACGACGGCGGCGACGTCGCCGCCCGGGGTCAGGATCATGTTGTCGAGCCGGTAGTCGCCGTGGACGAGCGTCGCCGGCCCCTGGTCGGGGATCCGCTCCGCGAGCCGGTCATGGACCTCCTCGACGAGCGGGATCTCGCGCGTCTTCGATCCCTCCCACTGCTTGCCCCAGCGGCGGAGCTGGCGGGCGACGTAGTCGTCCTTCTTGCCGAGATCGCCGAGGCCGATCTCGTCCGGGACCTGGTCGTGGATCTCGACGAGCGTGTCGACGACGCGCTCGCCGATCGCCCGCCTGTCGTACTCGCCGAACGTCGCGGCGTCATCGCGCGACCGCAGGATCGGCCCCTCGACGAACTCCATGACGTAGAACGGGGCGCCGTTGACGGACTCGTCGATGCAGTAGCCGGCGATCGGCGCGACCGGGACCGGCGTCGGTGCGAGCGCCGAGACGACCTTGTGCTCGCGGCCCATGTCGTGGGCCGAGCCGAGCGCCCTGCCGAGCGGCGGCCGCCGCAGCGCCCATTTGCCTCCCCGGGTCCCGTTCACCGCATAGGTCAGGTTCGAGCGGCCGCCGGCGATCCGCTCGTAGGTGAACGGACCGCTCGCGCCGGCCACGTTCGCCTCCAGCCAGGCGCCGACCTTCGCCCCGTCGATCCCCTCCGGTGCCTCGCTCGCCTCGGTCATGGCCGCCAGCACCCTATTCCGACTGTCACAGGATCGCTCGCCCGCTCGTCTAGTGGGTGAAAGCGAATCCGAGAGGAGCGAATCATGAAGGTCCTCGTAACTGGAGCGAGCGGAGCGATCGGCAAGCAGCTCGTCCCGAAGCTGGTCAGTGCAGGCCACACCGTCACCGGCATCACCACGTCCCCAGAGAAGCGCGAGATGCTGCGGGGGCTCGGAGCCGAGCCGGTCGTGGCGGACGTCCTCGACGCCGAGGAGATCGGCTCGGTCGTCGCGGCGGCGTCTCCCGAGGCGATCATCCACGAGGCGACCGCACTCGCGGGCGATCTCGACGTCCGTCACTTCGATCGCAGCTTCGCGGTCACGAACCGGCTGCGAAGCGAAGGCACCGACAACCTGCTCGCCGCAGGTCGCGCCGCCGGCATCCGCCGATTCATCGCGCAGAGCTTCGGCGGCTGGTCGAGCGCACCGGCAAACGGCCGGCTGGCGACCGAGGCGGACGCGACCCTCGCCGCCGACAGGCGGGAGCTGATGGGCGCGTCGTTCGCCGCGATCTCCCACCTCGAGGCGGCAGTCGGCGGGCTCGACTGGGCCGACGGCATCGTCCTCCGCTACGGCGGGTTCTACGGACCCGGTACCGGCATGCAGGTCGATCCGCCCGGCCCGCAGATCGAGGCGATCGCGAAGCGGAAGTTCCCGATCATCGGCGACGGCGCCGGAGTCTGGTCGTTCATCCACGTCGCCGATGCCGCCGACGCAACCGTCGAGGCGCTCGATCACGGGGCGCCGGGCATCTACAACATCGTCGACGACGATCCGGCCCCGGTCCGTGAGTGGCTGCCGAAGGTCGCCGCGGGGGTCGGCGCGAAGCCGCCCAGGCGGATCCCGAGGTGGCTCGGAAGGCTCCTCGGCGGAGAGCTCGCGGCCGTCATGATGACCGACGTGCACGGCTTCTCGAACGCGAAGGCGAAGCGCGAGCTCGGCTGGACGCCGGGGCACCCGAGCTGGCGTACGACACTGGCGGGGGCGCGATGAGCCCCGAAGAGCTCGAGCGCTACCGGCCGAAGCTCGTCGGCATCGCCTACCGGATGCTCGGCGAGGTCGGCCGGGCCGAGGACGTGGTCCAGGAGGCCTACCTGCGGCTCCACCGCCAGAGCGCCGTCGAGGGGGAGCGGATCGAATCGCCCGAGGCGTACCTGGTGACGCTGGTGACGCGCCTCTCGATCGACGAGCTGCGATCGGCGCGGGCGCAGCGGGAGGTCTACGTCGGCGAGTGGCTGCCGGAGCCGCTCGTCGCCGACCAGTCCGCCGACCCCGCCCGCGAGGTCGAGATCGCCGACTCGCTCTCGCTCTCGTTCGTCGTCGTCCTCGAGACGCTGTCGCCGGAGCAGCGGGCGGTCTTCCTGCTCCGCGACGTCTTCGACTATCCCTACGAGCGGATCGCCGAGATCCTCGACAAGCAACCGGCCGCCGTGCGCCAGATCGCGACCCGCGCGCGCCGCCACGTCGACGAGCGCAAGCCCCGGTTCGAGGCGGGAAGCGAGCAGCGGGAAGCCCTCGCGAGCCGGTTCTTCGCCGCGACCACCGAGGGTGAGGTCGGCGAGCTCGAGGCGCTCCTCGCCGGGGACGTCGAGCTCCACGGCGACGGCGGCGGCAACGCACCCGCCCTCGCGCGTTCGGTCGTCGGCCGCTCGCGGGTCGCGCGGACGCTCGTCAACTGGGGCAAGGCGGCCCGGCGCGCTGCGCTGCGGATCGAGCGCCGGAGCGTCAACGGCAACCCGGGAGCGATGTTCACGACGGCCGACGGCGAGGTCGTGAGCGTGATCGAGCTCGAGTTCGACGGCGCCGAGATCGGGTCGATCAACGGGATCGTCAACCCGGAGAAGCTTCAGCACGTCGGCGTCGTGGCCGACCCCGAGACAGTGCTGCGGGCGCTCAAGCAGGGTTGATATGAGTGCACCGTGGCGGAACGGGAACTGCGGGGGCTCCTGGTCGATTTCGGCGGCGTCCTGACGACCAACATCTGGGCCAGCTTCGATCGCTTCTGCGAGCTCGAGAACCTCGAGCGCGGGACGGTCCTCGAGCTGTTCCGCGGCGACGGCGAGGCGCTCGCGCTGCTCCGCTCGCTCGAGCGCGGTGCGATCACCGACGACGACTTCGAGCGCGACTTCGGCGAGATGCTCGGCGTCGAGCCGGCCGGGTTGATCGAGCGGCTGTTCGGCGGCCTCGCGCCGGAGCCGGCGATGGTCGCCGCGGTCGCGGCGATCCGCGCCGCCGGGATCCGCACGGGGCTGATCACCAACTCCTGGGGCATGGGCATCTACGAGCGGGCGCCGCTCCACAGCTTCGACGCCACGGTCATCTCCGGCGACGTCGGCCTTCACAAGCCGCAGCCGGAGATCTATCGGCTCGGCGCCGAGCGGATCGGCGTCCCGGCCCAGTCCTGCGTGTTCGTCGACGACCTGCGCGAGAACGTCGCCGGCGCCGAGGCGGTCGGGATGACGGCGATCCTCCACCGCGATCCGGATGCCACGATCGCCGAGCTCGAGCGCCTCTTCGGGCTCGACCTCTCGTCCTGATTACAGGAGCTTCTCCTCGATGACGGTGCGTAATTGCGGGTTCGTCCAGCGGCCCGTCGCCTGCTCGATCCTGATCCCGACCTCGCCGCCGGCGATCTCGAGGGTGCCGATCTGGTTGCGGAATCGCGGGCGGGTGGTCATCTCCCAGCTCAGTCGCGGCGGGTGGACGCTCGCCGAGGCGGCCAGCATCCGCGCCACCTTCGCGGCGATCCAGGTGTGGCCGAAGCCGAGCACCGCCCGCTCGTTGAGCTGGAGCTCCTTGCGCAGCCCCGAACAGACCGCGTGCCAGACCTTCGAGTAGACGGTGCCGACGGTGCTCGGCAGGTTGACCTTCGAGACGAAGCAGTGGTGGACGTCGCCGCCGAACATGATGAGCGTCTCGGGCGGCTCGCCGCACTGCCCGGAGGCGATGTCGATGACGAGCTGCTCGAACTCGCGATAGGAGCGCTGGAACGCAGCCCAGTGGTCGAGGTTGGAGGCGATCCGGACCTTCTCGCCGAGCGGCTTCGACCGCTTCCCCCACGCCCCCTCCCCGATCGCCTCCGACCACGCCTCGAGGTCGTGCATTCCGTAGGGGAGCAGGAACGGCAGCGAGCTCGCCAGGATCAGGTGGCTGCGTTCGGCGTCGGCCTTGTCCTTGACCCACTCCCACTCCTCCTCGCCGACGATCCGCCGCTTGCCCTCCTCGAGCACGCGCCCGGCCCGTGAGTCGACGACGACGAGCCGGGCCGGCCCGAGGTCGCTGCAGAAGCTGAATCGAGAATGGCCGTGCTCGAACTCGGCGTGCTCGGCGAGGTCGCGGACCGCGGCGCTGCCGTCACCCCCGTCGCGAAGCTTCGAGTAGATGTCGTCCTCAGCGAGCTCCGACGGCGAGAGGTTGCCGAGGTGCTGATAGATCCAATAGGCCATCAGCCCGCCGATGACCCGCCCCTCGTACCAGTCGGTCTCGCGCTTCTCGTCGAGCCAGGCCTGCGAGGTCTTCCACTTGTCGTTGATCTCGTGGTCGTCGAAGATCATCGACGTCGGCAGGGTCGAGAGCATCCAGCGGACTACCGGGTAGGTCCAGATGTCGCGGTAGCCGACCGTGTACTCCTCGAAGTCCTCGAGGGCGTCGACCGGGCCGTCGCTGTGAACCTCGCGTGGCGCAACCTTCTCGCGGACGTTCTTCGGCGGCTGGTCGGCGTAGAGCTGGTCGCCGAGCATCACCATCGCGTGCGGCCAGTTCGCTTTCGGCTGGCGCAGCATCCGCAGCGCGAACGTGTGCATCGCGTCGATCCCCCTCCCCTTCCGATGCCACCAGCGCTGGAAGGTGTGCGGGGGCCGGTGCGGCGCCGAGGTCCGGCATGAGCCGAACAGGAGCCGCAGATCGCCGTCGGCGGCGAGCGGGCGGATCACCGGGTGCGGGAACTCGTAGCCCTCCGGAGGCCAGGCGCACTCGCCGTCGAGATGGACCTCGTACTCGTGCGAGCGGCCGGCCTCGAGCCCGCCGATCGCGACGATCGCGTAGTGGTGGTCCTCGACCGTGAACGTCTTCGCCTTCGCATCGAGGATTCTGACCTCGCAGGGTCGGTCGGTCTCGACCCAGACGGTCGCCTCGTCCTCGCCGATGAAGCGCAGCATGGGGCCGACCAGCACCTCGGGCATGGACGCCCATTGCCCGGAATCGGATCGCTTCAATCAGGCCTGCCGCAGGCGGGCTCTCGGCGCAGGAGCCCGTCCAGCGTGAACGCAGCCTGGACCTCGATCCGCTGCGGACCGGTCCCGTCGGGCACGGTGAGCAGCGTCGAGGCGTCGCCCTGCGGCTCCAGGCAGCCTTCGCCGGCGACGATCCGCAGGTACGGCGAGTAGCGCATCCTGATCAGGTACCGCCCCGGCCCCGGCACGGTCAGGGCATAGCCGTCGGCTCCGACCTCGTCGAGCCGGACCGCCTGCTCGTCGGCGGGCTCGACCTTCCAGAGGACCCAGTGCTCGTTGGCCCAGATCTCGTGGAGGAACGGCAGGGCGCTGCCACGGACGAGCCGCGCCTCGTCGACGCCGAGGTAGTCGGATTTCGCATCGGACACGGCGACGTAGTCGACCCCGTGGGAGCGGAGCCACTGCGCGTAGGCGGCCGGGGTCAGGTTGCCGTTGGTGAACAGGTCGAAGTCCGGCGACTCCATCTGCCGCAGCCAGCCGCGCGCGAGCGGGATCGACTCGGCCACGTAGACGGACTCCCAGCGGCTTCGCGTCGGCGGGATCTCGACCCGGATCGGCTTCCCCGCGGAGACGTCCTCGAGCTCGGCGACCAGCGGCTCGTAGAAGGCGCGTTCGGTCGAGGGGTCCCCGGCCGCGGCCTCGACGTCACGGAGGGTCGCCGACCACTGCCACCAAAGCAGCGGCGCTGCGAGCAGCAGCAGGATCAGCGGCCGGCGCCGGTACAGCGCCAGCGCCATCACCGGCCCTGCGAAGATCGCCCCGAGGCGGATCGCGTTGCTGCCGAACGGCGTCGAGACCGCGAAGGCGACGATCGCGATGATCGCGTAGAGCACGAAGCCGACCCGCAGAGTCGTCTCGCCGACGGGCAGGACGGCGATGCAGACTGCGCAGGCGATCGGAATCCAGATGAACGAGTCGAACGTGAACGGCTGATAGCCGCCGGTCGGGAACGCAAGGGCGAGGGCGAGCGTCGCCGCCACCGCGCCGATCAGAGTGAACGCCGCCGCCCGGTTGCGGGCGCGGCGGGCGGGCGTCGCGATCGGCTGCAGCCGTGAGGCGACCAGGAGCGCCGTCGCGGCGAGCGCCGTGAACGCGCCCGCCACCGGGCTCGCCAGCGCCGCCGCAACCGCCGCGATGGCGCCGCTCCACGCCCGGTTGCGCTGGATTGCAAGCACCGCGAGCAGGCCCAGGGCGAGGCCGAGGGCGAACGTGATCCGGCCGCCGAACAGCGAGACGGTCGCGGCGACGCCGAACCAGGCCGCGCCGAGCCAGGCCCGGGGCCCATAGGCGCGGATCGCGATCGCCGCGAAGGCGGCCGCTGCGAGGACGGCGCAGATCGCCCCGAGCAGCTCCGGCCCGAGCCAGGCGCCGAGCGGCGGGTAGAGCAGGCTGTAGCCGGGAATGGTCTGGCCGCCGTACCAGTCGGCGTTGTAGATGACCCAGCCGTGCGCGTTCCAGAGATCGGCGCGGAAGACCTGGGCGGCGAGGTCGAGGGTCTGCGGCTGCCAGAGCAGGCAGACGACGCTGAGCAGGGTCGCGAGGCCGGCCGCGAGCAGGACGACGGGAGCGGGCCGGCTCCTCGCCGCGGCCGCCACCGGGACCTACCCGTTCGCGTACTCGAGCCGGATCTGCTTGCCCTTCAGCTTCGTGCCGTCGAGCCGGTCGAGCGCCTTCTCGGCCTGATCGTCGTCGAGATCGACGAACGTGAAGCGCTCGAGGACGCGGACGTCGTGGATCGCGTCGTCGGGCACGACCGCGCCCTCCTCGAGCGCCCAGCGGATGTCCTCCTCGGCGATCCCGCTGCGCGAACCGCGGTTGATGAAGAGCTTGACGTGGCCGTTGCCGACGGGCGGCGGGCCGCCGGTGGGCGCCCTGGCCCCCTCGGCCTCCGCTTCGGTCGACGGAGCGGCCGCTTCGGCCTCCTCCGGCTCCGGCGCGATCGCGATCGCCTCGGCGGCGGGAACGGCGGACTCCTCGGGAGCGGCGGTGTCCCACTCGACCGGCTTGCTCTCCCCGCCACGCTCGCGCTCGCGCCGGCGCTCGTGGCGCCGCTTCGGGCGCGGCGCGTGATCGAGGCGTTCCTCGGGCGGCTCCCACTCGCCGATCGAGGTCTTGACGTCACGCTCGATCCGCTCGAGCTCCCCGCGCTCCTTCGGCGTCACGAACGTGATCGCCCGGCCGGTCCGGCCGACGCGCCCGGTCCGGCCGATCCGGTGCACGTAGATCTCGCTGTTGTTCGGCAGGTCGAAGTTGATGACGTGGGTGACGTGCTCGATGTCGAGGCCGCGGGCGGCGACGTCGGTCGCGACCAGCAGCGGCGACTTGTGCTCCTTGAAGGAGATCATCACCCCGTCGCGCTGGCCCTGGCTCATGTCGCCGTGCAGTGCCTTCGACTGCAGGCCGCGGTCGCGGAGCGTGCGGTCGAGCCGGGCGGTGCCGATCTTGGTCCGGCAGAAGACGATCGCCTGCTCGGGCTCCTCGGCCTTGAGGACCTCGACGAGACGGTCGGTCTTCCGCTTCGGCTCGACCTCGACATAGGCCTGCTCGATCGCATCGACGGTGAGCTTCTTCGGGGTGATCGAGATCGTCACCGGGTCGTACATGTATGCCTCGGCGAGCCGCGCGATCGGCGGCGGCATCGTCGCGCTGAAGAGCATCGTCTGGCGACCGCTCGGGCACATCCGGAGGATCCGCTCGACGTCCTCGATGAAGCCGAGGTCGAGCATCTCGTCGGCCTCGTCGAGGACCACGTAGCGGGTCCCGGTCAGCACCAGCGCCCCGCGCGAGATCAGGTCCATCATCCTGCCGACGGTCGCGACGACGACATGCGCCTTCGAGCGCACCCGCGCTGCCTGGTCGCGGACCGAGGTGCCGCCGAAGACGGCGACGACGTTGACGTCGAGGTGCTCGGCATAGGAGCGGAGGGCCTGGGTGACCTGGATGCAGAGCTCGCGGGTCGGGGTGAGGACGATCGCCTGAGTCTCGTCGTCCGCCGGATCGATGTACTGCAGCAGCGGCAGCCCGAAGGCGGCCGTCTTGCCGGTCCCGGTCTGCGCCTGGCCGATCATGTCGTGGCCGGCGAGCAGCTCCGGGATCGCCTTCTCCTGGATCGGCGAGGGCTCCTCGTAGCCGAGCTCGTCGAGGGCGATGCAGATGTCCTCGTTGAGGCCGAGGTCGCGGAACGAGGTCACTGCGAAGGATCCAGCAGGAGCTTGCCCTGGGTTTCGCGGCCCTGCAGGGCGCGATGGGCATCGGCGACGTCAGAGAGTCCGTAGGTCGCGCCGATCACGACCTCGAGTTTGCCGGAACCGACAGCTTCGAGCAGCTCGGTGATCCCCTGCTCGAGCAGATCGGGCCGGCGAAACAGGTGGACGAGCCAGAAGCCGACGACGGCGCGGCTCGTCCGCATCAGCTTTTGAGTCATCACCTCGTTCGGCTGCCGGGAGGCGATTCCGAAGCTGACGAGGCGGCCGAACGGCGCGAGGACCGAGAGGCAGGCGTCGAAGGCGGCGCCGCCGGCCATCTCGAGGACGACGTCGACCTGATCGCCGCCGTTCGCCTCGCGGATCGCGGCCGCGAGGTCGTCGGACCGGGAGTCGACGGCGGCGTCGGCCCCGAGCCGGATCGCGAGGTCGCGCTTCTCCCCGGTCGAGGCGAGCGCGATCACCCGGCCGGCCCCGTAGCGCTTGGCGAGCTGGACGGCGAGGGTCCCGGTCCCACCGCCGGCGGCCTGGACGACGACGCTCTCGCCGCGCTCGAGGCGAGCGCTGATCCTCAGCAGCGCCCAGGCGGTCAGGCCCTGGAGGAGCACGCCGGCGGCCTGATCGTCGCTGACCTCGTCGGGGATCGGCACCAGCGCCGCCCGATGCGCGACGACCTTCTCCGCATAGCCGCCGTTGGCGAGCATCGCGGCGACGCGCCGCCCGTCCGCGGTCCGACCGGCGATCTCGCCGCCGGGGATCAGCGGCAGCTCCGCCTTGGCCAGGTAGTCGTTCTCGCGCTGGTGGGTGTCGGCGAAGTTCATCCCGGCGCGCACGACCTCGACGACGACCTCGTCGGGCCCGGGCTCGGGGTCGGGAAGGTCGACGACCTCGAGCACCTCGGGGCCACCGAACTCCTTGATCTGGACGGCACGCACGGCGCTGGAGTCTGACGAGTCGCGATCAGCGGCGCCGAGAGATCCGCAACAGCCGGTCGCCGCCGACCTTGTGGAGCCGGGTCTCGCGGCCGCCCGGCCAGTGGACGACGAGGCGCTTGACGACCCGCGACCGGCCGAGGCCGAAGTAGAGGCGGTAGTGGCCCTGGGAGTGGCGGGCATCGTCGTTCTGGCCGACCCACTGGGTCAGCGTGCGGCCGCCGCGGAGCCGGATCCGGACACGCGCCCCGATCGCCTCGCGATTGCGGGCGGACCCGGTCAGGTCGACCTCGAGCCAGTGACCGCCCCTGGTCACGTTGCGCTTCTGGATCACGTGGCTGCTCGGCGAGAACTCGCGCGCCGACGCGGCGATCAGCGGGTCGCGGCGGCCGTCGTTGTCGTAGTCCATCCACTCGACGATGGCGTAGCCGATCCGGCGCATGTTGAGGACGCCGGTGCGGACGAAGCGATGCCGATCGCGGTCCCAGCGGTAGAGGCCCTGCGGGGCGAGGCTGACGTCGAGGTGGCCGTCGTTGTCGTAGTCGACGAACGATGCGGCCGCGGCCTTGCCGGGTAGCCCGAGCCGGGAACGGACCGGATGGAGGCGGCCGTGACGGTTGGCGAGCAGATGGACCCCGCGGCGGCCGGTCGTCAGCACGTCGAGCGTGCCCGAGTTGTCGTAGTCGCCGAGCGCGATCTGGGAGGCCTCACGTCCGGCGCGGACGGTTGCGACGCGCCGCCACGTCCCCGCCTTCGACCTCCAGGACTCGAGGCCGCGCCGGGTCGCGACGAGCAGCGTCGGCCGCGTGCCGCCGAGGCTGGCCCAGCGGTAGGTCGTGCCGACCACCTGCGGCGCCGGAACGGTGATGAATCCGCCGCGAATCGTCTGCGCGTAGAGCTGCGGGGGCCGGCCCTCGCAGGTCAGCAGCAGATCGAGGCTGCCGCGGCCGTCGGCGTCCGCGTAGGAGGCGCTCCGGCCCCGGCAGTACCCCTTGACGATGCCGCTCGGCCCGATCTCATCGGCGTAGGTGCCGCCCGGCCCGGCGCCGGCGACGAGCAACTGGTCAACGACCGAGCCGAGGAACCGCGGCGAGGCGATCCCGCCGCCGAGCCCGCCGGTGGCCACGAAGACGTCCTGGTCGCGATCGCCGGCCACGTCGGCGAACGCGAGGGCGTGGCGGTCGCGGAGCTTGATCTGAAAGAGCGGCGCGTCCGGTGAGACCGCCTCGGTTCCGACCTTGATCTCGCTGGCGGAGACGGCGCCCGGGCCGGACTCCGCGAACTCGAACTGGATCGGCAGATCGGAGAGGCCGTTCGAGGCGAAGGTCACCTCGCCACCGGGCGCGATCGTGAAGTCGAGGAACGGGCGGTTGTTCGCGTCGCGGCCGATCGCCGCCGTGGCCGAGTGCTGCGAGCGGATCATCAGCCTCCTCGTCATCAGCCGAACCCGGCCGGAGACGGTCAGCCCGGTCGATTGGAGGTGGAGGCGTCCGGCGTCGCCGGGCTCGTCGCTCGGCCAGACGTAGATGCCGGGGGCGGAGAGGTCGGCGGGAGGCCGCAGCAGGTCGAGGCCGGGATAACGGTCATCGGGCCCGAGCCCGATCTGGTTGATCACGTTGCGGAACGAGCGGCCCCGGTGGTTGCGGAGGAAGACCGACTTGAACTTGTGGTTGGTGGTGAAGATGTCGAGGCGTCCGTTCCGGTCGGGATCGGCGACGCCGATGTCGAACAGCCGCTTCGTCAGGAAGTCCGCAGGCGGCCCGGCCTTGAAGCGCGGCTTCGCGGCGCCGGCCGGAGCGACGGCGAGCGCGGCTGCCGCGAGCGCGGCGATGCAGATCCTCAGCCTCCACCCCACGCGGTGAAGCGTAATCGGGCCTTTCGACCGAAGTGCCCCTTGGATCATCTAGAGTGCCGCGCCCGTGGCCCTGACCGTCGTCGGATCGATCGCCTTCGACTCCGTGCGGACCCCGTTCGGGGAGCGCGAGCGGATGCTCGGCGGCTCCGCGAGCCATTTCGCGCTGGCGGCGAGCTTCTTCACCGACGTCCGGGTCGTCGGGCCGGTCGGCGACGATTTCGGGGCGGACGAGATCGGCGTCCTCCAGTCGCACGGGATCTCGACGACCGACGTCGAGCACGTCGAGGGCGGCCGGACGTTCTTCTGGCGCGGCCACTACGACCACGACATGAACATCGCCCACACCGACGAGACGCAGCTCAACGTCTTCGCCGATTTCGTCCCGAAGCTCTGTGAGGAGAACCGCTCGGCGGAGATGCTCTTCCTCGGCAACATCCAGCCGGAGCTGCAGCGCCAGGTCCGCGAGGAGGCCGACGGCGCGCGCTTCGTCGCCCTCGATTCGATGAATCTCTGGATCGAGACCGCCCGCGACCCGCTGCTGCGGGTGATCGGGATGATCGACTGCGTCCTCCTCAACGACGCCGAGCTGCGGATGCTGACCGGGGAGTCGAACCTCGTCGTCGCCGCCCACCGGATCATGGAGCACGGACCGACGATCGTCGTCGTCAAGCGCGGCGAGTACGGCGCCGCCCTCTTCACCGGCGACGACACCTTCGCGATGCCGGCCCTGCCGATCGCCGAGGTTCGCGACCCGACCGGCGCCGGCGACTCATTCGCCGGCGGCTTCCTCGGCTTCCTCGACGGCCTCGGCGCCCACTCCCCGAGCAACGGCGAGCTCCGTCAGGCGATGGTCCGCGGCTCCGCTCTCGCCTCATTCAACGTCGAGGACTTCGGCACCGAGCGCGTCCGCCGGCTCGAGCGTGAGGACATCGACGCCCGCGTGGCCGCTTTCAAGAGCCTGACGCACTTCTAGCCGCGGCCGAGCGGAAGGCAGTCGGTGCCGAGACTGGGCTGAGAGGGGCGTCAGCGGGGGCAGCCCGCCATTGGGTGGGATTAGCCCCGCATAGTGGAGTTATCACGCCCAATGCCGAGCCTGGTCGCAGAGATCGGCTGGCGGCAACATGGAGTCATCTCCCGTCGCCAGCTTCGCGAGATCGGCGTGGGATCTTCGACGATCGACCGCTGGGCCCGAAACGGCCATATTCACCAGGTTCTCCGCGGCGTTTATGCAGTCGGACACAGCCGGATCAGCCGCGAGGGGCGCTGGCTCGCCGGCGTCCTCGCCTGCGGCGCCGATGCGGTCCTGAGCTTCGGGGCAGCGGGACAGAGCCGCGGCATCGTCTCCCCTCATCAGCGCCAGGCGGTCCATGTCACAGTTCCGCGGCGGTCGGGAGCCGATCCCGACGGCGTCGTGGTTCATCGGATCCGCAACCTCGATCGGCGCGATGTCAGCGCTCATCGGGGAATCCCGACGACGACTGCCACCCGGACCGTCTGGGACCTCGCGACGGCGCTGTCGCCGCTCGGGACCAGGCGCGCCTTCGAGCAGGCGGAGAAGCTGCGGCTGCTCGATCGCGAGCGGCTGGCGGCGCTGCGAGAGGCGGCGCCGAACCGAAAGGGGGCCGGAGTGATCGGCGATCTCCTCGCCGACGCGCCACTGCCGCTGGCGGCGACGCGGTCGCTGCTCGAAGAGATCATCCTCGAGACGTGTCGGGATCACGGCTTGCCACTGCCGGCCGTGAACGTTCCGCTGCTCAGCTTCGAGGTCGACTTCCTCTGGGAGCGGGAGCGGTTCGTCGTCGAGGCCGACGGCGGCGACCACCTGGCGCCGGGCCGGCGTGACCGCGACAACGATCGCGACGCCGTGCTCGGCCGCGCCGGCTACCTGGTGCGCCGCTACGGATCGACCGCGGCGCGGGCGCGAACCGCCGTCGCGGCTGAGTTGCGCGCGGTTCTCGCCGAGCGGGGTGCATGAGCGCTTGCTGGGATACTGAGCGCGAGCTTCGCGACAACGATCGAGGAGAGACAAGTGGCAGACACTCTCAGCATCACCGACAACCGGACCGGCAAGACGTACGAGGTCGACATCAACGACGAGACGATCCGCGGACTCGACCTGCGCCAGATCAAGGTCAACGAGGACGACTTCGGACTGATGGCCTACGACCCGGGCTACACGAACACCGCCTCGTGCAAGTCGGCGATCACGTTCATCGACGGTGAGGCCGGGATCCTCCAGCACCGCGGCTACACGATCGAGGAGCTATGCGAGAAGTCCTCCTACCTCGAGGTCGCCTACCTGCTCGTCTTCGGCGAGCTGCCGACCGGCCCGCAGCTCGAGCGCTGGGTCTACGACGTCACCCACCACACCTTCGTGCACGAGGACATGAAGGCCTTCTATCGCGGCTTCCGCCACGACGCCCACCCGATGGGCATCCTCCTCGCCGGGGTCGGCGCGATGTCGACGTTCTATCCGGACGCCAAGGAGATCGACTCCCCCGAGGAGCGCTACATGGCGGCGATTCGGCTGATCGCGAAGATGCCGACGCTCGCCGCCTTCTCCTACCGACACAGCCTCGGCCTGCCGTACGTCTATCCCGACAACGACCTCGACTACGCCTCCAACTTCCTCGGGATGATGCGGAAGATGACCGAGGTCAAGTACGAGCCCGATCCGCGACTCTCGAAGGCCCTCGACGTCCTCTTCATCCTCCACGCCGACCACGAGCAGAACTGCTCGACGGCGGCCGTCCGCGCGGTCGGCTCCTCGCAGGTCGATCCCTACTCGGCGGTCGCCGCGGGCGTCGCCGCGCTCTACGGGCCGCTCCACGGCGGCGCCAACGAGGCGGTTCTGCGGATGCTGCGCCGGATCGAGAAGGTCGAGAACATCCCCGACTTCCTCGAGGGCGTCAAGAACCGCGATGAGAAGCTGATGGGCTTCGGCCACCGGGTCTACAAGAACTACGACCCGCGGGCACGGATCATCAAGAAGCACGTCGACGAGGTGCTGGAGATGACCGGCGACAACCCGCTGCTCGAGATCGCCACCGAGCTCGAGAAGCACGCCCTCGACGACGACTACTTCACCTCCCGCAAGCTCTACCCGAACGTCGACTTCTACTCGGGCCTGATCTACGAGGCGCTGGGGATCCCCAGCGACATGTTCACGGTGATCTTCGCGATCCCCCGGACCTCGGGCTGGATTGCCCAGTGGATGGAGATGAACGGCGACGACGAGCAGAAGATCGCCCGGCCGCGACAGATCTACACCGGCCAGCGCGACCGCAGCTACGTCGACGTCGCCGACCGCGAGGGCCCGGAGAAGATCACCGGCCCGCCGGCCCGCCGGCCCGTGAAGGCGCGGCGCGGGGCATAGTAGGTAACCCCGACCGGATCCTCCGCTGCGCGTCCGGTCCGGTCGGCTCGCTGGCGAAGGCGCTCAGAGCGTGACGCCGACCAACGTCGGCTCGGGGATCAGGGTCACGCCGAAGGCCGAACGGACGCCGTCGCGAAGCTCCCGGGCGAGCGCCAGGAGCTCGGCTGTCGTCCCACTTCCGCGGTTGACCAGCGCGAGCGTGTGCTTGGTCGAGATCCCGACCGCGCCGCTCCCGTAGCCGCGCTCGAAGCCGGTCCGCTCGATCAGCCAGGCCGCCGATGTCTTCACGGTGCCGTCGGGCTGCGGCCAACCCGGCGGCTTGTCGTCTCCGCCGAGCCGCTCTGACGCCCGATCCTCCAGCGCCCGGAAGCCCTCGTGGTCGAGGATCGGGTTGGTGAAGAACGACCCGGCGCTGACCGAGTCGGGATCGGCTGGATCGACGACCATCCCCTTGGCCCGCCGCAGCCCGAGCACCGCTTCGCGGACGGCCGCGAGCGGCGGGCGATCGCCCGGCCCGACACCGAGCGCAGCGGCGAGCTGCGGGTAGGCGATCGGCCGCGCCAGGGCGGCCGGCTCGAGCTCCAGGGTCACCGCGAGGACGACGTACCTGTCGCCGCCCTTGAACATGCTCGTCCGGTAGCCGAAGCCGCAGGCGCGGCGATCGAACGAGACCGCCTTCCCCGCCGTCCGATCCCACGCGCTCACCGAGCGGACCGTGGCAGCGATCTCCTGCCCGTAAGCGCCGACGTTCTGGATCGGGGTCGCTCCAACCGACCCGGGAATGCCCGAGAGGCACTCGATCCCCGCCAGCCCGTCGGCGACGCAGCGGGCGACGAGCTCGTCCCAGGGCTCGCCCGCGGCGACCGTCAGCCGGACGCGCTCGCCGGACCGCGCGACTTCCACCCCCCGGGTCGCGATCCGGACGGCGACCCCGTCGAAGCCGAGGTCCGAGATCACCAGGTTGGAGCCGCCGGCGAGCAGCAGAACCGGCTCGCCGTCGCGGTCGGCGGCAGTGACCGCGGCGATGAGGTCGGCGCTGCTCTCGGCCGTGACCAGCCGGCGTGCGGGACCGCCGAGCCGCAGCGTCGTCAGCTCCGCCAGCGGGGCTTCGAGTCGTGCCGGCATCCGGACGGAAGCCTACGAGCAGCCCGCCGTCCGTCGCTCGGCGGCCCCGCTACGCTCGAATGCGTGGCGTTCAAACTGACGATCCGGAACGGACCGAAGGTCACCCGCGAGAAGCACGAGAGCCTCGAGGAGGCGGTCGCGGCGCTGCGCTCGCACACCGAGCGGATCAGGGCCGAAGGGGACGCGCCAGAGGTCTCGATGATCCGGACCTACGAGCCCGGCGATCAGGTCAAGGCGCGGCTCGAGATCTCGACGGGCGGCTTCATGCGCAGCCGCGACGCCGGGATCGACGTGATGGGCGACGGCGCGCTCGTCCCGTTCCGCGGCGGGGTCGCCCGGCGCGAGCTCGATCCCGGGGACAGCGCCACCGCCTTCGAGGTCGTGGAGCGCGCGATGCGCGAGGAGGCCCGATGAGCGGCAGCAGCGGCAGCGCACGCGGGCACGGCAAGGCCGTCTCGGGCGGCACGGCAGTCGGCCGGCGGGTGCGGCTGCCGCGCGGCGCCGAACGGCCGATCACCCTCTTCATCAACGGCTCCGAGCAGGTCGAGGGGCTCGACTACGAGATTGCCGACGGCATCGCGACCTTCCGCGAGCCGATCATGAAGGAGGACCTGCGGGGGCTCGGGGTCGTCCGCAAGGTGGTCCTCGGGCTCGGGCTCGTCGGCAGCTACCAGAAGAACGAGGTCGTCGACGTCGAGTACCGGATCGAGGGGCGGACGCAGTTCGCCTCCAACCTCGAGGTCATCCCGGACTGAAGGTCAGGGCCCCGCTCGCGGCCGGGGGCTCAGCCGAGCCCGGAGAGGGCGGCGACCCGCTCCTTGTGCTGTCGGGGGGTCCCGAACAGCCGCGAATCCGCGCGTGCCCGCTTGAGCAGGAAATGGAGGTCGTGCTCCCAGGTGAAGCCGATGCCGCCGTGGACCTGGATCGAGGCCTTGCAGACGTCCCAGGCCGCCTCCGAGGCGCGCGCCTTCGCCATCGCGGCGGCGAGCGGCAGCGACTCCGGCTCGGCGTCGGCCGCCCACGCGGCCGCGTAGGTGAGCGAGCGCGCCTCCTCGACGTCGTAGAGCATCTTCGCGCAGGCGTGTGAGACGCCCTGGTAGGCGCCGATCGGGCGACCGAACTGCTCGCGCTCCTTCGCGTACCCGACCGCCATGTCCATCGCCCGCTGGCCGATCCCGACCAGCTCGGCGGCCACCGCGACGAGGATCCGATCGGTCGCGGCGGCGAAGTCCCCGGGCAGCGCCTCGCCGACGTCGTCGCCGAGTGGCTTCGCGTAGCGGCGGGTCTGGTCGATCAGCTCGACCGGCTCAGGCTCGACCTCAGCCAGGTCGACCAACCGGACATTGCCGTCGGCTCCGTAGACGACGGCACAAGCCGCGCCCTCGGCGTCGATCAGCAGGTCGGGATCGCCGAACGCGCCGCGCCCCTCCCCGGAGGCGATGTTCGCCAGCCATCCCTGCTTCTGCTCGTCGGAGCCGGAACCCTCGAGCACCAGCCCGGCACAGGCGTTGGCGAGGAACGGCAGCGGCGCGCAGGCGTAGCCGAGCTCCTCGCAGAGGACGATCAGCTCGACCATCCCGAGCCCCTGGCCGCCGTGCTCCTCGGCGATCGCGATGCCCGGCCAGCCGAGCTCGGAGACCTCGGCCCAGAGGGCGTCGTCGTAGCGGTTGCCTTCGGCGAGCTCGCGGACGACGGCGGGAGTGAATCGCGCGGCGAGGAACTGCCGCGCGGTCTCCTTGATCTCCGCCTGCTCGTCGTCGAAGTCGAATCGCATGCTCTCTCCTATCGGAGCCGGGGTAGGCCGAGCACGCGCTCGGCGACGATGTTCTTCATCACCTCGGTGGTCCCGCCCTCGATCGAGTTGGCGCGGCTGCGCAGCATCCGGTAGGTCCACGGGGTCCCCCGCTCGAGCCCCTCGGGACCGAGGATGTCGCAGGCGAGCTCGGTCAGCGACTGGTTCAGCGTCGCCCACTCCCACTTGCCGATCGAGCCCTCGGGCCCGGGGATCCCGGTCTTCATCTGCGCCGTCATCGCCCGCATGCCGCCGAGCCGCAGCGCCTCGCAGCCGATCAGCAGATCCGCCATCCGCGCGCGGATCATCGGGTCGTTCTCGAGCCCGTGCTCCTTGACGAGGTCGATCAGCGCCGCGAGGTCACGGGAGACGGCCACTGCGGCACCGCCGCCGAGCCCGGCGCGCTCGTTCATCAGCGTCGTGATCGCGACCATCCAGCCGTTCCCCTCGCCGCCGACGAGGTTCTCGTCGGGGACGAACGCCTCCTCGAAGAAGACCTCGTTGAACTCCGACTCGCCGGTGATCTGAACGAGCGGCCGGATCTCGACCCCGTCCTGCTCCATGTCGCAGATGAAGTAGGTCAGGCCCTTGTGCTTGGCGACGTCGGGGTCGGTGCGGGCGACGAGCATGCACCACTTCGACTCGTGCGCGAACGTGGTCCAGACCTTCTGGCCGGTCACCTTCCAGCCGCCGTCGGCCTTGACGGCCTTCGTCTTCAGCGAGGCGAGGTCGGATCCCGACTCGGGCTCCGAGAAGCCCTGGCACCAGATCTCCTCGGCGCTGAGGATCGGCTCGAGCCAGCGCTCCTTCTGCTCGTCGCTGCCGTGGGCCATGATCACCGGCCCGCCCATCACGAGGCCGAGCACGTTCGCCGGCGAGGGCGCGTCGGCGCGGGCCATCTCGCTCGAGAAGATCGCCTGCTCGATCAGGGTCGCGCCGCGGCCGCCGAACTCCTTCGGCCACGAGATCCCGGCCCAGCCGCCCTCGTGCATCTGTCGCTGCCAGTCGCGCCGGAACGCGAACGCGGCCTCGTCGCCGTGCGGCTCGGGACCGGGGTGGTTCGCCTCGAGCCAGGCGCGGACCTCGTCGCGAAACGCGGTCTCCGACTCGTTCAGGGTCAGGTCCACCTGTTCTCTCCTCCTCCTCGGCGCTCGCCGGGACGAAAGCCCGTTCTCAAGGTCCGGAAAACCTACAGGGAAGCGTCCGGATCGAAACGATCGGGGTCGATCAGGACGCCGGGATTGAGGATCGCCTCGGGATCGACCGCGCGCTTCGCGGCGACGAGGGCGTCGGCGAAGCGGTCGGGCCGCTGCAGGTCGTACCAGGGGCGGTGATCGCGGCCGACCGCGTGGTGGTGGGTGATCGTGCCGCCGGCGGCGACGACCGCCTCCGAGACCGCCGACTTGATCTCGTCCCACTGACGGACCTCGGAGCCGCGACGTGCCTTCGCGAGCACCGTGAAGTAGGGAGCCGGGCCGCTCGGGTAGACGTGGGTGAACCGGCACATCACCCGCGGTGCGCCCTCGCCGTCGGCGGGGGCGTCGCAGACCTCGGCGACGGCCCGGCGCGCGACCTCGGTGACGCTCGAGTGGAACTCGCCGAAGCGGTCCCAGGTGATCGCCGTCTCGAAGGTCTCGCTGATCACGCCGAGCGCGACGAGGCTGTCGCGCAGGTACGGCGCGTCGAGGAAGGCCGAGCGCCAGCTCTCCGCCGCGGAGTCGGGCTGCTCGCCGCCCGTCGATTCCGGCTCCGGCTCCGGCGTCCCGCCGAGGTCGGCGGCGCACTCGACCGCGAGGCGGAGCTGCTCGTCGACGGGCGCGAACGCCGACTCGAAACCGAGGATCAGGACGGCGCGGGAGCCGTCCCCGGCGCCGGTCGTGGCCGCCTCGAGCGGGTCGAGGAGCCGGCAGTTCGAGGGATTCAGACGCGACTGCGCGATGACGCGCGCGGCTTCGACTCCGGCGGCGAAGCTCGGGAAGAGGACCGGGCGAGACGCCTTGAAGGCCGGCCGCGGCCGGACCTCGACCCACGCCTCGGTGATCACGCCGAGGATCCCCTCGGAGCCGAGCATCATCCGGTCGGGGCTCGGGCCGGCGCCGGAGCCCGGCAGCCGCCGGCTCTCCCACGGACCGGCCGGCGTCAGCGCCCGGACCGACTCGACGAGGTCGTCGATGTGGGTCTGGAGCGTCGCGAAGTGGCCGCCCGCACGGGTCGCGATCCAGCCGCCGAGCGTCGAGAACTCGAACGACTGCGGGAAGTGGCGCAGGGTCAGGCCGTGCGGCCGGAGGCCGTCCTCGAGCTCCGGGCCGGTGGTGCCGGCCCGGACGAGCGCCGAGCCGGAGACCTCGTCGATCGCGGCGATCCCGCTGAGCCCGCGGAGATCGAGCGAGACCGTGCCGCGGTAACCGTGCCCGATCCGGGGCTCGACCCCGCCGACGACGCTGGTCCCGCCGCCGAACGGGATCGCCGCGAGCCGGCGGTCGGCGCACAGCTCGAGGACGCGGCGAACGTCCTCCTCGTCGGCCGGGAAGGCGACCATGTCGGGGGTCCGCTCGAACCGGCCCCGGAAGCCGCGGACGACGTCGCGGTAGGCGCGCCCCATCGAGTGGCGGATCC
>Ga0207678_10000682_pt1 | contig 31067 bp, 26 predicted proteins | sample KBSC63metaG_FD_184319 | JGI IMG/M metagenome (GOLD analysis project Ga0207678, IMG submission 184319) | Corn rhizosphere microbial communities from Kellogg Biological Station, Michigan, USA - KBS C6-3 metaG (SPAdes) (version 2) | ecosystem: Host-associated > Plants > Roots > Rhizosphere > Soil ... | reverse complement strand
TCCACATCGGTGGCTTTGAGCTGATTCACGTATGCGAGGAACTGCGCGGTGATCTTGGCGATGGGAATATCGTAGATGTCGATGTCCTGCTTGCGAATGAGATCGAGCAGCAGATCGAGCGGGCCATCGTAGACCTTTCCTACGGTGACAGAGAATGGCGACTGCGATGCTTCTTCCTTCCCTGGGGCAGCGCGCTTCGGCTCCGGCGGCGCGGGGGGGAGGGGCTGCGGCTGAAGCACAAAAGGCTCGTGCGGCTCGACGGCAGCACCGGCAGAGGAGTCGGTCTCCATTGGAGAAGCGGGCGATTCCGTGGCAGGCGTTTCAGGCTGCGTGTTTTCTTCGGCCGCGCTGGGGGAGATTTCGGGATGGAGAGTATCGTCGGGCATCAATTACTTGATAGCTTATATCGGCCTGGCGGCTAGCGTAGTCCAACTGCCTTCAGCACGGGTAGCATCGTCTGGGCGGCGGAGTTGGAGGCGCGGGCAGCACCGTCATTGAGAATGGCGTCCACTTCTTCCGGATGCGCCTCGAAATAACGGCGACGCTCCTGAATAGGAGTGAGCGCACCAACGATGGCATCGGCCACCCAGCTCTTGCACTGAATGCAGCCGATTCCGGCGGTGCGGCAGCCCTCGGCCGCCTTTTGCTGGACCTCCTCGCTGGAAAAGACTTTGTGCAGATCGAAAACGGGGCAGATTTCAGGATTACCTGGGTCGGTGCGGCGAACCCTGGCGGGATCAGTGACCATCGTCTTGAGTTTTGCGCGAATATCCGGCTCGGGATCGGAGAGCAGGATGGTGTTGCCATAGCTTTTGGACATCTTGCGGCCATCGGTCCCAGGCAGCTTCGGGCTTGGCGTGAGCAGAACCTTCGGCTCGGGTAGCAGCTCCTCGGCGACGGCGTTCTGCGAAATTTCGGCGGCGAGCCGTTCCTTATCGGAGTGCGCGTGCTCGAGCGCAGGCGTCGAGCGGGAAGCATAAAGCTGATTAAAGCGGCGGGCGACCTCGCGGGTCAGCTCTACGTGAGCGACCTGGTCCTGCCCGACGGGAACGAACTGCGGGCGATAGAGCAGAATGTCCGCCGACTGAAGCAGCGGATAGCCAAGGAAGCCGTAGGTGTTCAGGTCCTTCTCGCGAAGTTGTTCCTGTTGGTCCTTGTAGGTGGGAACCCGTTCGAGCCAGCCCAGCGGCGTAAACATGCCGAAGAGCAGGTTGAGTTCGGCGTGCTGGTGGACGTGCGACTGAACGAAGATCGTGCACAGCGCCGGATCAAGCCCGGCGGCGAGAAAGTCGAGCGCGACCTCTCGGATGTTTTGCTGGACGAGACTGGGATCGGCGTAATCCGTCGTGAGCGCATGCCAGTCGGCGATGAAGAAGTAGCACTCATATTCGTGCTGGAGCTTCACCCAGTTATAGAGCGCGCCCATGTAGTTGCCGAGATGCAGCTTTCCAGTCGGGCGCATGCCGCTGAGAACGCGGCGGCGCGGAGAAATAGGAGTATTTTCGATCATCGCAATCAGAACCAAGGTTACATGATGACTCGGCGAAAGAGATAGCCGGGAACTCGTGGCAACGCAGCCGGCTCAAAGCACAAAGAGCAGGTGGTTGAAGATCCGCAGGAGCGGATCGAAGAACATAGTGAAGATAAAGCTGCCGCCGATAAGAAACAGCACAATCAACCCGATCATGCCCATGCGGTCATACAGTTGCACAGCGCGATACGGCAGAAAATGTCGCAGAATATGGCTGCCGTCCAGTGGCGGAATGGGAATCAGATTAAAGATGAACAGCAGAAGATTGATAAGAATGACGAAATAAAGAAACAAAGCGACGGGAAATAAAGGCGGCAGTCCCACCGTCGGTATGCCGCGCACGTTGGAGGCGAGCGCCATGGCGGTCGCGACTGCGGCAACTCCGCCTGCAGCGAGATGCTTAACGATAATCAGCAAGACAAGGGCAATGGTCGCCATGCCGAGATTGCTTGCTGGCCCGGCGAGCGTCACAAGGATGTCATCTCTCTTGTAATTTTTGAAATTGCGGGGAGTCACCGGCGTCGGTTTAGCCCAGCCGATCAGCGGCCAATGGTAGACCAGGGCGATCAGCGGCATAAATACCGAGCCCAGCGGGTCCAGGTGCTTCAAAGGATTGAGCGTAACTCGACCGAGCATCCTTCCCGTCGGGTCGCCGAGCTTCCACGCAACCCAGGCATGCGCGCACTCATGCACGCTGAAGGCAAGGACAAGAACAACCACTTGAAAGAGAATGAGAACAACTTCCTGATTCATTCTCTTAGCTTATCGGATAGCTCATCGGAAGCGGGCCGCGGCGTACTGCAGCCCAATATCAGTTGCTGGATTTGGGTGTCATGCAGTCATGATGATGCTGGTTGAGGTACTCATCCAGAGTGTTGAAACCGGCGCGCCCGAGGAGTTCGCCGAGGTTGTCCTGGTCGCCGTATCCGGGGGCAAAGTGGGCGCCGTACTTCTGACGCAACTCGCCTACCGTGACAGACATGCGTCGTTGAAATTCAGCGTTGGTTTCATTTTCGCTTGGCATCCGGTCAGCTCCTTTTCAATCTGCTGGTAAGAAAAGATGCCGCAGGCCAGTTTCGGGTTTGTTCAAACGCGGAAGTGAGTTGGCGGGCCCCCCAAAGAGATGCAACGAAAGGCCCGCCAGAAATAATTTAGCGCCAGTGTCCTTCGATCCAGATATAGCCGCGGCGGGTGTGGCGATAGTGGCCAGGGATCCAGCGGGCTCCGCGATGCGGTGGCGCAACATAGATGCCGGGAACCCAGACGTATCGCTGGCCGTCCCAGCGGTTGTATCCGCGTTGCCAGACCCAGTCGCGGTGATCGCGCGGACGTGGAGGAATGACCTCGCGCCGAACCGGCGGGGGACCGATACGAATGGCTACCTGAGCATCAGCGATACCTGCAGTCAATACGAGACCACAGAGGATTGGCAGGAGGAATCTTTTCATCTCAATCTTTCTCCTTCATAACTACTGCCGGATTGAACACGAGCCCAAGGGAAGGAGTTGCGGTGGAACTCCTGTTTTGAGTCTCTCTCTCGCGAATGGATACACTCTGATGCTGCGAAGTTTTGTCAGGCCGTGAAGAAAAGCTAAGCCGGTCCGCTGAATCTCGCCAGCAAATTCATTTTCTTGACAAAATTGGCCATACCTTAATACCATCCTCGCATTTTCCAGAACTTTGGAACTGATATTCATCGCTTCGGAGAAGCAAAAAACGCCTTTAGAGAACCGGGAGGAAGTATGGCTTGTCGAAGTTCAATTGTTGCCGCAGCATTCCTCCTGGCAGGCACTTTATCTGTTGCCTTCGCAGCCTCCAACGTCGAAAAGATTAGGAACGAAAAGGTGATCGTTCTGGAAGAGGTGCTGGCACCCGGCGAAGCGGAAGCGAATTCAGTTCCTCTGCCAAGCATGGTGGTGTACATGGCAGGCAACGGCGCGACGATACAGAAGACTCAGGGAAGCCAGCAAAAGACAGCCGTAAACGAAGGCGGCGTCTTATTTCAGCCGGCAAATTCGGGTGTACTCAAGAACACCGGAACAAAACCTTTACACTTCGTGCGTGTCGAATATCTCACGAATGGAAGCTCCGAAACATGGGGCGCAACCGGGCTTGCGCCAAACTATAAGGTGGTGCTCGAAAACCGGTACGGCCGGGTCTACGACATCAAAATTCCTGCGGGAGCGAAAGAGCCGCAGCATACGCATCACGACCGTATTGTCATTTCGCTGTCCGGAGCGAAGCTTGAGCATCTCCTTCCCTCGGGTCAGGTACAGCCTTCCACCTTGAAGACGGGCGAGATCGTATGGCGGCGCGGCGGCACTCATGTTGGACACAACATGGGCTCGACAAATCTATGGGTCATCGCGGTAGAACCGAAATAGGCTGAGCCGCGGCTGATTCCCGGCCCTGATACCCCTCGCACATTAGCAGACCTCCGAACGGGGTCTGCAAGGCTTACACGTTCAGACCGGAGCGGCGTGCCTCGTAACAGCCAGGCAACGCATAGCCGACGGAATGCTCCTGCCGCATTCAGTCCTGATACCCTTGTGCCATCTCAAGATGATAAGAATTATTTTGTAACAGTAAGGAGCGTCACGAAGTGAAAGGCACTCTGAAGGCGGTCAGTCCCATTCAGCGCACGACACTGACCGCGGCAGCCTTTGAACAGCTCATCTCCAATGTCGTCAATGGGCGTTGGAAGGCAGGTGACCGCATCCCGGCAGAACGCGAACTTTGTCAGCAGCTTGGCATCGCCCGCACATCGCTGCGGGAAGCTCTCAAGGCCATGGAACTGGTCGGCATGGTCGACAGTCGAGTCGGGGATGGCACCTTCGTCTGTCCGCGTTCGGAGTTCCTGGCGCGGCCTCTGCTCTGGGCTTTCACCGGGAACGACAACACCGAGTTCGAAGAGATTATGGAAGCGCGCATTCTCATCGAAGAAAACCTCGCCGGTCTCGCGGCACAACGGGGCACCGAGGAGGAGATTGCAGCCATCCATGAGGCAGTGCAGATGCTTCAGGAAGATATTGCCCGCGGCGAGCCCATACTGGATGCCGACATGGCCTTCCACCTTGCCATTGCGCGTGCTTCGCATAACAACGTGCTTGCCAAATCTGTTCAGCTTCTGCGCAATCTTATGCGGCAGTGGCTCTATTACAAGGTGCTGATGCCGGAGGCCGCACCGCGCGTGCTGAAGCGCCATCTCGCTATTGCACGCGCCATCTCCCAGCACAAGCCTTTGGCGGCTCGGCGGGAGATGCGGTTGCACCTCGAAGAAGCAATGGTGCTGGTCACGCGCGTGATCAAGGAACGCAAGCTGGGGAGCAGTTCCATCCACAGTCTCACAGCTACCAGGCCCGGCGCTCCACAACCCTGACGAATGAAGCGGTTCATAATTCTCGTCCGGTGAAGGCATTCATAAGCGAGCGGCTTGCCCTGCGTATCCACAAAATTGAAGTATGGATTCGGCTTACGAACCTCTTTTTCTCCTTGGACCTGGCGCAAGTAGATAAGGCTGCTCAGAGACTGTTTTCATCATGCGGCCTCCGAAATGCAACTGGGCGCTTCCCATTGAACAGGTTCCACGCGCCGCACCAGCAATCCCCAAAAGCTTGCTCCGGCGAGCGCAATGGCTCCAGTAATCACAAACGAAAAGCGTGCGCTTCCGTAATGCTGCACGATTAATCCGGTGAGCCACGGAGCGGCAATACCGGAGAGATTGCCCAGGCCGTTTTGGAGGCTCGTCCAACGACCCGCCATCGTAGGACCTGCAAGCGTCTGGCTGATGGCCCAGTGGTTGGAAGCGTAAGCGCCATAGCCGATGCATGCCACCGCAAGCAGCCCCAGCGAAACCGGAATATTTCCATGCACGAAGGAAAAAGCCAGAAGACTTGACGCAGCGATCAGGCCGCCAACCACGACGGATTTTCGAACCCGCGTTGCAGAAAATCCAGAGGCGATCAGCCGATCGGAGCCCCACCCCGTCAGTAGCGTCGAGCATGCGATCACAAGGAAGACTACGGAGGTCAACCGCGACATAGAGCCGATCGACATGTGCTCTTCCCGCACCAGATATTCCGGCAACCAGGCGAGCAGGAAATAGAAGAAATAATTTCCGCAGAAATGTCCAAGGAAGGTCCCCCAGGCCGCGCTAACGCGAAGAAGCTTCGCAATCGATGGGCTTCCGGCTGCGGGCTTCATCTCATAGATGTGCTCACAACGAGGCATTACCTTCCACCAGGGCAGGAGCCAAACGAGGGCACCCAACCCCAGGACGAAAAAAAGCATTCTCCACCCGAAGTGCACCAGCAGCAAGCCGCCCAGAAACGCGCCCAGCGCCGGCCCCAGCTTGGTTCCCGCATCGATGAGCGCGTTCGCCCGCCCGCGATGTTGCTGAGGAAGTTCGGCGAACACGCGGGAGTAGCACGGGTAGGCGACCGACTCTCCCATGCCAAGCAAAAGCCTCACAACAAAGAGAGTGGCGAAGCTTGTGGTAAGTCCCGTTGCTGCTGTGGCCAGCGACCACAACAGATATCCCCCTGCGAGAACCCAGCCTACCGGAAAATGATCGGAGAGCCATCCGGCCACACCGAATATCTGCAACAGTGCATAGCTCCAGAAAAAAGCCGAGAGCAATGCGCCGATTTGCAAGGGTGTTAACGTGAACTGGTGCTGAATCAACGGAACCGCAAGCGAAAGATTGCTGCGATCTACATAGTTGACGATGACCGAGATGACCAGCAGAGCGACGATGCTCCGCTCCCTGCGCGACATCTTCACACGGGATGGAAGAGATTCCGTCATCGACGCCTCGTTCGTTGCCGGTGCAGATGTACAAAGCTCAGAGAGTGCTCAGCGATAAGTTTTGTCATCGATCTTATCCAGATTGGTGTCGTTCATCACTCCAATCGTCACGATGGCATAGGTGTAAACCTGGTTCGACTCTTCAAGATGTCCCGCCACGACTCTTCCCGGCATCGCCAGGGTCATGTGCGCATGAATACGGCCGTTGATGACATACCCGTTCATGCTTACTAAGTCAGCTGGCTGATTGGGATTCTTCTCGAACGTATTCTGCGATGGAAGATCACGATTGGAGACCTGGTGAACCTCGTAGCCGCGAAGCGACCCGATGGCAGACAGGATGACCCCGTTCTGAATGTGCTGCTCCTCGACCACCTTCTTTATCCCTTCCAGAAGGTTTGCCCCATTCTTCACACGAATGACAACGATCCTGTCGAAATGACCCACCAATGCATAAGCGTCCGGAACTGCGCTGCTGTTCGGCTTCGTATCGTCCTTTGGGTCGGGTGACGGGTTCGTTATTGTTCTGTGCGTCTCCTGCGCAAACAGGACAGATGTCATCAGTAGACCCGCGGCCGCTACCGCTGTCTTATATTTGTTCGTCACGTTCTTTTCCTTTCTCGACAGGGCCGGCAGCAAAGCCGGGATCTTCAATGCGGCTGATGGTATGTTGGTGTGATCTTTAGCGTCAACTCTTACTTGAGGATGTTGTATTTTCCGGCGTGACCTTCAGGCGGACAGTGGGTGCATGGAGCGGGAGAAACTTTCAACGTGCTCTCCCCATTACACGAGACGAACGGGCATAGTTTTAACGCTTACTCCAGTCGCGCGAAAGACCGCATTGGCAATGGCCGGAGCAACGGCGATGATCGGCGTTTCGCCCGCCCCAGCGGAGGCCAGGTCGGGTCGATTGATCAGATGGACATCCAGTTCGGGCATGTCCTGAAATCGCGGCACACGATATTTCCCGAAAGAAGCGTTGAGGATCTTTCCATCCTGAAACTGCATCTCTTCGCGCAAGGCTGCGCCCAGCCCCATGATGATTCCACCCTGAACCTGAGAGAGCAGGTTGGCGGGGTTCACAATCGCTCCGCACTCGAACGCTTCACAGATGTGGCGAACTCTCAAGCTTTTCTGTTGCCGGTCCAACTCAACTTCGACACACGCCGCTACGTAAGATCCCTTTTCTGTTCCGCATGCCATACCAACCGCAACATCAGAGGCTTTCTTCGCTGCACGTTCCTTCCAATGAAACTCGTTGGCGGCCTTTTCAAGCACGTCGCGCAGACGAGGATTTTCAATATGCGCCAGCCGGAATTCAAGAGGATCGGCATGGGCCGCCGCGGCAAGTTCATCCATGAAGACTTCACGCGCGAAGTTGTTGGCCGTGGCAGCAAGTCCACGATAGGAACCATGACGCAGCGGCGGCTGAGACGGCACATACCGGCAATCTTTTTTCTCGACAGAGTACGGCGTGTCCACCGCGTTAGGACCGGAGTTGATATTGATGAAGTGCCATGTGGCTATCTTGCCCTGCGCATTCAGGCTGGCTTCGGCATCGATGACCGCCGCGGGACGAAAATAGGCCCACGTAAATTCTTCTTCACGCGTCCAGCGCAGCGAAACTGGCTTATTTGCAGCACGGGCCAAACGCGCCGCTTCTACTGCATATTCTGCGGTGTGTTTGCCGCCGAATGCGCCGCCGAAGTCCTGAATCACAACACGCACCTGATCCTCAGACAGATGAAAGGCGCTCGCCAGTTCTCTGCGAATACCAAATGGATTCTGCGATCCGGTCCATACCGTCAGCTTGCCGCCGCTCCACTCTGCCACCGCCGTCCTTGGCTCCAGTGGAGCATGCTGAATGTATGGAACATGGTACGTCTGGCGTATTGATTTTCCCTGGGCAAGTTCATCCGCAAATGGATTTTGCGGCACACCGCCCTCGGCATTGTGCCGCAGATAATCGAAGAGCTCGATGCTGGAGGGCTGCGGCGGTGCGGGCTCCCACTTCGCCGCTCCGGCAAGAGCTGCCAGCGCCGTTCGCGCGCGAAAGCTGGTCGGCGCTACCACGCCGGTAAATACGCCATCCTGCACAACCACCACGTCCTTCATCGACTTTGCCGCCGCGGGGTCAACAGAGATCAACTTCGCACTATACGCAGGGGCGCGCAGAACTTTGCCGTAAAGCATCCCGGGCCGGACGACGTCGGACGGATACTTGTGCACACCTGTCACGATGCTCTCCGCGTTGGGACGGAGAACCGGCGTTCCCATCGTCTTCCACTCACTCACTGCTATCAGCTCGACATTGGATGGAATTGCCTGCTGAAATAATCGCGCCGCCACTGGGTCTTTGGCGAGATCGGCGTAGGTAAAGGAGCGGCCTCCGCTTTCATCGACCACCTTACCGCCTCTCATCTCGACAGCGGTTGGCACCAGCTTCCATTGCACGCAGGCAGCTTCGACCAGCAGTTTTCTCGCTGTCGCTGCGCCCTGCCGCACTGCCGGAACCGTGCGCGGCGTTGTGCCGCTGCCGGCCGTCATGCCGTCATCAGGAACCAGATCGGTATCGGCCAGAATCATTCGAACCTGGCTCACGGGAACGCCCAGCTCTTCTGCGGCGGCCTGCGACAGCTCGGCACGAGCGCCCTGGCCGCCCTCGACTTTGCCCGCGAGCACTGTAATGATTCCGTCACTGCCGAGGTGAATACGTGCCGCGACGTTCTGCGCACCGCTGCCCAGAAATCCTCCCCGGCCACGGCTCCCGCTCTCCTGGGCTAGCGCAGGATACGATACGGCAAGCAACAACCCAGCGCCCAACCCCTTCACGAACGAGCGGCGGCTCAGTTCAAACCCATCCTGTGCGCACTCCGCCGATTCGCTGTAATACAGTGCGTCTTGCTCGGCAAAAGAATTTTCAAATGAGGACGGTTTCATATGCGCGTCTTCTCTGTTTGCGCCTCGGCCAATGAGCGGCGAACTGCCTTCTTATATCCGGCATAGCTGCAGCAGCGGCAGATATGTTTTTCAAGTTCTGAAAAGACTTCCTCTTCTGTTGCCTTGGCATTGTTCTTCATCACTCCCACAACGCCCATCACCATTCCTGCCGTGCAGTAACCGCACTGGAACGCGCCTTCGTCCAGAAATGCCTGCTGCACGGGATGCAGCTTACCTTCGGCAGCCACGCCTTCGATGGTCAGCACAGTTTTCTTATTTACATCCCCCACAGCGGTAAGGCAGGAAGGCACACATTTGCCATTGATGATCACGGTGCAGGCGCGGCATTGACCTTCGCCGCAACCGTATTTCGTTCCGGTCAAATGCAGATCTTCACGTAACACTTCGAGCAGGGGCCGTGCGGGGTCGGTGGTCACGGTCCGCGGTTTTCCATTCAGCACGAAACTGATTGCGGTATCCATAAACAGTTCGCCAAAGGATGGCGGCGACACAATAACAATGAACCCGTTGGCGCGATCCAGTCAACACGATCGAGAGACAGATGGCCCCGGTTGTATCCTCTTCGCAAAAGAAAGCCCGGCCTGTTCAGGGCCGAGCTAAGTGAGGGTCGACAACATGAGACTGTGGCTGCTTTCCTCTGCCCCGGCGATAACTGCCGGAGCAGACCGAAGCAGCCACAGGTCTCAAAAACAAAATTACTGGCCAAACGCAAGCAGTAGATTTCCTGGCTGGCCATTTTGGAATCCGGTGTAGCCGGAGGTGACGTAGACCATTCCGTTGGCTATCGTGGGTCCGGCAGATCCGATGGAGCCGCCATGGGCCTTCACTCCGTTTACAGTCTCTACCTCGGGAGTGGTGTCATACTCCCAAATCAGCTTTCCGTCGAAGGAGTTGAAGGCACGAAGCATACCGTCAAGCCCCGCCGCAAAGACCACGCCCGGAACCGCACTGACCGCCGCACTGAATCCAGAGTGAGATCTCATGGCTTCCGGTGTGGTGACCGGCGAGTACCACTTTTCCAATCCATCAGAGAGCCGCAGAGCCGCTACGCCGCCGCCACGGAAGGCGAAGTAGGCGTTTTCGTCATCGAGCGCACCGCCGAACACGATCTGGCCACGGGAAGCATCTGCCTTCCACACCAGAGCGCCTTTCTTATCCGGATCATGCGCCCACACCATTCCCGATTTCTGTCCGGCAACGATAAGCTGACGGCCGCTGGGCAATGTCGCAAGCATGGCACCCGACGAGATGTCCCAGTCGGGACCTTCGGGATCAGGACAATAATAGGAAGCCGGCATCTCCGGACGCGGAGGAATTGCTCTCCGTGGCCCGGTTACGCGTCTGCGTCCAGCATTTTTCGGCGGAAATCCCGCAGGCTCGGGGCCCTGGGGGCAGCCCGTGTGCCATACGTCCTCTGGTTCGTCCTGCTGGACCCAAAGGATCTTTCCCGTATTGAGATCGAGAGACATGATGGCGTCCGAACGGCCCATATCGGGTGCGGAGAACGTATTTCCCGTACCTATATAAAGAGCATTTCGTTTCGCATCGATCGTGACCGGTCCCCAAACTCCAACTCCCGCCGGTCCCATATAGGACTTTCCATCCGGAGTCGTTCGCTTCGTGGGCGGGTCCGGGAGCGTATAGGTCTTCCAAACCTGCTTCCCTGTCTCTGAATCCAGTGCAGCAACCATGCCTCTAAATTGGCAGCAGAGATAGTTCGGGCTGGAAGATTCAGGCTCCTCAAGCGAGGCCACCGGCACATACAGCCGCCCTTGATAGAGTGTGGTTCCTGCCGTTACACGAGAGAGCTGATGCGGATCGATCGGCACCTTCCACAACAACTTGCCATTGCTGATGTCGACAGAATAGACAGTGCCACGGACATCGCCGAAGAACGCGGCATATTTAGTGGAGCCGGGCTTCGTTGGGCCGATGACGATTGCGCTGCGAATCCCCACACCAGCCGGGAACGACCAGTAAACGCAACCGGTCTTGGCGTCGAGAGAGTACACGTAACCTGCATCGGAAGTGACGAAGACTCGTCCATCGACGACCGTTGGTTGTCCGTAAACCGAATCGGCTGCAGGAAGTCCAAAGGCCCACTTCAATTCGAGCCTCCCGACCTTGGCGGGCGACATATTTGCCGCTGCCGCAGGCTGAAAGCGCGTATTCAACAGGCCCGGGCTCCAGCCGTTCCAGGAGGGAGTAGAAGTCACATCCTTAATAGGAGGGTTGGTGGAGCAGACATTCGACATCTTGCTGGCGTCGCCGCTCTCGGCTGCGCCCAGCTTCCGGCCGCCTACCCATTCGGCGATATCGCGCTTCTGCTGATCGCTCAGGTCCTTCGCCATAGCTACCATGTCGCCTTTGGTCAGGGCCAGATAGATATGTTCCGGAGTCATCTTCTTAAGCATGGCCGGAGTAGGCGCAGCTTCCACCTTCCCATGACAGCTCTCACAATAATTGCCGAAGATAGTGGAACCCGCACCCTCGGTTTCGCCGTGCTGCAGCGCCGCTGGTGCTGTCTGCGGCGAGGAGGGTGTCGTCTGTTGCGGCGAGGACGGTTGAGCCGTCTGCTGTTGGCCGGGAGCATTCCCCGGCCACAGCAAAAATACGGCAAACGTTACAATCAGATTTCCGCAGACACTCTTCATGTGCTCGCCTTTCAGAACGTGAGCCGGGCGCTGAGTTGAATATGCCGCGCCTGGTTCTGGGTGGTGGAGATCCTGCCAAAGTTGGCTGAGTCGATGTTTGTGGCAGGCTCAGCGAAGATGACGTTATTGACCAGGTTGAAGAAGTCAGCCGCGATGTTGAAGTTGACCCTCTCTGTAATCGCAACTGTCTTCCGTAGGGTCGAGTCGATCTCCCAGAACGTCGGAGAAGTGAGGCCATAGGGAGCCGTGCGCGGAGTATCGCCGAAGGTATACGGAGCCGGGTCCTTGAAGGCAGCCTTGTTCAGATACACCATCGTGCGAGCATCTCCGGACCCGATCGGCGCAGCATGAACATTGCCGGTGAACGAGGGGTTGTAGCTTGCAATGCAGGTTGAAACGATACCGGGTGTCGTGCATCCGCTGCCTGTAACGCTAAGCGGCGCACCCGTAACCATGCTGTAGATACCGGATACGGACCAGCCGCCAATGATCGAGCTGACAAACGAATTACCGCCACCGATGTGTCCTTTTCCAAATGGCAACTGATATACGCCCGTCCAGTGGAGATTGTGGCGATGATCGATCAGGCCGCGAGCGCGGTCAGCGCGTTCATCGAAGGGATTGCGGGTGCCTCCAATCGCAGAATCGAGGAGATGCGTGCTACCGGTCAGGTCGTCGATTTCTTTCGACCAGGTATAGGCAAACTGGGTCGTAAGCCCATTGGCAAACCGCCGGTTTACCGTGACCTGCAACGAGTTGTACGTGGAGTTGCCGACGTTGCACGAGTAGCAGGTAATGCCGCCAGAGCTTCCGCCGCGATACTGCGGGAAGGGCGCCAGCATTGTAGCGATGGTGCCCTGGAAGTTGCTGAAAGGTACAGCAATCTCCGGGAACTTCGCTTGCGCCGCGGCGACATTCGAAGGCGTCGCCTGAGCATTCAGAAGACTGCCCAGAGCAAGATACTTCAGCGGCATGGAGTTGGTGTACTTGCCTAAAGCTCCGGCGCGAGGCAGGAAGTGAGCCACGCTCGCCGAGTAAGTCACTCCAAGAGTCAATGACGCAGGAAGCTGACGCTGGAAGCCAAAGCTCCAGTTCATGTAATAGGGCGATCTGCCGGAGAGGTCGGGACGCACAACGGACGGGGCGACTGCTCCAGTCGGGTTGATGGTCGAGTTGCCAGCGCCGAATCCAGGGCTCAGCAACGGTAGAGGAGTTTGTGGGACCTGTACTCCCTGATCCCAGTAGAAGGCCGGCTGCCCCGTGACCGCGGATGAAATCGCGCTCGGAGCGTTATAGCCAGTTTGACCCGGTCCAGTCGGACCATTGCCGCCTAAACCCAAGGTGCCCAGGGTATCGGCCATCACGAAACCTGCACGGACAACGGTCTTGTCGTCCAGCGTGTAGGCCAGACCTACCCGGGGCTGGAAGTTCTTCCAATGGGTGTTGACCAACTGCTTTCCGTAAACCAGCGCTCCGGGAATGTTATTCGCAGCCGGGTTGGGCAGGGTCTCATCCATAAAGGAATAGCGGTTATGCGATTCGCTGAAAGGACGGTACACATCCCAGCGCAAGCCCAGATTCAATGTCAGTTTGGGAGTGACCTTCCAATCGTCCTGCGCGAACAGCGAAAAGTTCGAGAATCGCGATCCCATTTCGACGACCGTATTGTTGACGATCGATGCAGACGCGGGAGCGCCCAGAAGATAACTGGCATACGCATTTCCAGTCGTCGAAAGCAAGGTCCCCGTAGGCGAGAACCCAGCCGTTTGCGCGTTCGAGAAGCTGAATGTCGCGCTCGTGCCCGAGGTAGGACTGGCGCGGTTGTCCTGAGTAAGCTGGTATGTTCCACCGAACTTGAAGATGTGATTGCCGTGCACCCAAACCAGGCTGTCCTGCGCTACATAGGCGTTCTCCCACTCGTTGAAAGGTCCGGTGCCTGACCAGTTGTTCGGGACGTTGGAGCCGGAGAAGTTGATGCCCGGGAAGCCTGTGGCGGCCTGGCCGGTGCCCGGCAGGCCAGTCAGACCAGCCTTTTGCGGATAATTTCCCGCGGCCGTGACCGGGAGAATCGGAATCGAGATGCGTACCCCTCCGATACCGAAGTTGTTCAACAGGCTGGGCGAGATCGTATAGGTGTCATGCAACTGCGCGATCAAAGGACGCTCTACGACGATGCCTGGAGTCTGTGTATAAGGAAGCGGGAGCGCCGTTCCCGTAGGCGTAATGTTTCCGGTGTAGTCGGTGCGCCATGTGCCATAAGCGAACACGCCATACAACTGGTGCTTTTCGCTGATGTTGTAGTCCACGCGGGCAGTCACGTTCTGGTTTGTGATCGAACGCGACAGCGGATTGAGATAATTGTTTACAAAACCCGGCTGCGTTGGGGCCGGAAGATAGGACGCGAACGACTGGGAAACGCCGGACAGACGGCTGGCCGGGATGATATTGCCGGGAAACTGGCTCTTCGTGCAAACCGTTCCGGTGCAGACCTGGGTGAGGGGATCGTAGATGGGCGTGGGCAGCGCACTGAAATCGCCGGCGCGCTCCGCAAGACTCGGCACCGAAAGAAGAGTGGGAGCGGTGCTGGTGTTGAACTTATAGGCATCGTAGTTCGCGAAGAAGAAGAGCTTGCCTCTCAGGATCGGACCGCTGAGGTTGCCGCCATATTCGTTCTGGTGATCGTTGGGTACAAAGTCGGTGAAGTAGTTACGCGAATCGAGAGCCGTGTTGCGGAAAAATTCGAAGATGCCACCATGAAACTGGTCCGCACCTGACTTCACCACGTAGTTGTGGAAACCCTGCCCCTGATACTCCGCTTTTTCGCCATTGATCTCGACCTGGAACTGGTTCACTGCGTCGACTGAAACCGCAAGAGCGATGGGGCGGGTGTCGCCCTGCTGATTCGGAAACGAGATCGGAAGGCCCTCAAAATACAACCCGTTCACTTCCTGCACGCCGCCATTGAAGGACGTATACGACGGGCCTGCCGACTGCAGGACGACCGCCGCTACTCCGGGTGCGAGGCCGATGAAGGAGGTGGGGTCGCGCGGGACACCTTGACTCATCGCAAGTGGGAGCGCGGAATAAACTTCATTACGCATGGTCGTCCCCAACGTTGTGTTGTCTGTCTGAATTCCCTCGCTGGCGGCACTGGCCGTCACCGTCACCTCGGAGTTCGAGGCTCCAACCTGCAGTTGGAGATCAAGCGACACGGTCGCCAGGGCGTCGAGCGTAACTTTCTCGTGAACGATCGACTGGAAGCCCGAGGCATTTCCCTGAATTCGATATTCACCGGCAGGAAGAATAAACACATACAAACCGGCTCCGTTTGTTGTATGGGTAGTATCGACACCAGTCGCGACATTATGTGCTGTAATCGACGCATTGGCGATAATCGCACCTGTAGAATCCGTGACCGTTCCCGAAATCGTTCCGCTGCTTTGCGCGTTGGCCAAATTTGCTGCGACGAAAAGCCCCAGCAAAAGAAAACATGCCCGTATCAGTTTGTTCATCTCACTTACCTCTTTCGCACGATATCCATACAGAAAACATAACCTTGGGGGTCCGATAAATGTCAGCATATAAACAAGTGCTAGATATATGACAAGCTCTCGGACTTCGGAGATGACCTTATGCCTCTCATTTAAGTTTTGTCAAGAAAGTATTTTGACAATTCTTAATAAAAATTCGGATTTATAGTCATACCCTAAACTTCGAATCATAATTTGATGAAATAGCCTTTAGAAGGGAGGATTGGTTGGGTACATTCGGGACGACACCGCCGCTTCTGCCCTCTGGAAAGAGTTCTCCCAGTGAGTGCTCTGCCGTTCCTCGGAGGGTTCAGCTGCGCTTTACTTCAGCCCTTTGCGGGAATCGCAAGCATATAGAAAATGACACCGAGAACTACTCGCTTTATTGCTTGACACTCCATGAAGCTGGTATTTATAGTTCCCGGACTGATATTTCGTATACATATGACTATCGTCTAAACATATGATGTTTTTGACGCCTTCGTTCTCAATTTGATTAAGGCACACTGTCACGTGAAAGGATTTGAATGGACAAGATTGCTGTCATTGGGGCTGGCATGATGGGGCCCGGTATCGCGCAGGTTTTTGCCGCCCACGGGCATCCTGTCCATGTCTATAACAGAAGCCCGGAGAGACTCACCCTGGTGCATGATCGCGTCCGCGGCAATCTCGCTCAGATGGCGGAGTACGATCTCGTCCAGGCTGCGGATATTCCAGGCATCCTCGACCGGATCACCGTAACAACAGATATTGCTGAAGCCTGCAAAGATGCTGCGGTGGTCTTTGAGGCGGTTACAGAATCCCTGCCGCTGAAGCAGGACCTGTTTGCTGAGCTGGACCGGCTCTGCCCCCCTGAAACAATCCTCTGCAGCAACACCTCGGTCATGAGCATCACCCAGATCGGATTGCATGCTTCTCATCGTGAGCGCATCGTGGGCACGCACTTTTACCAGCCGCCATTTCTTGTTCCGCTGGTGGAGGTGACCCGGACGGAATTTACCTCCGCAGAAAATATGGATGCAACATTCAATCTCTTGCGCGACTGCGGCAAGGTGCCGGTTCGCGTCCAGAAAGATGTGCCTGGATTTATCGCCAATCGCATGCAGCACGCTCTTTGGCGCGAGGCCTTCGCGTTAATCGATGAAGGAGTATGCGATGCCGAGACGGTCGACATTGCCGTGAGAAACAGCTTTGGCCTGCGGTTACCAGCGATCGGTCCGGTAGCGAATGCCGATCTCGTCGGTCTCGACCTGACCCTCGCAATCCATGACTACGTTCTTCCTCACCTGAATGTCTCGCCTCATCCCTCGTCGACACTGCGTGCCCACATTCAAAAGGGAGAGCTTGGTTTCAAGACAGGGAGTGGCTTTCTCGAATGGACGGATGAATCCATGAAAGCGACACGGGAGAACCTCACGAAGTATTTGTTGGAGCTTCTCAGCCGGCAAAGGACCAAATAGCAACATTCGCTTCGCCGGAGGCCATCCCGGCTTAGAAATAATCGCATTTGCTTCAGAGTTCATGCACCAAACTCGAGGGGACTATGAAGGTTAAGGGAAAAATCGCACTCGTTACCGGCGCGAGCCGAGGCATTGGTCGAGGAATCGCCGAAGTTCTGGCCGAGGAGGGAGCCGATGTTGCGGTAAATTATGTCGCCTCCGCCGATCAGGCGGAAGAAGTCGCCGAGCTGGTTCGATCCAAGGGACGCCGCGCCATCACGGTCAAGGGCGATGTCGCCAGCCGTGCCGATGTGGAAGCCATGGTGGATAAGACCTGGAAGGAACTCGGCCCTATCGACATCCTGGTCAACAACGCTGGAATCGAAACCATTGTTCCCTTCCTCGACCTGACCGACGACGAGTGGACCCGGCTTGTCGATGTCAACCTGCGCGGCGAATGGCTCTGCTCTCAGGTGTTCTGCCGGCGCGTGGTGGGCGAGTCCCGCAAAGCAGCCATCGTGAATATCGGCTCGGTGCAGGCGGGCAAGATCCTGCCTGGCCGAACGCACTATGCGCCGACAAAACTTGGCCTTGAAGCTCTCACGCGCAACATGTCCGCCGAGATGACTCCCATGGGAATTCGGGTCAACTGCGTGCATCCAGGATTAATCGACACCGATATGACTTCATGGGTCATGAAGCGTCCGGACCTGCTACCCGGCATTCTCGCGCAGATATCGCTGGGGCGCCCCGGTGAGCCTCGCGAGATAGGCACCGTCGTCGCCTTCTTCGCTTCAGAGGAAGCAAGTTATCTGACCGGCCAGTCGATTCACGTCGACGGCGGCTGGGTTGGGAAATAGCAACGCAATCAAAAGAGCTTTGGAGAAGGTGAGATGGCGAGACAACTGATAGACCTAAGCATGCCGGTCCACAATGACATGATCACGTTTCCGCGCGTCGTCCGGCCGGCGCTGGTAATGTACGAGACCTGGAAAGGGTTCGCCGAGCGCATCGGCGCCGCGAAGTACGGCGTGGACTCGCTGACGGCCCACTGCATGATCGTCATTGGTGATCATATCGGCACACACATGGACTCGCTGCGGCACATGCGGGAAGACGCGCCCGGACCGGAGGGGATACCGCTTGAATATTGCTATGGCGATGGAGTCTGTCTCGATTTTCGTCACCTGCCCAAGGGAACCGGGATCAGCGTCGAGGATGTGAAGGAGGCGCTCCACAAAATCAACTACACATTGAAGCCACTGGATATTGTGCTGATCCATACCGGCGCAGGAAAGATTCAGGACAGCGAAAAATATCTTACCGACCATATCGGCATGACTGGCGAGGCTACCAATTGGCTTCTCGATCAAGGCATCAAGATGACCGGCATCGACGCCGTGACGTTCGATCCCCCCATCTGGGCCATGTTTGAACGAAAGCAGTTCTGGGAAGCTCATCGCGTGATGTTAACGCGGGAGTACTACCATCTGGAGAACCTGACGAATCTTGATCAGCTGCCGGCTCATGGCTTCAAGCTGAGCCTCTTCCCCATCAAGTGGGTGAACACCACAGGCGCTCCTGTGCGAGCTGTGGCCATTCTTGGCGATGGTGAATAGGCTGTTCAGATGGGCTGCGTCGCTTTCCGGCGTAGCTCTCAGCCTCAGCCTCAACGCACATTCACATCCCAGATCTTCGACATGCGTGCCTTGCCCTCGGGGCCTTCAACATACAGCACGACAATATAAGCTCCGGCATCTTTGTAAGTATGGAGAGGATGCTGCTCGTTCGATGTCGTGCCGTCTCCGAAGTCCCATTTCCAGCTGGTAATCTTCCCTTCGGATCGATCTTCGAACGCGACGAGGCGACGTCGCATGTCGAGTACATGAAACGACCACTGCGCCGCAATCGCCCGAGTCTTGTATTTCGACTCCAATGGCATTAGCCGAAATGCGCGCAGCTCATCGGCCTTGCCGAACATCTGGTGCTGGCTGGAGAGGTTCCAGAAGCCACTGCTCTTCTGCCCCGGGCCGTCGTAGTCGATGACTGCCCATGAAATTCCCACGATCTTGTTCTCCTCAAGCTTCGATTCCACGGAGCCCTGCGGGCCTTCACATGCGGCATAGTCGAACGGCGTGATCCAGAACTCCATCACATACTTGCCCGGCTGCCCCGGCCTGAAGCTGTATTTCGCTGCATGGTTTGCGTACGGCATCTCTTTGATCCACGGCTGACATCCCCAGGCCAGCGTCCAATCTTTCCCCTCAGCGGGAGTGAAGATGTGATAATTCTGCGCCTGGACGCCGTGCATTGAGAAATGGGCGTCCCATTCATCCTGCTCCGGATTGGCACGAAACCTTGGAATCAGTGGGCCTCCTGAAAGATCGCCATCCACCACAAGTTCGAAGGTATCGTTGTGCAGACCAGGATCGCTGAAATCCCAATAGTTGTCGTAGGCCTCGTACAGAAAATAAAGGCGGTTCAGCCCCTTCACCCACGCGACCTTAACGTGCACATCCAGGCTCGCTGGATCGGGGCTGGAGTGCTTTCCCCTGTCATCATGAAGCTGGTCGGTATTGATGGAATAACTGTCCGGCACGTCAGCCCAGTCGTCCGCATTTCCATCGATCTGCGGAATCTTATTCGGAGGAAACTGAAAGATCTTGTAGACGAGGTTGGGCTGGTCCAGAGCAAGCGTGGACTTCGCCGGCAGGACTCCAAAGAAGATGAGAGCAGCCCAGATCGTCGCTTTAGCCGCAGCACGTAAATCTGCATTCGTTTCTCGTCGCATAGGACGGCACTCTCCGCTTTAGGGCACGATATCTTATTGCTTCCAATCCTCTCTTGCAGGCGAGAAGACATCAATGCAAAGCGAGTCCTCGAGTGCTTCCGCCAGATGAGGCGCATTGGGAGGTATTCGAAGCACCTCGCCAGCTTCGAGGACGATCTCTTCGCCATTGAGATCAAAGCGAAGCCTTCCGGACATCAACATCGTCACCTGTTCATGGAAGTGCTCGTGAAGAGCGACGACAGCACCACGCTTGAATGTCACGCGAACGATGGTCGTGTAGGACGTGTGGATGACCTGCCGCGTAATCAGTGGACTGAGTTCTTCTCTCAGGACCTGGTCCCAGTTATAACGCCCCATCAAACAGCTCCGCAGAGATCATGCTGCAAATGCATAGTAGGTGCTTCGGCTTCATTTTCCAGCGTGCGTCCACGGCGAGACCGGCGGCACTGCCTTTCCTGGAGTCGCGTCGGCGTTGAGATCTCCCAGTATGAACTGAATGCCGGACAGAAAGTATTTTGCCAGTTCAGGTGACTCGAACAACGTTGGGTTATGTCCCAGGATGCAAAAGAAGATTCGGCCTTTGCCATAGTCGCGAATCCAACTTACTGCGTAATCCGCGTCCGGCCGCGAAACCGAAGAACCGGGCACAAATACCACTCCCTGGTTCATATCTGTCTTCGCGACGTCGATACTCAGCAGCTCATGCAGCTTTGTCCGGGAATAGGGAGGATTGGGAAAGCGAAAGTACTCGTCCTGATAAAGAAATTCCTTCCCATGAAAGGGCGCAGTCAGAGGGCTGTTGGGGTCGTCGATCTTTATCCAGGACTCTTCCGTATTGGCGCGATGGACTCCACGCCGCACCCCAATCATCTCGTGGAACTCGGGCCAATCCATCGAAGCGTGGCTTGTGCCATGGTTTCCCGCCAGGCCTCCGCCTTCGCGCACAAATCGCAGCAAGCCTGCTCGAACTTCCGGGTCCACAAAGATCATGCCCACGGTGTTGTTCAGAAAGATTGCATCGTATTCCTTGATCTTCGGATATTTGAGATTGTCCAGATCATTATTGAAGATAGTTTCGTACGCGCCGGTCTTCTTGCCCATCATTTCAATCGCATAGTTCTCCGCCGGAATCGAACGATGCCCTCCATAAGCAACGTTCAGGTCCAGGACCAGCAGCTTGCGCGGCTTCTTCGGTTTCGCAGGAGCTTTGTCCGGCAGTGCGGCGTCGATCTTCTCCTTTTCGCCCGGCCCCATCCGGTCGGGCCCGCGACTCGGAGTGGTGCGCGATAACTCATCTACCTTGTTCGCCATCACAGGGCGCAAGGCTTCTTCAAATGCATCGAAGGAACTCGCCAGCGTACCGGCAGGACCGGTCACGGTAATCAATGAGGGCTTGAGCTGCATCCGGTACATCTCTTCAAGAAACTTCGGAAGCTGGGCGACTCCACGTCCGGGCAATACGACGTGGCCTTGCCTGCCCAGTGCACTCCGGTCTTGCAGGTTGATGACAAAGAGCCGGGTTCCTATCTGCGCTAAAGCATCCACAGGCTTGATTCCATGCTCCAGCCAGATTCCGGTATCGCCGCATACTCCAATCTGACTGCTCGCCGATCCAATTGCTGCCAGAACATCTTTCGGCGTGCCGCAGATGGCCACCTTAATCTTGTATTCATTAGCGAGCTTGTCGATCGATGCAAGATCATCCGGGACACGGTCCGTAACGATCGTGTCCACTCCAAGAGTCGTGGCAAATTCAAACAGCTTGCGGTTCGCGCTCTCGTCTGCGCCGAGGGAAGGAACATGGTAAGCAGCCACATTCATATTCATCGCGAGAAGCTTGTATTTCACCTCTCTCGCTTCATCCGGCTGGAGCGTGTCGTTCACATCTTTTGGAATATCAAGATCGAATTTCTGATTGCTGAAGGCCTCGACGTTTCCGAGGCTCAACTCGTCGATCTTCACCAGAGAATCGGCAAATAAAAGATTGGGAAAGGAATCGGTGCGAGCGCCAATCTTCCATCCCAGTATCTGAGTCGCCGCCATTCGCATATTCGACCAGGGTTCCCAACGCTTCGATTCGGAGCCGCGGATCGGTGGAGGAGCGGAGGTACGCCGGTCTGCCACGCCGGTGCTGGTTCGTGGCGCCTGCGCCGTCGCTGGCGTTGATGAAATCGCTGCTCCCGTCACCATAAGTCCGATGAGAAGAAGAAGTGGAGATGGTCTATTCATGGGTGAATCCTCGCTGATGTATTTCACTCTGCATGCGTCCGTCACCCGTTCTTTTCGACGAGAGGCAGTCCGGGATCGTTGGGGTGAGAAGCAAGTGGATGCACGGTGACGTTGAGATGAGGAAATAGTGGAAGCGACGCGATGGCCTGATGCAGTTCGTCAATCGATGCGGCATTCCATATGCCCCAATTCGCTCTGCGGCCGGGAACACGCCACAAGCGCCGCAGCACACCAGCGTCCGCAAGCTGGCGCGCACGTTCGGCTTCCTGGCGCAGGAGATTGAGTGCCTCATCTCCTGCGCCGGGCTGACCCATCACTTCCATATAGACCAGAAAATCCACTTCGCAACCTCCAGTGCCGACAGCTTCTCCAACCCGCATTATTCCTGCGGGGCAAAGGCGAGCAGCATATTGCCCGGCGCACCGCCTTCGAAGCCGGTGTACCCAGAGGTCACAAAGACCATGCCGTTCGCGACGGTGGGGCCAGCGGATCCAATCGACCCTCCCTTCGCCTTGACGCCGTTTACGGTGGTAAGGTCCTGGGTCGTGTCATACTGCCAGATTGGTGTGCCATCGAGAGTGGTAAATGCGTGAAGCACACCGTCCAGCCCAGCCGTAAAGACCACGCCAGGTATAACCGTCGCCGCTGCTGTTAACCCGGAGTGCTCGCTCATCGATTTCTGCGCAGGGATGGACCGATACCATTCCTCCACTCCGTCGGTGAGCTGTACCGCTACCACGCCGCCCGGAGGCGACATGCCTCTCATTCCACCGCGCATCGGGAAATAAGCATACCGTTTGTCAGCGGCGCCCCCGAAGACGATCTGCCCGCGAGAGATGTCCGACTTCCATACCAGCTTGCCCTTCTGGTCGGGATCATGCGCCCAGGCCATTCCAGACTTTTGCCCAGCGACCAGCAGTTGCTTGCCATTGGGGAGATCGACCAGCATCACGCCTGCCGAAAAGTCCCAATCCGGGCCTTCGGAGGTCGGACAATAATAGCTGTCCGGCATCTTCGGACGAACTCGATTTGCCGTCGTACCCGGAGGCGGCAGCGGATCGCCCTGCGCCGCGAGAGCTGTGACGCTGAGCGGAGGAAAGTTCGCAGGCGTCCCCGCGTTGTGTCCGCACCCGGTATGCCATACATCTTCCGGCTCATCCTGCTGGACCCAGAGAACTTTTCCGGTAGTGATTTCCAGCGCCATAATGGCGTCACCGCGACCCACATCGGGGCCGGAGAACGTATTGCCGGTTCCAATATAAAGCGCGTTTCGTTTGGGATCGATCGTTACAGGTCCCCACACGCCGACACCGGCAGGACCGATATAACTTCTGCCATCCGGCAGCTTACGCGGGATGGGTTTGTCTTGCAGGGTGTAGGTCTTCCAAACCTGCTTGCCGGTTGCGGAGTCCAGGGCTGCCACCATTCCCCGAAAGGTGCAGCAGAGATAGTTTGCGCTCGACGACTCCGGCTCTTCGAGCGAAGAGACCGGCACATAAAGCACTCCCTTGTAGAGCCGGGTAGCGCCCGTTACGCGCGAAAGCGGATGCGGGTCGACAGGAACCTTCCACAGCAATTTGCCGGTGCTGGCGTCGATGGAATAGATGTTTCCCCGGATGTCTCCAAAGAATGCCGCATATTGAGTCGCGCCCGGCTTCGTCGGTCCAATGGTAATCGCACTCCGCACGCCCGTCTGTGCCTGGAACGACCAGTGAACGCAGCCGCTGGCAGCATCGATCGAATAAATAAAGCCTGCATCGGAACTGACGAAGACTCGGCCATCTACCACCGTGGGCTGGCCGTAGACCGAAGATGCCGCAGGCAAGCCAAAGGCCCACTTCAATTTCATCCTGCGAACCGCAGCCGGAGACAACTTCGCAGCCTCCGAGGTCTGCATCCGCGTGTTCTCCAGGTCAGGACTCCAGCCATTCCACGACGGAAGCGACGTCAGGTCCTTGATAGGAGGATTATTGGGGCACGCATTCGACATCGATTTTGCGTCGCCGCTCGCGCTCGAACCCAGCTTCCGGCCACCTACCCACTCGGCGATGTCACGCTTCTGGATATCGGTGAGGCTCTGGGCGATCACTTTCATGTCTCCCTCGGTGAGAGCGGAGTAGATCTTCTCCGGGCTCATCTGCCGCAGTGTTCCTGGGGACGGGGCCTCGGCGACCTTCGGATTGCCATGGCAGTTCTCGCAGTAGTTTCCAAAGATCGTGGAACCAGCGCCCTCACCGCCACCCCTCTGAGCAGGCGGATGCACCGGAGCGGCAGTTGCCTGCATCAGGGGTTCACCACTGCGCTTCAGAATTTTCGATTGTTGAGCTGATACATTGCCGGCAGAGATTGCCAGGAAAACCATTGTTGCTGCGGTAAGCGTTCCTGAAACAACACAGGTTCTATTTCCAAAAGCCCTCATGCTTGTTACCCCGATCGAAGTAGCTATCCAGTTCCGGCAATGCAATCGCCGCTCCTGTTCTAGTATCACCATATGATTCACTTACACATATATGACGATATGTCGAACGGCAGAAATCTACATTCCAATTCGGGCTGTTGTCAACCGAAATCGAATTAAATTATTTTCTGCGGTGGATTTGCTGCCAGAACTCTCTCAATCGGAGTGGCCGTGATCAGTTTTTAGCGATGACGGCTTGAACTGCCGCGATGATCCGGTCCGCGTTTGGCAGCAATTGTTGAGCGAGAATCGGAGCTGCAGGCATGCGTACATCTGGCGTCGCAACTCGCCTGATTTTGAGGCTCATCTGAGTGCCGAGCATCTCGTGAATGCGGGCAACAATCTCCGCGCCGAAACCGCCCGTTTGATTGGCCTCATGGACAACGACGACCCGGCCGCCAGCTTCAACGACCGCCTGCCGAAGCGCCTTCTCGTCCATAGGAGAGAGCCATCGCAGATCGAGAACCCCAATCTTCAAGCCGCCCTTCTCCAAGGACCCCGCAGCTTCAAGAGCGACCCGCACCATGGTTCCCCACGTCACGATGACCGCGTCGCTTCCCTGCTTCTTCAAGTCAGCTCTTCCAATTGGCTCGACTGCCTTCGAGGTGTTGACCGGACCAGTGGTCTGATAGAGACCCCGCGCTTCAAAGACGATGCACGGATCGGGATTTGCGACAGCCGAGCGCAGGATGTCGTATGCGTCCTGCGGTGTAGCCGGCAAGGCCACCCTCAGCCCGGGGATGTGCGCCAATAGAGCTTCGAGGCTCTGTGAATGCTGGGCGCAAGCTCCTGGGGTCGAGCCCTGCTGCGTGCGTACGACCAGCGGAGCGCTGGAACGACCGCCAGTGACATACCGAACGTTTGCTGCCTGGTTGATCAGTTGATCCAGCGCAACCAGCATGAAATCGGCCCACATGATCTCAACGATTGGCTTCATTCCCATCAATGCAGAGCCCACCGCGGACCCTAAGATTGCACTTTCAGAGATGGGCGTATCGAAGACTCGTTCTTTCCCATATTTCTTTTGCAGATTGCGGGACGCGCCAAAGATTCCTCCCGCCTGCCCCACATCTTCGCCGTAAACGATCACCTCGGGACGGGTCTCCAGTTCGCGAGACAGAGCTTCGTTGACGGCCTGAATGTAACTCATCGTGTTCGCCGTCTCCGAACCTGATGCGGCCACGCCGGGATTTTCTTCCTCGACATCCGCCCATACATGCTGGCTTGCAGTTGAGGCCTCGATGGGAGATGCAGCAAAGACCGTCTCAACGACTGCTTCCATGTTTGCCTTCGCTTCAGCAAACAGGCTCTCAACCTCTTCCCGGTCGATCACGCCGGCTTCGATCAGGCGCTCGGAGATAACGGTAACTGGGTCCGCATCCCTCGCGCTTTGGCGGTCCTCTTTGGGACGGTAATGTTCGATGTCACGGTTGTAGTGTCCCCACAGCCTGGGAACCCGGCATTCAATCAGGACCGGGCCTCCCCCCTGCCGCGCCCGCTCAGCCGCCTTTCGCACCGTATCGCGAATAGCGATCGGATCGGTTCCGTCGATTGTGAGGCCGGGCATTCCATATCCGGAGGCGCGCTGAGCGATACGGCCAACCTTGATTGTTTCGGTGGTCGGTGTCATCTCCGACCAGCCATTGTTCTCGCAGATAATCAGCACGGGCAGGTTGCGAGCCGCGGCATACGCCAGACCTTCGTGCGTTGCTCCCTGATTAAAAGCCCCATCCCCAAGCGAGACGGCAACCACGCGATCATTTTTCTGCAGAAGATTCGCCTGGGCCACTCCGCATGCAATCGGCAGGCCGCCGCCAACGATGGAATTTTCTCCGATAAAGCGGCCCCAGGGCGCCATCATGTAGGCGGATCCGCCACGCCCGCCGTTTACACCGACGCTGCGTTGACATATCTCTCCAAATACTTCGACCAAAGACAAACCCGAGGCAATGGCCCAGCCATGCCCTCGATACGTGGCGACAATCTGGTCCGCCTCCTCGAGGCCGGAGACGGTAGCTACCGGAACTGCTTCCTGACCGGAACAGAAGTGGGCCGACCCCAGGAACTTCGGAGGAGTTGTCTGGCTGAAATCCTGCGCATACTGCTCGACGGTGCGGATCTGGATGATCTGCTTCAGCGCGTCCAGTAAATACATGAAATTGACATCCACGCTCTTCTGGAGCTCGGGTACCACATGTTTGGCCGTAGACATTCCTTCGTCCTTTTTGCTCGAAAGTACCGGCATGATCTGGATCTTTGGCGATCGACGGGGAAAATTCAGCCCCCTTCCATTGCCAGCCTCCAAAGTAAATCTAGCGGAACGAAATTGTCAATTAGATATATGTGTATATTATCTTGATGATTTCTACTTAAGGACACGGGACCGCCTTCTTTCGTCCAGAAAGAAGGCGGGATGGTTTTAGCACTTTATGAGGAAAGAGGAGAGAAGAAGAAGTAGCTTAACTATATTAAGAGCACTAAAAGTTGATACGCGCGGCGTTGTTCAAAACTGCAAGATAATGGTCGAAGTTCGGCTCGAAACGCCCGCTCGGCACTGAGATTCCCAAGGCAAACCGGCCTCCCAAACCTTCGACGGGCACAGCAAGGCAGCGTATGCCTTCATGGAACTCTTCGTTGTCGACCGCATATCCCTGAGCCCGGATGCGCTCGAACTCCTTCAAAAGCTCTTCGCGGCCAGTGATGGTTTTGGCTGTTCTCGCGATTCTAGGGTGGCTGTCGAGGTAAGCTTCGCAAAACGCCGGATCGGACAATGCCAGAAGCAGTTTTCCGATGGCCCGGGCGTGCGCATGACCGCTGTACCCCTGCGGAACCTGGGCTGCTCCTACGGGAGATTGTCCGCGCGCTGTAGACAGGGCCACAATCTCTCCATCAATCCATCCGCCAGCGTAGGCGCTCTCTTCCGTTCCAGCGACGATGGACCGAACCCGGCGCGCAAGATGCTCCGGCGGGGCGAGCTGGCGATGAAAACCTTCCGCGATCGCAACCGCTGCGAGCCCCAGAACATACCGGTTGTTCTCGTTCTTTCTGATGATTCCGGTTGCGTTCAGAGTGTGGATGAGATGATAGGTCACCTGGCGGGAGAGGCCAAGCTTATCCGTAATGTCTTTGACCTTCAGGCCGTTGGGACTCTCAGAAACTGCAAGCAGGATAGAGATCGCCCGAAGGGCAGACTGAACCCGGGGTTTCGGCTCCGCAGTATTTTCTTCCGATGCGTCCACTCTTGCGGTGCTTTCCGTTTGCGCTATATCCATTGAAAACAACTCCATGTATCTCTTCAATTATCGGCTGTTATGACAGTAACGCGCTTTGCGGACCGCTCTGCACCCTGCCAGTCAACTCGAATTCCAACACCGGGCTCTTCGCTCGGCTTCATCCTGCCATCCTGCACCTCGGGGCAGTCCAGCAACAAGGCCTCCAGAGGATCGGCGCCGGAATCCCGAGGGATAAACTCCGCCGCTTCCACATTTGGGAAGGAGCAAGCCAGATGAATATGCAAAGGAGCAAACACGTGAGGAAAAACAGTTCTGCCCGCAGCGCCCGCTACATGAATCGCCTCGATTGCCCCGGTAACTCCTCCACAGGTTGTGGCATCCACTCGCAAAAGGTCGATTCCCGAAACTAGGTCCGAGAAAGCACGGATGCCGAAGACATCTTCACCCGCTGCAATCGGTGTCTCTAACTCGCTCTGCAATTCGTGGGTCAGCCGCCAATCGTTCGCGGCAAACGGGTCCTCGATGAAGTTCAATCCCATTTGGTCCAAATCGCGACAAAGTCTCTTTGCCTCTGTCAGTGTAGCCCAACTCCAATGAGCATCTGCCGCGACGCGCCCGGGAGCTCTTTTGCTCACCGCTGAAGCATACTCCTTGTCAAAACCGGGGTCGTCGCCCTTCAACATGATCTTCACACGCTGATAGCCGCTATCGATCAGTCCGGCTACCTCGTCGGAAATATCGGCAATCGGCCGCTGGTCCATATAGTAGCCCGCTACCGCAGTAAGCGGGGCGTCAGTTTTCAGGCCGCCAAGATAGCGGAAGAGTGGTTGGCCTGCTGCTTTGCACGCCAGATCCCAGAGCGCGATGTCGAAGAGACTTAACCCGCGTGTAAGAGCGGCACGCCCGGGAATATTGCGTTGCTCCAGTCGAAGCATCACCTCGCGCCTCATCGACGCATCCTGCCCCATGATCTGCCGGGCCATGTTCCCTGCAACTTCAAACAGAGGCGTGCCTCGTGGATACCCGATCGCTTCGCCGTAGGCCCCCGATTCGGTCTCAACCCGCAGGACGACGTAATCCCGGGCGCTGATCTCGGTCGAACCAAGCCGCAGAATGCGGGGCAGGGCAAGACTGCATTCAGCAATCCGTATTTTGGTGATCCGCATGAAACAAGTACCTCTTCCCTGCTCTATTCCTCTATCTATATTAAGAAAGAATGGCAGAACAGTTGTAGCAGCTAAGTTATCAACGTATGACAGGGTAACAGAAGTATGATACTGTTGCAGGTCAGATTGGATAATTCGGGCGGCTAAAGCGGGTCGGCGCTGTTCATTGTCCTTTCAACATATCTGAGGAGTCGACGAATGCCCCAGCAAAGCGAAACGGCTGTCAGGGGAATCCCTGGTCTGAGAGGAACAGAGCATATCGGCTTCACCGTGCCTGACCTGGAGCAGGCCACCCGCTTTTTTGTGGACGTGATCGGCTGCGAATTCATCTTCGAGCTTGGTCCCTTTGAGGCCAAGGACGACTGGATGGAGACGCATCTTAACGTCCATCCTCGTACGGTTATGCGAAGGCTGCGTTTTTTCCGGTGTAAGCATGGCACGAACTTCGAGATCTTCCAGTACGAGGCGCCGGATCAGAACCTCATCCTTCCGAAAAACAGCGATGTCGGAGGCCATCATCTTGCCTTCTATGTTGACGATTTCCAGGTGGCGCTCGATTACCTGAAGCAGAATGGCGTTCGGCTTTTGGGCCAGCCGACTTTCCGGACCGCTGGACCGAACGCCGGGCAGATGTGGATCTACTTTCTTGCTCCATGGGGAATGCAGCTTGAACTGGTCAGCTTTCCCAACGGCAAGGAGTATGAAAAGACCGCGCCCACAAAGCTGTGGCATCCGGCAAAACCGGCACTCTAAAGCCTCGCTCGTTGAACGTGCTACCGTATTGGTTGCTGCGGGCTGGTCTGTGTTCATGCAGTCCGCTCATAGAATCTTCTACTCCGACATGGGTTGAGAACACATGAAGAAACCGCTGGAAGGACGCGTCGCACTGATTACCGGCGCATCGCGAGGTATCGGGCATGCTGCGGCGCTTGCGTTGAGTGAGGCGGGTGCGAAGGTTGTCGTCAACTATTACGCATCGGAAGAAGCCGCGCTCGATCTGGTGAAACAGATTACCGGCCGCGGCGGGGTTGCGATTGCGGCGAAGGCCGATGTTTCACAGGCTGCAGAGGTTTCGCGACTGGTGGAAACGGTGTCGCGTGAACTGGGCCGCGTGGACGTGCTGGTAAATAATGCAGGCATCAATCCGTCCAAGCCGCTCGACCAGTTGACGGAAGACGATTGGAATCGGGTCATCGCGATCAACCTGAGTTCAGCTTTCCTCGTCTCTCAGGCGGTGTTGCCCGGCATGCGGGAGCAGCGTTGGGGACGGATTATCATGCTGTCGTCCGTCGCGGCGCAAATGGGAGGCGTGATCGGGCCGCATTACGCCGCAAGCAAGGCGGGAATGATTGGGCTGGCTCATAGTTACGCGGCGCTGCTCGCGAAAGAGGGCATCACTGCGAACGCGATCGCGCCGGCGCTGATCGAGACCGACATGATCCGCGGAAACGACCGCATCAAACCGGAACTTCTGCCGGTCGGAAGATTTGGCCAGGTCTCGGAGGTCACGGATGCCATAGTCCTGCTTGCGACCAATGGATATATCTCAGGCCAAACGCTGAATATCAACGGCGGCTGGTATATGAGCTGAAGCTCTCTCAATGCGCATGCAGAGCCTCGAACCATCCCCCATACTAAGTACCCAAAGTCTTCGAAAGAAAGAACATAGCTCCGGACCTGGGTGCAAGTCCGGAGCTATGAGTGGGGGTGTTTGGGCCTGACGTTTGTCAAGCTCGACTGAATTAAGAAGTGGGTCCTTCGGACTATTTGGCCTGGAGATCGAGGGTCATTCTGGTGAGGTCCATGAAGTTCCAGCCCTCGATAATTTTGCCGTCACGGCAGGTGAGGAAGGAGGAGCCGGGAATGGTGGTCTTTTTTCCGGTGGCGGGGAAACCCAGGCCATCGCCGTTATGGACGGCGTTGCAGGTCCAGCGGATGGCGAGGCGGTCTCCCATGGCGATGAGATCGTCGATGTGGATGTGGATCTGGCCAAAGGCGTTCTGGAACTGCCGGTGGACGGCTTTGAAGCCTTCGGGGCCAGTGAGGACGGAGTTGGATTCGGGAAAGCCGTAGCATTTTCCCTGCGGGTCGAAGAGTTCGTCGATGGTGGATTCGTTGCCTTGATTCCACACTTCTTCAAACCAACGGATGGCGAGGGCCCTGTTTTGTTCTGACATAGCGACACCTCATGCGGAAGAGATTAGCATGAGGCGCATGTCGATGGCAGCGAGGTTGTTGAGCTTTAACCTGGTCTCGCTTAAGGGCACGG
>Ga0207678_10000681_pt1 | contig 31104 bp, 26 predicted proteins | sample KBSC63metaG_FD_184319 | JGI IMG/M metagenome (GOLD analysis project Ga0207678, IMG submission 184319) | Corn rhizosphere microbial communities from Kellogg Biological Station, Michigan, USA - KBS C6-3 metaG (SPAdes) (version 2) | ecosystem: Host-associated > Plants > Roots > Rhizosphere > Soil ... | reverse complement strand
GCATCCAGGCCGTGTTCGGATCGCAGATCGTGCCGATCGTGTTGCGCATCATGCGCACCTGGTTGATCAGTGCCTTCTCGCCGACCAGGCCGCCAGCGACGAGGTCGCTGTGCCCGCCGACATATTTGGTCAGGCTGTAAACGCTGAGATCGGCGCCGTCGGCGAGCGGCTTGGCCCACAGCGGGCCGAGGAAGGTGTTGTCGATGGCGATGGGTGGCCGATCGTCGGTGCCGAAGGCCGCGTCGCGCGCAGCGGCGACCGCTTCGACGTCGACCAGCTGGTTGGTCGGGTTGGCCGGGCTCTCGAGATAGATGAGGCTGACACGCCCCTTCTCCTTGCCCTTCGCTATGGCCGCGTCGATCTCCTCGCGCGTCGCGCCCGACGGGAAGTCGATCCACGAGACTCCGAACTGGCCGAGGATCTTGGCGATCAGCGTTTCCGTCGCCGCATAGAGCGGGCCGGAATGGACGACGCAGTCGCCGGGGCGGACGAAGGTCAGGAGCAGGGTCGCAATTGCCGACATGCCGCTGGAGAAAGCGAGCGCGTCGTCGGCGTCTTCCCAGACGGCGAGGCGATCCTCGAGGATTTCCTGGTTGGGCCCGTTGAAGCGGGAATAGATGAGGCCTTCCGCGCCGCCCGGGCGCTTGCCGGTGACGCCTTCGAAGAAGCGCTTGCCGGCGGCCGCATTCTCGAACGCGAAGGTCGAGGTGAGGAAGATCGGCGGCTTCAGCGAGCCTTCGCTGAGCTCCGGATCGAAGCCATAGCCGAGCATCAACGTTTGCGGCTTCAGCTTGTGGTTGCCGACGCTGGTCGGCGACGGACGCGGCGGACGGTGCTGCGAGGTGACGGCGCTGGCTTCGTCTTCGGTGGGCACTGGGAATCTCCTGAAAATCGCGGCTGGGCTAGGCCCCTCGCCCGAACCGCTCAAGCGGATTTGGCGGCGAGGCCGATAAGGCTGACTTGTCGGCCATAGTCGGGCTCACCGCGATGGGTCGCGCGGCGGTAGCTGTAGAAACGTTCGGGGTCGGCATAGGTGTCAAGGCCGAGCGCGTCGAAGCCCGCGATGCCCGCGGCCTGGAGGCGAGCCGCGATATAAGGTTCGAGGGCAAAGTGCGGGCGGCCCGCGCTGCCCTCGTCGAAGAAGCGCGCGTTCGCCGCGTCGTCGGCAAGGAAGCGGGCGCGAAATTCCTCGTCCACCTCATAGCTTGGCTGCGCGATGCATGGGCCGATCGCGGCGCGGATACGCTCGCGGCGGGCGCCGATCTGCTCCATCGCGGTGATGGTCGCGTCGGTGACTCCGGCGATGGCTCCGCGCCATCCGGCGTGAGCGGCACCGATGACCCCGGCCTCGGAGTCGGTGAACAGCACCGGTGCGCAGTCGGCGGTGAGGATGCCGAGCAGGACATTCGGCCGATCCGTCACCATCGCGTCGGCCTTCGGGCGAACGTCCTGCGGCCAGGCCTGCTCAGCGTGGACTACGATCGGGGAATGGACTTGATGGACGGTTGCCAGCGCGGCGCCCGTCAGGACCGCCGCGACCGCGCGGCGGCGGTTTTCGTCGATCGCGGCACGATCGTCGCTGCTGCCATAGCCGACGTTGAGGCCGGCGAGATTGCCCACGGACACGCCGCCGCGGCGGCTGAGGAAGCCATGCGGGGTGTCGCCCAGCGCGGCCGCTCGAATGACCTCGACGCCGCTCACAGGTGCTTCCGCATGACGATGTCGTGGTCCGCTTGCTTGCCGACCATGAAATCGAACCGTCCGACCTCTTCGAAGCCTAAACGCTCGTAGAATCGCCGCGCCCGGGGATTGTCGATGAACACCGTGAGGTAGAGGTGTTCCTTGCCGCGCCGCCTCGCTTCGCTGAAGGCCCAGTCCATCAAGGCGTGTGCAACGCCCTGACCGTGATGCGCCGGGTCGACGTACAATTGCGAGAGCAGGATCGAGGGGCGGCCCTCCTCGAGAGGAAGCTTCATCGGGCCGAGCTTGGCGTAGCCGATCGCCTGGCCATCCTGCTCGGCAAGACGCACGGCGTAAGCGGGATCGGTCAGCTGGGTGCGCCACGCTTCCAGCGTGAATTGCGCGAGGAAGGCGTCGAGGTCCTCCGCGCGATAGAGATGCCCGAAGGTGCCGCAGAAGACGGACTTGAACAGCCCGTCGATGGCGGGCGCGTCGTCCGCCGTCGCGTCCCGATACGCGGTCATACGAGCCCCGCCGGCGCGGCCCAGGCAGGGGCATGGAGCGCGATCACCTTGAACAAGTCGCCCATCGCTTGCGGCGCTGTGAGGCGTTGTAGCGTGGCGCTGATTTCCGCGGCGCGGTCCGGGTTCGTGCGGGCAAGGGAATCGGCGCGGGCTTCGATGCCGAGGGCGCGGAGCCAGTCGCCCTGCGTCACCAGCGGAGTAACTGCGGCGCCCCCCTCCCCTGCGATCCGCGCCACGGCCTCGAAGTCGACGTGGGCGGTGAGGTCCTGCTCGCCGGGTTGCTCGAGGACCGGAGCATAACGATGCGCGCGAACCGCCTGAACCGTGTCGCCGGGCGCGCTGCGCTCGTGCCCATAGTCGATGATCAGCGCGATCCCGCCATGCGCGGCGAGATGCGAAGCGATGGCCCGCACCGCAGCCTCGCGGGCGGGCGAAGTCTCGACGACCTCGCCATCGCGGTCGAAAGCGAGCGCGCCGCCGACAGTCGAGACCTTGCGCTCGATCCCGCCGACATGCTGGCGGATGGGCAGCGCATCGAGAAACTCATTCGCGACGAGGAGTATCGGCTCGCCGGGAAGGCTTGCGATCTCGTCATGCCAGATGGCTTCAGGCAGGGACTGGCGCTGCGCCTCGCGGAGCGTCGGGCTCGTCTCCACCAGATGCACCGCGCCGCGAAAGCCGGCCGCGCGAAGAACACGAAGGGCGTCGGCGGCAAGCGTCCCGCGGCCCGGCCCGAGCTCCACATAGATGGCGTTGTCGGGCGCCCCTGATCGCGTCCAGCAATCTGCCAGCGCGGCGCCGACGAGCTCGCCGAACATCTGGCTGATCTCGGGCGCCGTGGTGAAATCGCCGTCCGCTCCGAGAGGGTCGCGGGTGGCGTAGTAATAAGCGTTGCAGGCTTCCATATAGGCCTCGACAGTAATCGGGCCCTCGGCCTTGATGCGTTCGTGGAGCGCTCGCTCGAGCGGCGTCACGCGCCACCTCCCGCCTTGCGCGGGAGGCTTTCACGCAACGCTGGCGGTCCCGACCGTCGGCTCGACCCGGACGCGCCGCTTCTTTGCGGTCCACATCAGCCACAGCCCGCCCAGAATCATCGGCAGGGACAGCCACTGGCCCATGTGGAGGTGCGTCGCCTGAGTGAACGCCGTCAGTTGCTGGTCCGGCTCGCGAATGAACTCGAGGCCGAAGCGGAAACAGCCATAGAAGAACAGGAAGGCGCCGACGAGCTTGCCGGGCTCGTACCGCGCCTGGGTCTTCCAGAACATCCACCAGAGGATCGCGAACAGGACGATGCCTTCAAGAATCGCTTCGTAGAGCTGGCTCGGGTGGCGCGGCGGGCCGAGCGCGGGGCCCAGCGGCGTGATTTCAATGAAGCGGACAGCCCAGGCGACCGTGGTCGGAGCGCCCCACAGCTCCTGGTTCACGAAGTTGGCGAGGCGGCCAAAGAACAGTCCGAAGGGCACGCAACAGGCGACATAATCGTGGATTCTCAGCCACGACAGTTTCTCCTTGCGCGCGAAATAGAGGATGCCGAGTGACGTGCCGATGACGCCGCCGTGGAACGACATGCCGCCGTCCCACAGCTTCAGGATTTCGATCGGATGACGGAGATATTCGCCGAGATTGTAGAACAGCACATAGCCGATGCGCCCGCCGAGGAAGATCCCGAGCGCCGCATAGAAAGCCAGGTCGTCCGCATGGCGTCGGCCCATCGGCGAGCCAGGCTTGTCGATCAGCTTCAGCAGATACCAGTAACCGACGATGATGCCGGCCAGATAGGCAAGGCTGTACCACCTGAGGTCGAACGGCCCGAGGTGCAACGCCACTGGCGACAGTCCGAGGTCCGGAAAGGCGGTAAAGCGCGAATAATCTGCGGCTTGCAAGGGCTTCCCCATCACAGTTCAGAGCCTCATAAGGCGGGCTGCCGCAAAGGCAAAGGAGACCGGGGCCCTTTCATGCCGAGTGAACTCGACCGGCGATTTGACGCGAAGGTGGCCGCACTTACCGGGCCGGGCGGAGCGCTCGTGCTCGACCGCGACGCGCAAGGCCGAACCATCCTCGGCAACTTCCCCCCGACCCTCCCCGAATTCTTCCGCGTCTTTTGCGAGCTGTACGCCGGTCGGGAGGCGGTCGTCGCCGGCAACGAACGCCTGACCTTCGCCGACCTCGACCGCGTTTCCGACCGGCTCGCGCTCGGTATCGCCGCGCATGGGGTGGCCAAGGGCGACCGTGTCGCAATTGCCATGCGCAACTGCCCGGCCTGGATTGTCAGCTACATGGCGATCCTCAAGGCCGGCGGCATTGCCACGCTGATCAACGGTTGGTGGGAAGCGCATGAGATGGAGCATGCGCTGGAGCTCACTAAGCCCAAGCTGGTGCTCGCCGACATCGCTCGCGCCTTCCGGATTTCGCCCTCGTGTCCCGAGTGCGAAGTCGCGACCTTGCTGATCGAGCGGCCGGTCGAAGAGGCCGTCGCTGTCCTGCTCGAAAAGGCGGACGGGGGCTCCACTCCCGAAATTTCAGCCGAGGACGACGCGACGCTTCTCTTCACCTCCGGTTCGACGGGCAATTGCAAGGCGGCGCTTTCGACTCACCGGGCGGTGACGACGGGAGCCTATTCCTACGGCACGGGCCTAATGGTGCTGCGCGGCTTGCTTGAGGACGAAGGCCGGCCGCCACCCATCCCGCGCACGCTCGTCAACGTGCCGCTGTTTCACGTCACCGGCGAAGTCCCCGTCATGCTCAACAGTTTTGTCGTCGGCCGCTGCATGGTGCTGATGCCCAAGTGGGACCCGGCGGAGGCGCTGCGGCTGATCGAGAAGGAGGGGATCACCTATTTTGTCGGCGTGCCGACCATGAGCCTCGAGCTCATGACCCATCCCGACCGGGACAAATACGACCTCTCGAGCCTGCGCGACATCACGGCCGGCGGGGCCCCGCGGCCGGTCAGCCACGTCGAGCGGCTGCGCAACGAGTTCCCGCAGGCCAAGCCGGCGCTGGGCTATGGACTGACCGAGACGAATGCGGTGGGCTGCCTCAATTTCTGGCAGAATTATGCCGACAAGCCGGGGTCCACAGGTCGCGCGGCGAAACCCTTCGTCGAAGTGGCAATCCTGGGCGAGAACGACGTCCATTTGGCGACTGGCGAAACCGGCGAAATCGGGATTCGCACCGCTGCCGCGATCAGCTGCTACTGGCAGGCACCAGAAGCCACCGAAGAGCTGTTCACCGCCGATGGTTATGTGCGGACGGGCGACGTCGGCTATCTCGATGACGACGGTTATCTGTTCATCGTCGACCGCAAGAAGGACATCATCATTCGCGGAGGCGAGAATATCGCTGCGGCCGAGGTCGAGGCCGCCTGCTACGCCTGCGCCAACGTCGGAGAAGCGAGCGTGTTTGCCGCGCCTGACGAGCGCCTTGGCGAAGTTCCGGTTGCGGTCATCCATCCGTGCGGCGCGCTTAGCGAAGGTGAGCTCCAGGCGTTCCTCGAGGAGCGGCTCGCCAGGTTCAAGATTCCGGCGCGCTTCATCTTCTCGCCGGATCCGCTGCCGCGTCTCGGCACCGGCAAGATCGACCGCCAGTCCCTGAAGGCGCAGTACGCCCGTTGAAGCTCGATCGCCGCACAGTGCTGATCGGCGGCGGCGCGGGCGTGGGCCTGATCGTCGCCTTCGCCGCGTGGCCGCGCCATGTCGGCAGCGACCTTTCCGTTCGCCCCGGCGAGGAGGCGTTCGGCAACTTCATCAAGATTGGCCGCGACGGACGGATCACCGTTGCGGTGCCGCAGACCGAGACTGGCCAGGGCATTTGGACGGCGCTGCCGCAAATCGTCGCCGACGAACTGGGCGCGGCATGGGAGACGGTCGCGGTCGAGCCCGCGCCGCTTATCGCGGCTTACGCCAACCCTCTGGCGAAGCAGGAGGGATGGCCGAAGGGCGTTCGCATCACCGCCGCGTCCACCTCGGTTCGCGCGTTCGAGCAGCCGCTGCGTCATGCGGCCGCCGTCGCCCGGGCGATGTTGATCGGCGCTGCTGCGGACCGCTGGGACATTAGCCCCTCGGAATGCGAGACTGCGGACGGGTTCGTGCTCAACGGCGCGCGGACCTTCACCTTCGGCGAACTTGCCGAAGAGGCCGCCGACCGCAGCGCTCCAGACAATCCGCCGCTCAGGCAAAGCACAATGGGTCGCTTGATCGGCCAACCGCTGCCGAGGCTCGACGGCCCGGCGAAGGCAAGCGGAAGCCTGCGCTTTGCCGGGGACGTGCGGCTGCCGGGGATGCTGTTCGCATCGGCGCGCCTTGCACCGCCCGGAGGCCGGCTACGCGCCTATTCGCGCGATGCCATTGAGGGCATGCCGGGCGTGCGTCATGTCGCCGCTCGCGACGGTTGGTTCGCGGTGGTCGCGGACTCCTGGTGGGCGGCGGAGCGCGCGGTCAAGGCCGCCGCGCCGGTCTTTACCGGCGAGCGCACGCCTTCCGACTTAAGGCGGCTGTTCGACGACGCCCTAACCAATGGCGACGCCGAGACTTGGTTCAGCCGCGGCGATTATGACGGAATTACGCGCGGGTCGCGCCCGCTTGCCGCCACTTATTATGCCGCCCCGTCGCAGCATCTCGGGCTCGAGCCGCTGGTCGCGACCGCCCGCTTCGGCAGTGGCGAGCTTGAGATCTGGGTCCCGACGCAAGCGCCCGATGCGGCGCGGAAGCGCGCCGAGACAGCCGCGGGCGGCGCGCGGGTCAGCCTGTATCCCATGCCGGTGGGAGAGCCCGCGGGACGGGCGCTCGAGGCCGATGCCATTCCCATGGCGGTTGCGCTCGCGCAGGCAACCAGCGCGCCCGTGCAGCTCAGCCTGTCGCAATCGGCCAGCCAGAACCACGACCACCCTTCGGGCGGAGCGATCGCGCGGATGACGGCTCTTCCGGGCGCGGGGGGAATCACCGCCGCCTGGAAAATGCGCACCGCGGTCGCGGACGGCTTGGGCGCGGCGCTTGCGGCGCTCGGCGGTGACGAGGAAGCGGCAAAGCTCGGCAATCCAGCGCTCAGCGGCTCCGTCCCCCCCTACGGAATCCCCAACATCAGCGTGGAAGGAATCCGTGCCGCAGTCCCCTTCGAAGCCGGCTACATGCGCGGCTCGCCGCAGCGCGAGTTCGCCTTCTTCACGGAGAGCTTCGCCGACGAGTTGGCGCATGCCGCGGGCATGGAGCCGCTCGCGTTCCGCATGTCGCTGCTCGGCGGCAATGGACGGCTCGCGCGCTGCCTCCAGGGCGCCGCGCGGCTCGCGCGATGGGACGGCGGGGGCGCAGGGAGCACGATGGGCATTGCCGGCTGCTCGGCCTTCGGATCGCATATCGGCCTAGTCGCGACGGCGAGCATCAATGAGGGCAAGGTCAAGGTCCATCGGCTGGTCGCCGCCGTCGATTGCGGTCGCGTGATCAACTCGGGAATCGCCACGCAGCAGATCGAGGCGGGCCTCCTCTGGGCGCTCGCCCAAGCCACCGTCAGCGAGCCCGAATGGGTCGCCGGAATGCCCCGCGCGAGGCCGATCGGGGGCCTCGGCCTGCCGAGGCTTGCCGACATCCCGCAGATCAGCGTGGAATTGATCCCGAGCAGCGAGGCTCCCGGCGGGGTGAGCGGCCTCGGCACCACCGTCCTCGCCCCAGCCGTGGCCAACGCGATCTTCGCCGGCAGCGGGAAGCGCATGCGCTCCCTGCCGTTCGATCCTATGACAGCGTGATGGCACAGCCAGCGGACCACCCGACCATCGCCGAGCCCAGGGTCGGGGTGCTGCTGATCAACCTCGGCACCCCGGATGCGCCTGAAGCGAAGGCGGTCCGGCGCTATCTCGCGGAGTTCCTCAGCGACCCGCGCGTCGTCGAGATTCCCGCGATCGCCTGGAAGCCGATCCTGCATGGAATCATCCTTCGCACGCGGCCGCGCAAATCCGCCGAAGCCTACAACCAAGTGTGGACGAACGAGGGATCGCCGCTTCGGGTGATCGCGCACCGCCAGGCCGAGGCACTCCGCGCTCGCCTTCCCGGCATCAGCGTCCACTACGCAATGCGCTACGGCAATCCCGGCATCGCCGCGGCCATCGCGTCGATGATGGTGGAGGGTTGCGCGCGCATTCTCGCAGCGCCGCTCTATCCCCAATATTGCGGCGCCACGACCGCCACCGCGAATGACGCGGTCTTCGCCGCGCTGGCGGCCCTCCGCGTGCAACCCGCGCTGCGCACGCTGCCGCCCTATCATGACGATCCGCTGTACATCGAAGCGCTGCGCGCGAACCTTGCTCGCCAGCTCGGCACACTCGACTTCGAACCCGACAAATTGCTCCTCAGCTTTCACGGAATGCCGCGCCGCACCCTCGAGCTTGGCGATCCCTATCACTGCCATTGCCTGAAGACTGCGAGGTTGCTTTCCGAAGCGCTCGGTCGTGAGGTCGATCTCGCCTTCCAGTCGCGCTTCGGGCGGGCGAAGTGGCTCGAGCCCGCGACCGACGCGACCTTGGCGGCTTACCCGAGTAGCGGGGTCAAGCGCGTCGCGGTGGCCGCACCCGGATTTTCCGCCGATTGCCTCGAAACATTGGAGGAATTGGGCATCCGCGGCCGCCAAACCTTCCTGAGCGCCGGTGGCGAGCATTTCGCCTTGCTCGATTGCCTCAACGATTCACCCGAAAGCATGACCATGCTGGAGCAGCTGATAAGGCGCGAACTTGCAGGCTGGGTTGCATCGACCTAAGCGCAGCCGCTTCACTTTTCAGGAGAGATGAGATGGCTCGAGTGGCGATCGTCACCGGCGGCACGCGCGGCATCGGCGAAGCAATCAGCGTTGCGCTCAAGGACATGGGAATGAAGGTCGCGGCGAACTACGCCGGCAACGAGGAGCGCGCGCGCGCTTTCACCGAACGCACCGGCATCCCCGCCTACAAATGGGACGTCGCCGACTTCGACGCCTGCCAGGAAGGCGTCACGAAAGTCGAGGCCGATCTCGGCCCGGTCGACGTGCTCGTCAACAATGCCGGCATCACCCGCGACACGACAATGAAGCGAATGGATCACCAGAAGTGGCAGGAGGTGATGGATACGAACCTCGGCGGTTGCTTCAACATGGCCAAGGCGGTGTTCGAGGGCATGACTGGGCGCGGCTACGGCCGAATCGTCAACATCGGTTCGATCAACGGCCAGGCGGGGCAATATGGCCAGGTCAATTACGCGGCCGCCAAGTCCGGTATCCACGGCTTCACCAAGGCGCTGGCGCAGGAAGGCGCGCGCGCCGGAGTGACCGTCAACGCGATCGCGCCGGGCTATATCGACACCGACATGGTTGCGGCCGTTCCCGAGGAAGTGCTCGGCAAGATCGTGGCCAAGATTCCCGTGGGACGCCTTGGCAAGGCCGATGAAATTGCGCGTGGAGTCGCCTTCCTGGTCGACGAGAACGGCGGCTTTGTCACCGGCTCGACGCTGTCGATCAACGGCGGCCAGCACATGTACTGAGGCATGGCCCCGGCCGACTATGCTCCGCCCGCCAAGCGATCGGTGCTGATCGCGGGCCATGCAACTTCCATCAGCCTAGAGCCCGCGTTCTGGCGCGCTCTGGAGAAGGCGGCGCGCGAGCGCAATTGCCCGGTGAATGCGCTGGTCGCCGAAATCGATGCCGAGCGCTTCAACGTCCGGCCACCGCCGAACCTGACCTCGGCCATCCGGCAGTGGTTATTTGCGAAGGCGCAGGGCACTTGAGCGAACGGCCTGCGCAAACATCGGTGCCGCCGATGGACCGCCGTCGAGGAACAGAGCGGGCTCGATCAGCTCCAGCTCGATAACCTGAAGACGCCCGCCATTGCCCTCGACGATATCGACGCGGGCATAGGTCGAAGGCGTCGGCGCTGCGGCCAGCGCGGCCTGCGCCAGTGCGATCGCACCTTCGGGCGGGTCGCACGGACCGATCATCCCGCCATATTCGGGCTGGACCCGGAATTCGCCCTGCGCCGGGACCTTGGATACGGCGTGGCTGAACACTCCGTCGAAGAACATCAGCGACCATTCGCCACTGTCGACGATCGCCTCGATCCACGGCTGCACCAGCATTCGCCACCCGCGCACGTCGTCGGGAACCGGGTCGGCGGGTGACAGGCGATAGGTGCCGTGGGCGCTGGCGGACACGAGCGGCTTCACGACCAATGTGTCACAACCGAAGTGCGCCCGCGCTTCTTCGAGGTGAGGTTCGTCGAGCTCGCTGACGGTCATGGACGGCACGCTGGCGACGCCGCGCTCTCCCAATCCTTCGAGGTACGATTTGTCGCTGTTCCAGCGCAGCAGCCGCACGGGGTTGGCGACCGGGGCGCCCATCGTCTCGAGCTCATCGAGAAGCCTCAGCCATTGCTCATAATGTTCGTGATAGCCCCAGGCGATCAACGGCAGAATGAGGTCGGAGTCTTTCGCCGTCGCCGCGTCGGTCCATGGCACCGGCTCGACCTCGATCCCAATCGCTTCGAGCGCACGAGCCTGTGGGTCGTACGTCCAGCGCCAGTCCAACCGGTACCCCGGCGCCGGGACCAGGAATGCGACGCGCATCCGTTAGCGGGCGAGCAGGATCCGCGCCTGGCTGGCGATCTGGGCCAGCATCGGCGCCGTGACATGGCCCTCGGAACGCGCCCGGGCGACGAGCTGGCGGAACTGCTCGATGCGCGGCCGCTGCTTTTCGATCCACTCGTCGACAGCGGCATCCGGCTCCTTACCGCGCATTCTGGCCAGGAACTCGATGCGCAGCTGCTCGAAATCGCGCGCCAGACCCGCCGTCAGCAGGCGCTCCCACTGGTTGGTCGGGACGAACCGCGCAACCTGCTGCTGCGCCCAGTCGAGGGCCAGAGCTTCGCCGAGGCGGGTGTAGCTGCGGGTCATCGAGAGCTCGTCCGACTTGCGCTGCGCGGCGAGCGCCGCAAGGCCGAACACCCCATCGAGCTCGTACAGCCGGACGAGGCCACGGACGATGTCTTCGCTGGCGCCCAGCGCGATCAGGCGGTCACGCCGCGCCACCGCTTCGTTGCGCACTTCCGCGCGGATCAGCTTGGTCGCCGCTGCGGAAATCTTGCGAACGCCCGGCTCCAGCAGCTTGCACAAAGTCTCGACCTTGGTCTCACCCGCCGCGGAGCGAAGGACGTCGGAAAGGTGCGAGCGGACCGACGCTGCGGCGATCGAGAACAGTTCGATGCGAACTGTTTCAGGGAGCGCGTCTTCCTCGATCTCGCTCCACAATTTGTCGAGGTCGAGAAGCCGCTCCGCGACCAGGAAGGCCGAAATCACCTGCGGAAGCGACGCCCCTTCCTCTTCCGTGAGGTCAAAGGCCACGCCCGGCCCGAGCCGGTTGACGAGGCGGTTGGCGACCTTGGTCGCGATGATCTGGTCGCGCAGGCGGTGCGCCCGGATCGCACCGGCGTGCGCCTTGCGCATCGGTTTTGGAAAGGCCTCGAACAATTGCGGTTCGACAACCTTGTCCTGCGACAAATTGAGACGTTCGGCCGCGTCCTGCAGCATCAGCTTGGAGATCGACAGCACGACGGCGAGCTCGGGCCGGGTGAGGCCGCGATTCTCCTGGCCGCGCCGGCTTAGCTCCTCGCTCGACTCGAGGCCTTCGACCTTGCGGTCGAGCCGCCCCGCGCTCTCGAGCAGCTCGATCGCACGGACATGGCCCGGCAGCGCCTGAGCTCCGCCCGCTTCGGCGATCGACAGCGCGAGCGACTGCAGGCGATTGTCCTCCAGCACGATCTCGGCGACCTCATCGGTCATCTTGGCAAGCAACGTGTTGCGCTTGTCGAACGACAGCCGCCCCTCGTTCATCTCCCGGTTGAGCGGGATCTTGATGTTGACCTCATTGTCCGAGCAATCGACGCCCGCGCTATTGTCGATGAAGTCGGTGTTGATGCGCCCGCCATGCTCGGCGAACTCGATCCGGCCGGCCTGGGTGATGGCGAGGTTAGCGCCCTCCCCGATGACCTTGGCGCGGAGCTGGACGGCGTCCGCGCGAAGCGCGTCGTTGGCCGTGTCGCCGACATCCACCTGGCTCTGCGTCGAAGCCTTGATGTAAGTTCCGATGCCGCCGAACCACAAAAGGTCGACGGGGCATTTCAGGACCGCATTGATCAGCGATGTCGGGTCGAGCGCGCTGGCCTCGACCCCCAGCGCCCTGCGGGCTTCCGGGCTGATGGGGATCGATTTTTCGGTGCGCGGGAAAACTCCGCCGCCCTTCGAAATCAGGTCGCGCTTGTAATCGTCCCAGCTCGAACGCGGCAGTTCGAACAGGCGCTTGCGCTCCTTCCAGCTCGCCGCCGGATCGGGATCGGGATCGATGAAAATGTGGCGATGGTCGAACGCTGCGATCAGCCGCAGCGTCTTCGACAGCAGCATGCCATTGCCGAACACGTCGCCCGACATGTCGCCGCAGCCCGCGACACTGACCAGGTCCGACTGAACGTCGATGCCCATTTCGAGGAAGTGGCGCTGCACGGAGATCCACGCGCCCTTGGCGGTGATGCCCATCGCCTTATGATCGTAGCCGTGCGAGCCGCCGCTAGCGAAGGCGTCGCCGAGCCAGAAATTGCGCTCCAGCGCGATAGCGTTGGCGACGTCGGAGAAGGTCGCCGTGCCCTTGTCCGCGGCAACCACGAAATAAGGGTCGTCGCCGTCGTGGATCACCACCTTATCGGGATGGACGACCTTGTCGTTGACCAAGTTGTCGGTGATCGACAGCAACGAGCGGATGAAGATGCGATAGGTCTCGGTGCCCTCTGCGAGCCAGGCGTCGCGGTTGGACATCGGCGGCAGCTGCTTGGGATAGAAGCCGCCCTTGGCGCCGGTCGGGACGATGACTGCATTCTTGACAAGCTGAGCCTTCATCAGGCCGAGGATCTCGGTGCGGAAATCGTCGCGCCGGTCGGACCAGCGCAAGCCGCCGCGCGCGACCGGCCCGCCGCGCAGGTGGATGCCCTCGACGCGCGGGCTGTAGACCCAGATTTCGCGCCAAGGCACAGGCGCCGGAAGACCCGGAACGAGCGAGGAATTGATCTTGAACGCAAGTGCTTCCTCGGCCGCGGGGGCGAAGGCGTTGGTGCGGACGATCGCTTCGACCAGCGCCCGCAGCCGCCGAAGGATGCGGTCGTCGTCGATAGAGCGGACCTTCGCGAGCGAGCGGTCCATTTCCGTCCGGCATTTCTCGATCTGCGAATCGCGGCTTTTGGCGGCGGGATCGTGCGCGGCGACAAATCCGCCGATCAGCGCGCGCGTCGCGTTGGGAGCGCGGCGCAGCGCATCGACGATCGTCACTAGCCCGAAGCTGCTGCCCGTCTGGCGAAGGTAACGGAACCAGGCACGCAGCCAGACCACGGCCTGGGTGTCGAGTCCGACATAGAGGACGAGCTGGTTGAACTCGTCGTCCTCGGCGATCCCGCAAAGGACGTTGGCGATCGCCTGCTCGATCTCCGATACACGCGCGAGGATCGCGTCGACTTCGGCGCCGGCGCCGATCTCGACCGAGAAGTCGTGGATGTAGCCGAGCCCGTCGGCCAGCGCGCTCGGCCGCTCCTCGAGCACGCGGAACCCGAAATTCTCGAGTACCGGCACGGCCTCGGACAAAGCGATGAGGCCGCCGCGGCGGTAGGTCTTGAGCCGAAGCTGTCCCTCGGGATCGCTGTCGAGCCGAGTGATTCGGACGCCGCGGTCGGAATCGCTGGTCAGCCCGCTCAGGCGAAGGATGTCGGCGGCGCCCTCCTCGGGCGTGGAGCGCGAGCGGTAATTGTCGGTGAATGCACCGAGGTAGGTCAGCGCGAGCCTCGTCGCGGGAGCGGCGCCAGCCATGCGGATCAGCTCCGCCTCGACGGCCGGGGTCCAGCCGCGAACCATTTCGACCACGGCCTGGTCGAGCTTCGCCGCATCGGGCGGAGACGCCTTTTCGTCGATATATTGGGTGTAGCGGATCAGGGCGAGGTCGCCGTCCCCGAGCTCGACCGACCAACTGGTGATCTCGCGCCCGACTTCGCGCTCGAGCAGGGCGCCGATGGCCTTGCGGCGGGCGGTCGTCAGCTCCTCGCGGGGCAGCCAGACGAAACTGAACAGCTGGCCCTTCAAAATGCTGCGCACCTGCAGCAGTCCCGGCCGCGGCCGGTCGGCCAGCGACATGGCCATCATCACCAGCGCCTTCACCGCGTCATAGTCGACCGTGAGAAGCAGGTCGCGCGGGAGCGAGGCGATCGCGTGGCGCAGGGCCTTTCCGGAGTGCCCCTTGGGATCGAAGCCGAAATCCTCGTCGAGCTGCTGCAGGCGGCGGCGCAGGACCGGCACTTCTTCGGGCGGAACGCGCAGGGCCTCGCTGGTCCACAGACCGGCATGGACGCCGATCCCGGTGACCTTGCCGCCTTCCCGGAGCGGAACGACGACGAGGTCGAGAGGCACGCGGCGGTGGACGGTCGAGCGGCGCTCGGCCTTGGCCACCAGCGGCTGCTCGCCGCCTTGCTCGAGATAGCGCATGGCGCCGAGACAACCGCCTTCGTCGGTCGGCGCACCCGGCACGCTGAAGATACCGAAGCTCTCGGACGGCGCTTCGTAGGGCTTCTCGACGTGGTAACCGAGAAGCGTCATCGCCCCATTAGCGAACCAGTCGAGCAGCGCCGCGCCTTCCTCGTCGTCGATTGCCTTGGCGTCCTCGCGCATCTTGTTCTGAAGCGCGTGCCAGTCGCGCACCGCGAGCCGCACGTCGGACAGCACGCGCTTGAGATCGGCGGCAAGCTCCTGACGGCCGCGCGAGTCGGCGCGGTCGAGCTCCACGTACATCATGGATTCGCGGCGACCCTTGTCGTCGCACAGCGGCGCGACCTCCCCGAGAGCGCCGCCCTCGTCGCGGCCCACGCACACGACCGGATGGAGCAGGCGATGGATGGTCAGTTGCCGCGCGGCGATGGCGTTCGCGACCGAATCGACCAGGAACGGCATGTCGTCATTGACGATGCCGATGCGCATGCGGCGCTTGCCCGCTTCGCCGCCAATGGACTCGATCTTCAGCCCGAGCTCGCCCCTGCGTCGCCTGGCGGCGACCTGTGCGAGGAACTCGGCCGCTTCGCGCTCGGCTTCGGGCGAGAGGCCCTGGGTTTCCCCCGGAAGGGCATTTCGAGTGAGCGCCTTGCGAATGGATTCGACCAGCGGCTGTGGCAGACGCGTATGGGCCGTCATGGGATGATTATATGCTCCGCGCGGGTGTGGGGCTTGGGGCGCGCCTATAAACCCCTGCTCGCGAGGGGGACAACCCCGGCGGCCCGGCCGCGGAAAAGATGCGGCTTTCAGGCCGCCTTGCGAATCGCGCGCTCGATCAGCGCTTCGTCGTCGAGAACCGCGACAAGCTCATGGCGGCCATCGGCTCCGCGCCGCGTGACCACCACGGCGAACTCGTCCGTCGAGGGCAGGTCGCCGAGCGAGATCGGCGCGGCATGGCGCAGTCGGGCGCGAGCGATCTCGCCGCGCGTGTCCGTCTTCGGCTCGGGCCGACGCGCATGGCGCTCGGCGGCGACCAGCGCCTTGAGCCCGCCATGCTGCTTCTCGATGAAATCCTGGAAGCCGCCGGTCGCGACATCCTGCCGCTGCGCGTAGGACAGCGCCGCCGCGAACTCGGTCAGCCGCGCCTTGTCGTAATCGATCCCGAAGACCAGCTTGACGATCGGAGTCATCGGCGCGCGGACCTGCGCCTTCACGCCCGATTCCTCGAGCAGCTCGGCATAATCCTCGGGATTTTCGCCGGTCGCGACCGCAAAGTCATAGGCCAGCGCCAGAGCGCGATAGAGAGCAGCGCGCGTGCGCCCTTCCCCGGCCTTGACCGATTCCGCCGTCTCGCGAGCCGCCCATAGGCGATCGGCGAGGCCGGCGTTTTCGTCCAGCGTCACTTCGGGAAGTTCGGCCGTATCCCCTTGGGCGTCGGCGAGCGGACCGTCTTCCCATGAGAAATGGGGCGCGGGTTGGGCATCGACCGGCTCGGACTGTGCGCCGGCCCCCTCGTCTGGGAGGCCCCCGGCCGGCTCGGCCTTGTCCTGGTACCAGCGCGGTGCGCTCTCGGCCGCCTCGCCGAATGAGGCCTCCTCATTTCCCGAATATTGGCTGTCGAGCTCGAGCACGTCCGGCTCGTCGGCAGGGATTTCGGGAAGCGACGCCGGAGCCGGCTCGGCGGCGCCGCCGACCCGCTTCCAGTTGATCACGCCATAGATGAAATCGATCGTATCGCCGTCCGAGGAGAAGGGCAGAAGGATGCCGCGATAGCAGATGTTCTCGCCACGCTGATTTTCGAACTCGGCCTCGAAGCCGATCGGCGCGCGGTTGGCGATGATCTGCATGTAATGATCGGTCAGGCGCGACAGCAGCGAGCGGCTCGGCACCTCCGAGATGTTGCGCATGTCGTCGTCGAGCCCGCATTCGTCGCGGATCGCCGCTCCGAGATAAGGCATTGCGGGATTTTCCGCGCCGCAGGTGAAATCGAGAAGCACGCTGTGCGGCGAGAAATCGGCGACATCGCCCGGCTCGAGGTCCTCGATCGAGGGAAAATCGCGGCCGTCGAGCACAGAGACCCAATAATTGTAGGCGCGCACGTGCATCCGGCGCTCATCGGTGCCGATCGCCGCGGCGACGTCGTTGACGTCCGCCGGGCCCGCCGCCGACTGCGGATCATAATCGCTCGGATGCTCGCGATAGCTGTCCATCAAACCTGTCCCATTTCCCCCGATTTGAGAGGAAAATGGCCGAGCGCGGTTACCAAAGCGTTAAGCATATTTGTTCAGGGGCCGCGGCTTGCCCGTCGCGCGGACCGCTGTTAGGGCCGCGCCTTCCCGCGAGGAGCGCCGCTTTAGCTCAGCTGGTAGAGCACATCATTCGTAATGATGGGGTCAGGTGTTCGAGTCACCTAAGCGGCACCACCTTCGTGAGCATCAGGCTAAGGGCGACGCCACGACGCGGCCGACGCATTCGCCGAGGCCGATGCGCGCCGCGCCTTCGCGCTCGCACCAGGCGCGCAGGGTCACTTCGTCGCCATCCTCGAGGAAGCTGCGCATTTCTCCCGTCGCCAGCTCGATCGGCTGCGAGCCGCCGCGGCTGATCTCGAGAAGCGAGCCGAGCCCCTGATTGTCGTCGGTCGACAAAGTGCCGGTGCCGATCAGGTCGCCGGGCTGGAGGTTGCAGCCGTTGCTGCTGTGATGGGCAAGGATCTGCGCCGCGCTCCAATACATGGCCGCATCGGCCGACCCGCGTGACAGCAGGTGCGGCGGAAGGTTCGCCTCGCGCATTTGCGCGGTCGACAGGGTGACTTCCAGCTCGATTCCGAGGGCTCCCGTGTCCCGGTCCTGCGGATCGTCGAGGTAGGGCAATGGCACCGGGTCGCCTTCGGGGCGCAGCGGCATCGCCTTGCGGAACGGCGCCAGCGCCTGACCGCTGACAATCCACGGGCTGACGCTGGTGAGAAAGTTTTTCGCGAGGAACGGCCCGAGTGGCTGATACTCCCACGCCTGCAAATCACGCGCCGACCAGTCGTTGAGCAGGCAATAGCCGGCGATATGATCGGCCGCCTGGCCGATCGGCACCGGCGACCCCAGCTCGTTGCCGCGCCCCACCCACAGCCCGAGCTCGAGCTCGTAATCGAGGCGGGCGCTTGGCCCATATTCGGGCACCTCGGCGGTTGGCGGCTTGCGCTGCCCACTGGGGCGGATGACCGGCTCGCCGCTCGCCCGCACCGAGCTTGCCCGGCCATGATAGCCGATGGGCACATATTTGTAGTTCGGAAGCAGCGGATTGTCGGGCCGGAACTGCCTGCCGACATTGGTCGCGTGATGGATGCCGACGTAGAAGTCGGTGTAGTCGCCGATGAGGCACGGCACGTGGAGCCGCACCTCGCTCTGGCCGATCAGCTGCGGTTCGACATCGTCGCGATATCGCTCGTCCGACAGCAACTCCGACAGGCGCGCGCGCAGCTCACCCTGCGCGTCGTGGCCGCGCGACAGCCAGGCGTTGAGGACCGGCTGCGACAGGTCGCCGCGCCATTCCTCGTCGAGCAAATCGGCGATTGCCGCGAGGTCGAGCACATAATCGCCGATCGCGACGCCCGGCCGGCGTCGCCCCTTGGCTTCCGAGAAGATTCCCAGCGGCAGGTTCTGAATGGGAAAGTCGCTGCGCTGAGCACTGTCGACCCAGCTTTTGAGGCCCGGTTCGTTGGTCGGATCGGTCATGGCAGCTTCGCCTTGGGAAAGCCGGCCCAGGCCTGGTCGTAATCGGGCTGTGCCCGGTCGAGCGCGAATTGCGTCGGCCGGTAGGGCCAGCAGGTCTCGACCATGAACGCGAGCGTGTTGTCGATCTTGGCGGGCTTGAGCTCGGCCTCGCTCGCCTTTTTCCAGCTGTCGACGTCGGGACCGTGCCCGCTCATCAGATTGTGGAGCGACAGGCCGCCCGGCTGGAACCCCTCGGCCTTGGCGTCATAGGCGCCGTGGATCAGGCCCATTGCCTCGCTCATCACGTTGCGGTGGAACCAGGGCGGCCGGAAGGTGTCCTCGGCGACCAGCCAGCGTGGCGGGAAGATGACGAAATCGGCGTTGGCGCGGCCGGCGACGTCGCTTGGGCTGGTCAGCACGGTGAAGATCGACGGATCGGGATGGTCGTAGCTGATCGTCCCCATCGTGTTGAAGCGCGCAAGCTCGTAGCGGCAGGGCGCGTAATTGCCGTGCCAGGCGACAACGTCGAACGGGGAATGGTCGAGGGTCATCGTCCACAGCGAACCGAGTGACTTCTGGACGACCTGGGTCTCCTCGTCGCGGTCCTCGAACCAGGCGGCCGGGGTCTCGAAGTCGCGCGGGTTGGCGAGGCCGTTGGCGCCAATCGGCCCGAGGTCGGGCAGCCGGAACGGCAGGCCGTGGTTCTCGGCGACATAGCCTCGGCTTTCGCCGTCGACCTGAACGCTGAACTTCACTCCCCGCGGGATCAGCCCCACCCATCCCGGGGGAAGGTCCATTCGCCCGAACTCGGTCAGGATGTGCAGCGTTCCGGACTGCGGCAGGATGAGCAACTCACCATCGGCATCGACGAGCACGCGGCGGTCCATCGACTTCGATGCGCGATATAGGTGAACCGCCACGCCCTCGAGGTCGGCGGGGTCGCGGTTCGCGAGCATGGTGACCATGCCGTCGACGAAGTCGGCATTCGCCGGAAGGTCCGCCGGCGGGTCCCAGCGCAGCCGGTTGGGCGCGAGCGGATCCTTCACCGTCCCCGGCGCAAACAGCTTCGCGCCCTCGTAGCGGACATAGGGACGGTGATCGGCGGTCGGGCGCATCCGATAAAGCCAGCTGCGCAGGTTCTCGCTGCGCGGCGCGGTGAACGGACTCCCGGAAACCTGCTCGGCGTAGAGGCCGAAGGCGGGTCGCTGTGGCGAATTGCGCCCTTCGGGCAACGCCCCCGCGACCGCCTCGCTGGAGAAATGGCTGCCAAACCCGGTCATGTAGCGGAGCACTTCGGTCATGAGGTCGCGGTTAATGCGTCGGCCGCGCAAACTCAAACGGGCGCGGCCCGATTGGACCGCGCCCGCGGTGAGGCGGGGACTCGCGGACCCGCCTCGCTAATCAGCCTTTGCGTCAGCTGTGGTTGACGTTGACGTCGATCTTGTCGGGAACGTTGACGTTGGTCGTCTTGCCGCCGAAGCCCAATTGGCCGCGGAACATGAACAAGAGGACCAGGACGATGATGATGAGCAGGACGACGGCGAGAACCCCGCCTCCGCCACCGCCGCCGTTGCCGGTCTCGACCACGGTCGTATGTTCGCGCTCGGTGCCGTTGTCGTCGGCCATGGAAACTCTCCCTGCTTGAGCTGTTATCGTGGCGAAACGAACGAACTTTGGCGGGTGGGGTTCCCCGAGGAGAACAAGCGATGCGGATGATTGCGGCTTTGGCCTGTGCGGGGCTGCTGTGGGGGTGCAACCAGGGCGCCCAGCAGCAGAATGCCCAGATTGAGCCACCGGCGAACAGCTCCGAAGGTAGCGCGATGGGTCAGGCAGCAACCGGGGCAGAGGGCAATGGTGCCAATGTGTCGCTCCCCGACGATCGCACGCCACTGGAGGAGCCCAAAGGCCCGATCGACCCGAAAAGCGCAGAAGGCGCGGGCCAGGTGGTTCAGCATTACGGCGCACTGATCGAACAGGGCCGCTGGACCGAATCCTGGGCGCTGTGGACAAGCGCTGACGCGGCAAAGGCGTTCGATCGCAACTGGCGCGACGATTCCGAAGTCCACATGGAAATCGGCAAGCCCGGCGACATGGAGGGAGCCGCCGGCTCGAGCTACATCACGGTGCCAGCCGTGTTCTACGGCAAGACGAGGGCCGACGGCTCCTTCCGGCGCGGCGCGGACGTGATCCTGCGGCGGGTGAACGACGTGCCCGGCTCGACCGAGGCGCAACGCCGCTGGCACATCGAGCGGGTCGAATTGAAGGCGGGCGGCTAGACCCGGTTGAGCGCTTCGTCGAGCTGCTTGGCCTCGTCGGGATTGACCGGAACGCCGTTGGCGTCCGTGATCTGCACCTGGTCTCCGGTCGCAATATTCTGGTCGTCGCTCGTCGGCGCGGCGAAATCATAGGCGAACCACAGGATGCCGCCGGCCCAGAGGACGGCCATCCAGCGGCTCTTGAAGATCCAGCTGTGCTTGATCGGAATCATGCGCGCGATTGTGCGCCCGGTGCCTTTAAGATTCGGTTGCCGCTTCCTCGTGGACGATCTCGCGGTGTTGGAAGCGGTCGCGGATGCGGCTGTTGAAATAGATGCCCTTGGCGAAGGCCGAACCGAGCGCGCTCGCGATTTCCTGCGGAACATCCGAATAGACGTATTTGCGGCCGGTGACGAACTCGACCCACAGCTCGCACTTGTCGGGGCAGTAGACGTAACGCCGGATGACCGTCGAAGGCATGAACCCCCAACGCGCGAAGCGGCACCTACGCTCCGGCTGGCCGCAAACGCCGTCTCGCGCGTTTCGCGGGCGAGAAAGTGAGATGCGATGATGAAGAGCGCGCTTATCCTGATCGCCACCGCCGCAATCGCGGTCACCGGCTGCTCGGCCCAACCCGCCGCGCCCGCCCTCGCGGCAGCCAATAGCGGGCGGCAATGCTTCCTCGCCCGCCAGGTGAACGGCTACACGTCGGTCAGCGACCAGATCGTCGACGTGAAGGTCGCCGCGAACCGCTACTTCCGGCTCAGTCTCGACGGTTCCTGCCCTCAGGCTGACTTCTCTCGGCGCGTGATCTTGCGAACCACTGGAGGCAGCGACTGGATCTGCCAGGGCCTGGATGCCGAGATCATCGTGCCCTTTGCCGGCGGGCCGCAGCGCTGCCTGGTCCGCGACGTCCAACCGATCAGCAAGGCCGAGTGGCTGGCGGACCGCCGTCACTGAGCCTCAGGCGGCGTCCGGCGGCGCGACCTTGCTCCGGTTGCGGCTGAGCGCGGCGGCCATTCCGCCAAGCGCCAGCGCCGCGCCCGCGACTGTCAGCGACGTCCAGCGATAGCCCTCGAGCCAGGTCGAGAAGCCCATGGCGATGATCGGGACCAGCACGCTCGAATAAGCCGCCTTGCCCGGCCCGATCTTGCGCACCACCGGATAATAGAGACTGAAGTTCAGCACCGAGGCGAGCAGCGCGAGATAGAGCAGTCCCGCCCAGTAAGAAGCGCGAGTGTCGAGCGTCGGCGGGCCGGCGATGGCGAAGGCCACCACGGTATCAATCACTGCGCCTGCCGCCATCGACCAGGCGAGCATCGCGTACAACGGGATCCGTCGGATTTCCGGCCGGGCCTGCAGGACATTCGCGGTCGACGCGCCGAGCATGCCGACAAAGGTCAAGCCGATCCCGAAGGCGATCTGGCGCGCGCTCGCGGCGTGGGCGCGAAGCTCGTGGATGAAGAGAAGGAGCACACCCGACACGGCAACCAGCGAGCTCCAGGCGAAGCGGCGCGTCGGGCGCTGGCCGAGGAACGCCCAGGCCATCAGGCTGGCGGGGATGAGCAGCAGCGCGAAGACCATCGCCACGACGCCCGAGGTGATGTGCCGCTCGGCCATGTAGACGGCGTCGAAATTGATGCAGAACTGGCAAAATCCCAGGATCAGCGCCGGAACGACCGCCTTGCCGCCAAGACGCAGGCTTTCGCCCTTCCACCGGGCGACGGTGGCCATCGCGATGGCCGCGATGACGAACCGATAGGCAACCGACCATTGTGGCGCGACCGTGCCGAGCTGGCCGCGGATGACGATCCAGGTCGAGCCCCAGATCAGGGTGAAGATCGCGAACGGTATCGCCACTTCACGAAGCTCGTGCGCCTTCTCTTGGTTACTCACCTGGATATCGGCGTCACGCGGGCTCATGGACAGAAGGATTGCCGCCCACGGCGACACTCTTCCAATCAAAGGCGCCTCCACGCCGATAAGCGCCGCTTATCGTCAAAGGGCAGTGATCGCGCCGGCCAGGCGGCGTACCGACTCGCTGTCGGAATCCCAGCTTGTGACGAGCCGGATCTGACCGGGTCCCCAATCGTAGAAATCCACACCCTGTTCGCGCAGACGGGCCTGCTCATCGTCGGTGGCGCGCAGAAACAGCTCATTCGCCTCAACCTGCTGTGTCAGCCGCTCGCCCGCTGCCCTGGCGAGAACCTGCGCCGCCGTGTTCGCTGCGCGGGCGTTCTGAAGCCACAAATCATCCTCGAGCATGGCGAGGATCTGCGCCGCGAGCACCCGGCCCTTGCTCAACAAGTGCCCGGCGCGCTTGCGGCGGACATCAATCTCGTCGGCAAGCTCCGTCCTGAAGACGATCAGGGCTTCGGCATTCAGGCCGCCATTCTTGGTAAAGCCGAAGCTCAGCGTGTCGACGCCCGCGCGCCATGTCATGTCTGCGGCGCTCTCCCCAGTGGTGACGAGAGCGTTGGCCAGCCGCGCTCCGTCCATGTGCAAAGCCAGTCCGCGCTGCTTCGCCACCTCGCCGAGCGCGGCGACCTCGGGCGCGCGGTAGACCAGGCCGTATTCGGTCGCATTGGTGATCGAGATGGCGGCAGGCTGAACCTGATGCACGTCGTCGCGGATATTGTCGCATGCCGCTGCAACGATGCCTGGCGCCAGCTTCGCGCCCTCTCCTTCGAGCAGGATCAGTTTGGCGCCGCCGGTAAAGAAGCTCGGAGCACCGGCTTCATCGACCTCGATATGTGCGTCGCGATGGCAGAGAATGCCCCGATAGGGCGGACACAGCGCCGCCAGCGCAAGGCAATTGGCGGCGGTTCCAGTGCTCACCCAGAATGCGCGGACCTCCCTCTCGAAGAGCTGGGAAAAGGCGCCGTCGAGGCGCCGGCTCCATTCGTCACCGTCATATGCGGTGTCGAGCCGGTTCGATGCTGCGATCGCTTCGATGACCTTCGGGTGGGCGGCTGCCGCATTGTCGGAGAAGAAGCGCATGGGCGCCGAATGACGGCGGTCGCCGTAGGCGTCAATCGCCGCCCTTCTTCTCCGGCTCAACCTCGGTTGCGCGAGACTGGGCCTTCCTGCGCCGCAAGTTCTCGCGCAATGCGGCTGCCAGACGGCGCTCGCGCTCCTCCTGCTTGCCCGTCACGCGCGACCCCCCGCCTTGGGTTGACAGGGCGCGTCGAGCGCCGTCATAGGCGCGCCACTCCGGACAAAATGCTGCCGTAGCTCAGTGGTAGAGCGCATCCTTGGTAAGGCTGAGGTCGTGAGTTCAATCCTCACCGGCAGCACCATCCTTTCTTCCGGCCTTTCTCCGGCTCCATGGGTGGAACGGCTTTCGGCTGTTCGCCGTCCCCAACCCGGACTAGTGACACGGGCCGGGAGGAAGTCGTTCGCATGTCTCAACCCTCAATTCCGGCACCGACGCGCGAAACCATAACGGAGACGGCGGCGCTGATCGCCCCCTATGTGTTGCGAACGCCGCTCCACTGGTGGGCCGGCAGAGAGCTGGGCGCGCGCGTCGGAGAAGATACGCGCGTCGCCCTCAAGCTCGAACTGTTCCAGCATACCGGCACGTTCAAGGCGCGTGGCGCCCTGTCGGTGATGCTCCGCCTGCCCCGCGAGAAGCTGCAGCATGGGATCACCGCTGTTAGCGCGGGCAACCACGCGATTGCCGCCGCCTATGCGGCCCATCGGCTCGGGGTTTCGGCAAAGGTCGTGATGCTCGCGTCCGCCAACCCGGCGCGCATCCAGCGCTGCAAGGCGTTCGGCGCCGAAGTTCTGATATCGACGGACGGCAAGGCCGCTTTCGCGCTCGCGACCAAGATCGCCGAAGAAGAAGGCCGCACCCTGATCCATCCGTTCGAGGGGCCGTACACCGCGCTCGGCACGGCCACCTTGGGCGCGGAATGGCTTGAGCAGGCAGGACCGCTCGACGCCGTCATCATTCCGATCGGCGGCGGCGGGCTCTGCGGTGGCACGTCAGCGGCGGTCAAGCTGCTCCAGCCCGATTGCGAGGTTTTCGGCGTGGAGCCCGAAGGCGCGGACACCATGCATCGCAGCTTTGCTGCCGGCGAGCCGGTTGCGCGGAGTGACGTCGCGACCATCGCCGACAGTCTCGCCCCGCCCTACGCACTGCCATACAGTTTCGGGCTGTGCCGGGATAACGTCGATGAGCTGGTGATGATCGACGATGACCAGATGCGCGATGCGATGGGCGTGCTGTTCCGCGAAATGAAGCTGGCCGTGGAGCCCGCCGGGGCTGCCGCGACCGCAGCGCTGCTCGGCCCTCTGAAGGACCGGTTGAAGGGCAAGCGGGTAGGCGTTTTGGTGTGCGGCGCAAACATCGATATCGATGGCTTTTCCGAGCATCTGCGACTGGCCAGCGCCGAGGGCGGGCTATTGTAACAGCGACCGCGCCCGAACCATCGGCATTGGGCGTTAGCGCGCACGGTGGGTCGTTCCCTTGCCTGCGGTGATGAACAAGGCGACTACCGGTCCATCGGCATCCGCGGTGTGCCACGCACCTGGCGGATTGATCGCATATTCTCCCGGGCCGAGCTCGTGAGACGCCTTCGATCCGTCGGGAAGTTCCTGGTGGAGAGTCATGTGCCCCTGGACGACGCAGACCACTTCATCTCCCGAGGGATGCACCTCCCAGCTCGTCCAGCTTTCCTCGAAGCGGTAGAGGCTGACGAGCCGGCCCTCGTCGAGGTCGTCGCCGTGCCGTTCGATGTAGCCGTCGTACCATTCGGGGCCGCTGAACTGCGGTTCCGGGATGGCCTTCGCGCCGCGGCCGAGATGGATCGGGAAATCGAAAAGCGACCGCCCTTTCACGGCTAGTTTTCGATCGGGGCGCAGGCGCGCTGGAGCCAGGCTAAGTCCTCGCCCTCGAGCGTCGGACCGATTTTCGCGAGTACGTGGGCGTGATAGCAATTGAGCCATATCAGCTCTTCGGATTCGAGCATCTGCGGCTCGACCAGACGGCGGTCGATGGGCGCGAAGGTCAGCGTTTCGAACCCGAGCATCTCTTTTTCCGCGCCGTCGATCTCGCGCGGGACCACCAATACCAGATTCTCGATGCGGATGCCGTATTCGCCGGTCTTGTAATAGCCCGGCTCGTTCGAAAGGATCATGCCGACCTGGAGCGGCTCGTCGCCGCCGCTCTGGGCGCTGCCGACGGGCGAAATGCGCTGCGGGCCTTCGTGGACCGAAAGGAAGCTTCCGACGCCGTGACCGGTACCGTGGGCGTAATCGAGGCCTGCTTCCCAAAGCGGCCTGCGGGCGAAGCTGTCGAGCTGCGACCCGCGCGTGCCCTTGGGGAACACGGCCGTCGCAATCGCGATATGACCCTTGAGCACGCGTGTGAAGCGGTCCCGCATCTCCTCGGTCGGCTCGCCAATGGGGACGGTGCGGGTGATATCGGTTGTGCCATCGACATATTGGCCGCCCGAATCGATCAGATAGAGCGTTCCCGTTTCGAGCTTGCGGTTGGTCTTCTCGCTCGACTTGTAATGCACGATCGCGCCGTTGGGGCCCGCGCCTGAGATGCTGTCGAAGGACAGATCGCGAAGCTCGGGGTTCTCGCGGCGCAGCGCCTCCAGATGGTCGGACGCGATCAGCTCGTCGACCTCGCCCTTCGGCGCTTCCTGGTCGATCCAGTGGAGGAAGCGGGCGATTGCCGCTCCGTCGCGCTCCTGCGCGGCCTTCTGGCCGGAGATTTCGGCCGGGTTCTTGAGTGCCTTGGGCAGGATCGTCGGGTCGCGCATCGGCACGACCTTGGCGCCGGCCTTCTCGAGCGCCTCGAAGATCGCCGCAACCGCGCGCTCGGGGTCGACGACGACGGTCTTGCCGTTGAGCTCGCCGAGCTGGCTTTCAAAGGCCGAGCGCTCGTGAAGACGGACGCCATTGCCGAGATGCTGGCGAAGCTCCGGCCCGATCTTCTCCGACGCCACAAACAAATCGGCGGTGCCGTCGGCATGAACGAGGGCATAAGCCAAAGCGACGGGGGTGCGCGTCACGTCGGCGCCGCGGATGTTGAAAGCCCAGGCGATCGAGTCGAGCGCCGACAGGACGGCCGCGTCCGCGTGATGCTTGGCCAGCCAGTCGCCGATCTCGGTGCGCTTCTCGGCCGCAGACTTGCCGGCATATTGCTCCGGCTGGACGACAAGATGCGCCTTCGACGCCTCGGGGCGGTCGGTCCAGATTTCGTCGATCGGATTGCGATCGACCGCGACCAGCTCGGCGCCGCGGGTGGCAAGCGCGTCCTTTGCCTTCTTCACCCAGTCGCGGGTGTGCAGCCAGGGATCGTAGCCGATGCGCGCGCCCTCCGGCGCATGCTCCTCGAGCCATTGGGTCGTGCTCGTCTCGGGCACCGACTGGTAGCTCCATTCGGTCGCGCTGACCTGGCTGCGAACCTGAAGCGTATAGCGACCGTCGACGAAGATCGCCGCTTCCTCGGGAAGCACGACGGCGGATCCCGCCGAGCCCTGGAAGCCGGTCAGCCATGCGAGGCGCTGGGCGTAGCTCCCGACATATTCGCTCATATGCTCGTCGGTCAGCGGCACGACGAAACCGTCGAGCTTTTCGGCTTTCAGCTGCTCTCTAAGTGCGGCGAGGCGATCGGCGTAACTGGACATGCGCTAGCTCCCTTGCCTCTCAGCTAATCCCAAGAGCGCAATTGTTAAAGAGCCGTGCCAAGAGCGAAAGTTGCCAAAGTTGGCAGTGTCGCGCGCGCACGCGCGAGGGCGGGGGGTGTGTGAACTTCGTCCACTTCGCGGCGAATCAGTCCAAGCGTCATCCGCAAGCTTGGACCACAAATGCTGTCCTGTAGGACAGCGAATGCTCATGCTTGATGGAATCAGACGAAGGCAGCGCGCACGACCAGTAGTGAGCGGCGGGGCCCGCTCCCCGATGGCCCGGAGTTCGCGGTGACCTTCAGCGGGCTCGCCGGTGTTCAGTCATTTGGACGCCGAGAGCATTTGCATGACTGACCACGCCCGCCTCGACTCCGTATCGGGCCACCCACTCATCGGTCGCCGGCGGCGGACTCGTCGGCCCCTGGAGTTCCACGGAGATCGCCCGGGCCAGCGCACTCTTGTCCTCCGGCGGGACGAGCCGCCCGAAGCGGCCGTTGGCCAGGACACCGGCCACCGCGGAACCGGACCGAGTCGCGATCACGGGACAGCCACAGGCCAGCGCCTCGAGCAGGACCGCGCCCTGGCCTTCCCACGAGGAGGACAGGATGAGCGCATGCGCGCCGGCCAGGTAAGGAAGCGGATCCTGGACGAACCCGCGGAAGCGGACGCGATCGGCAATCCCCAGTTGCCCGGCCCGCTCCGTCAGGGAGCGGAGCAGGGGGCCGTCACCGAGGATATCGATCGTCCACTGAAGGTCCTTGAGAAGACCGAGGGCATCCAGAAGAAGTGCGTAATTTTTCTGCGGCACGAGGCGACCGATCGCGAGCAGCCTGCCGGGCGCACGGGCGCTTCGCTGCCGGCCCGCGTTGAACATGGCCTCCGTGATGTAAGGATTGTCGACCACGACGAGCTTTCCCGCAATTTCGGGCAGACTGCCCGCCAGCTCGTCCTTCGCCGCGTCCGTGATCACCAGGATCTTGTCCGCCCGCTGAAACGCCCATCGATACCACCTGCGCCGCAAGAGATTGGAGAGCGCGGAACCGTTGGGCCTCTCCACGGGATTGGTCATTTTCAGCGACAGCTTGCATCCAGGGACATTCGCCAACCAGTGAGCCGCGGTCGCAAGCACGTGCATGTGATTGCCACTCGAGACGATCTGCGAAGGTCGCTCGGCGCGAATTCCCCTGATCATGCGGGGCAAGGCCAACAGCATGCCGGCACCGCGGATTGCACCCGCATTCATCGGCAAATACCGCACTTTGGAATCCAGATCGGGCTCGAGAATGCCGCCGCGGCTCATAACCGCCAGCGACACGCCAATGCCGCGCTCAACCAACCCATTCACAGTCAGCATGGTGGCGCGCGCGGTGCCGCCCGTGCCAAGATCCGACAGCATGAACATCAGTCCGCCGGTCGTCCGTGAAGAGGCGAGAAATTCGACGAGGGCATCCGCGGCCCGGCGCGCAGCATGGGACTGGCGGTCGATCGAGGCGTCGATGTGCTCGAGCTGCCGCCCGCGGTAGAGGGGATGGCGCGATTGCGCGCTGCGAATTGCGGCGATGGCTTCGTCCGGCGTTTCGGCCACGTCACCGAGCTCCCAATTGGCGAAATCCTTGGCGCCTTTCCACGCCAGGTTGTGCGCGTTGAGGAACACGCACGGTCGGGGTTCGGTCAGGAATTCGGACAGCTGGCTGCTGACGTCGCCGACATAGATGTCGGCCGCAGCGGTGTAGGTCATGTCGAGCGATCGCTGTGAGCCGAGGTCGATAATTACGTTGTCGGGCACCGCCAAACGTTCCCACCGGCGCCATAGAAATTTCGGTCGCCGCCGGAACAATTTGATGTGGGGGGCGACGATCAGGGTGAATTCGCCGGTCCTTGCGGCATGATCGATTAGTGGCATCGCAAACCGCTCCCACGAGCGGAGCGAGCGCTTCGAGTGCGAGTTGAACAGAACGATAGAGCGGTCGCTTGCGGACAAAGGCGCGCGAGTTCGGGCCAACTCCCGCGCAAGCTCGAGCTTCGGATAGGCGACCACGTAGTGGGACGGCCGGATCAGATGGTCCTCGAGCAGCCGGCGCTCGTCTTTGCGGCTCGCGACGACGACGAAGTCGAAGTTGAGATATTTGTCGGAATAGGAAGCCGCGCGCCCGCCAATCCCGTGATTTACATAAGCCATCACCGGCAGCGGATTGAGGTGGGGTCGCAACATGCCTGCGTGATCGGTCGGCGTTACGATTGCCGCGTACGTCGAAAGCAGCCTGCGATTGGCCGGATGCCGCATGATCGCCGCCTTGAGGCTGCCGAACACAGCGAGTTTCTGGAGCAGGCGAAAGTGCACGGGGGTATGCAGGAGGCGCCCGGGAAGCGGCTTCGCCCCGGCATTTCGACTTAGCGCCTCGAAGTCGCGCAAGGTTTCCGGAAGCGTCGCGACGACGTGGACTTCGAGCCCGTCGCGATCGGACAGCTCCCAGGCAATGCCCGCGACATGGTGCACCTGATAGGGTTCGGCGCCGAGCAACACGGCGATTCTCATAGGAGCCATCGCTGGCGACTATTCGCCTCCGCGGGCGCTTTCGACAATCAGGCAGCGGTTCCGGGCGTCGATTCCAGAATCTCGGTCCAGCGCCTGTCGAGCTGAAGCCAGAGGTCCGGGTTCCACGAAATCATCAGCAACTCATGGTTCAACCACCGCGACGTGAGGGTCAGGTTGTAGCTGCCGAACGACGCCCACCGCTTTCCACCGCATTGCGCAAGCATGAACTTGCTATGCATTGGCAATCGATCGGGATGGGCGAACCTGCAAACGTCGATCCCATGGCGAATCAGGTATCGCTCTGTCCTCCGGGGCGTGCGCCGCGCAGTACTCCCGGTGAGGAGGGTAACCTCGACGCCGCGCTCGACGAGCTTGCGAAGCTCGGCCGCCATGAAAGGGTCGCGAAAATGAGACGCGGCGATCCGCAACGATGCCCCCGCTTCGAGCGCTCGAAAATGTCTCAGCAACGGCATGGGCGCCAGGAGCGGCAGAAACAGGCTCTCGCTGCTTTCGCCGCGAACGACCGCATCCGGGGTCCTGATGGGCCACCGGAAAGAGCCGCCGGTCGAATAGAGATCCCGGACTCGGTCGACCAGCGCCGTCACGACCACGGGGTCGGTCAGTTCGATCAGCAAATTGTGGCCGCGATCCTGATCGCCGATGTCGGCAATGATCGCAGGATCCTCCGGCTCGTTTCCCGAAGGGTTGAACGAGCCTACAAGGACATGCGGATACGGGTGCGAAAAGGCATAGAGCTTGGTGTGCAGGTGCAGCGGGAGCAGGTGCCCTATCGCCGCCAGACCCGGACCGATTCCCGAGATTGGATCACTCAAACGCCGGATGACGCGATCATTCGCGCGCCGGTTCCGCGGGCGCCTTTCGACACACAGCCGGACCGTCACTCCGCGGCGGTGGGCGCGGACAATGGCGTCCGCCAGCGCATCGTCGCGGAAATAATAGGTCATCCAGTCGATCGATCCGCCGGCGGGAACCGCGTCGATGTGCCGCTCGAGCAGATCCCTTTGAACACGGGCGGGATAGTCAGGGCCGGCGGCGTAGAGCAGCGCTTCGGGTACGGGCGTTGTCGCGCCCTTGGGCAGCTCGCGACCTATCGCGCCGGAGATTCCAAGCATCCGCCGGCAAGGTAGCGGCGGCTCTGTTTCGTCGCGGTGGAGGTGACATTAACTTTTCATCACATTTCACGGACCGGATTCGCTCGCGGGCGAAACCGCGGATGTCGGGCGTC
>Ga0207678_10000680_pt1 | contig 31116 bp, 25 predicted proteins | sample KBSC63metaG_FD_184319 | JGI IMG/M metagenome (GOLD analysis project Ga0207678, IMG submission 184319) | Corn rhizosphere microbial communities from Kellogg Biological Station, Michigan, USA - KBS C6-3 metaG (SPAdes) (version 2) | ecosystem: Host-associated > Plants > Roots > Rhizosphere > Soil ... | reverse complement strand
GTCACCGACAGCGACGAGGAAGTGGTCATCGCCCAGACCTGGGGCGAGATCCGCCGCTTCATGTGGAATTATGTCGGGATCGTCCGCACCACCAAAAGGCTCGAGAGGGCCAAGCACCGGATCGACATGCTGCGCCAGGAAGTGCGCGACTATTACGCCCACTTCCGCGTCACCCCGGACCTGATCGAGCTGCGCAATCTGGTCGAGGTCGCCGACCTTATCATCCGCTCGGCGCTCAGCCGGCACGAAAGCCGCGGCCTCCACTACACGCTCGACTATCCGGCGATGCTGGCCGAGGCGAAGGACACGATGCTGGTGCCTTGAGCACCTGAAGGAAGGGGGATCTATGCCGGTTGAACTGCGGATTGCGGCGCTCGGAGCGCTGCTGCTGTTCGTCCACATCTTTGTCGCCGTGCGCTACAAGACCGCGCAATACGGCCGGGAGTGGAACGTCGGAGCGCGCGACGAGGCGCTTCCGCCGGCGAGCCCGATAACCGGGCGAACGGCTCGGGCCCAGGCCAATTTCGCCGAGACATTCCCGATCGCCGTGGTTGCGCTGCTCGGCGTCGTGATCGCCAGCCGGACCAGCGCGACGACCGCGCTCGGCGGCTGGATCTGGCTCGGCGCGCGGGTCGTCTACCTGCCGCTGTACCTCGCCGGCATCCGCGTGGTGCGGACGATCGTCTGGACGATCAGCATGGTCGGGCTGGCAATGGTTCTGTGGCCGCTGCTCGTCGGCTAACCGCCGTCGGGTTGGAATTCCAGCAAGTCGCCGGGCTGGCACGCGAGCACCGAGCAGATGGCCTCCAAGGTCGAAAACCGGATCGCCCGCGCCTTGCCGGTCTTGAGGATGGAAAGATTGGCGAGCGTGATGTCGATCTGATTGGCGAGCTCGGTCAGGCTCATCCGCCGCTGGTGCAGGAGCTCGTCGAGCTTGACGACGATCGCCATCACACCGTCCCCTCGAGGTCTTCGCGCATCAGCGTGCCTTCGGCGAACACGCGGGCGAGGACGAACGTCAGGATGACCGCGAGCCAGCCGCCGGGCGAGAATCCAGCGTCGAGATGGAAGCTGTGCTGGGAGGTCGAGATCGCCTTGCCGATCGCGGCGATGACCAGGCTGATCAGCTGCAGCCCGAGGAGCATCCAGGCAATTGCGTTCAGCCGATAGGCGTTGGCGGCGACGAACGGATTGCCGGCGCGGACCGTGCCGACCATCGCCAGCAGGCGAGTCAGCATCGCGAGGTTGATCGGCACGGTGAGGATGCCGAGAGCGGCGACGGCGCGCATGCCCCACACGACCGGCATGGATTGATCGACGGCGGCGATGCCGAGTGCACGGAAAGTCCACTGCTCGTTGACGAAGGTGTAGCTGAGCAGCGCGAGCAGCATCGCTCCGTAGACCCAGTTGAGAACGATGAGGATGCGCAGGACGACATAGGCGACCGGCAGCGCGGTGGATTGGTTTCTCGGCATGACAGGGCACTCCAGCATGATTATCGATAAACGATATATCACTTATCGTTTATCAGCAAGGTCTTTCCGGATGGAGCCAAGTTGCCGTCCGTGAGTAGTGCCTTCAACAGGCCGCGAACGACAGTTAGGGAGTGCCGGTGAACTCTTCCTTCGACCCACCTGCGCTGGACACGAACGACTCCGCGGCGCCGGCCGGCGACAGCTCGGCGCGCAAGACCTACACCAACCCGATCCTCGACTGCGACTTCCCCGATCCGGCGGTGATCAAGGCCGGCGACGGCTATTATTACGCCTACGCAACCCAGTCGCTGCGCGAGGGACGCTGGGTGAACATCCAGGTCGCGCGGTCGCCTGACCTCATTCATTGGGAGCATCTCGGCGAGGCGCTTCCGGAGAAGCCGGCCTGGGCGCAGCACACCCAGGATTTCTGGGCGCCCTACGTCCTCTACGACGGCGCGCGCTACCTGATGTATTATTCGGCGACCCACGACGCGTGCCACGGTCCGGAGCGCGGGCACTGCCTCGCGGTCGCGACCTCCGATTCGCCGACCGGGCCGTTCACCGACATGGGCATGCCGCTGCTGCTCGGGGTCGGGTTCGAATATATCGACCCGATGGTGCTGCACGATCCGGTGAGCGGCAAGTGTTTCCTCTACTGGGGTTCGGGGTTCCAGCCGATCAAGGTGCAGCAGCTGGGCGACGACCGCATGTCCTTCGCCCCGGGCAGCGCGCCGACGGACATCGTCTGGCCCAACCCCGTCGAAGGGGCGTTCCCGCGGCTGGTCGAGGCGGCCTGGACGATCTGCCACGACGATTTCTATTATCTGTTCTATTCGGGCGACAATTGCTGCGGCCCGGATGCTGACTACGGCGTGATGGTCGCCCGCTCGAAGAGCCCGACCGGACCGTTCGAGACGCTCGAGCAGGCCCGCGGGACGCCCCACAGCCTGATGCTGTTCAAGAGCGAGCGCTGGCTCGCCCCGGGTCACAACTCGATCGTCGCCGACGAAGCCGGGGACACGTGGATCGTCTATCACGCGATCGACGTGAACAAGCCGCGCCAGCGCCAGGAGGACGAGATCAACAGCCGCCGGATCCTGCTGATCGACAAGATCACATGGCGCGACGGCTGGCCATTCGTCGGAACGCCGTCAGACGAGCCGCAGCCCGCGCCGGTCGTCTAGCCGCTCCGGCATCAGCAGCGCGCGCTGGCGCTCGAGCTCCTCGTAGAGCGGCTCGTAGACGTGGCGGCGGCCCTCCGACTGGATGGTCGAGAACAGCCCGACATGGCAGTGCCGGCTGTTGTCCCAGCCCGGGTAAGCGGTGATCGGGTAGAGGCAAATGCCTTCGACCGGCGTCCCCCGGCGGCGGGCCTCGCGCACCTCGTCGCAGACATAGTGCAGCCACGCCGGGCGGGCGCTTCCCTCGGCTCCGGTTTCGGAAATGAAGACCGGCTTCTGGTAGCGCTCGGCGAACTCGACCAGCATGTCGGCGAGCGGGCGATATTCGTGGTGGCCCATGGGGATGGTCGGCCCTTCGAAATACCATTGGTTGTGCGGATAGAAGTTCACCCCGACGACGTCGGCGAGCGACGTGTCGCCGCCGAGCTCGGGCTTGGCTAGGCCGAGGATCCAGTCGTAAGCCTCGTACATCCCCTGGAGGTTGGCGTGGGCGTCGCGGACGGTCTTCCGCCGCTGATCGTGCGGCGCGATGTGGATCAAAGGCTCGGCCCACACGATGGTCGAATCGGGCCAGCGCTGCTTGATCGCCCGCGCCGAAGCGATCGCGGCCTTCACTAGCTGATGCTTGAACCAGCCCCGCTCGTCGGGGCCGACGTGCGGGAAGTAGCCGTCGTCGATCGCCCAGGATAGGAAGTTGATCTCGTTCAGCGGGCAGACGGTCGGCGCGCGGCGGGTGACGGTTTCGCGCAGCTCGAGCGCTGCGACCGCGAAATCGGCGAAACGTTGCGGAAAATCCGGACCGGCCTGGTCGACATGGTCGGGCGAGCCGTAGTGGAACAGGTCCCACACGATCTGCATGCCGACCTCTTCGGCCGCCTCGAGCATCGGCAGCCAGCTCGACCAATCGTATTTGCCGGGTGCCTGCTCGATGAGGTGCCAGCGCAGCCCGTCGCGCAGCGTCCGGAAGCCGAGCTCATGGCACTGCCGATAGTCGCTCAGCGCGTGGCGGTCGTGGCCGGTTGCCCGAATGAGGTCGAGCCGCACGCCGTCGCGGCGCCGGTGCGACGAGCACTCGAACCCGGCCATGAAGAAGCTGTCGAACCTTGGTGTCGTCTTCATGGCCGCTAAAATGCATCAGCGGGCGAAACGAGCCGTCACTTCCGCCCAGTCATCAGCGGCCCGGCCGGCGGCGGTGCGAAATCGAGTGGCGCAACCTGCGCCCCGGGCGAGCCCTTGGTGACGGCAGCGTAAAGCGCGGTCCCAACCGGGCTGTAGGTGACCGCCTCGGTCAGCACGAACGAGCCGATCATCACCGCCATCCCCCAGTGCCAGGCCGGGTGGATTCGGCCGCTGCGGCGGATGTCGGAGATCGCCCCGACGACCGGGAAGACGAAAGCGGCCGCGAACGCCGCTTCCCACGCCCACGGCTGGAGCAGCGGCAGCGGAAGCAGGCGGCCGAACGCCGGCATCAGCAGCAGCGACATGCCGCAATAATGGAGGCGGCGGTGCCATTCGGTGCGCTTGCGCAGGCGCACGGCCGCGACCGTCAGCCCGGCGAAGGTGAGCACCGTCACCGGATCGAACACCAGGAACTGCAGCGGCCGGAAGAAGAACGGGACCATGCCGTTGCGGACCATCACCGCGGTCACGTAGCAGCCCATGACCACCATCGGGATGATCCAGAAGGCGGCGATCCAGCCGAGGCGGCGATGGAACTGCATGCGTCCGGTGGCGACGAAGATGTTCTGGAGCAGATAGATCCCGACCCAGCCCATGAAGAAGAAGGCGTGGATGTGGACCCGGATCGGCGCGCCGAAGGTCGACCGCCCCATCAGATATTGCAGCGAGAAACCGGAGATGATGGTGATCGTCATCACGACCGCCGCGCGCATGAAGAATCGCTCGTCGCCGGACGTCGTCACGGGCGGCTGCTGGGCAAGTGTCGCCATTGTCAAAATCCCCCTTGAGTCCCCGGCGCTTATCTAACGCACAGCGGACGCCCGATAAAGTCACAAAGGCGTCGACGGCTTCGCGCACGTGGTGGGAAAGCAAATTTTCGTCATTCCCACGAAAGCGGGAACCGAGGCCGCCATTGCCCGCGAAAAGCGGACCAAGAAGTGGAATCGGGCCTGGAAGCTGAGCTGATGGTTTGCTTGGCTGGGTTCCCGCTTTCCCGGGAATGACGAAATTCGGTCGAATTCGGCTGCCCGGCACCTTAACTTAGGGTTGGGTTTAATCCCGCCGTCACCCTGCTAAACCCGAGCCTTCATGTCCGAGACCGAAACCACCGAAGCGCCCGCCGCCGCTGCGCCGCCGGCACAGACGACCAACCATCTCTACCTCGTCGACGGGTCGAGCTACATCTTCCGCGCTTATCACCGGCTGCCGCCGCTCACCAACCGGCACGGCCAACCGGCGGGCGCGGTCTATGGCTATACGACGATGCTGTGGAAGCTGGCCGACGGGCTCAGCAAGGCCGACGGGCCGACGCACATGGCGGTGATCCTCGACGCGTCGGAGCACACCCACCGCAACGTCATGTACGATCAGTACAAAGCGCACCGCCCGCCGCCGCCCGAGGACCTGGTCCCGCAATTCCCGCTCATCCGCGTGGCGACGCGGGCCTTCTCGATCCCGTGCATCGAGGAAGAGGGGCTGGAGGCCGACGACATCATCGCCTGCTACGTAACCGAGGCGAAGAAGGCGGGCTGGAAGGTGACGATCGTCAGCTCCGACAAGGATTTGATGCAGCTTATCGACGAGGATGCCGGGATCGACATGCTCGACACGATGAACGACCGGCGGATCGGGCGCGAGCAGGTGCTGGAGAAGTTCGGAGTGCCGCCCGAGAAGGTCGGGGACGTCCTCGCCCTGATGGGCGACAGCGTCGACAATGTGCCTGGCGTGCCCGGGATCGGGCCGAAGACCGCGTCCCAGCTGATCCAGCAGTTCGGCGACCTCGAGACCGTGCTTGCCTCGACCGACCAGATTACGAAGCCGAAATTGAAGCAGTCGCTGATCGACCACGCCGACGCTGCGCGCCTGTCGCGCGAGCTGGTGCGGCTGGTGTGCGACGCCAACCTGCCCGAGCCGCTCGACGCGCTCGAGTTGAAGCATATCCCCAAGGAGCCGCTCGCCGAGTTCCTGACCGACCAGGGGTTCAAGACCCTGCTCGCGCGGCTGATGGGCGGGACCGGCGGTGCGCAGCAGACCGGCGCGACGGTGCGCAATGACGTCATGGCGGCGATCGACCGCAAGCCGGCGGTCGCTCCGACCGAGCCGGAGGCGATCGAGGTCGACCGGTCGAAATACGAGACCGTGACCGACGAAGCCGCGCTCGACCGCTGGATCGCCGAGGCGGCCGCGCAGGGCTATGTCGCGGTCGATACCGAGACCGACCATATCGACTGCATCATCGCCAAGCTTGCGGGCGTGAGCCTGGCGACCGCGCCCAACCGCGCCTGCTACATCCCCGTCGGGCACAGCGGGCTCGACATGTTCGCGGAAGCGCCGAACCAGCTGCCCCAGGCGACGGTCCTGGCCAAGCTGAAGCCGCTGCTCGAGGACCCGGCAATCCTCAAGATCGGGCACAATTTCAAATATGACTGGGTGATGTTCGAGAAGGCCGGAATCAATGTCGCGCCGATCGACGACACGATGGTGATGAGCTTCGACCTCGATGCGGGGAAGAGCTTCGGCCACAGCCTCAACGAGCTCGCCAAGGCGCATTTCGACCACGAGTGCATCCCCTACAAGCAATTGTGCGGGACCGGGCAGAAGCAGATCACCTTCGACAAGGTGCCGCTCGGGCCGGCGACCGAATATGCCGGCGAGGACGCCGATATCGCGCTGCGCCTGTGGCAGCGGCTGAAGCCGCGGCTGGCGCAGGAGAATGTCGCGACCGTCTACGAGCGGGTCGACAAGCCGCTGGTGCCGGTGCTGGCGCGAATGGAGCAGCGCGGGATCCGGGTCGATCGCGATTATCTCGCGCGGCTGTCGGCCGAGTTCAGCAAGGACATCCAGTCGCTCGAGGAGCGAATCTACGAAGCGGCGTGCGGGCCGTTCACGATCGGCAGCCCGCAGCAGCTCGGCGAAGTGCTCTACGGCCGGCTCGGGCTCAAGGGCGGGCGCAAGGGCAAGAGCGGGCAATATTCGACCGACGTGACCGAGCTCGAGCGGCTCGCGAGCGAAGGCATCGAATGCGCGACCCTGGTGCTCGAGTGGCGCCAGCTGACCAAGCTGCGCTCGACCTACACCGACGCGCTGCAGGCCGTGATCAACAAAGAAACCGGGCGGGTCCACACCAGCTTCAGCCTGACCGGCGCGCAAACGGGGCGGCTGAGCTCCAATGACCCCAATTTGCAGAACATCCCGATCCGCACCGAGGTCGGGCGCAAGATCCGCGACGCCTTCGTCGCCGATCCGGGGCATGTGCTGCTGTCCGCCGACTACAGCCAGATCGAGCTCCGGCTCGCCGCGCACATGGCGGACGTGCCCCAGCTCAAGGAGGCGTTCCGCGCCGGGCACGACATCCACAGCATGACCGCCGAGGAATTGTTCGGCCGAATCGATCGCGACACCCGCAACCAGGCCAAGACGATCAACTTCGCAATCCTCTACGGCAGCTCGGCCTGGGGCATTGCCGGGCGGCTCGGGGTGCCCAAGGACGAGGGCAAGGCGATCATCGACCGCTATTACGAGCGTTTCCCCGGGATCCGGGCCTTCACTCACGCGACGCTGGCGTTCGCCCGCGAGCATGGCTTCACCCAGACGCTTTTCGGGCGGAAGACGCATTTCGAGCCCAATATCCGCTCGCCCAATCCGTCGATCCGCGCCGGCGCCGAGCGCGCCGCGATCAACGCGCCGATCCAGGGGTCGAGCGCCGACCTGATCAAGCGGGCGATGGCGCGGATGGACGATGCACTGGCCGACGCAGGCCTCGGCGACGTCAAGATGCTGCTGCAGGTCCATGACGAACTGGTTTTCGAAGTGCCCGAGGGGCGCGAGGAAGCGGCTGCGGCGGTGATCCGGCAGGTGATGGCGAACGCCGCGGAGCCGGCGATGCAGCTCGACGTGCCGCTCGACGTCGAGGTCGGTTGGGGACGGAACTGGGGCGAGGCGCATTGACGCAAGGCAAGGGGGCTCAGGCGGACATCGACAGCGCGGCGGCCGCCGGTCCCGACGCCGACATGGCGACGCTGGCGCGCGGCGGCCGGCTCAACATCCTTGGCTTCGTCATCCGGCTGGTTGGGATGGTCCCATTCCTGTTCATCGCCGGCCGAATCTATGGCCCGGCCTCGCTTGGCCGCTTCGCTTATGCGGTGCTGACCGTCGAGTTCGCGGCGCAGATCGCGGCGCTGGGTCTGCGGCGCGGGCTGGCGCAGCTGCTCGCCAGCGCCAGGAAGCCGCAATCGTGCGTCGTCGCGGACGCGCTGCTCGTCGCCGCCATCGGCTCGATCATCGGCATGGCAATCCTGATCGTGTTCCCCAAGGCGATGTACCCGACGACGCCGGTCGGCGGGATGGACCGGTTGCTGGCGATCACGGTCCTCGCCATTTCGTGGACCGACATCGCGCTGGCCGGGCTGGCCTATCATCATGACGTGGGCGCGACGGTGCGGGCGCGATCGATCGTCCAGCCATGGGTGATCAGCATCGCCGCTTATGCCTTGTCCTACGTGCCGATCATGGTCACGCGCGGCGACGGCCTCATCCTCGCCTACGTGCTGTCGATGGTCGCGGCGTTGATCGCGTCGCTGATCCCGCTGCTCAAATGCTACGGCCTGCCGCACGAGTGGCGGCCGGATCTGGCGACGGCGTGGAGCACGGCCGTCCGCAATGCGCCGCTGGCGGCCGCGGACACGGTCGAATGGGCATCGCGCCGAATCGACCTTGCAGTCCTCGGCGCGTTCCTTCCGGCGAGCTTCGTCGGCATCTATTACGCGGCGCAACAGGTCGCGACGCTTCCGGCCAAGCTGAAGACCAGCTTCGAACCAGTGCTCGGCCCGGCGATCGTCCGGCGCCTCGCGGTCGATGACCGCGCCGGAATCGCCAAGCAGGTGCGCCAGGTCACCTACTGGATCATCGCCGCCCAGCTCGGGATCGCATTGGCCCTCGGCATTCCGGGCCGCGCGGTCATGGGCCTGGTCGGGTCGGGATTCACCGGCGGTACTGCGATGGTCGGCTTCCTGCTTGCCGCCGAAGTGATCGCCGCAGCGGCGGTCGTCAGCGAAGCGGCGCTGATCTACATCGCGCGCAAGCGCAACATGGCGATCAGCCTGGCGATGCTGGCGCTGGAAGCGGGACTCGCCGCCGCCCTCATCCTGATCATGCGCAAGGAAGGTTTTCCGCCGGCATGGCAGGCGACCGGGCCCGCAATCGCGCTGTGCGTCGCGCTTGCTTTCGCTTCGATCACCAAGTCGTGGCTGCTCAAGCGCCAGTTGAAGGAACCGGTCAGCGGCTGGCGCTGGGACCTCGTATGGGCGACGGCGTCGGGCGTGATCGTCGGCTTCGGCGTGCGCTATCTTTTGCCGCAGAGCTGGCAGCTGTTCGTCGGCGTGCCGGCAATCCTCGTCGCCTTTTTCGCGGTCCTGTGGATCAAGGGCTTCGGCCCCGAGGATCGCGAGCTGTTCAAGTTGCGCAAAAGCGAAGTCAGGGAATTGCGCGAAGCCGAAGATGCGGCGCTCGCCCGCGACCAGATCGAGGATTCGATCGTCTGACCGTCTAGTGGCGGAAGTGGCGCATTCCGGTGAAGACCATCGCCAGGCCGGCTTCGTCGGCGGCGGCGATCACCTCGTCGTCGCGGATCGAGCCGCCCGGCTGGATCACCGCCGTCGCGCCGGCTTCGGCCGCGGCGAGCAGGCCGTCGGCGAAGGGGAAGAAGGCGTCCGACGCGACCGCCGAGCCGACCGTGCGCGGCTCGGCCCAGCCATTTGCCTCCGCCGCTTCCTTGGCCCGCAGCGCCGCGATGCGCGAGCTGTCGCGGCGGTTCATCTGGCCGGCGCCGATGCCGGCGGTGACGCCGTCCTTCGCGTAGACGATCGCGTTCGACTTGACATGCTTGGCGACGGTCCAGGCGAACAGGCAGTCGCGCAGCTCCTGCTCGGACGGGGCGCGCCGGGTGACGACCTTGAGCTGGTCGCGCGCCACAATGCCGTTGTCGCGGTCCTGGACCAGGATCCCGCCGGCGATGATCGCCAGCGTCTGGCCGCCGCGCTTCGGGTCGGGAAGCTCGCCGGTCAGGAGCAGGCGCAAATTCTTCTTTTTCGCGAAGATCGCCTTGGCCGCTTCATCGGCGTCGGGGGCGACGACAACTTCGGTGAAAATCTCCGTGATCGCTTCGGCGGTCGCAGCGTCGAGCGGGCGGTTGGCGGCGACGATCCCGCCGAACGCCGAGACGCTGTCGCAGGCCAGCGCTTCACCCCAGGCATCGAGAAGCGCGCCGCGGGTTGCCACTCCGCACGGGTTGGCGTGCTTGACGATGACGATGGTCGGCTCGGCCGAACGGAACTCGGCGACCAGCTCGAGCGCCGCATTGGCGTCGTTGAGATTGTTGTAGCTGAGCTCCTTGCCCTGGACCTGCTGGGCCTGCGCGACTCCGCGCGCCGCCGGCCCGACGGGCAGATAGAGCGCAGCCTGCTGGTGCGGATTTTCGCCGTAGCGGAGCGGCATCTTGAGGGTGCTTGCGCGGGTCCAGGTCTCCGGCCAGCGCTCCCCCTGGTCGGCGAACGCGAACCATTGGGAGATGGTCGAATCATAGGCCGCGGTCAGCGCGTACGCCTTGGCCGCGAGCTTCTTGCGGAACTCGAGCGTCGTCCCGCCATGCCCATCAAGCTCCTGGAGCAGCACCGAATAGTCCGCTGGATCGGTGACTATGGCGACAAACGCATGGTTCTTCGCCGCCGAGCGAACCATTGAGGGGCCGCCGATGTCGATGTTCTCGATGATCGTGCAGCGGTCGGCGCCGCTCATCACCGTATTCAGAAACGGGTATAGGTTGACGACGACAAGATCGATCGCGCCGATGCCGTGCTCGTCCATCGCCGCGGCATGCTCGGGATTATCGCGGACGCCGAGCAGCCCGCCGTGGACCTTGGGGTGGAGCGTCTTCACACGCCCGTCCATCATCTCGGGAAAGCCGGTGAGCTCGGAGATGTCGCGGACCTCGGCGCCAGCCTCGCGCAGCTTCGCCGCGGTGCCGCCGGTCGAGACGATCTCGACACCGTGCCGGGCGAGGCCGGCCGCAAGCTCCTCCAGCCCGGACTTGTCCGAAAGCGAAATCAATGCCCGGCGAACCGGTACAATATCGGTCATTTCTGTCCTCTTCAGCTCGTGCGGCGGAATTGCCAGCCGATCTCGCCGCCAAGCGCCGAGACCTCGCCGACGATCACCAGTTGATGCGTGCGCTGCGGCTGGCCGCGCCCGTCGATCCACAAACTCTCTTCGACCGTGAGGCTTCCGCCGCGGCAACGAAAATTCCACGGCGGCACGCCGCGCGAGCGCAGGATCGCGCCCATGCCGTCGGCGGTGGTCGTCACTTCGATCGCCGGAGCGAGGTGGAAGCGTACCGCATAAGGTGCGGATTCGCGGATCTTCCGACGGCCCCTAGCGATCAGCTGGTCGGCGCCGCGCAATTCCTTGCCGTCGTTGCCGAGCATCAAGCTGCGCTTGTGCACCAGGCCGAAGGCGCGGACGTAGCCGTCGTGGCTCGCTTCGATGCGGCTCGCGTCATTGTCCTCGCTGCGGTCGATCGTCACGTCCTCGACGCCGCGGCCGAGCGAGCCGTCGGCCGAGATGTTGGTCGAGTTGGTGTCGGCCAGGACCAGGGTGCTGTGCGCGGCGGTGCTCGCCAATGCCTGGACGAGGTCGGCGGGAAGCTCGCTCGGGAGCAGGCCCGGGCCGCCGCAATTGACGACGATGCGCTGCGGGCCGTCCGACAGTTCGAAGGCGAGGGTCGAGGCCGACCCGCGCGCCGCCATCTTCGACGACGGCGGCGGCGCAGCGTCGAGCACGGCGACCGTGCCGAGGGCGGTCAGCCGCTGATAGCCCCAGCCGCGCGCCTGGCGCAGCGGCCGGGCGCGCAGCCCGCAACCTTCGATCAACGCCGTCAGGCGCGCCGCTTCGCCCGGACCGCAGCCCTGCCAGCTGGACAGGGCGCCGTCGCCCATCGCAATTCCGTGAAGCGCCGCGAGTGCGGCTGCCGAAGCGGTCTCGATGCCGTCGGGCATGGTCTGCTTGGCGGCCGAATAGCAGGCGCGCAGCATGCCGAGGCGGTCGACCAGCAGCATCTGCTCGAATGGCGAGCGGCTGATCAGACCGCCGTCGTCGAACTGCGCGCCGGCGAGCGCCCGGGCTAGGCCCGCTTCGCCGCGCGCGACGCGTGGAACGCCGCCCTGGACGAGCAGGCCCGCGGCGACGACGCCGCACCAGGCGGTGATCCGGGCAAGGCCCGGCGCCGCCTTGTCGGCATTCGCGTCGAGATGCCGCGCGCCGCGCGCCAGCGTGTTCAGGAGCGCCGAGCGATAGCCCGAATCGGCGCTCGACAGGATGTACGGCGCGTACGCGGTCCAGAAGAGGATCCGTTCGCCCCACAAATGCGGCGCCCAGGCCGGATCGACCCGCGTGCCGTGGGCAAGAAGCCAGCGGCCGACCACCGCCTCGGCGAGCCGCGCGCCTTTCTCGCGCGCAGCGGCGGCAGCGAGGTCGCGCAGCCACGAGAAAGCCTGGAGCTGCTCGGCCAGCGGATCGCCGGCTCCGACCGCTGCGAAATCCAGGTCGGTGAGCGGAATCGAGGCGCTGCCAGCGACGAAGCGGCCGGCGAGCAGGGCCTCGCCGCGCTGACGGTCGCCGGCGACATGATCGCGCGGCACGGCGACGAGCTTCAGCGGCTGGCGCGCGCTCTTCAATCGGGAGAAGAACGATCCGCGGGCGAGCTTTCGAACGACGTCCTGCTCGGCGGCGGGACCCGTGCTGGTCATCCGGCGCCCCGAAGCGCGCGGATATTGGCGGCATAGGCCGACGGACCGCCGCGGAACACCGCGGTGCCGGCGACGAGGACATTGGCGCCGGCATTCACCGCCAGCGGCGCGGTCTCGGCATCGATGCCGCCGTCGACCTCGATCAGGACGTCGAGATTCTCCTTGGCGATGCGGGTCGCGATCGCCTCGATCTTGCGCAGCTGGCTGGCGATGAACTTCTGACCGCCGAAGCCTGGATTGACGCTCATCACCAGGACGAGGTCGATCTCCTCGAGCAGATAATCGAGCGCCTTGGCCGGGGTCGCCGGGTTGAGCGACACCCCGGCTTTCTTGCCGAGGGCCTTGATGTGCTGGACCGAGCGATGGACGTGCGGTCCTGCCTCGGGATGGACGGTGATTCGGTCGGCGCCAGCTTCGGCGAAGGCGTCGAGGAAATTGTCGACCGGCGAGATCATCAGATGGACGTCGAACGGCTTCGCCGTGTGCGGGCGAAGCGCCTTCACCACCCCCGGGCCGATCGTCAGATTGGGGACGAAATGGCCGTCCATGACGTCGATGTGGATCCAGTCGGCGCCGGCCTCGTCGATTGCGTGCACTTCCTCGCCGAGCCGGGCGAAGTCGGCGGACAGGATCGAAGGGGCGATGAGCGGGGCGGCCATGTCGCCGATTAGACGCGATTAACCGCCCCGGACAAGGCGCGCGATGAAGAAGCCGTCGAGCCCGCCTTCGGCCTCGAGCAGGCCGGGAAGGATGCGGACCGTGCCCTCGGCCGTGGGGGTGACGAAGCCGGGAAGCTCGCCAGGCTGCGGCGGAGCAATCGCGAGCTCGGAATTGCTGCCGAGGAACGCCGCGACGACCTGCTCGCCCTCGACCGGTTCGAGCGAACAGACCGAATAGATGAGCGAACCGCCCGGCTTAAGCCAATCGGCCGCACGGGCGAGCAATTGCGCCTGCAGCGCCGCATTGTCGGCGATGATGGCCGGGCGGGCGCGGTAGAGGACTTCGGGGTGGCGGCGGAACGTTCCGGTTGCCGAGCAGGGGGCGTCGAGCAGGATCGCATCGAACTGCTGCCTGGGCGCCCAGGCCAAAGCGTCCGCCTTGACCAGCGCGGCCTTGAGATGAGTCCGGCCGAGATTCTCGCGAAGTCGTTCGAGACGACTTGCCGAGGCGTCGACCGAGGTGACGTCATGACCCGCGGCGGCGAGCTGCATCGTCTTGCCGCCGGGCGCCGCGCAGAGGTCGAGCACGGAACGAGCGCCCGCTCCAATCAGCCGCGCCGGGAGCGAGGCGGCGAGATCCTGCACCCACCAGCGGCCTTCGCCGAACCCAGGCAGGTCGGCGACGCTGCTGCTTTCGAGCCGGACGTGGCGTGGTGCGAGCGACGTGCCGGGGACCGTGCCCGTTTCGGAATCGTCCGTGAACGTGAGGTCGAGCGGCGGGCGCTTCGCCATCTGGCGGCGGGCTGCGGCGACCACCTCCTCGCCCCAGGCCGAGCGCCAGCGCTCCTCGACGTCGGCAGGGAGCGTCGGCGCATCGAGCGCCGGGAGGCCGCGCCGCAGCAGCGTTCCGAGGACACCATGCACCAGCCGGCGCGGGCCGCCGTCGACAAGCGGCAGCGCGGTCGCGACGACCGCGTGGTCGGGAGTGCCGAGGCCGATCTTCTGCGCAAGCGCGAGGCGCAGCACCATGCGCGCCTTGCTGTCGTCGGCCAGCCGGTTGCGGGTGGCGCTGTCGATCAGCGCGTCGAGGTCGGGCAGCCGCCGCAGGGCCTCGCCCGATATGGCGACGGCGAGCCCGTGGTCGGCGGGCGCGAGGTCGCGGCCGGCCGCCCCGGCGGCCGCCTCCAGCGTCTGCCCGCGGCGCAGCACCGAATCGAGCATTTGCAGCGCGGCCCTGCGCGCATTGCCGCCTTCAGCGCTTGGCATCGTCGCTCCTCATGCGCATCTTGACGTCATGAAACGCTCGAAACGGCCAGCGCCTCCCGCCTATCTCACTCCCTCGCCGCGGGTGCCGAAACCGCAGGCGGTCGAGGCTGCCGACGCGCCGGCGGGCGAGGAAGAGCGGCTCGATCCCACGCGCTACGGCGACTGGGAGAAGAAGGGCATCGCGGTCGATTTCTAAACGCCCTCGGCGCGCGGCGGGCGCGACAGCAAGTCGTCGAGCACCTGGTCGACGCCGGCGCGCCCGGCGATGAGCGCATGGACCGCTGCGACGATCGGCATGTCGATGCCGCGCTCGCCGGCGATCCGGTCGAGCACCGGCGCGGTGAACGCGCCTTCGGCGACCGTGCGGCGGTCGGCGAGCAGCTCGGCGGCCGAACGGCCTTGGCCGAGGCCGACGCCGAGCGAATAATTGCGCGAGCTGGTCGAGGAGCAGGTGAGGACGAGGTCGCCGAGGCCCGACAGACCGGCGAGCGTCTCGCGTTTCGCCCCGCAGGCGAGCCCGAAGCGGGTCATTTCGGCAAAGCCGCGGCCAATCAGCGCGGCCCGCGCGTTCTGGCCAAGGCCGCGGCCCTCGACCACGCCGCAGGCGATGGCGAGGACGTTCTTCACCGCGCCACCGATCTCCGCGCCCGCGACGTCGTCCGAGACGTAGATGCGGAACGCCGGGCGGGCGAGGCGTCCGCGCAGCTGCTCGCCAAGATCGGGATCTTCGGCGGCGAGCGTCACCGCGGTCGGCAAGCCCCTGGCGACCTCGTGGGCGAAGGTCGGACCGGAAAGCACCGCGATGTGCGCGTCCGGGCAGCACTCGCGGGCGACCTCGTGCAGCAGCAGGCCGGTGCGCTCCTCGATGCCCTTGGAGCAGAGGATCAGCGACTTGGCGCAATCGCCGGCAGACTCGAGCACCGAGCGGGTGTGCTGCGCCGGGGTCACGACGAGCCAGGCGTCGCAGGCTTCCAGCTCGGCCAGGTCACCCGTCGCCCTGACGCCATCGCTGAGCGGCACGTTGGCCAAATAAAGCGTGTTCTCATGGCGTCCGTTGATGCTGTCGACGACCTCGGGCTCGAGCGCCCAGATCAGCGCCTCGCGGCCGCCGCTCGCAGCGACCTGCGCGAGCGCGGTGCCCCACGCGCCGCCGCCGACGATTGCGAGCTTCACGCCTTCACCCCCGCGCCGCGAACCTTCTCCGCCGCGGGATCGAGCGGCCAGCGCGCCCGCGCCGGAGCGTCCAAGGCGTCGGTCAGGCCGGCGGCGAAGCGCTCGGCGCCGGCCCAGGCGATCATCGCCGCATTGTCGGTGCACAGCCAGCCCGGTGGGACGCTGAACCGCCGGCCGCGGCGCGCGGCGAGATCCGCGAGCGCGGTGCGGATCGCGCCGTTGGCGGCAACCCCGCCGGCGACGACCAGCGCAGGGGCATCCGTCTTGTCGAGCGCGATCGCGGTGCGGTCGACGAGGCAGTCGACCACCGCCTGCTGGAAGCTCGCCGCGATGTCCTCGGGCCGAAAGTCGCCCGAGACGACTGCGCGCTGCACCGCGCTCTTGAGGCCGGCGAAGGAGAAATGCGGCTCGGCCGAGCCGACCAGCGGGCGCGGCAGAGCAACCGCCGTCGGATCGCCCGACTGCGCCAGTTCCTCGATCGCCGGACCGCCGGGATAGCCGAGCCCGAGCAGCTTGGCGGCCTTGTCGAACGCTTCCCCGGCCGCGTCGTCGATGGTGGTCGCGAGGCGGCGATAGTCGCCAACCCCGCGGACCTCGAGCAGCTGGCAATGGCCGCCCGAGACCAGCAGCAGCAAATACGGGAATCCTAGGTCCGGATCGACCAGGCGCGGCGACAAGGCATGGCCTTCGAGGTGATTGACTGCGACGAGCGGCTTGCCCGCAGCTAGCGCGAGACCCTTGCCGGCGAGCAGCGCGACCATCACTCCGCCAATGAGGCCGGGGCCCGCGGTCGCGGCCACGGCATCGACGTCGCGGATCGAGAGCCGCGCCTCGTCGAGCACCCGGGTGATGAGATCGGGCAGGATCTCGACATGCGCGCGGGCGGCGATTTCAGGGACGACCCCGCCATAGGGCTGGTGCGCCTGGGTCTGCCCGACGACCGCCTGCGCAAGAATATGCCGGTCGGACGTGACCAGCGCTGCGGCGCTGTCGTCGCACGAGGATTCGAGGCCGAGGATCAGGGACATGGGATCGAGGGAAAAGTCATTTCGCGCCCGGCCCTTTGCCTGATCCGCGCGACATGCACTAGGGGTGGCGCATGCAGGGACTTCGCCTCGGGACTCGCGGATCGGCGCTGGCGCTGGCGCAAGCGCGCAAGGTCGCGGCGGCGATCGAGACCTCGCAGCGCTGGCCCGACGGCTGGGTCCAGATCGTCGAGATCACCACCACCGGCGACAAGGTCCAGGACCGGCCGCTGGCCGAGATCGGCGGCAAGGCCCTGTGGACCAAGGAGCTCGACCGCGCGCTGCTCGACGGCGAGGTCGATTTCTGCGTCCATTCGATGAAGGACGTCGAAAGCGTCCGGCCCGACGAAATCCACATCGCGGCGGTGCGGCCGCGCGGCGACGTCCGCGACCGGCTGATCGGGGCCGAGTCGATCGACGCGCTGAAGCCGGGGGCGACGGTCGGCACCTCGTCGATGCGGCGCAAGGCGCAGCTGCTCCGGCTTCGGCCCGACCTCAACATCGTCCCGCTGCGCGGCAATGTCGAAACGCGGTTGCAGAAGGTCGAATCGGGCGAGATCGACGCGACCTTGCTCGCAGCGGCGGGGCTGAAGCGGCTCGACATCGATGCGGGGACTTCGATCCCGACGGAGATCCTGCTGCCGGCGCCGGGCCAGGCGGTGATCGGGATGGAATGCCGCTGCAACGACACGCGCACCCAGACCGTGCTGACCAGCGTCAGCAACGCGATCACCTACGATTGCGTGATGGCGGAGCGCGAATTCACCCGCGCGCTCGGCGCGACCTGCGCGTCGCCAGTCGCGGCCTTCTGCGTGCTCGAGGACGGCGACCTGAGGATGCGGGCGCAGATTTTCTCCGAAGACGGCAGCGAGATGGTCGAGCAGCGCGCGGTGTTCGATTGCGGCGACCGCGCGAGCCCGGCGGCGCTCGCCCGCGACCTCCTCGCCAAGGCGCCGGAATCGATCCGGAGGCTGTTCGACCCGCAATGAGGCGGGTGATCGTCCTGCGCCCCGAGCCGGGCGCAAGCGAGACGGTGGCAAGGGCGCGGGCGCTCGGACTGGAGGCGCTCGCGGTGCCGCTGTTCGCGATCGAGCCGGTTGCGTGGACCAGGCCGGAGGGCGCCTTCGATGGGTTGTTGCTGACCAGCGCCAATGCGGTGCGCTCGGCGGGTCCAGGGCTGGAGGAGTTGCGCGGGCTTGGCGCTTACGCGGTCGGCGAAGCGACGGCGCGAGCGGCGCGCGGTGCCGGGTTCGATATTGCGGCGACTGGCGAGGAAGGCGTGGAGCGGTTGCTGGGCTCGATCGAGTCCGATCTTCGGTTGCTCCATCTGTGCGGTGAGGATCGCACCATGGTGACGGCTCGGCAGGCGATCACGCCGGTCGTGGTTTATCGCGCCGCTGCGCTCGAAACGCCCGAGCTGCGCATCGGCGATGGCGACGTCGTGCTGATCCACTCCCGGCGCGCCGGTCGGCGCCTGGGCGAGCTGGTCGAAGACCGAGCCGGCGTGGCGGTTGCGGCGATCAGCGCGGCTGCTGCGGACGCGGCGGGCGGGGGCTGGGCCGCGATCGAAGCGGCCGAGACTCCGACCGACGACGCCCTGCTGGCCCTTGCCGCCCGGCTGTGCAACAAGCCGCGGCCGTAATGAACGGCGGGACGCATGGGAGCCGGATGAGCTGGACCGCACGCTTGCTGATCGGCCTGGTGCTGGTCATTCTCGGCGCAGCGGCCGCCACCTGGGGGCTGGCGCATTATCGGCCGGCGGCGCGCTTCCTCGGCGTCGTCGAGCCGGCACCGCAGGCGGTGCTGACGCCCAGGCCGGTGGTGATGAACCCAGCGCTTCCGCAACAAGCACAGGCGGGAACCAGCGATCCGGAGGATGCGGCCAAGATCGCTGCGCTCGAGCAACGGGTCGCGCGGGTCGAGAATGCAACCCAGCGCGCCGAAGGCTTTGCCGGGAGGGCGGATGCGCTGGTGGTCGCCTTCGCGGCGCGCCGGGCGATCGATCGCGGCGTCGCCTTGGGCTATCTCGAGCCGCTGCTGGTCGACCGGTTCGGAGTCCAGCATCCGGCCGCGGTCGCGACCGTCGTCACCTCGGCCCGCCAGCCCGTCCGGCTCAACGACCTCATTGCCGAATATGAAACGATCGGCCCCGAGCTCCGCCGCGGCGGCTCGGAGGAGGGTTGGTGGACCGGGTTCAAGCGCGAGATCGGCTCGATCGTCGAGGTCCATCGCGCCGACAGCCCGGCGATGAACGCGGACGCGCGCTACACTCGCGCGCTGCAGCGCCTGTCGACCGGCGACGTCGACCAGGCGCTCGCCGAGACGATGCGCCTGCCCGGCGCCTCGCGCGCCGGCGACTGGACGAGCAAGGCGCGGCGCTATGTCGCGGCCCATCGCGCGCTCGACGAGATCGAATCCGCGGCGCTGCTCGGCGGCCAGACCCGCTAGCCCACCTTCAAAAACCGGCTTGGCAAGGCGAATCGGGGATGCGATTCGTGGGTGGCGCCGCACAGGCAAAGTTCAGCTCTGCCGGCGTAAAGCGCTGGAATCGCGTGTGAGTTTTAGGGGTGGGGTCATGACGTCAGTTGGTCGGCGCTTGGGATTGGCAGTCGCGTGCGCCGCGATGCTCCAGGTCGGCGCATCGGCGGCCGTTCCGACAACGCCCACGCGATCTGCCAAACCGGCCATGAAACCTGCGCCCAGGCCTGCCCCGGTCCCCGCGCCGGTGGCACTCAAGCAGCAGGTGCTGACTCTCGCGCAGCGTTTCGACGGCAAGGCCGGCATCGCCATCGTCTCCCTCCGCGACGGGTGGGAGATCGGCTGGAACAGCAATTCGCTGTTCCCGCAGCAGAGCTGCTCCAAATTGTGGGTGGCGATCACCGCGATGGACGCGGTCGACCGCGGCAAGCTCCGCCTCGACGACCGGGTGACGCTGGGCCGCGGCGACCTCACCCTGTTTCACCAGCCGCTGCGTGAAAAGGTGCTTGGCCAAGGCGCGCACACGACCACTCTCGGATCATTGCTGTTCGATGCGATCACGGAGAGCGACAATACGGCCAACGACAAGCTGATGCGCTCGGTCGGCGGACCGACCGCGGTGCGCGAGATGATCGCGCGCAAGGGGCTGGGGGCAATCCGCTTCTACAACGGCGAGCGCGCGCTTCAGTCCAAGATCGCCGGGCTGATCTGGAGCCAGAGCTACTCCATCGGCAATGCCTTCTTCGACGCGCGCAACGCGCTGCCGATGGCGGTCCGCAAAGCGGCGTTCGAGCGCTACCTCGCCGACCCTTATGACGGCGCTTCGCCCCACGCCATCGCGAGCGCGCTTGCATCGCTGAAGCGGGGCGAGCTGCTGAAGCCGGCATCGAGCGCGAAGCTGCTGTCGATCATGGGCCAGACCCGGACCGGCAAGCTCCGGGTCCGTGCGGCGCTCGCTCCGGGTTGGGACTGGAACCACAAGACCGGCACCGGGCAGGAGCTCAACGGGCGGATCGGCGGGATCAACGACATCGGGCTGCTCACCGCGCCCGACGGATCGGTCTATGCGATGGCGATCATGACCGTCCCCAACAGCTCGGACGGCGGTGCCCAGGAACTGATGCGCAACGTCGCGAAAGCCGTGATGGCGGCGCACCAGGCGCGCGGCGCAGCCAACTGACCAGGTGATTCGGGGAAGAAGGGGGCATGGCGTGAAGGGGAAATAACTCCACGGCTTCCCACGCCCCCTTCCCTCCTTCTCTCGAGCCCGAAACTGGCCAGGGGCTATTGCCTAGGCAACCAGCTGAGCTGCGAGGTCACGGCGAGCACATCTTACCTGCGGTTCGATGGTTGCGTTGCCCGCCTGACGGGAGATCGATCCCGTTCCTCCTTTAAAAATCCACGGTCACGCCGGCGAACAGGAACCGGCCCATCGAATCGTAAACCTGCGGATAGGTATTGCCGTTCCCGAACGGCGGCGCGGTACGGGCGCCGTAGCCGGCCGCTGCGTCCGCCGTATTCGAGGCGAGCGGCGGGTCCGTATCGAGCAGGTTGTTGATCCCGAGCCGAAGGCTGTACCGGTCCCCGACCCGTGCCGAGAGCGCCAGGTCGAAATAGTCCTTGGCGTTGAGCTTCTCGTCGAACGGCCGTGCGAACGGCGCGACGTGCAGGTCAGGATCGCTGCTGAGCGTATCGTCCTTGACCGACGAGAAGTGCCGCCACTGGCCGGACACTCCAAGTCCGTTGGGCAGGGTCAGGCCGAGCCGGAACTTGTGGCGCCATTTGGGGCTCGGGGTGCCGCACTGGAGGCCATAGAAACCGGCGCAGTTGAATTTGATGTCGCCGAACGGGTTGAGGAACAGGTCCTTGAGGTAGGTCGCGACGAAGCTTGCGCTGAGGGTGCCAATGCCGCCGAGGCGCCGCGAATAGGACCCCTGGACGTCGACGCCGCGGGTCTGCAGGCTGCCGAGATTGCTGTTGACGTCGGTGATGAACCCGCCGTTCGCCTGGTCCGCGACCGGCAGCCACAGCGACCCGTTGCCGGTGGCGCGATGGATGCGGTTGCAGAAGCTCGGGTCGCCGGTGGTGATGCACTGGGTCATGATCGTGTTGAAGCCGATCACCCCGATCACGTCCTTGACCTTGATGTCGAAATAATCGGCGGTGATCGCGAGGCCGGGAATGAAGCGCGGCTGGACCACCAGACCGACGGTGTAGGTGTCGGCGGTTTCCGGGGCGAGGTTCGGGTTGCCGCCGGCGAGCGCATTATATTGGCCGGCCGGGTTGGCCGCGATGCTGCCATATTGCGCGGCGGTGACTCCCGTCAGCTGGCACTGCGCGAGCGTCGCCCCCGGGGCCGCGGTAGCGCACGGGTCGGCGGTTCCGGAAAGGCCGACCGACTGCGGCGCGAACAGCTCGACCACGTTGGGCGCACGGACCGCGCGGTTGTAGCTGGCGCGGGCGCGGACGTCGTGGATCGGAGCGAATTCCAGCGACAGCTTGTAGGTGTCGGTGTTGAAGTGGCTGCCGCCGACCTTGTAGTCCGAGTAGCGGTAGCCGGCGCCAAGCGTCAGCTCCTCAAAGAAGCTGTGGCTGACGATCGGCACCTGGACCTCGGCGAAGGCTTCGCGAACATCGAACTTGCCCGAGACGCCGAGGATCGGGCCGCCCTGGCCGGCGAGGTCGCCGCTGCTGAATTCCTGGTCGACCGTGAAGCCGAGCGCTTCCTTGCGATATTCGGCGCCGACGTTGAGCCCGACGCCGCGATCCGACCACGGGGTCTGGATCCCATATTCGCCGCCCTCGACGGTGATGTCGGCGTGGCCGATCGATTCGTTGACGTGGCCGCGCGACAGGCCGGGCGTCTGGAGATAGTTGAGCGCCGCCTGGGTGACGCCCCCGGTCTCGAAGATATTGTAGGGGACGCACGCCCCGTCGATCCCGGCGACAGCCGCCCGGCACGCCGGCAAGCCGGTGTCCGGATCGACCACCACGTCGAGCGAGCGGCCGAGACGGATGACCGAGAAGTCGTTGAGGAAGGTCTGCGAGAAGCGGGTCGTTCCGAACTGGTAGTAAGCGTCGTAAGACAGGCCCTTCAACAGGTCGCCGCGAATACCACCGACGATCCGGTAATCGAGGTGCTCGGTATTGTCCTGGCGCCCGCCGCCTTCGACGTTGCGGCGGCCGATATAGGCTATGCCCTTGAAGTAATTGGCGCCGGTCGTCGGGTCGGAGAAGGCGGTCGGCGCATTGAAGCCGAGGAGCGGCGCCTTGAGCGGGCCGTCGCCGTCCGGGTCGTCACCGAAAATCGGCGTCGCTCCGACCAGGTTGCCGAAGGTGCTCGCATAATTGCCGGTGAAATTGGTGGCGTCGGTCGGGACGTACACGGCCGACCGGCAGACGACGCTGCGCTGCTGCGCCGACAGAAGCGGGTTGTCGCAGTTGAGCGTCGTCGTGTTGAAGAAGTTGCCCGACGGAGCGATCTGCGCGACCGACTGGTCGTCCATGAACATCGCTTCGAGGTAAGGCTTGGCGCCGGGGCTGATCTCGTAATCGGCGAAGGCGCCGAGCGTGTAGCGCTCATCCGGCCGCATGAAGAAATTGTACGGCGCGAAATTGAACGGGGTGGTGCTTGCGGCGAACTGGTTGCCCTGCACCTCGAAGGTTCCGACGTTGGTCAGGAACGTGCCCGTCGCGGACGTGCCCGAACCGCCGCAGTTGAAATCGCGCGCCGGCGTGCCCGACTGACGAGCGGCGCGCGCGGTGATCGAGCAGAAGGAGAAATCGCGCGACGATTCGAGGACCGGGTCCTGCCTGCGGTAGGTCGCATAAGCGAGGATGCTGCCGCGATTGTCGTCGAAGCCAGCACCGAACGCGAGCGCGATATCCTGCGCCCCGCCGTCGACGACATTGCCGTGCGGCGGACGGAAGCCACGCACCGCGTTGGGCACGAGAAGCTTATCCGACGCGTTGTTGTTGTGCCAGAAGGTGCTCGCCTGGGCGTCGATCCGGAAACCCCGGAAATTGGTGTCCATGATGAAGTTGACGACGCCCGCGACCGCGTCCGCGCCATAGACCGACGAAGCGCCCCCGGTGAGGACGTCGACGCGCTTGATCAGCGGCGCGGGCACGAAGTTGATGTCCGGCACCGGGACACGCGGGTCGCCGGCCATCAGCCGCCGGCCGTTGATCAGCACCAGGGTGCGCACCGAACCCAAGCCGCGGAGGTTGACCGAGGCGGTGCCGGTCGAACCGTTGGAGATGTTCGAGCCCTGCGCGGCGAAGGATTGCGGCAGCGAGTTGAGCAGGTCCTCGGTGCGGGTCGTGCCCTGGAGCTTCACCTCCTGGCTCGACAGCACGGTGACCGGGCTGGCGGAGGTGAGGTTCGGCTGGGGGATGCGCGACCCGGTGATGACGATTTCGTTCGAGCCGCCGGCCGGCGCGCCCTGTGCGTTGGTCGAGGGCGGCGTTGCAGCTTCGACCGGAGTCGTCGTCTCGGGCTGCGGCGCGGCCGCGGTGTCGGCCGGATTGGCCGGCGGAGCGGGCGCTGCCTCCTGGGCAAGCGCGGGCGAAGCGAAGCCGACCAGCAGGGTCGTTCCAAGCAGGCGCGAACGAAGTTTCAACATGACGGTCAACCTTTCCGGTTTGGGCGGAGCGCAGGCTCCGGCCGCGGTTGCGGAACACCGGCGTCGGTCAGTGCTGTCGTCGCGATTCGATCGCGCGCCCTGGATCGCATTCGGAGCCCCTTCACTGGCGCCAGTGTCGGGCAGCGGGGAGCGCGAGATGAAGCGGGTTGCCGCCGAGGCCCGCTTTGGTGTGGGTGAAGCGCGCCGCCAGCGGGCGAACGTCCGACCGCAGCGGGCGAACGGCAGTCGACAAGCGGCGGGCCGACAAGGCATTGTGTCGCCATGGCCACACTTCCGCTCGATCCCCCGCACGTCGAGGCATTTGAGCCGAGCGCGGACCTCGCCGCGCTGCGCGATCAGCGGGTCCGCGCGGTCGTCTGGCTGACGTTGATCTTCTGGGTGTCGAACTACCTGCTGATCACGCTGGCGACGGCGCTCGCCGGCACCGCCTATCTCAAGCAGATCGTGATGGTGCGCTTCGGCGAGTTGCTGCTCGGCCTGTGCGTCTCATTCCTGTTCCACCTGATGCTGCGCAGCGCGCGGCTGTCGACGACGCGCAAGCGGCTGATCGCGCTGGCCATCGTCACGCCATTCGCCGCGGAGAGCTTCGCCTGGGCGATCTTCTTCATCGAAGCCGCGGTCGACCCCGAGCTCAACCTCAGCAGCTTCACCTGGAGCGGGGCGGTGCGCACCATCTCCTTCTGGACCTGGTATTTCCTCGCCTGGGCCGGAATGTACCTCGCCGTGTCCTACAGCTTCGACGTGCGCGAGGAGCAGCAGCGCGCCGCCGAGATCCGCGAGCGCGCCCACGTCGCGCAGCTTCGCGCGCTGCACAGCCAGATCAACCCGCACTTCCTGTTCAACAGTCTCAACTCGGTGTCCGCGCTGATGCTGGAAGGCAGCGTCGCCCTCGCCGACGAAATGGTGACCAAGCTGGCCCGCTTCCTGCGGCTCGGCCTCGCCGCAGATCCGACCGACAAGATCGCGCTGGCGGCGGAAGTCGACCTGCAGCGGACCTATCTCGAGATCGAGCAGCTGCGCTACCAGGACCTGATCGTGACTTTCGCGGTGCCCGAGGCGCTTGGCGCGGCGATGGTACCGGCGCTGATCCTGCAGCCGATCGTCGAGAACGCCGTCAAATATGGCGTCGCTGGAGCGCCGCCGCCGGCGAGCATCGAGGTCAGGGCCCGGTCGGCCGACGGCCGGCTGATTCTCGAAGTGATCGACAGCGGCAAGGGCAAGGGGCCCAAGACCTCTGGCGGCGGAATCGGCCTCGCCAACGTCCGCCAGCGGCTCGGCCTGATCTATGGCGAGGGCACCACCGCGCTGACGGCGACCCGCCGCGCCGACGGCAGCTTCCATGTCCGGGTCGAATTCCCGCTGGAGATGGCATGAGCGTGCTTCGGGTCCTGACCGTCGACGACGAAACGCTTGCGCTCAAGCGGCTGAAGCTGCTGCTCCAGGCGATTCCCTATGTCGAGCATGTCGGCGAGGCGAGCAGCTGCGCCGAGGCGCTGTCGGAGATCGCGGCGCTCGCCCCCGACGTGATCCTGCTCGACATCAAGATGCGCGACGGCGACGGCTTCGACGTGGTCGAAGCGCTCGCGACGCGGCCCAACCCGCCGCTGATCATCTTCGTCACCGCCTTCGACCATTATGCCGTCCGAGCGTTCGAAAGCGCGGTCGTCGACTATCTGCTCAAGCCGGTCGAGCGCGAGCGGCTCGCCCGCGCGCTGCGCAAGGCGCGCAACGAAATCCGCGCGCTCGACGCCGACCAGCGCCTCAGCGAAATGCAGGAGATCGTCCGCAACCTGCGCTCGATCGCCGGGGGCAAGCGCAACAAGCCGTTCGAGACCGAATTCTGGCTGCGCGGCTCGAGCGGACTGGTGCGGGTGACGCTCGACGCCATCGATTGCGTCAGCAGCGAGGACGATTATGTCGCGATCCACACCCACGGCGGCTCGCACCTGATGCGCGGCTCGATCCGCCAGTTCGAAGGCCGCGTCGAGCCGGGCTATTTCGTCCGCGTCCACCGCCGCTGGCTGGTGCGCAAGAACGCCATCACCGAGCTGCGGACGCCGCGCTTCGGCGGATCGGAAGTGCTGCTCCGCACGGGCAAGCGCCTGCCGGTCGGACGGGTCTATCTCAAGCAGTTGAAAGCGACGATCCGCGGCGGCGCGACGGCCGAATAAGGCTTCCATCGTTGAAAGCAGCTGGAGCGGGCGAAGGGATTCGAACCACGCGCGCAGGCCTTGGCCGGAGCGCCACGAAGAAGCGAAGGTTCGATTGCTGGGCATCGGACAGCTGGAGCGGGCGAAGGGATTCGAACCCTCGACCCCAACCTTGGCAAGGTTGTGCTCTACCCCTGAGCTACGCCCGCTCTGAGCTGACACCGGGGTCGATTCCCGACCGGCCGGTGGAGGTGAGGCGCGCGCCTAGCATGGGCCGAGCCGGTCCCGCAAGCGCTTGTGGCGTCCGCCTTCCCCAGCCATATGGGCGCGCGTTCGAACCGTAGAAGGGATTGCGTGGCGCAGTGGCGACTCTTGGCCTGAGCGAAGCCGAACGCGAAGCGGTGCAGCGCTTCGAGGAGCAGGTCATCCAGCCGTCGATGACGTCGCTGGTGATCCTCGATTTCTGGGCCGAATGGTGCGAACCGTGCAAGCAGCTCGGACCGGTGCTGGAGAAAGTCGCCGAGGATTATGCCGGCAAGGGCGTCAGGCTGGCCAAGATCGACGTCGACCAGGAGAAACTGATCGCGGCGCAATTCCGCATCCAGTCGATCCCGACCGTCTATGCGATCTACCGTGGGCAGCCGGTCGCCGACCTCACCAACTACCGCAGCGAAGGGCAGATCAAGAAGGCCCTCGACCAGCTGCTTGCGCAGCTCCACATCGAAGGGGCCGACGCGGCAGTCGAAGCCGAGATCGAGCCGTTGATCGCCATGGCCGAGCAGGTCCTCGAAGACGGCGACGCGGCGCGGGCGGCGAATATTTTCCAGCAGATTCGCGACATGGCGCCGGACAATGCCGAGGCGCTGGGCGGGCTGGTGCGGGCGCTGGTCGCCTCGGGCGAGCTCGATCAGGCGCGCGCGGTTCTGGACGGGCTTCCCCCGGAGATCGGGTCGAAGCCGGAGCTCGGCCGCGCGCGTGCGGCGCTCGAGCTCGCGTCAACCCCGAAGGTCGACATCTCGCCGCTCGAACAGCGGCTCGCGGCCGATCCCGACGACCATGAAGCGCGGTTCGAGCTTGCCGGGGCGAAGATGGCGGACGGCGACCGCGATGCCGCCGCCGAGGCGTTGCTCGAGATCGTGCGTCGCGACCGCGACTGGAACGATGGCGCTGCGCGCAAGCGCTTCCTCCAGCTGCTCGAAGCCCAGGGGCTCGAGGATCCGTGGTCGAGCGCGCAGCGCCGCAGGCTCTCGGCGCTGCTGTTCACGTGAGCCGAACGCTCACCATCCCCATCTTCCCGCTCGCCGGAGCGATCCTGTTCCCGCGCTCGCAGCTGCCGCTGCACATCTTCGAACCGCGCTACCGCGAGATGGTGCGCGACGCGATCGACGGCCCCGGCCAGATCGGGATGATCCAGCCGCTCCGGATCGACGACGACAACCAGGCGCCGCTGTACGACGTCGGCTGCGTCGGCGAGGTGGTCGGGATCGAGGAGCTCGACGACGGGCGGTTCAACATCGTCCTGCTCGGCACCGAGCGCTTCCGGCTGATCAGCGATTCGGTCCATGACGGCGGCTACCGCTGCGCCAGCGTCGACATCGCGGCGTTCGACGACAGCGACCCCCAGCCGCTGTCGATCGCGCAGCGCGCCGAAGTCGAGCGCGAGGCGCGGCGGCTGGGCGATGCGATGGGCCTTGCCGTGGACTGGGACGCGGTCGCCCGGCTCGACGATGAAATGCTGGTCAACGCGATCGCCCAGGTCGCGCCGTTCGACACGGGCGCCAAGCAGGCGCTGCTCGAGCAGGCGACGCTCGACGGCCGCGCCGACCTCCTCGTCCAGCTGATGGAATTCCAGCGCGCCGCGGTCAGCGGTGGAGTCGAGATCGAACCGACGATTCAGTAGCTAGATCGGCAAGCCGCGGAGCAGCAGCGGCAGCTCGCCGCTGGTGCCGCGGGCTTCGTTCATCAGGCGATTCCGGAGTGGAGTGATCCGCTCGAGGAGGCCCATTCCGAAGCGCCGCGCGGCCGAGGCGGCCTTGCCGGGCACGGCGTAGATCCGGGTCAGGCTGTCGGTCGCGAAGGCCACCGACAGTGCATCGAGCGAGCGCCAGCGCTGGTAGCGATCGAGAAGCTGGCGGTCGCCGAGGTCGAGGCCGAGCCGCGCGCCCTCGACGAGGACCTGCGCGAGCGCCGCAGCATCGCGAAAGCCGAGGTTGAGGCCTTGTCCGGCGATCGGATGGATCGCATGGGCTGCGTCGCCGACCAGGGCGAGGCGCTGCGCAGTAATCTGGGCCGCGTGGTGAAAGCCGAGTGGAAAGGTCGAGCGCGGCGCGAGCAGTTCGATCTTGCCGAGGAAGCCGCCCATCGCCGCTTCGGCCTCGGCCGCGAAATCCGCATCGCCCAGCGACATCCAGCCGGGCGCGTCGGCTTCGGGCACCGACCACACGATCGCCGAACGGTGCCCGCCCGCGTCGTCCGTCATCGGCAGCAGGGCGAACGGACCGGTCGGATAGAAAATCTCGTACGCGACATGATCGTGCGGCAAATCGTGGCGGAGCACCGATACGATCGCCTGATGATCATATTTCCACCGCGCGATGTTGATCCCCGCGGCTTCGCGCGTGCGCGAATTGCGGCCGTCCGCGGCGATCAGTAGCGGTGCGCACAGCTTGCGCCCGTCCTCCAGCGCGACGACGACCTGGTGATCGCCGCGGTCGACGCTCGCGACCCGCGACTTCCACAGCAGCCAGCTGTTCTTCCCGGCGTCGGCTCGGGCGCGCAGCGCTTCGCGTAGGTGCCGGTTTTCGTGCATCCAGCCGAGCGCTTCGTCATCGTCGGGCTCGAAATGCAGTCGGCCGGGCTTGAGGCCGTCGGCAACGGCGATGGTCCGGATCGGGCAGCCGGGCTCGGCAAGGTGCCTGGCGACGCCGATCGTTTCGAGCATCCGCATCGAGCTCGACGACACGGCGCTGGTCCGTCCGTCGAACGCCGCGTCCTTGCGCAGGTCGGGGTCGGCGGGATCGACCACGATCGTCGAAAGCCCGCTGCTGTCGAGCGCCGCGGCGAGCGCGAGGCCGACCAGCCCGCCCCCGAAGATGATCGCGTCAGCGCGGTCCATGGCGCCGCCCTATATCGCTCCCTGCAGCCGCAGGGAAAGGGACCGCACGAGATGCGGTCGGGCCCGTTGGTCGCAACGACGCTACGACTTCGCTTGACCGGCGAGTCCGCGTGGGGGATTCTAGGGCGCTACAAAGACTTGGGGGTGGACATGGCTACCGTTGCAGCGCGCGCCCCGAAGCGCGATTTGGCGCCGGACTGGCGCGACGCGCTGCGCGCCTCGCTGAAGCGCTTCGCGGTGCGCACCTGGGGCGCGCTGCTGGTCGCGGTCAGCGTCGGCGCCGCAATCGCGCTCGCGACGCATACACCGAGCGACCGCTCGCTCAGCACCGCGGCCGGCGACGCCACCGGCAACTGGCTCGGCAGCCCCGGCGCCTATGTCAGCGACGCGCTGCTCCTGCTGTTCGGTCTGGGCTGCGTTCTGTTCCTGCCGGTGATCGCGCTGGCGGGCCTGCGAATGCTTCGGCTCGAGCCGGCCGGGCGCGTCGGGCGCGGGCTGCTGGTCGCAGCAATCGGTGCGGTGCTGATCGGAATCGCGCTCGGCCTGACCAGCGGGTCCGCCGTATCCGGGCTCCCCGGCGGCTGGGGCGGAGCGATCGGGCTCGGCGCTGCCTATGGCGTCGACGCGGCGATCGACCTCATCCGCAATCCGGCCATTGCGGGACCTGTGCGCTTCGCGGTGCTGCTGCTGTTCGGCATTGCCGGGCTGGTCCTCGGCTATTTCGCGCTTGGTCTGAGCGAACACGAGCGGGCGTGGACATTGGGCCTTTTCCGGCGCCAGCCGCGCGAACGCCGCGCAGCGCCGCGTGCGACCCAGATCCGCGACGAATTCTCTCCCGCAGCGCCGCCGAGGCCGCGACCCGCGGTCGCGGTCGCAGCCCCGCCCAAGGCAGTTGCTCCCGCAGGCCGGAACGTCGGCAAGAAGGCGCCCGCGCAGACCAGCCTCGCGCTCGGCGACAATTACCAATTGCCGACGCTCGACCTGCTCGCGGCGGCGCCCGAGCGCGGCCGCCAGCAGATCGACCGGGCCGGCCTGGAGCGCAACGCGCGCCTGCTCGAAAGCGTGCTCGAGGACTTCCACGTCCGCGGCGACATCGTCGAAGTGCGCCCAGGCCCGGTCGTTACGATGTACGAGCTCGAGCCGGCCAGCGGGATCAAGGCGAGCCGGGTGATCCAGCTCGCCGACGATATCGCCCGCAACATGTCGGCGCTGTCGGCCCGCGTCGCGACCATCCCTGGGCGCAGCGTCATCGGCATCGAGCTGCCCAACGTGAAGCGCGAGGCGGTGGCCCTGAGCGAGCTGATCGGGAGCCAGGCGTTCGAGGACCAGAACATGTCGCTGCCGCTGATCCTCGGCAAGAACATTGCCGGCGATCCCGTCATCGCCGACCTCGCGCCGATGCCGCACCTGCTCGTCGCCGGCACCACCGGGTCGGGCAAGTCGGTCGGCCTGAACTGCATGATCCTGTCGCTGCTGTACCGCTACGGCCCCGACCAGGTGAAGCTGATCATGATCGACCCGAAGATGCTCGAGCTCAGCATCTACGACGACATCCCGCACCTGCTGTCGCCGGTGGTGACTGAGCCCGGCAAGGCGATCCGCGCGCTCAAGTGGACCGTCGAGCAGATGGAGGAGCGCTACCGGATGATGGCCAACCTCGGCGTGCGCGCACTGCCGAGCTTCAACGCCAAGGTTCGCGAGGCGAAGGCCAAGGGCGCCAAGCTCGGGCGCCGCGTCCAGACCGGCTACGACGCCGATTCAGGGCAGCCGCTCTACGAGACCGAAGAGCTCGAATATGAGGTCCTGCCGCAGATCGTCGTGGTGGTCGACGAGCTCGCCGATCTGATGATGACAGCGGGCAAGGAGGTCGAATTCCTCATCCAGCGCCTCGCCCAGAAGGCGCGCGCCGCCGGCATCCACCTGATCATGGCGACGCAGCGCCCTTCGGTCGACGTCATCACCGGCGTCATC
>Ga0207678_10000677_pt1 | contig 31159 bp, 25 predicted proteins | sample KBSC63metaG_FD_184319 | JGI IMG/M metagenome (GOLD analysis project Ga0207678, IMG submission 184319) | Corn rhizosphere microbial communities from Kellogg Biological Station, Michigan, USA - KBS C6-3 metaG (SPAdes) (version 2) | ecosystem: Host-associated > Plants > Roots > Rhizosphere > Soil ... | reverse complement strand
TGACGAAGATCGACATCGTCAGCTCGTCGAAGCTGTTGATGAACGCGAGCAGCCAGCCGCCGGTGATGCCGGGCACGATCATCGGCAGCGTGATGCGGCGGAACGTCGTCCACGGATCGGCGCCGAGCGAGCACGCGGCCTGCTCGATGCTGCGGTCGAGGCCCGCGACGGACGCGAGCACGAGCCGCATCACGAACGGCGTGATGACGATCATGTGCGCGAGCACCAGCCACGCGAACGACCCGGTCGCGCCGATCAGCGCGAAGAAGCGCAGCAGCGCGATGCCGAGCACGAGACCGGGAATCACGAGCGGCGACAGCAGCAGCCCGTTCAGGAACGCGCGGCCCGGAAACGTCGCGCGGCCGATCGCGAGCCCGGCGGGCAATGCGATCGCGAGCGACAGCGTCGCCGACGCGAACGCGAGCTTCACGCTGTTGGCGAACGCTGTGACGAAGTCGGGATAGTCGAGGATCGCGCGGAACCAGCGCAGCGACAGCCCGTGCGTCGGCAGCGTCAGCGTTTCGTCGGGCGTGAACGCGACGAGCACGACGATCGCGAGCGGCGCGAGCACGAACAGGATCACGAGCGTATGGAACGCCAGGGCGAAGGGGCCGTTCTTGCTCATCGGGAAGCGCCTCCGAGGCTGCGCGCGTAGCGGCGTTCGAGCACGCGGTAGTAGGTGAGCATCACGACGAGGTTCGCGATCAGCAGCAGCACCGCGATCGTCGCGCCGAGCGGCCAGTTCAGCGAGCCGAGGAATTCGTCGTAGACGGCGGTCGCCGCGACCTTCAGGCGGCGCCCGCCGAGCAGGCCCGGAATCGCGAAGGCGCTCGCCGACAGCCCGAACACCATCAGGCTGCCCGACAGCACGCCCGGCATCAGCTGCGGCACCACGATGCGGCGCAGCGTCGTGAACGGCGAGGCGCCGAGCGACAGCGCCGCGTGTTCGGTCTGCGGATCGAGCCGCTGCAGCGCGGTCCACACGGGAATCACCATGAACGGCAGCATCACGTGAACGAGCGCGATCACGATCGCGAACGTCGTGTATTCGAGCTTGTACGGCCCGAGGCCCGCGAGGCCGAGCGCCTGGTTCACGAGCCCGCTCGTGTTCAGCAGCATGCTCCAGCCGAACGCGCGCACGACGACCGACACGAGCAGCGGCGCGAGGATCACGAGCAGGAACAGCGAGCGCCACGGGTCGCGCATTTTCGACAGCACGTACGCTTCCGGCGTGCCGATCGCGACGCAGATCGCGGTGGTCAGCGCGGCGATGCCGAACGTGCGCGCGAAGATCGTGTGGAAGTACGACGAGCCGAGCACCTCCGCGTAGTGGCCGAACTGGAACGCGGCGATCGGGCCGGTGGCCGGGGCGAAGCGGTAGAACGTGAGCGCGAAGGTCATCGCGAGCGGCACGAGCACGAGCGCGGCGAACAGCGCGAACGCGGGCGCGCACATCAGCCACAGCGGCGCATGGGCGCGCCACGTGGCGCGCGGCACGCGGCCGCCGGCGGCGCGCGGCGTCACCGCATCGCCCGGGGCGGTAGGCGGTGCGAGGCCGGCCGTCGCGCCGTCGGCGGGTAGCGGGCGGGTAGGCTGTCCCATTCAGGCCTCCCGGCGCATCACGCGCACCGCGTCGCTATGCCAGTCGATGCCCACCGGCGCGCCTTCCGCGAGCGGCTCCGCGCCTTCGTTCTGGCAGCACACGAGCACTTCGCCGAGCGCGCTGTCGACGCGGTACAGCCACTGGCTGCCGAGGAAGAAGCGGCTCGTGACGGTCGCGGCGAAGCGGCCTGCGCCGGGCGCGCACAGTCGCAGCTTTTCCGGGCGGATGCAGACCGACACGGCGTCGCCGACGCGGATGTCGCGCTCGCGCGCCGGCAGGTGCGCGGTGCGGCCCGTTTCGGCGAGATCGTGGCCGAGGTCGATGCGGATCGCGTCGCCGTCGTGCGCGACGATCGTGCCGGGCAGCAGGTTCGCCTTGCCGATGAACTGCGACACGAAATGGTTCTCGGGACGTTCGTACGCGCGGTACGGCGTGTCCGTCTGCGTGATGCGGCCGGCTTCCATCACGACCACGCGATCGCTGATCGACAGCGCTTCCGACTGATCGTGCGTGACCATGATCGTCGTCGTGCCGATCTTGCGCTGGATCGCGCGCAGTTCGAATTGCATGTCCTCGCGCAGCTTCGCGTCGAGATTCGACATCGGCTCGTCGAGCAACAGCACAGGCGGTTCGATCACGATCGCGCGCGCGATCGCGACGCGCTGCCGCTGGCCGCCGGACAGTTCGCGCGGGAAGCGATGCGCAAGCGCATCGAGTCGCACGAGCGCGAGCGCCGCGCGGATGCGCTCGGCGCGCTCCGCCTTGTCGACACCGCGCATGTCGAGGCCGAAGCCGACGTTCTCGGCGACGCTCATGTGCGGAAACAGCGCATAGCTCTGGAACACGATGCCGAGCCCGCGGCGATTCGGCTTCATGTGCGTGATGTCCTGTCCGTCGAGCGCGATGCGACCGCGCGTGACGTCGACGAAGCCGGCGATCATCTGCAGCGTCGTGGTCTTGCCGCAGCCCGACGGCCCGAGCAACGACACGAATTCGCCTTGTTCGACCGACAGGTTGACGTCGGCGACGGCGGTCAGCTCGCCGAACGATTTCGTCAGATCCGTAAGCGTGAGAAACGACATGGGGAGCTCCGGGTTCGCACACCGTGGCCGGTGCACCGATGACGCGGACTCTAGCCAGCCATATTTCGGCGCGTCAATTTGGAATTCTGCTCAACGGGAGGAATTTCGAAAAAATTCCGATGAGCGGAATGGAATGTCGAATCACGCCGGAATCGTTCCGATGAATGAAGGGCGGCCGGCCCGCGAAAAGCACACGTCAATCCCGTGCACACCCGGATGCCCGCGCAATTTCGGCCGGACGACAATGGCGGCTACCGTATTCCGTTCAATGAAATCATCGAGGAGAGCCGGCATGCCAGAACCGCAATCGCCCGGAACGTCGCCGGCCGCACGCGCGCCGCGCCCGGACGAGGACGCCGCCGATCCGGCCGGCGCGCCGGGCACCGGCATGCTGCAGCGCGCGTTCGCGATCCTGCGCGCTCTGGCCGGCATGCAGCAGGACGGCGTGCGCGTCACGCACCTCGCGAAGGCCGTCGGCCTCACGCAGGGCACCGCGCACCGGATCCTGCAATCGCTGATCGCCGAAGGGATGGTCGAGCAGGACGAACAGTCGAAGCTGTACCGGCTGAGCGTCGACTTCTTCGCGCTCGCCGCGCTGGCCGGCAATCCGAGCAGCATGCGCACGCTGTGCCGGCCCGTGCTGCTGCGGCTGTGCGCGAGTCTCGGCGAGACGATCTTCCTGCTCGTGAAGAGCGGCTTCGACGCGGTGTGTCTCGACCTGTGCGAAGGGCCGTTTCCGATCCGCTCGTTTACCGGCGACATCGGCGGGCGCATCGCGCTCGGCGTCGGGCAGGGCAGCCTCGCTATTCTCGCGTTCCTGCCGGAGGCCGAGCGCGAGGAAGTGATCCGCTTCAACGTGCCGCGCATCCGCGGCTACGGCGTGCTCGACGAGGTGTACCTGCGCACCGAAATCGAACGCGTGCGGCAACTCGGCTACGCGGGCCGCAACAGCGGCGTGCTCGACGGGATGGCCGGCGTCGCGGTGCCGATCCTCGACCGCACCGGGTATCCGGTCGGCGCGCTGAGCGTCGGCACGCTGGCGTCGCGCCTCGGCGACGACCGGATGCCGATGGTCGTCGAACTGCTCAGGCGCCAGGCCGACGCAATCGGCCCACGCACGAATCCATTCGACGCCGCGTTGCGGCGGCCGATGCACGGGCTGGCCGGGAAAACCGGATAGACGCGTCGCGCGGCGCGGGTTCATCGGCTCGCTGACGCGGGCTCTTTACATCTGACGAAAGCGCGCATTGCCCGGCGGACCTGCGCGCTTTCGTTTTACCGCCGAACGGCAGCGACACGCGCGACATCGATTTCGACATGCTGTACGACGGATGCGCTGAAATCATCGAAGCGTGCGCTGGCGATGCCGACGGCCGATTACGCCAGCGCCGCTTCACCAACACGAAACTGCGCGACGGCATCGCTGAGCCGCGTGCTCTGATCCTCGAGCGACAGCGCTGCGGCGGCGGCTTCCTCGACCAGCGCGGCGTTGCGCTGCATCGTCTGCTCCATCTGGATGACGGCGGCATTCACCTGCTCGATGCCGGACGTCTGCTCGTCGAATGCGATGCTGGTCTCGCCCATGATCGCGTTGACGCGCTCGACCGCGGTGACGAGTTCGGACATCGCCGAACCGGCGAGCGCGACGAGGCCGCTGCCGTCCTCCACGCGCTGCGTCGAGTTGCCGATGAGCTCGCGGATTTCCTTCGCCGCCGATGCGCAGCGCTGCGCGAGCCCGCGCACCTCGGTCGCGACGACCGCGAAGCCGCGCCCCTGCTCGCCCGCGCGTGCCGCTTCGACCGCGGCGTTCAGCGCGAGGATGTTGGTCTGGAACGCGATGCTCTCGATCACGCCGACGATGCCGGAGATCCGCGCGGAGCTGTGCGAAATCGCGGACATCGTTTCGACGACGCGCTGCATCGCGTCGCCGCCTCGCGCGGCGATGCCGGCCGCGCCTTGCGCGTAGGTGCGTGCATCGCGCGCGTTGTCCGCGTTCTGCCGCACGGTCGCGGTCAGCTGCTCGACGCTCGCCGCCGCCTGTTGCAGCGACACGGCCTGCTGCTCCGTGCGCGCGGACAGGTCGACGTTGCCGCTCGCGATCGTGCGGACGTCGCCGACGATCGTCTCCGTGCTCGTGCGGACCTGCGTCACGGTTTCGACGAGGCCGTGCTGCATCCGCTTCAACGCGTTCAGCAGATACGCCATTTCGTTTTTGCCGGGAATGACGACCGTGCCGGTCAGGTCACCTTTCGAGATCCTGTCGAAGTGGTCGACGGCGAGATGGATCGGCTCGATGATCGCCTTCGCGAGCACGCGCTGCGCGAGGAAGCCGACGATCAGCGCGAACAGCGCGACCGCCGCCATCGCCCACACGATGCGATGGAAGCGCGCGCCGGCCGCGTCGTAGCGTGCCTTCTGGCGCGCGACCTGGAACGATTCGAGCGCGTCGATCGCATCCTGGTACGCGGTGAACAGCGCCGGTTGCGCGGTGCGGTGCGTGTCGAGGAAGTCGAATGCGTTGTCTTGGTCGAGTTGCGACATCGCCTTCAGGAACACCTGATCGAGCAGCGTGCGACGACGCGTTTGCAGCGTGTCGAACAGGGTTTGCTCGTCGGCGTCGCGTGTATGCAGGCGCGTGTAGGCGTCGAGTTCGTCGTTGCTCTGCTTGAGCAGCGTGTGGAGTTGCGCGATTTCCGCCTTCGCGGGCTGGCCGGCGCTGATGATCTGCGCGACGTCGCTCACGCGTTCGCGCAGCACGAGCATGCGCTCCGAGCTGGTTTTCAGGTGCAGCAGCGACGCGGTGTCGTCGCGGTACATTGCTTCGAGCGAGCCGTTGCCGGCATAGAGCGCGGCGATGCACGCGCCGACGACCAGGACGAGCAGCGCCGTATAGCCGGCGATGGTCGCGACGAGTCCGCCGCGGATGGTGAGTTTTCGCATGACGTTCCCTTGCCGGCGGCACGACGGGCGGCCGACGGCGGATGTGGATTCCCTAGCACGAACGACGACGGGCGCCGCGTCGCGATGCGGGGCGCCGGGATTGCGAACGAGTTAACGGCGGCGATCAACGGAAGTTTTTATCCGAACGCGACGCGAACCAGACGGAATGCGACAGAAGGGGGAGCCGGCATGCGTTGGCGCGGCGGGGCAGTGTACTGAATGTCGAGGTGGCAGGGCACGGGTGGGCAGCCGCGTCGGTGGCGATCGCGGCCGCCGCACCCGCGTTGCCGTCAGCCGCCGGTCTGGAATCCCAACGCCGCGGCCTTCGCGCGCAGGTTCGCGAACCGGTCGGCGGCGGGGTTGGCCGCCAGTTGCGACGGATCGATGCCCGACACCGAGCTGGACGGCGATGGCGCGGTGGCTCCCGGGCACGTTCCGCCGAACGGCCCTTGCGCGACCGTGAACGCCGGTGCATCCGTACGCGCCGCGCCGTTGAGATCGAGCGCGTACGCGAGATTGAAGGTCGCCGGATCGCTGCCGCGCACGCCCAGCGGCTTCAGGCCGAAGCGCCATTGCAGCAGCGCGTGAATCGAGCTCGGGTCGAACGGGTAGCGCGTGACCGTGCCGGCACGCACGCGCGGGCCGAGCAGCGCAAGCGGCACGCGAAAGCCGAGCTTGCCGTCGTTGCCGACTGCGTGCTCGTTGTTGCTGATCGGCCGGATCGGCGGCACCACGTGCTCGAGAAAGCCGCCCCATTCGTCGTAGACGATGATCATCAGCGTGCGGCTCCACGTCGGGCTCGTGCGCAGCGCGTCATACACCTGGTTCAGAAATGCCTGCCCGTTGCGGATGTCCGCGTGCGGGTGGTCGTCGGCGGACGTACCGGCCTGCTCGCCCGAGAAAACAGGATCGACCATGCAGAACGGCGGCAGCGTGCCCGCCGCCGCATTCGACAGGAACTCCGAGAACGGACGCGAGATGCCGAGATAGCGCGTGCCGTAAAGCGCGGTGAACGGCACGTCGTGGTAGTAGTAGTTGCAACCGACGTTGGCGTCGCTCAGGTTGTCCCAGATCGTGCGCAGCGACGAGTTGTCGACACTGTCGGTGAGCCGGTCGGTGGCACCGCTATGCAGATAGAGGCGATTCGGGATCGTGTCGGTCAGCACGCCGGTGAAGTAGAAGTCGCCGATGGTGTAATTGCTCGCCACCGCGTTGAAGAACGGCAGATCTGCCGCCGTGTAGAAGCCGATCGGCAGCAGGTCGCCCTGCGTCTGGCTCGTGCCTGGGGTAAGGAGAAAACCGTTCATCGCCCCCGAGGCCAGCTGCACGCGTCCGCCCTCGTAGCCGTGGTTCGGGTCGTGGTACGCGCACGCCTGATAGCCGTATGCGGGATCGGCCGACAGTGAAAACGGTGCGTGGGTGGCGCCGAACGCGTCCTTGTATTGGCGGTTCGCGGGCATGCCCTCGGCGCCGGGCACCCAGCCCAGGAAGTGATCGAACGAGCGATTTTCCATCGTGATCAGCACGATGTGATCGATGCCCGAACTCGCCGGGTCGGGCAATTTCGGCCGCGGCAGGCTGTAGCGATCGCCGGCATTCGGCGAAGGCGTGTCGCCGATCGACGGCGCGGGCGCGTTGCCGTCCGGTGAATTGATGTCTCCATCTCCGCCGCCTCCGCAACCCGGCAATGCGACACTGCCGGCCACTGCTGCGACACCGGCCAGAAAACGGCGGCGGTTGTAGCGGCGATATGCATTCGACTCGTCCATGACAACGTCTCCTTCGTTATTGGATGCGGCGCTGGCCAGCCGATCACGCATCGCCGCCGCGAAGCGACGCGCACTCGCCGTGCGGAAAATTGCGAGCGGGCGGAAGGCGCAACCTTCGTGCCTGCGGGCGCGCGTTCGATGCTGGCCGCCGCCGATGCTGTTGCGCGTTCGACGGTCGCGCGGCCCGCGGACTGGCCCGCTTGCATGTGCGTGTCGCTACTGCGTGTTCGGCGCAGTGCACCATTCGTCGTTTCGTGCGCAACGAGGTCTAGTCGGACGATTGAACGGGGCGCCAAAGCATAGCTCGTTGGTCAAAATGAATCGACGATTGATGCATTGCGAGAAGCCGCGCCGTCAGCTTCGTGGCGCTATGTCGTTAGCGAACCCGCAGTTGACAGTCGCTGCCGGATTGCGGAGAGTTTCGACATCGTTGCGCGGGCGTAAGCACGGCGTCTGGTTCCGTGCGTGTGCAACGACCAAGACGATGGCGCGCACGCGACTGCCGCGCCGAGCCGAAATCGCTGCATTGTCGATGCCGATGGTTGACCGTCGGCGGACATGCTAGGATTTCCGACAAACAACTTCGGAGACTGCCATGCCGTTCATCTGCGAGAACGTTGAATGCCGTGCCGTGCTGGCTCGAGGGCAAGTCAGGTCGCGTGAGGAGGACGCGGGCTGGTGCTTCTACTGCCCGGACTGCAAGGCCAGGAACGAGTTGAAGAATATCGGCGCGGCCGATGGCCCTGTCGAGCTGGTTCAGCCGGAGCGGTCCGGTCTTCCGCACAAGGTCGTCGCGACGGCCCGGCCACTGGAAGACGGCAGGTACGCGGCGCAATTGCGCGTTCAGCGCGCGCTCGCGGTGAAAGGAACCTACGCGGCCGAAGAGCAGTGGGAGGAACTTGGCGTGTTCCCCGACCCGCAAGAGGCCGTCGCGCATGCGAGGTCTTTCGCAACGGGTCTACTGGAACCCACAACGTAATCATCGATACCGTCAGTTGTGCTGCGGGTAGCGCCACCGCACTCGCTCGGTAATGGATATGTGTCCTCGGGGCGCCGCCCTGTCGTGCGGCTCTGAGCATCTTTACGGTTGCCTGAAACGAAGAAGGGGCGTCGTGCACGCGAGCACGACGCCCCTTTGCATTTCCCGCTCGCATCGGTCAATGATGGATATCGAACGAAGTCGGCGAGTCAGCGCGCGGCGCCGGTGATGCGCGCCATGCTGCGCCGGTAGCCGGCCGGCGAGAACGTGGCGTTCAACGCGGCCGTCGACGCGATCACGCCGATGTGCAGCCACCATGCGATCGCGAAGCCGCCGCCCGCGTCGCGCAGCCAGCCGATCAACCACGGGCTCGCGGCGACGATCAGGAAGCCAACGCCTTGCACGAACGCGGCGAGCGCGCCCGCGAGCCGCGCGTCGGGCAGATGGTCGAGCGTGACGATCAGGCTCATCGAGAAGAAGCCGCCGAGCCCGAGGCCGACGCTCGTGACCCACAGCCACGGCGCGAACGCGGGCATCGTCGCGAAGCCGACGAAGCCGGCCGTCTGCAACGCGAGCGTGAGCCACAGCACGGCGCGGCGATCGTGCGAACGTTTCGCGAGCAGCGGCATCGCGAGCGCGCCGATTGCCTGGAACAGCGCCATCCACGCGAGCAGGTTGCCGCTCGCCTGCGGGCTCGTGCCGACGCTGCGATAGAACGCGGGCAACCACGCGACGAGGCTCGCATAGCCGCTGTTGCTGAGGCCGAAGAACAACGCGAGCTGCCACGCACGCGGAATGCGTGCGAACGCGGTGACGGACACCGATGCCGTCGTGGCGTGCACCGCGTCGCGCGGCGCCTTCGCGCGCCACAGCGCGAGCGTGACGAGTGCGGGCACGGCCCACACGGCGAGCGACAGATGCCAGCCGCCATGCGCGGCGAGCCATGGGCTCGCGATCGCGCCGAACGCACCGCCGCCGACCAGCGCGGCCGAATAGAGGCCCATCGCGAGCGGCAGCCGGCCGACGAACCAGCGCTTGGCGAGGCCGGGTGCGAGCGACTGGATCACCGCGACGCCCGCGCCCGCGACGATCGCGGTGACGACCAGCCCGGTGCTGCCGCCGGTCCACAGGCGCGCGGTGCAACCCGCGGCGATCAGCGCCAGCGCGACGGTCAGCGCGCGCTGCTCGCCGACGCGCCGCGCGAGCCCGACACCGACGCCGGCGACGACGCCCATCAGCACGAACGGCAGCGTGGTCAGCAGCGCGGCCGCGCGGAAGCCGAGGCCGGTGTCGGCGCGCACGAGGTCGAGCACGGGGCCGAACGCGGTCAGGAACGGACGCAGGTTGAGGCCGGCCAGCACCAGCAGTGCGAGCGCGCCATGGGATGCGGAAGCCGCGTGCGTGCGGGGAACGGCTTGCGCGGTGGCGGGGTCGGTCATCGGGATGCTCCGGAAGGGGCCGGTGGCCCTGTGATGCGATGCCGAAAGGGTAAAGGCGCGTTTGCCCCGCGGAAAATTAAATATTCGACTGGGTGTCAGTGCGGATCGTGATGGCACGGCGCGGCGTGACCGGGCCGGCTGGGCGAGGCCGGCACGGTGGCGGCCGTTGCACGGGCGGCGCGGCGGGTTCGGTGGGATGCCGGGCGCACCTTCGACGCGCTGCTACGCGGTCGGCGCGTGCGGCTCGCGGGCGTGTTCGCGGGCCTGTTCACGGGCGGCGACGAGCGTCCGGATCCGCGCGCGATCGGCCGGCGTCGCGGGCGTGAAGACCACGAGGCTCAGATCCGGGCGGCCCGTCACCGAGAACGCCGAGTATTCGAGTGCGATCCGGCCGGCCTGCGGATGACGGATTTCCTTCGTCCCTTCGTCATGCGAATGGATGTCGTGGCTGCGCCACATCGCATCGAACTCCGCGCTCGCCGCGCGCATCTCGTCGACGAATGCCTGCACGGCCTGCGTCGCGCCGCCGCGCGCGATGTCGGCGCGAAACGCGCCCACCGCGAATCGCGCGACGCGTTCCCAGTTCGGCTGCGCGTCGCGCACCGCGGCATCGATGAAGATCAGCCGCAGGATGTTGCGCGCGGGCGGCGGCAGCGTGGCGTAGTCGGTCAGCGTCGCGGCGGCCGCGGCGTTCCACGCGACGACGTCCCACGTCGCCGTGCGCACGATCGCGGGGCTGGCGTCGAGCGAATCGAGCACGTGCTGCAGGCGCGGCGTCACGTCGCGGCTCGCGTGATAGCGCACCTCGGGCGGATGACCGAGGCCGATCAGGAACAGGTGCTCGCGTTCGGCGTCGTTCAGCAGCAGCGCGCGGGCGAGCCGTTCGAGCACGTCGGCCGACGGTGCGCCGCCGCGCCCTTGTTCGAGCCACGTGTACCAGGCGGCGCTCACGTGCGCGCGCTGGGCGACTTCCTCGCGGCGCAGGCCCGGCGTGCGGCGGCGCGCGACGGGTAGCCCGAGCGCGGCCGGATCGAGTTTCTCGCGGCGGTCCCGAAGGTACGCGCCGAGCAGGTTGTCGGATGCGTCAGCCATAGCCTGTTAGTTCGTTTACCGGTAAACCGTCACGTCTTCACCGTGCGCGACGCTCGACAGATAGTAAGCCTCTCATTCATCCGGAGGTGCTGAACATGCGTGTCTTTGTTACGGGAGCGTCGGGTTTCGTCGGCTCCGCGGTCGTCGCCGAACTCGTGGCCGCCGGGCATTCCGTGCTCGGCCTCGCGCGTTCCGACGCGGCCGCTGCATCGGTCGCCGCCTTGGGCGCGGACGTGCATCGCGGGTCGCTGGAGGATATCGACAGCCTCAGGCGCGGTGCGCAGGGCGTCGATGCGGTGATCCACACGGGATTCAATCACGACTTCTCGCGCTTCGCGGAAAACTGCGAACTCGACCGCCGCGCGATCGAAACGATCGGCGCGGCGCTCGCCGGCTCGACGCGGCCGCTGATCGTCACGTCGGGCCTCGCGCTCGTCGCGCCGGGCCGCGCGGCGACCGAGGACGATGCGCACGTGCCGGTATCGGCCGGTTATCCGCGAGCGTCCGAAGCCACCGCGGCCGCGCTGGCCGCGCGCGGCGTGTGCGCGTCGGTCGTGCGCCTGCCGCCGTCCGTGCACGGCGATGGCGATCACGGCTTCGTGCCGCGCCTGATCGCGTTCGCGCGGGAGAAGGGCGCATCGGCGTATCTCGGCGACGGCAGCAACCGCTGGCCCGGCGTGCACCGGCTCGACGCGGCGCGCGTGTACCGGCTCGCGGTCGAACGCGGTGCGCCGGCCGCGCGCTATCACGCGGTCGCCGATACGGGCGTGCCGTTCCGCGAGATCGCGGAAGTGATCGGTCGCCGGCTGAACGTGCCGGTCGTGTCGAAATCGGCCGCGCAAGCCGACGAGCACTTCGGCTGGTTCGCGATGTTCGCGGGAATGGATGCGCCCGCAACGAGTGAGCGCACGCGCGCATGGCTCGACTGGGCGCCGACGCAGGTCGGGTTGCTGGCCGACATCGACCGGCCGCGGTATTTCGAAACCTGACGCGCGCGTGCGGCGTGCCGTCGTTTCCGGTCGGCACGCCCGGCGCGCCCCTGCTCAGACGGTCACGACGATCTTCCCGACCTGCGTGCCGGCTTCCATGTACCGATGGGCTTGCGCGATGTCGTCGAACGCGAACGTGCGGTCGATCGACGGCTTCAGCGCGCCGGCCGCGAGCCCGTCGACGATGAAGCGCTTCGCGCGTTCAAGCCGCTGCGCGTCGCCGGTGATCTCGAACAGCTCGTAGCCGCGCAGCGTCAGATGGCGCGCGAGCAGGTCCATCACCGGCACCGGGATGTCGCGCGTGTCGAGCGCGCCGTACTGGAAGAACGTGCCGTTCGTGCGCAGCGCGCGTAGCAGGTTCGCCGCGGCTGGGCCGCCGACCGGATCGAACGCGATGCGCGCGCCGCGGCCGCCCGTCAGTTCCGCGACCTGTTGCGGCAGGTCCGCGGGGCTACCGGCGATCACGCGCGCGGCGCCCGCGGCGAGCTTCCGCGCGGTTGCGCGTGCTGCGGTTCAGCAGCCGGATGCCGAGTTCCTGTTCGAGCTGCTGCACGGCCTTCGTGACGGCCGGCCGATGCAGTTGCAGCGCATCGGCGGCCTGCGTGAAGTTGCCGCGTTCGACGATCTGTACGTAGATCTGAATCGTTTGCAGACGGTCCATGGCGCTTCCGGATGTCGTAGCGAACAGCCATCTTCGCACAGGGTTCCACGCCGGTTCGGCGTGGCTGCGAGGCGGGCGACGCGCGCCCGCCGCCCTTCATTCGACCGGATGCAGGTCCTGCAGCAGCGTCGGCACGAGCTCCGACACCGTCGGATGGATGTGCATCGCGCGGCTGATCGTCGTGTACGGCGCGCCGGCGGCCATCACGTCGAGCAGCGCGTGCACGACCTCGTCGCCCGTCACGCCAAGGATCGACGCGCCGAGAATCGCATGGCTGTCCGCATCGACGATCACCTTCATGAAACCCTGGCTCTCGCCTTTTTCGACTGCGCGGCCGACGCGCGTCATCGGCCGCGTGCCGACCAGCAGCCGACGGCCGGTCTGCTTCGCTTCCGCGAGCGTCATGCCGACGCGGCCAAGCGGTGGATCGACGTACATCGCGTACGCGGCGATGCGGTCGGACACCTTGCGCGGATCGCCGTCGAGCAGGTTCGCCGCGACGATCTCGTAGTCGTTGTACGCGGTGTGCGTGAACGCGCCGCGCCCGTTGCAGTCGCCGAGCGCCCAGATGCCGGGCACGTTGGTGCGCAGTTGATCGTCGACCGTGATGTAGCCGCGCGAGTCGGTCGCGACGCCGGCCTGTTCGAGCCCGAGATCGCCGGTGTTCGGCACGCGGCCGACCGCGAGCAGCAGATGCGAGCCCGCGACCTCGCGGCCGCCGCCCGCGCAATCGAGGCCGACCACGACGCCGTCGCCGTCGCGCCGCGCGTTCAGGCAGTTCGCGTCGAGCTGCACGTCGATGCCTTCGTTCTCGAGAATCTCGCGCACGGCCTGCGACACGTCCTCGTCCTCGCGATGGATCAGGCGCGAGCCCTTCTCGACGATCGTGACCTTCGAGCCGAAACGGCGGTACATCTGGCCGAATTCGAGCCCGACGTAGCTGCCGCCGATGATCACGAGATGCTCGGGCAGGAAGTCGACGTCCATCATCGTCGAGTTGGTCAGGTACGGCACCGAGTCGAGGCCCGGCATCTGCGGGATCTGCGCGCGCCCGCCGACGTTGATGAAGATGCGCTTGGCCTCGAGCAGTTCGTCGCCCACGCGCACCGCATCGGGGCGCTCGAAGCGGGCATGGCCCTGAAACACGGTCGTGTTGTCGAGCCCGCGCACCCATTGCTCGACGCCGTGGTTCGAGCGGCCGGAGATCCGGTCCTTGCGCGCCTTCACGGCCTTCATGTCGACGCTGACGGGGCCGACCGACACGCCGTATTCTTCCGCGCGCCGCGCGAGCTGCGCCGCGTACGCGCTCGCGATCAGCGTCTTGGTCGGAATGCAGCCGGTGTTCACGCAGGTGCCGCCGAAGCGGCCGCGCTCGACGACCGCGACTTTCATGCCGGCGCCGGCGAGCCGCGCCGCGAGCGGCGGCCCGGCTTGCCCGGTGCCGATGACGATCGCGTCGAATTGTTGCGTCATGACGTCCTCCTGCGCTGGTTCAACGTGGGAAGGGCGGCGCGCAAGCCGCATGCCGCGCCGGCGCGCGCCTGAACGGCGACGAGCGCCTATGGTAGACCGGTTGGCGCGGGCGTGCGAGTTGCATGGATGCGCGCGAGACGGAACATGCTTCATTCCCGGCCGGGCTGGCGGCTTCCCGCCCCGTGGCAACGCGGCTCCGTGATGTGTCCCTGCATCGACCGCCCGCGGCCGGAAGTGCCCGGGGGCCGGCGCGGTGTCAACGCTTCGCTCGAGCGGATCGCTTGCGGTCCGGCGCCGCGTTGGCTACGTCGACCGGAACGAACGGTGCCTCGAAGTGCTTGACGAGAAAGTCGATGAACGCGCGGGCCCGCGTCGATTCGTTGCGTTGCCCGGGATAGTAGACGAACAGGTCGGCGGACGGCAGGACGACGTCGGGCAGCACGAGACGGAGTCGGCCGCTCTGGATGTATTTGGCGAGATCCCACTCCGAGCGGATCAGGATGCCGTGACCGTCCAGCGCCCAGCGCAGCACGATGTCGCCGTCGTTGCTGGACAGCGAGCCGCTCACCTTCAGCGCTTCGAGGTGATCCTCCTGCATGAAGCGCCACACGCCGAACGCATCGTCGTTCTGCGTGTGGATGATGCAGCGGTGATGCGCGAGATCCTCCTTGCACTGCGGCACGCCGTTGCGCTCGAGATACTTCGGCGACGCGCACAGGAACCGGCGATTGCTCATCAGGCGGCGCGCCCGCAAGCGCTGGTCCGGCAACTCGCCGAACCGGATGGCCATGTCGAATGCGCCTTCGACGAGGTCGACCGGGCGATCGGTGACCACGAACTGGACATCGACGTTCGGATAGCGCTTCGCGAATTCCGACACCAGCGGTGCGATGGTCGTACGCCCGAAACCGAGCGTCGCATTGATGCGCAGCCGCCCGTGCGGGTCCGCGGGCGTGCCTGCGATCGCGTCCTCCATCTCGCGCACCTGGTCGAGAATCTGCGTGGCGTACCGCGCGTACATCTCGCCTTCCGGCGTCAGGCTGACGCTGCGGGTGGTCCGGTTGACCAGCCGCTTGCCGAACCGGTCTTCGAGAATGCCGAGCCGCTTGGTTGCCGCGGGCGGTGTGATCCCGAGCGAGCGGGCCGCGCCCGACAGGCTCTTCAGTTTGGCGAGCTGGACGAAGAACTCGAAGTCGGAGGTCGAATCAGTTCTCACTTTGGGTAAAAAATGAAATGAATTGAGGTGAATTATAGGGCGCTCTCCGCGGACTATGCTCCGTCTCGTTGCAGCAACGTGCATGCAATCGAGCTACCCGCAAACGTGCCAGTCCAGGAGACGCCGCCATGAGAATCGTCGAGATTCGCGAACAAACCGTTCCGATCAGTTCCCCGATCCGCAACGCCTACATCGACTTCAGCAAAATGACGCTGAGCCTCGTCGCCGTGATCACCGACGTGATCCGCGACGGCAAGCCGGTCGTCGGCTACGGCTTCAATTCGAACGGCCGCTACGGCCAGGGCAAGCTCATGCGCGAGCGCTTCATCCCGCGCATTCTCGAAGCCGACCCCGGCGCGCTCGTCAACGATGCCGGCGACAACCTCGATCCGCACCGGATCTGGGCGACGATGTTCACCAACGAGAAGCCGGGCGGCCATGGCGAGCGCTCGGTCGCGATCGGCACGATCGACATGGCGGTGTGGGACGCGGTGGCCAAGATCGAAGGCAAGCCGCTGTTCCAGCTGCTGGCGGACCGCTACGGCGACGGCCGGCCCGACCGCAGGATCTTCGTCTATGCGGCGGGCGGCTACTACTATCCGGGCCAGGATCACGAGAAGCTGAAGGACGAGATGCGCAGCTACATCGACCGCGGTTACACGGTCGTGAAGAAGAAGATCGGCGGCGCGTCGCTCGACGAAGATCTGCGACGCATCGACGCGGTCCTCGGCGTGCTCGGCGATGGCCAGAAGCTCGCCGTCGACGCCAACGGCCGCTTCGATCTCGACACCGCGATCCGCTATGCGAAGGCGCTGTCGCAATACGACCTGTTCTGGTACGAGGAACCGGGCGATCCGCTCGACTTCGAGCTGCAGGCGACGCTGCGCAACTACTACGACAAGCCGATGGCGACGGGCGAGGACCTGTTCTCGATGCAGGATGCCCGCAACCTGATCCGCTACGGCGGCATGCGCGCCGACCGCGACTGGCTGCAGTTCGACTGTGCGCTGAGCTACGGCCTCGTCGAGTATCTGCGCACGCTCGACATGCTGCGCCAGCACGGCTGGTCGCCGAGCCGCTGCATTCCGCACGGCGGTCACCAGATGTCGCTCAACATCGCGGCCGGCCTCGGCCTCGGCGGCAACGAGTCGTACCCGGACCTGTTCCAGCCGTACGGCGGCTTCCCCGACGGCGTGAAGGTCGACAACGGCTACATCACGATGCCGGACCTGCCGGGCATCGGCTTCGAAGGCAAGGCCGACCTGTACGCGCAAATGCGGAAACTGTCCGCATAAGCGTTGTCGGCAGGGTGCGCCGGCCGCTCGACGGCGCACCGTATCACATTACAAAACAATCAATCGGGCAGGCGGAATCGGCACTGGCGTGCCGGGCGATCGACTGCATCGCCGGCACGCGTGCGCTTTCCGGAAACAGGACGCCATGCACAGGAGACAGTCATGCTGGCATCACGCATTCGCAGAACGCTTTCCAAACTCTACGTCCAGGTTCTGATCGGCATCGTCGCCGGCATCCTCGTCGGGCACTTCTACCCCGATATCGGCGCCCAGCTCAAGCCGCTCGGCGACCTGTTCATCAAGCTGATCCGGATGTTGCTCGCGCCGATCATCTTTGCGTCGGTCGTGGTCGGCATCGCGCGCATGACCGATCTTCACGAAGCCGGCCGGGTGGGTGTCAAGGCCGTGCTGTATTTCGAAGCCGCGTCCACTGTCGCGCTCGTGGTCGGGATGGCGATCGTCAACCTGGTCCGGCCGGGCAGCGGGATGAATGTCGATCCGGCGAAGATCGACGGTGCCGCAATCGCCAGCTACACGCACGCGGCGCAGCATCACGGCACGCTCGACTTCCTGATGAGCATCGTGCCGGGGAGTGTCGTCGGCGCTTTCGCGAACGGCGAGATACTGCCGATCATTTTCTTCTCGGTCATCTTCGCGGTCGCGCTCGCGAAACTCGGCCCGAGGACCGCGCCGCTCGTGGACATGCTGGACATGTTCCTGCAAGGGATGTTCGGAGTCGTGCGCATCGTGATGCATGTGGCGCCCGCCGGTGCATTCGGCGGGATGGCGTTCACCATCGCCAGATACGGGATCGGCACGCTCGCGCAGTTCGGACAACTGATGCTGTGCCTGTACCTCACGTCGATCCTGTTCGTCGTCGTGGCGCTCGGCCTCGTCATGCGCGTGTGCGGGTTGTCGCTGTGGCAATACCTGCGTTATATCCGCGACGAGATCCTGATCACGCTCGGCACGGCATCGACGGAAGCCGTGCTGCCGCAGATGCTGCTCAAGATGGAGCGAATGGGTTGCTCGCGTCCGGTCGTCGGGATGGTGCTGCCCACCGGCTATACCTTCAATGCCGACGGCACCGCGATCTACCTGACGATGGCGTCGCTGTTCATCGCACAGGCATTCAACATCCATCTGTCGATCTGGGACCAGCTTCTGCTGCTCGGCGTGCTGCTGCTGACGTCGAAGGGCTCGGCGGGCGTCGCGGGTGCGGGTTTCGTCGCGCTGGCCGCAACCTTGTCGACCATGCATCAGGTGCCCGTATCGGGCCTGGTCCTGCTGCTCGGCGTCGATCGCTTCCTGAACGAGGCGCGCGCCGTCACGAACCTGATCGGCAACGGCGTGGCAACGGTCGTGGTGGCCCGTTGGGAAGGGGCGCTGGACCTCGACAAGGCCCGGGCCGTTCTCGATCGTCGCGCCGGGGCGGAGTCGATCGTCGGGGACGCGCGCGACGCGGGACCGCCGGCGCCGCAGCGGCACACGCAGGCGAGCGCGCCGGGCATGCAATCGAATGTGCGCTAGTCGCGGCGTATCAGGAACACGCACATGCGCATGACGAAACCTGCGCATGCTCGCAGCGCGCGGGTTTCATTCCTTGCGCCGCCACTGGCTGAACGACACCGGCTTGCGCGCGTCGGCCCGCACCGCGCTGACGAAGTCGGGCTTGCCAGGATCGACCGGAAACGATTCGATGTGGATCTGGCTGGAAAACACCCACCCGTGCGTGCGCGGGTCGTAGTGGAACGTCACGTAGTCGCTCCAGTGCTGTCCGCATGCGACGTCGTTCTGCACCGTGAAATAGCGCCCCTTAACGGCGATCCCGCCCTCGGCGGCCGATTCCGGATCGAACGGGTCGCACTGCAGCGCGTCGTTCGCGCGCAGCACGACGTCGTCGTTGCGCGCGGCGAGCCGATAGGTGTGGTCGGCCAGTTCCTCATAGATCAGGAGCGGGCGCGGCGACGGCTGCTCGCGCGTGTCGGTCGCGCGATGCACGACGACGAGCAGGCTGCGCCGGCCGTTGCCGAGTGCCGGGCCGGGCTGCGCGACGAACGGCTGATAGCCGGCCGGCAATTGCGCGGCGATCGACGGCGGCAGCGGCGGCGCTGCCTGCGCATGGCAGCACCACGCGGCGAACAGCGGAACGAGGAGGGCTCGATGAACCGCCGCGGCCGGCGCGCGCATCGTGCCCCTCACAGATCCCGCCTGGGAAACGCGGTGCCGGGCACCGGATCGAACGCAACGGGCGGCGCGGGCGTGAAGCCGAGCAAGTCATACAGTTGCCTTGCGGCGGCGAATTCGGGCAGCTCGATCACGGCGGGTGGTGCGGGATGGCGGGAACGGCAGCCAGGATAGCAGCGCGCCGGTCCTTCCGGCGGCTCGCGAAGCGTGCCAGAATCAGCGACTTCACCGTCGGGAATCGACACGATACCGACACGCAGGCGCCGGCGCTTCGGTGTCGCTGATCAAGGAGACTTCGATGACTGCATCGGCTGCCGTACTCGCCATTCTGGCCGCGCTGTGGCTTGGCGCGATGATTCCGGGCCCGAGTTTCGTGCTGGTCGCCCGCAATTCGATCGGGCTGTCGCGCCGCGACGGGCTCGCCACCGCGCTCGGCATGGGCGTCGGCGGGATCGCGTTCGGCGGCGTCGCGCTGGCCGGGCTCTACACGCTGCTGCAGACGGTCGAATGGCTGTATGTGGGGCTCAAGGTGGCGGGCGGCGCGTACCTGATCTACATGGCGTCCAAGATCTGGCGCGGCGCCGAGCGGCCGATCGCGATGGACGACCCGCAAGCAGCCATCGCCGGCAGCGCGCGCAAGTCGTTCTGGATCGGCCTCACGACCCAGCTCAGCAACCCGAAGACGGCGATCTGGTATGGCAGCATCTTCGCGGCGCTGTTGCCGCAGCATCCGCCGCTGTGGTGCTACCTGGCGCTGCCGCCGCTCGTGTTCGGCGTCGAGTGCGGCTGGTACACGATCGTCGCGCTGTGCTTCTCGACCCGCCGGCCGCGCGAGCTTTACCTGCGCGCGAAGAAGTGGGTCGACCGCGTCGCGGCCGGCGCGATCACGCTGCTTGGGCTGCGGTTGATCCTGAACGCGCCGAAGGTCGGGATCTGACGACGGGCGGTGTCGCGGGGGCGCACCGCCGTTTTCATCCCTGTCGAGCATGCCATCACGGCCGTTCATGCCGGCGGGCGATTGGGCAGCCGTCCAACCGACGCGCGCAAGCGCGCGTCACGCCGCCGGAAACCGCTCGATCAGCGCCGCGAACCGCGCTTCATCCGGAAACGCCGTCACTTCATACCGCACCGGCCGGTGCGCGGTGGCCGTCATCAGGTCGCCGCATGCGTCGCGCAGCGCGGCCATCGGCACGTGGGCCGACTGCCGCGTCGCTTCCCGGTACAGCACGACGATGTCCGTCTCGGGCAGCAGCGTCGGCACGCCGTCGCTCCACACGCTGACGCTGAACAGCTCGCCGTTCTGCCGCCGGTACACGGTGTAGGTCGCGACGAAGATGTCGGTGCCGTCGCGCTTGTGCAGCTCGTCGAGCAGCGCCCGCTGATCCTGGTAGTCGCCGGCGAATTCGTCCACGCGCAGCGCATGCAGCTTCGCCTCCAGTCCTGGCGGAACGAAATTGCGCCACGCGGCGCCGTCCCAGCGCAGCATCAGCGATGGCAGCGGGCGCGGCTGTGCGCGCGCCTGTTCGGCGAGTTCGACCATCGTCGCGAGCCCGGCCGCATTGCGGTCGCCGGTGAGCAACAGCACCGTCCGGTTCGGCGCCATCACCACCGGCGCGCCGGAGATCGGCTGGCGGTGCAACAGGTCGGTCAGCAGCAGGCGCGCCGCGTCGTAGTAGTCGCCGAACTGCGACAGGAACACGCCGTCGCGCAGCGCGGCCCACGGCGCCGACGACATGCCGCGCAGGTTATCGATCGCGACGTCGCATGCGTCGTCGAAGGTGACGCCCCATTCGGCGAGCCGCGCGGTCGTCAGCCGCGCGACGCTGAATTCGCCGTCGTATGCGATGCCGATCTCGAGGTTCTCGCACAGCGGCCGGAACGCGACCTCCGACGCGCCGGGCTGTCCCGCGAGCTGCAGTGCGACCGCGCCGCGCTCCGTCGCGCTGCGGATCACGGGGCGCAGCCGCGGGCGGACGTCCGCGAAGTTCGACGGGATCTCGTGCTGCATCATCGCGTTCGCCTGGCGCTTGAGCGTCGCTTCGCGCTCGGCCGGCTTCGCGCCCGCGTAATCGCGGAACAGGTTGTGCAGGTTGATGATGTTCGACGGGACATCCGCTTGCACGAGACGGCCCTTGTCGTCCTCGTGAAGCCACTCGCGCGTGTCGCCGGTCGCCCGCAGCGCGGCGATCAGGCGTTCGGCGAAGTCCTGCCGGGTCGGCGGTTTGCTGAAACGCTCGCGCAGGCGCGCGACGAAGTCTGAAAGCATCGTGAGCGGTCGGGCGGGCCCGTCTGTTATTGGTTCTGTTGTCATGGGCGGCGGCACCCGTCTCGCCGGGGGCGCCGACTGTGGCCCGCGGATATCGGCCGGATATCCGTCACGCGTCCGGCGGCCCGCGCGCCGGGTGCATCGCGGCGCGGGCCGCAGCGGGCGCGATCGCGCGGCGGGTGTCGCGATGGTACCGCACCTGCGTGGCGAAATAGTAGGCCGGTGAAGATCGGCGCTCGCCGGGCCGGGCGCCGCGGTCGCGCGCATGGTGGTGGTCGAAGGCGGCAAGGCGGTGTTGCTGGACGTCAATGAGGATGCTGGCGCGACGCTCGCGCACGAACTCGGAAGGCGGCCCGGTACGTCGCCAGGATCGCGCCGGCTGTCCGCCACCGCGGCGATCGGCTCGCGAGCCTTGTGCGGCGGGCGTTCGCGCCGGTTGCGCGGCATCCCGGGCCGGCGCGCTTCCCCGATTCTGGCGGTCGACCTGCCGCCGACGTGTAAACTGCTGCCTTTTTGACGGTTTGCAGCATGGTGCAAGCTCCTCCGCGCCCGGCACTGAGCGGCCCGACGCTCGTCCGGCTGCTCGCGCGCCTGACCGATGCCGACGTCGCGGAATCCCGGCAGCCGCTGTCTGACCGCCTGAGCCAGTGGCTCGGCTGGACCGACGCGATCACGCTGTCGTCCGCGCTGAATGCGACCCCGCCCGGCGTCGCGGCCGGCGTGCGCGGTTACGACGCCGAGCGCGACGGCGCGCGTGTGCGCCACGACCTCGCGCAGGCGATCACGGCCGCCCACCGCCCGCGGATGCGGCGGCGCCCCGGCGAGATGCCGCCGCCGCCCGCCGACACGGCCGATTTCGCGGACTTCCGCCAGAGCTGTCTGTCCCTGCAGCAGGAGATGGAGACCGCGATCGGCCAGTTGCGCGGCCGCCTGCGGGTCGCGCTCGCCGCGCGCTCGTCGGGCATGGCGCGGCTCGCGGCGCTCGACGCGATCATGGAGCGCGTGCTCGGCGCGCGCGAGCGCAGCCTGCTGTCCGCCGTGCCCGCGCTGCTCGGCACGCGCTTCGAGCGGCTGCGCGACGCGGAACGGCAGGCGCTGGCCGATGCGCAAGCGGCCGCCGATGCCGGCGCCGACGACGCCGACGACGCGCCGTCCGCCGCGGCGATCGTGCCCGGCACGTGGCTCGATACGTTCCGCGACGAGATGAAAAGCATCCTGCTCGCCGAACTCGAAGTCCGGTTTCAAACGGTAGACGGGTTGCTCGCAGCCCTTCGTACCTGCTAATCCTTAGGGTCTGTTTACATATGGAACGCACATGCGAATGCCCGAAATCGCGCGTAGGGCAAGAAGTGAGAAGCGCCGTTTGGCCGCGCCAAACGCCCCGGAGGAAGTCCCCTTGGGGGACAAGCGACGAGCGACGCCGCCATACAGGCGATTTCGGGCATTCCCCTGGAATGTCTTTTTAATTGCGGGTTGCCACGAGAACGGCCGCTCGCCGCGTTGCGCTCCTTGGCGATACGTCGGTATTCGCGGCGTCACGCGCCTCGCGAGCGGCCGTTCTCGTGGCAACGCATGCGCGTTCCATATGTAAACAGACCCTATGCTATGTCCAGAATTCGTCTTGATCTCGTTGTCTTCATCGCCGGCCTGCTCGCAGTCTGCTGGATCGGCGTCGGCTATGTCGCGTCGAACCCGCTCGCGACCGCCGTCACGCTGCTGATCGGCGCGTGCTACGTCGCCGGTGCGTGGGAACTGCTGCGCTACCGGCAGGCGACCGCCGCGCTGTCGCGCGCGGTGGCCGGCCTGACCCAACCGCCGGCGACACTCGACACGTGGCTCGATACGCTGCACCCGGCCCTGCGCGGCGCGGTGCGGGCACGGGTCGAAGGCGCGCGCGTCGCGCTGCCGGGCCCGTCGCTGACGCCGTATCTCGTCGGCCTGCTGGTGCTGCTCGGCATGCTCGGCACGCTGCTCGGGATGGTCGTGACACTGAAAGGCACGGGCGCCGCGCTCGAAAGCGCGACCGACCTCGACGCGATCCGCGCATCGCTGATCGCACCGGTGAAGGGCCTCGGCTTCGCGTTCGGCACGTCGATCGCGGGTGTCGCGACGTCCGCGATGCTCGGCTTGCTGTCCGCGCTCGCGCGCCGCGAACGCGTCGACGCGGGCCAGCAACTCGACGCGAAGATCGCGACGACGTTGCGCGTGCATTCGTCCGCGCACCAGCGCGACGAATCGTTCCGGCTGCTGCAGCGCCAGGCCGACGTGATGCCGGCGCTGGTCGACCGGCTGCAGACGATGATGACGACGCTCGAGGCGCGCAGCGTCGCGCTGCACGATCGCCAGATCGAAAGCCAGCAGGCGTTCTTCGATCGCACCGAGCGCGCGTACGCCGGTTTGGCGTCGAACGTCGGCGACGCGCTGAAGGAAAGCGCCGCCGAAAGTGCGCGCGTGGCCGGTGCCGCGCTGCAGCCGGTCGTCGCGGCGACGATGACGGGCCTCGCGCAGGAGATGGCTGCCCTGCGCGACACCGTGACGGGCGCCGTGCGGCGTCAGCTCGACGGGCTGACGGACGGTTTCGAGAAGACCACCGAAAACGTGACGGCCGTATGGAACCGCGCGCTCGACGAGCAGCGCCGCACGGGCGACGCCGTCGCGCAGCAGCTGCAGACGACGCTCGGCCAGTTCACCGACACCTTCGCGCAGCGTTCGACGGACCTGCTCGACGGCGTCGCGACGCGCCTCGAATCGACCGAAAGCTGCCTGGCCGACGCGTGGCGCGACGCGCTCGCGCGTCAGGAGCAGGTCGGCGAGACGCTGGCCGGCCAGCATGCGCAGGCATTGGGCGACGCCGCCGCGACGTTCGAGCGGCATTCGGGCGCGGTACTCGCCGCGATGCGCGAGTCGCATACCGGGTTGCAGACGCAACTGGCCGCGCGCGACGAGGAACGGCTGTCGGCATGGAATGCTTCGCTCACCACGATGGCGACGAAGCTTGGCGACGAATGGCAGCGCGCGGGCGCGCACAGTGCGGGCCGTCAGCAGGAGATCTGCGACGCGCTTGCGCAAACGACGCGCGATCTCGCCACACAGGCGGCGACGTTCGAACAACGCTCGAACGCGCTGCTGTCGACGATCCGCGAATCGCACTCGGGCCTGCAAACGCAACTGGCCGCGCGCGACGAAGAACGTCTGGCGACGTGGAATGCTTCGCTCACGGAGATGGCCACGAAGCTCGGCGACGAATGGCAGCGCGCGGGCGCGCACAGCGCGGGCCGTCAGCAGGAAATCTGCGACGCGCTTGCGCAAACGACGCGCGATCTCGCCACGCAAGCGGCGACGTTCGAACAACGCTCGAACGATCTGCTGTCGACGATCCGCGATTCGCACTCGGGCCTGCAAACGCAACTGGCCGCGCGCGACGAAGCACGCCTGTCGGCCTGGAACGACTCGCTCGCCGCGATGGCCGCCGCGCTGCGCGACGAATGGGCGCGCACGAGCGAACAGGCCGCGACGCGCCAGCAGGACATCTGCGACACGCTGACCCGCACGGCGAACGACATCACCGCGCAGGCGCAGGTGCACGCGAGCGACACGATCAACGAGATCTCGCGCCTCGTGCAGGCCGCGTCGGAAGCACCGAAAGCCGCGGCCGACGTCGTCGCCGAGCTGCGCCAGCGCCTGTCCGACAGCATGGTGCGCGACACCGCGATGCTCGAGGAGCGCAGCCGCCTGCTCGCGACGCTCGAAACGCTGCTCGGCGCGGTCAATCACGCGTCCACCGAACAGCGCACCGCGATCGACGCGCTCGTCAGCACGTCGGCCGACCTGCTCGATCGCGTCGGCGCACGCTTCAACGACACCGTCGATGCCGAAACGCGCAAGCTGGATGCGGTGGCCGCGCAGGTCACGGCGGGCGCGGTCGAGGTCGCGAGCCTCGGCGATGCATTCGGCGCGGCCGTGCAGATCTTCGGCGAATCGAACGACAAGCTGCTGAACCACCTGCAGCGCATCGAGGCCGCGCTCGAGAAGTCGCTCGCGCGCAGCGACGAACAGCTCGAGTACTACGTCGCGCAGGCGCGCGAGGTGATCGACCTGAGCATGATGTCGCAGAAGCAGATCGTCGAAGATCTCCAGCAGATCGCCGGTCGGCGCGCATCGGTCGGAGTGTGACGCATGCATGACGAAATCGACGACGGCGCGTCTGCCGCGCCGGTGTGGCCCGCGTTCGCCGACCTGATGTCGGTGCTGCTCGGTGCGTTCGTGCTGATTCTCGTCGGCGTGATCGGCATGCAGTTGCAGCTCACGTCGAAGCTCGAGGAGGCCGTGCGTGCGCGCCAGCAGGAGGCGCAGCAGCGCAAGTCGCTCGAACAGGCGCTCGCCGGGCCGCTCGCGGCCGGCCGCGTGACGCTCGTGAACGGCCGCATCGGCATCAGCGGCGCCGTGCTGTTCGCACTGAACTCCGACCAGCTGCAGCCCGACGGCCGCGATCTGCTGAAGACGCTGGCCGGGCCGCTGGCCGCCTACCTGACGACGCGCGACGAGATCCTGATGATCAGCGGCTTCGCCGACGACCAGCAGGTGCGTGCCGGCAACCGCCAGTTCGCGGACAACTGGGAGCTGTCGGCCAAGCGCGCGCTAACGGTCACGCGGGCGCTGATCGACGCCGGCGTGCCGGCGCGGTCGGTGTTCGCGGCCGCGTTCGGTTCCGAGCAGCCGGTCAGCTCGAATGCGGACGACGAAGGCCGCGCGAAGAACCGTCGCGTGGAGATCGCACCGGTGCCGCGCAAGTCCGCATCGAACGGAGGGAAGACGAAGTGACGGACGACGCGACCCACGTGCGCGCGACGCTCGACGCGTGGCGCGAGCAGGGCGCCGACCGGCTCGATCCGGTGCGCTTCCATCGGCTCGACGCGCTCGAGAAGCGCGCGGCCGCGTTCGACGGCGACGCGCGCGCGTTGCTCGATGCGCGGCTCGCGACGCTGCTGGAAGGGTTTGCGGAAATCCTCGCGCGCGCCGGTGAAGCGGCAGCCGCGAGCGAGACGGCGCAAGCAAGCGCGCAGGCGCCTGCACGCGGCGCGCTCGGCGGGCTCGTCGAGCAGCTCGCGCGCGATGCGCAGGCCGACCGGCGCGGTGTCGATCCCGAGCTGATCGACTACTTCCGCACGATGTGGTCGAAGGTCCGGACCGAACAGCAATATCGCCAGTCGCTCGACCAAGTGCCGCGCAACGCGGGGCCGCTCAATTCGAACAGTCTCGTGCATCGGTCGCTCGCGACCATGCGCGAGCTGTCGCCGGAATATCTGCAGCAATTCATGTCGTATATCGACGCGCTCGCGTGGCTCGAGGATCTGGCCGGCGGCGGCGCGCAGCCGGACAAGGAAGCGCCGCGCGCGAAGGCGGCGAAGCCGGCGAGGAAGACCACGCGCACCAAGGCGCGATAACGCACGCGGTCGGCCGCGCCGATCGTTGTCTAGCGGCGCGGCGTCTGCGCGTCGATCGCCGCGCGCAGCGCATGCAACGCGTCGACGAGCGCCGACGCGAACGGCGGATGCGCGGCGATGCCCGCCGCATCGAGCTGGCTGCCGAGGATCGGCAACGCGATCGATGCGCGCTCGACGATGCACGCCGACATCACCGACAGCGTTTCCCGCAGCGCCGCGTCCGCATGCGTCGCGCGCGGCGACGCGTTCAATACCGCGACCGGCTTGTCCACGACGGCTTCGCATCCCACGACCCAGTCCAGCGCGTTCTTCATCACGCCCGTCACGCCGTGTGCGTATTCCGGGCTCGCGATCAGCACGCCGTCCGCGGCGTTCAGCCGCTCGATCAGGTCGCGCACCGCGGCCGGCTCCGGATGTTCGTCATCGGGATTGAACAGCGGGAATTCACCGAGACGATCGAAGCGCGTGATGCGCATCCCGCGCGGCGCGACGCGTGCTGCCGCATCCAGCAGCGCCGCGTTGTACGACTGCGCACGCAGGCTGCCGCACAGCGCGACGATATCGATGCGGCGTTCGGAATCGGTTCGGGGTTCGGTAGCCATCGGAGCGCGTGTCGGTAGGTGGCGTGCGCGGTGGCGTCGCGCGGATCCGCCGGATTATCGCATCGCGGCGTGAGCGACGTGAGTGGTGTGAGCGACGCGACGCGCGTTGGCGGCGCCGTGCGGATGGGCGAGTTCGCGTCCCTCCTCCGGAAGTCTCACGTCATGGCACCTTGCGCCAGCGACGTCCGTCATCCCGGTTGCCCGCGCCAGGTCATCGAGCGTCCACCCGTTGCCGAGCAACAGCCGGCGCGTATGCAGCGCGCCGTGCACGTCGTCCGCGACGGTTTCGCCGAGATAGCGCAGCGCGCGGCCTTCGACGTCGACGAAGCCGTGCCGGTAGTCGTGCGCGAGCGCGGTCCACAGCCGCGCCGCGCCGACCGACTGCCGGGCGCCGCTGATCAGGCACAGGCCCGCGTCGAGTCCCCAGCGATAGAGCGTCGTCGCTATGCCCTTGCGCTGCGCGGAACCGCGCAGCCGCGTATGCGGGGCGCGCAGGTAGCGGTCCGCGCGGCGCGGGAGTTCGGGCAACCGGTTGAAGATCGTGTAGCCGGCGAGCTGTCGGGCCGACGGATCCTCGACGTAAAGGAAGTATTCGCCGTCCGCCTGGCGGTGGCGGACGATCAGGCCCGAGTCGCCGAGCGCGACGGCCGGCAGGCCGTGCAGGCGATGGCCCGGCTGGTGCAGACGCGCGTGGAGCGCGTCCAGTTCATCGTCGATGTCGTGCTGGGAATGCTGTACGTCGATACGCATGGCAAAAGGCGCCCGTCCCGGGCGCATCGAGAAAGGGGTTCATCGCAATGGGGAAGGGACAGGAAAGCGGCCCCCGGGCTCGACGCGCGAGCCGGGGCCGCGAATCAGCTGGGGATGTGCTGGAAACCGGCGGCGATCGCGGCGAGGCCCGCGATGCAGAGTGCGAACAGGATCAGGACTTTGTGGATCACGCCTCTCTCCTCATGAACGCGCGGTGCCGATGGACGGCGCCGCGGAGACGGTGACGGCGGGCACGGCCCGCGCGGCCGTCGTGCGCGACGACGGTCGGAGGTCCGGCGACAGGCGCGCGCGGACGGTCAGCACCATACGCGACGGATACGGGGCGGGCAATCTGGCGGTAGGAGAAAAGCGACGAAACGCGGGGAATCGGCGTGTTTCGCGACAATTGGCCGCAAGCGAGCGGCGTGTGATGGCAATGGGCTTGCGTGAACAGCGCTCGGCGTGCGACATCGCGAGTGTGTTTGTATTGCACGTTCGCGACACGACACGCTAGCCGCTGCCGCGATCGCACGCGTTCCGCCGGGCTGCCATGCTCGAGGCGCTCATCGAACCGATGAGCGCGACACACCCTCACACCGCCTGCCGGCCCCCAAACGCCCGCCTGATCCGCGCGAACAGCCCGTGCCGCGCGATCCACTCCGCATACGCGCGATAGTCGGGATCCCGCATCAAATGCCGTTCTTCCGTCTTCGCCCGCGTGTAGTAGATCAGGTTGACCGCGACGAGCCCCGCGCAGTGCATGAGCCCGAGCTGCCAGCCGAGCGGCTCGACGAACGGCACCGACACCATCCAGTACGACAGGTTCTTCGCGATGTACGCCGGATGCTTCGTGAAGCGGTACGGGCCCGACGTGATGATCCCGCGGTTCGTTAGGTTCGAGAAACGCAGCCCGAACGAGATCGTCGACAGCGCATAGGTCATCAGCAGCAGGATGATCACCGCGCCCCAGATCACGCGCAGCGTCGGCGCGGACAACAGCCAGTTGTCCCAGAACAGCGAGCCTTCGTAGCGGATGTAGTTGTTCGAGATCAGCGACCAGAACGGCTGGTAGCACATCAGCGCGGCGACCCAGCCGAGCGTGGTGGGCTCGACGGTGCGCACGTGGCTGTCGAGGATGCGGAACGTGCACAGGTAGCCGACGGTGCCGAACATCAGGTCCATCGTGAACGACAGGTCGTACAGGAACACGAAGGTCGCGAGCGTCATCGGCGCGTGCAGCGCGGTCGCGAGCGACGCGCTCAGGTGATCGGCGTCCTTCGACAGGTAGACGGTCATCAGCGGCAGGAAGAACGCCTTCACGCCCCAGCCGGCGAGCATCTCGCGCACGGGCTGCCAGCTCGCGGGCTGCTCGCGGCGGAACAGGAAGCGGCCCCACAGCAGGTACGCGTCGTCGGTCTCGCGCTGGTGGCGATCCATCCACGCGAAGTAGAACGGCGCGGCGACGATCACGTACGGCGCGAGCGAGCGCAGCAGCGACCAGAACGGCAGGTAGAACGCGCCGTGATATTCGGGCAGCAGCCAGTAGAGCAGGCCGATGCCGGCGTAGATCGACGTCAGCGCGCCGAGACGCGTCGCGACGCGGGCGAGCCCGAGCGTGCGCACGGCCTGCCGCGACAGTCCCGCGCTCGGGCGCAGGTAGACGCGCGAGATGAAGATTTCGTGCAGCGCGATCGTGCCGATGATCGCGAGGCTGGCGATGACCGCGCGCGTGGCCGCATCGAGGGTCGGCTGGTCGCGGGTGATCCACACCGCGAGCAGGCCGGCCGCGATGCCGAGCAGGCCGGCGCGCAATGGCGTGGCGGAACGGGGCGGGCGGTCCTGGACGGCGGCGATGCCGTCGATGGTGGAATTCATGATCGAATCCTCGTCGGGATGAGGGCCGGCGCCCCCGCTTGGCGGGTGACGCCGGCCGTCGGCCGGGCATTGGACTGGTACGCGCCCGGCCATTGGCCTGTGGTTTTGATAGGTGAAGCGTTACTTCTTCGGGGTGGCGCCGAGCAGGCCGCCGAGCAGGTTCGTCACCGGCGCGAGCAGGTTGTTCGTGCCGCCCGCGGCACCGGTCGAGCTGCCGGTCAGGCCGGTCGTGACGACGCTGCTGCCGGACGGCGTCGTCACCGTGCCGGCCGCGCCGCTCGGGCTGGCCGTGCCGAGCGCGCCCAACGCGCCGGCCGGCGACGTGAGCGAACCCGTCAGCGTGCCGACGGGGCCGCTCGTCAGCGCACCGCCGAGGGTGCCGGTGAGGCCGCCGCCCGGCGTCGTGACCGTGCCGGTCAGGCTGGCGCCGAGCGGCGTCAGCGAGTTGACGAGGCCGGTGACCGGCGCAAGCAGACCTCCGACACCCGAGCCGCTGGTGCCGCCGGTGCCACTCGTTCCGCTCGTTCCACTCGAGCCGAGGCCGCCGAGCGCACCCGTCACCGTGCCGAGCAGGCCGGTGATCGGTGCGAGCGGGCCGCCGCTGGTACCACTCGTGCCGCTCGTTCCGCTGGTGCCGCCCGACCCGCTCGAGCTGCTGCCGCCGCCGAGGCCACCCGTCAGCGTACCGAGCAGACCGGTGATCGGTGCGAGCGGGTTGGTGCCGCTGCTGGAGCTGCCGCTTGACAGCAGGCCGCCGGCCGACGCCACCGTGTTGCCGAGCTGGGACACGCTGCCGCCGGCGCTCGTGCCGACCGGGTTGCCGGTCGCGCTGCCGACCTGCGAGCCGGCGAGGCCGAGGCCGCTGCCGAGCGTGCTCAGCAGGCCGCTGAGCGGGGCGCCGAGGAGGGTTGCGTTGCCGAGCGTCTGCGTGGCGCCCGGCGTCGTGGCGCCGCCGGTCAGCGTGTTCGTGATCGGGTTGATCACGCTGCCGAGCTGCGTCTCGAGTTGCTGGACCGGCGCGCTGTTCAGCGCCGTGTTCAGCGCCGATGCGGTCGAGTTGACCGCGGTGCCGACCGTGTTGACCAGATCGCCGACCAGGGTCGTGGCCGGCGCGAGCGGCGACAGCGGGCCGCTGCCGAGGCTCGTCACCGCGTTGCCGAGGTTGTTGACCGCGCCGCCGGCGCCCGTCAGCAGGCCGGTGGTCGACGTGAGCGTCGGGCCGAGCGGGTTCGGCGACACGCCGATCGACCCGAGGCCGGCCGCGACGCCGCTGCCGAGCGACTGCACGCCGTTGCCGAGGCTCGTGACGGCGTTGCCGATGCTGGTGGCCGTCGTCGGGCTCGTGCCGGGGACCTGCACGCCGCCGATCTGGCTACCGCCGTTCGCGACCGTCGTGCCCAATGCCGTGACGAGCGTGCCGGTTTGCTGGAGGACGTTGCCGAGGGGGGTGACGTTGCTGGAGGTGCCGGAAGTGCCGGAAGTGCCGGAAGTGCCGGA
>Ga0207678_10000676_pt1 | contig 31170 bp, 28 predicted proteins | sample KBSC63metaG_FD_184319 | JGI IMG/M metagenome (GOLD analysis project Ga0207678, IMG submission 184319) | Corn rhizosphere microbial communities from Kellogg Biological Station, Michigan, USA - KBS C6-3 metaG (SPAdes) (version 2) | ecosystem: Host-associated > Plants > Roots > Rhizosphere > Soil ... | reverse complement strand
GAACGAGAACAGGCGCGGCTCGATCTCGGCGATGGTGAAGCCGGAGACGGGGCAGGCGAACTTCTCGCTGAACACGATGCGCCCGGGCGGGGCATAGTCGAGCTTCATGCCGGATTCGGACTCAGCAGCGCCCTCTGCGGGGTCGGCGGGGTCGAGGAACGCCAGCCCTTCGGCGAGCTTGAGCGCGGTCTCGAAGCTGTCGGCGAGGCGCGCCTCGATCCCTTCGCGCACGACGATCCGGTCGACCACCACCTCGATGTCGTGCTTGTACTTCTTGTCGAGCGCCGGGGCGTCTTCGATCGCGTACATCTCGCCGTCGATGCGGACTCGCTGGAAGCCCGCTTTCTGCCACTCGGCGAGCTCCTTGCGGTACTCGCCCTTGCGGCCGCGGACGACCGGGGCGAGCAGATAATGGCGGCTGCCTTCGGGCAGGCTCATCACCCGGTCGACCATCTGGCTGACCTGCTGCGCCTCGATCGGCAGGCCGGTCGCTGGCGAGTAGGGGATTCCGACGCGCGCCCACAGCAGGCGCATGTAGTCGTAGATTTCGGTGACCGTGGCGACGGTCGAGCGCGGGTTGCGGCTGGTGGTCTTCTGTTCGATCGAGATTGCCGGCGAGAGGCCATCGATATGCTCGACGTCCGGCTTCTGCATCATCTCGAGGAACTGGCGGGCGTAGGCCGACAGCGATTCCACGTAGCGGCGCTGGCCCTCGGCGTAGATGGTGTCGAAGGCGAGGGAGGATTTGCCCGAGCCGGAGAGGCCGGTGATGACCGTCAGGCTCTCGCGCGGGATATCCACGTCCACGGCTTTGAGATTGTGCTCCCGGGCGCCCCGGACGGAAATATGCGTCAGCATCGGCTCAGATTCGTTCCAGCTTTGTTCTGATTAACGCGAGCCGCCACACCGGGTCAACGCCGCTGTAGGAATATGGGTGCTGAAGCGCGTAGGTTCAAATCATACGGCAGAAAGGTGGGGCGCCTGCCTTGGCGCAAACGTCCGGCTTGGTGTGGCTCTTTCTCCAATAATTGATCAAACCCAGTTGCTGGACCAGCGCCGGGAAGCCGGGATCGTTGAGCACGGCTCGCATGCGCCGATACCAAAGCAGGGTTGGCCCCGGATATTCCTCTGTTGTGACAATCCTGCTTGCGACCTGGAAAGCCTCGTGACTTGCCCCGAGATCGGCAAGCAGCAAGGCGACGGATTCATCCTGCTGGTCCTTGGGCAGCCCGAGCAGCGCGCGGACCGCTTCTGCTTTTTCCCCGGCCTTTCGCGAGGCAACGGCGCGATATCCTTTGACTAGAGCCGCGCGACGCTCCGCCGGAACTGGCACTTTCGGATCGGAAAGAACTTTGAGATCACCCGTCTGGCTTGCCTCATAAGCCTTGTAATAGCCGACATCCCCTGCGTTCGGTGCAAGCGCGATCGTTGCATCAAAATACTGCCTTGCCTCGTCAGTCTTATCAGCGGCGACCAAGCCTTCCGCCAGCGTTTCGGACGTATAGACATAGAGCGCGAGCGTATCCTGGGCCTGACGCAGATGATCGATGGCCTCGCCAACCCGGCCGACGTTCAACAACATCCAGCCATATTGATGATGCTCGCACCCGCAATCGAGGCGACGAGCGTCGACGGCGCGTTTCAGAAGAGTTTCCCGCGTAAGCCAGTCGCGACGGTCAACCAGCATGGACTTGATGTACAAGCCCTCGCTGTTCCTGGGATCGAGAGCGATGGCGCGATCGGCTGCCTGACGGCCGCTGGCGCGGGCCTCTTCGAGAGCCTTTTGGCTATCCGCACTCATCGCGACTTTCCAGTAGGAGCCGGCGACGCCTGCCCATCCCCATGAGAAATCGGGAACAGCGGCCACGACGCGCTGCGCCGGAATGAGCGCCTTGCGGCCCTCGGCCATATCGGGATCCCAATATCCCTGGCAGAATTGCATGTAATCGCGAAGGACGGCGTCGGGCAGCGGCTTGGTGTACGTCGACGCCCCGAAGAGACCGCAGCGGACGACGTTTCCGGCATCGATGGCGATGTGGCGCGGGACCTTCGCGACTTCCTTCCCATCGTAATTGAAATTGTCCGACCAAAGGATCGCGCCGGAGCGTTCGTTGGTCATGCGCGTGATGACGCGGATCGTGTCTCCGTCGCGCTGCACGGTCCCGCCAAGTGCATAGGCCGGGCCGCTCCCGGGCGCGGGGGCCGACGCTGTCGAAACGCCGACGGCGCCATCCGCGTTGAAGGCCGCTATTATCTCTGTCCCGATGGCGTCTGGCATCGTCTTGGGCAGGTCGGGCGACAGCAATTGGAAGCCTGCGAGACGCACCGTCATGCTGTGCGCAGCGGGGGTTGGCCGTAGCAACCACCAGGCGGCGGCGACCAGCAGAACAAAAGCGCCAGCGAGCCCGATTGCCAGCGGCCGCCGCGACCAGGTCGCCTTGCGCCTAGCTGGGGCGGTATTGGTCGTGATCCGTTCGCCCCCGGAAGTCTCAAGGATACTGGCGGCGAGCAGGTCGATCGCGTGGTCACCGCCTTCGAAGCCGTCGATCCATTGGCGCGTGGACAGTTCGTAAGCGAAGGCGTCGGTGGGCTCGACGTCCTGGATGCGGATCGCGATGACCGCCACGTGATAGCGGCTGGCGAGCGACAGCTCCTTCTTGATCTCGTCGCTGCTGTTTGCCGCTTCCGAGAAGAGGAGCACCAGCGCCCGGGCGTTGCGAACGGCACGGGCAATCTCTTCCTGGTAATTCTGGCCGGGCCGCACGTCGCGACACGAGATCCAGCAGGCGATCCCGCGCTTTTCGATGCTCTCACAGATGGAGAGCGCGCGGTTACGGTCCTTTGTCGCGTAACTGATGAACACCCGCTTCGCGGCGACTTGGTCGGTACTAGTTACAGGACCCGGTTCATTCACGGCTACGCTGGCCTCAGATCATCCGGCAGAAGGGAGGAGCGCCAGCGGCCGAACAGACGTCGGGCTTGGTGTGCGTGGTCTTCCAGTAGCGCATCAGGCCAAGCTTATCCGCGAACGCCGGGAATGCAGGATCGCTCAGAACGCCTCGAGCGATCGGGTAATAGAGCCATCCGGCTGGCGAACTACGCTGCCGAGCGACCCCGTTGGCCACGACCTGCATCATTGCTGCATTGGCTCCGAGGGCACCGAGCATCGTCGCGACCTCGCGGTCCTGCATGTCGGGAGACAAGGCCGACAGCATTTGAACAGCCCTTGCCTTGGCTGCCGGGTCCTTCGAAATCATCGCCTCATAGGCTGCCTTCAGGGCGGCCCTGACCGGGGTGGGCGCCTGCACCTTCGGGTTCTGGATCGCCTTCAAAGCCGCGACGTAGTCGCCAGTCGTCGACACGTTGAAGACCAAAAGTTCGTCGGCGAAGTCCGGCAGGGGCGAAAGGTCGTTGGCATTGTCGAAGTGCGCCTTCGCTTCGTCGGCCTTGCCGGAAAGCAGCAGGGAGTCGCCGAGCGACAGTTGAGAGTCGAAGTCGAGCGACAGCACATCTGTTGAGCGACGGAATTCTTCACCGGCATCTCGATTGCGCCCGACGGCCTGCAGGAATGTCCCGTACAGATGATGCTCGCAGCCGCAGAAGAGGGGGCGGGCGTCGATGGCCTTCTTGTACCATTTCTCGCGGCCGACGAAGTCGTGACCGTCGTTAAGAAACGCCTTTGCCGTGAACGCTTCGCTGTTCGACTTGTCCAGCGCGATCGCCTTGTCCGCCGCTTCGATCGCCTGCTGGCGATATTGCGATGCGCGCGGAGAGGTCGGATCCTGGAACCATAGGGCGATCCCGCCATTGGCGACGGCCGACCAGCCCCATGAAAAATCCGGCGCAGCTGCCACAACCTTGTTTGCGGAATCCAGACTCTTTCCAGGTTCCCATTCAATGTTCGATGTCTGGCAATATTGCAGGTAATCCGCGAGGACCCGGTCGGGCAGCAACTTGCGGTAGGTGTAGGCGCCGAACAGGCCGCAGCGCATCATGATGCCGGCATCGACCGCAATCTTGCGTGGAACACGCTGAAGCTCGTTCGCATCGTAATCGAACATGTGCGCCCAAAGCGTCGCACCCGATCGTTCGTTGATCATGCTGACGTTGACTTTGATCTTGTCGCCGTCCCGGCGGATGGTGCCGCCGAGCGCGTACGCCGGAGCGTCGCCCGCCGGGGGCGCGGATGCGGTCGATACACCGACGACCCCATCATCGTTGAACGCGGCGATGATCTCGTCGCGCATCGCATCCGGCATTCCATTCGGCAGATCCGCGGACAGGTTCTTGAAGCCCGTAAGGCGCACCATCATGCTGTGCGACGATGCACCACTGGGACTTAGTAGCCACCAGGCGCCGCCGGCCAGAAGCACCAGCATCGCGACGGCGACGGCAATAAGGACGTTGCGCCGCGCTGCAGGTCTGGCACGCCGATGAACTGTTCCGGGCGCAACGGGAGCGGGCGCAGCCGCGGGATCGCCCGTCTGGCCGATGCGCTGCATCAGCGAATCGATTGACCGGTCCCAACCTTCGAAGGCGTCGACCCATTGGCGCGTCGACAGCTCGTAAGCGAAGGCGTCGCTCGGTTCGACGTCCTCCATCCGGAGCGCCATCACGGGGACGTGGTAGCGGCTGGCGAGCGACAGCTCTTTCTTGATTTCGTCGCTGTTGTTGGCGGCTTCGGAGAAGACGAGCACCATTGCTCTTGCTTCACGAAGGGCGCGGACGATCGCTTCCTGGTAATTCTCGCCGGGAGGAACGTCGCGGGTGGAAATCCAGCATTGCGCACCCCGCCGTTCGATTGCGTCGCAGACGCTCAGGGCGTCCTTGCGGTCCGCGGTGGCGTAGCTGACGAAGACGTTTCGTGACGCCTGCTGGTCGGCACTGGTTACAGGACCCGGTTCATTCACGGCAAAGCCCCCCGCCGGAAGCGCACAGGCTTACGGTGGTTTGGCGGGTTCGTCGATGGACTCCTGACATTGGTCGATGCCGGGTGGCTCGCCTTTGCGCATCGGCCGAGATAGCGTCCTGCAAATCATTCATTTGGGGGCACAAATGACTCATCGTTCGTATCGTAGCGTTCGGCTTGCGGCGGCGCTGCTCGCTTGCAGCGCAATGCAGGCTCCGCTGGCGGCGCAGAACCAGACGGTGTCGGAGCCGAAGATCGTGCATTTCGGCACTTGGGGCGTGGACATCTCGACCCGCGACCTGTCGGTGAAGCCGGGCGATGATTTCCAGCGCTACGCGGCGGGTCATTGGCTCGACACGAACGAGATCCCGGCGGACAAGTCGCAGAACGGCATCGGGTCCGAGCTTGCCGACCGCAACCAGGAGCAGCTGCGCGCGATCGTCATGAGCGCGCCGGCCGACAGCCAGCTCGGCGCTTTCTACAAGAGCTACATGGACGAGGCGCTGCTCGAGAAGTTCGACGACGCGCCGTTGAAGCCGGACCTCGCCAGGGTCGATGCGATCAGGTCGAAGGCCGAGTTCGCCCGCTACATGGCCGGCACGCTGCACGATTTCGGGTCGACCATCTACGGCCTCGGCCTGTTGCCGGACCCAGCCAATCCGAAGGTGAATATCGCCTACATCGGCAGCGGCGGAATGGGCATGCCGGACCGCGATTATTACCTGCTCGACAAGTATCAGAAGCAGCGCGACGCCTATCGCGCCTACATCCAGCGCACTTTCGAGATGATCGGTGAGCCGAACCCGTCGGCGGCGGCCGACAAGGTGATGGCGTTCGAAACCGCGATCGCCAAAATCTCCTGGCCGCAGGCGGATCTGCGCGACCTCGACAAGCTCAACAATCCGATGAGCCTTGCCGAGCTGCAGAAGTACGCGCCGCAGTTCGACTGGAAGGCCTATCTCGACGAGGCCAAGGTGATGTCGCCGCATATGCTCGTCGCCGACAACACGGCGATCCAGAAGATGGCCGCGCTGTACGCCGCGACCCCGCTCGAGACGCTGAAGACATGGGAGAAGTTCAAGGTCGCGAACGACGCGGCGAACTATCTTTCCAAGCGGTTCGTCGACAGCAAGTTCGAATATACCAAGACGCTGAGCGGGGCGAAGGAGCTTCGCCCGCGCTGGCGCCGCGGCATCGGCGAGGTCGACGGACGGCTCGGCGAGCTGCTCGGCAAGACCTATGTCGAGCGCTACTTCCCGGCCGAGTCCAAGGCCAAGATGGAAGCGCTGGTCGCCAACCTCAAGAAAGCCGCGGCCGACCGGATCCAGGGCAACAGCTGGATGGGCGAAGCGACCAAGAAGGCCGCGCTGGTCAAGCTCGGCAAGATGGACGTGATGGTCGGCTATCCCGACAAGTTCCGCGACTATTCGAAGCTCGAGATGAAGCCGGACGACCTCTACGGCAACGTCAAGCGCAGCGCCGCCTTCGAATGGGCCTACCAGATGGAGGACCTCAACAAGCCGGTCGATCGCAAGAAATGGGCGATGAGCCCGGCGACGGTCGACGCGTACAACGGCGGGCTGGAGAACAAGATCGTGTTCCCGGCCGGGATCCTGCAGCCGCCGTTCTTCGACCCGTCGGCCGACGCTGCGGTCAACTATGGCGCCGCGGGCGCGATCATCGGCCACGAGATCATGCACGGGTTCGACGACCAGGGCCGCAAGATCGACGAGAATGGCGGGGTCCGCGACTGGTGGACTGCCGACGACGCCAAGCGGTTCAAGGCGCTGACCGACGCGCTCGACAAGCAATATTCGAGCTACGAGGCTGCGCCGGGCATCTTCATCAACGGCAAGCTGACGATGGGCGAGAATATCGGCGACATGTCGGGGCTGGAAGTCGCCTACACCGCCTACAAGATGTCGCTGAACGGCCAGCCGGCGCCTGTCATCGACGGGCTGACCGGCGACCAGCGCTTTTTTCTAGCCTTCGCCCAGGCGTGGCGCGGCAAGCAACGCGAGGACGCCATCAAGACGCAGGTCGCGAGCGATCCGCACAGTCCGCGGCGGTTCCGGATCATCGGGCCGCTGCGGAACCTCGACGCGTGGTACGACGCGTTCAAGATCGGGCCGGAATCGAAATTCTACATCCCGCCGGAACAACGCGTCCGAATCTGGTAAGGGATCAGGCTACCGGGCCCTGAGTCCGGGGAAAAGGGGAGCCCACCACCCGTTCGGCTCCCCTTTTCTAATTTCAGGCGGCAGTGTTCGCGGGCTGGGCCGGTGCGGCGGGTGTGGCGGGTGCAGCAGCGGCGGTGCCGAAGCCGCACTGCTTCTGCTCCATCGGGATCTGCTTGGTGATGCGGGTCGCGTTCTCGGCATAAGCCTCGGTGACCGAGCCGTGGTTGACGGCCTTGCCGCGGAGCGGGCTCACGGCGTTGCAGATGTGGAACACGTGCGGAGTCGCGGCCTTTTTGGCGCCGTTCTCCGGAGCGATCCAGTAGACGACGTCGAGGCCGTTGGGGTTGGCCGCGCTCTTGGTCGCTTCGGCGACGGTCGCGGAATCCTGGGCGATGGCCTTGGCCTGCTCGGCCACCTCGGGCGAGCAATCCTTGGTCGGCTGGCCGCTTTTGATCTCGGCCGCGCACTTGTTCATGTCCTGGGTATATTGCTCGGTCGAGGGCGGGTTGAAGTCGACCCCGATCAGCGTCGCGACCGCCGCCAGGACCACGCCGATGCCGCCGGCGATCTTCTTGTTCTTGGGGTCCATGTCCTTGTCCATGAAGATCAGGACAATGAGCGGCAGGAAGGCGATGATTGTGATGATCGCGCCGAGCTGGTTTTGGAAAAAGAAGCGGGCGCTGTCGGCCTTGCTGGCCGGATCGTGCTTGTTCGCCTGCTTCCACATCAGGCTGCCGGCAATCGCGAAGACGGCAATGACGACGAGGAGGCCGATCAGCAGAGGCAGGTTGCCATGGTCGAACTTGTGCTGGCGAAGCATGACTACGCCCGCGATTTCGGTCCCGATGGCGATGATCCACGCAATGGCGGCGAAAATGCGCAGGCGCGTGGCCGACGATTTCTGACCCTGGCTCGCGCGCCATTCCTTGGTGACGTCGACGTCGGCGGCGCTCTTGTTGTCGGACATGTTGAGGTCCCCTCCTTCTACTCAGGGCGCCGCGGCTCGCGCCGCGCCCAAGTCGCTCCACAGCGCCTTGAAGGCTAGGGGAGCGAACGACAGTCCGCAATGGGCGCTGAAGGTGTGCGGCCGATCTTAGCGATCAGCCAAGAATCGTGGTGCGCTGCTGCTACTCTACTCATTGGAGTGGCGAGAGCCGATGTCAGTAAAAAGGAGGGCCTGCCGTGGGGCGACAAACCCTCCTCGAAGATTCGGCTCGCTCCAAGTAGCAAGGAGCGGCTGACCAAGCCCTTATAGTAACCGTTTACTAAACGACTTTTGACAATGGATCCGCATTGAATCCGAAGTGAAGAGATCGGGTGGGGTTGGCCTCTGCCTATTGGTTGCGTGGTTGCGGTGCGTTTGGGAGAGGGGTCTTGTCTGCCCGATCGGGTGCGGGCTTATGATCCGGCCGCTTTTCGTTTGGCCTCCCTGCGTGTCTTCCGCGCGAGTTCTGAGTGGTTTGAAAGGAACGCCGCGAGCAGTTCCGGTGTGACCTCCAGTTTACGAATTTCCGGCTTGGTCCAAGGTTGTTTCGCGTGCGCCATCCGATATCCCCAAAACCTGCAGTCAGTTCGAGAGTAAGACAGAGCAACGCGCAAAAGGCACATCGAATTGCAGATACTTTCATCCCGGTTTGAACCCATTCCGTTTCGGAGGAACTTGAGCCCTTCTCCGAGGGATTCACGGTCGGTATCGTGAGGAGGGTCATGTATCAGTATGGCGACCGTAAGAAGTCGCCCGCCGCCGGGCGGGTCGAGCTTTCGCAGCGTGACCGCGAGGACGCTGCCCGGCTGCTGTCGCTGCTCCTCGGAGACGAGGGTCTCGACGAGCAGCGACGGGACTTCACTCTCGTGCGGTTGGCTCGCGCAATTCTCGATGATCGGCGTCGAAGATCCGAGATATTCAACCCCGCCATGTTCGGCGAGCCGGCATGGGAATTATTGCTCACGTTATTCGTGAACGACCGGCATGGCGCTCGCCTCACGATCGGCGGACTGGCGCAACTGGCCGGCGCCAAGCTTACGACCGCGCTGCGTTGGCTGGAGTATCTAGAGGATCAGCAATTCGTTCGGCGCGAACACCATCCAAATGACGCGCGCACCGCTTTCATCGAGCTGACGGACAAGGCCCGCGAAGCGCTAGAGATGTACCTTTCCGGGACATTGACTCCTAAGCTCTAGACGCCGCTCGGAAATTTTCTTTTAATTTGAGAACTGTTGCGGCTATTCCTCCGCAACTGCTCTTGCTCGGGAGTGGAAATGAGCGCTTCGTCTGCGCACCGTGAAGCCTGTGGTTCGGACCTGAAGGATGCCGTCGGCCTCCTCGAACGAGCGCTTCGGATTCTTGATGCCAACAATGTCTCGCCGGACGTCGGTGCGCGTCTTCAGGACGTAATCGAGCAGGTTAAGGCCGCGAACACGCAAGCCTAATCCCATGCCGGCGGCAACGTCGGATCATGCCAGCTGATATCTCGCAACTTCCTCGTAATGCGCGCCGTGGCGCGAGAGCTGGCTTTCGAACAGGATGAACTCGGTGACTTCGAACGGCTCGGAAGCGAGGCCGCGGCGGCGGTCAAGGAAGCTGGCGAGCTCGTGCGTCCGGCGGCCCTTCCACCGGGCGAGGGTGATGTGGGGATGGAAGGCGCGACGCTCGGGCTCGAGGCCGACCCTTTGGCAGACCCGCTCGATCTTGGCGGCGAGCGCTGCGACTGGCTCCTTCGGCTCGACCCCCGCCCACAGCGCGCCCGAGGCGCGATGGTCGAACGAGCCGACTCCCTTGATGCGCAGCTGGAAGCGTGGCGAGCGCACCCGGCCGAGCGCGTCGGCGAGGTCGGAGGCCAGCGGACGGTCGACTTCACCGACGAACCGGAGCGTGAGGTGCAGCTGCTCGTCGTCCTGCCAGCGGAAGTCGGCGCTGTCGTCCATCGCGTCGATCAGCAGGTCGCGAATGCTCTCCGGCGGGCGGATTGCGACGAACAGGCGGTGCATCGGTCAGGCCTTGCCCTGGAGCGCGTCGACCCAGTCGCGGGCGACCGGCGCGAGGTCAGCGGGCAGGTCGTCGAGCGAGCGCTCCATGATCGCTTCAATCTCCCACGACCAGCGCCTCGGCCGGTAGCGGACGTCGCGCACGACGAACAAGGCGGCGAGGTCGCGCTTGAAGTCGGGGCGTTGCTCGAGTTGGACGGCCGGCGTGACCTCACCATGCGCGATCATTCCGATCTCCTCGCGCAGCTCGCGCAGCACGGCGTCGCGCGGGTCTTCGCTCTCGGCGCGCCCGCCGCCGGGCAGGCGCCAGCCGGGGGCGTAGCGTAGCTTCACCAGGATCGCCTTGCCCGCCGGCGTCAATGCCAGCGCATGCGCTCCAAACGTCCGCGGGCGGCGGACGAACCAATTCAGCCGGAGCAGCCGGTGCAGCGCGGTGAAGATCGGGCGAAGGATCGCGTCCACCCGGTGCCTATGCACCGGGCGCGTCACGGGTTCCAATTGGGCGCGGGCAATGCCAAGGTCGAACGCAGGGGGGCACAATGGGCGAAAAGCTCAGCCTGGAACAATATGAGGTGCTGCTCGAGCCGATGTCGGCCGAGCTGGCGTCGATGGCGCGCTGGGTGGCCGAGACCGACCAGCGCATCATCGTCCTGTTCGAAGGGCGCGACACCGCCGGCAAGGGCGGGTCGATCGACATGATCTCGCGCATCCTCAATCCCCGCCAATGCCGCGTGGTCGCGCTTCCCAGCCCCGACGAGCGCGAGCGCAGCGAATGGTATTTCCAGCGCTACATCCCGCATTTCCCCGCGAAGGGCGAAATCACTTTGTTCGACCGCAGCTGGTACAACCGCGCCGGCGTCGAGCGGGTGATGGGTTATTGCACCGAGGACCAGGCGGAAGCGTTCCTGAAGGTCGTGCCCGAGTTCGAGAAACAGCTGACGGACGACGGCATCCTGCTGTTCAAATATTGGCTGTGCTGCGACCAGGAGCGGCAGGAGGAGCGATTCCTCAAGCGGCTGACCAGTCCGCTCAAGCGGTGGAAGCTGTCGCCGGTCGATATCGAAGCGCGCGAGAAATATGACGAATATACCCAGGCGCGCGAGCGGATGCTGGCCGCGACCAGCACGCCCTACGCGCCGTGGACTCTGGTCGACTTCAACCACCAGCCGCTCGGCCGGCTGACGCTGCTGCGGCACCTGCTCGACCAGATCCCGGACATCGACCTGCCGCTCGCGGAAATCGACTGGCCACCGCTCGAGGGCACGCCGAAGCGCGAGCGCTACGGGGTGATCAAGCCGATTCCCGACTTCCAGTACAAGCCGCAAAAAGGGGACAAGTGATGCGCGCGACGAAGCTGCTGGTCCGATTGACCGGCTATTATGTGGTGATCGGCCTCCTGGTGTTCATCGCGCTGAGCCTGTGGCCGGCGATCCGCAATTATTTGCCGATCGGCGGGGTCGAGGCGCTGATCACTCAGCCGTCCAAGGGTCCGCTCGAAGCGAGCGACATGATCAAGGCGGCGCATGTCCAGAACCTCGGCCAGAGCCTGTTCTGGCTCGTCGTGGCGATGGCCGGTGCGTTCCTTGCCTCGCTGCCCGTCAGCTGGGTTTACATGGGCGTGCGCGACGACGACGAGTACGACCAGTCGCTGATCAACACGATCATCGTTCTGCCGATGGTCGTCACCGGGATCGTGATCATCGTCCAGAATTCGCTGGCGCTCGCCTTCTCGCTCGCCGGGATCGCGGGGGCGGTGCGGTTCCGCAACTCGCTGAAGAGCTCGGGCGACGCTCTGTTCATCCTGCTGTCGGTCGCGATCGGCCTTTCCGCGGGGATCGGCGCGGTCGAGCTGGCCGCGGTCGTGACGATGGCCTTCAACTATTGCATTCTCGGCCTGTGGATCACCGAGTTCGGCGAGCGCCAGGGGATGAAGCGCTATTTCTCCGACTACAATCCGGAGCACATGCCGCCGCAACTCGTCCCGCACGCGCCGAAGAAGGTCGAGGAACCGCCCGCCGCTAGTTGATGCAGCGCTTGAGGAGCGCTGAGACGCTGGCATCGCTGGCGACGTCCTTGAAGAAGCCGTCGAGATAAGTCTGGGCGCGATTGAGGGTCTTGGCATCGAGGCCCCGAGTCGAGGCTAGCGCAGCGAGCAATTGCGGGCGCGCGGCGCGCATCTGCGCAGCGGCGACCGCGGTTTGCGGGTTGTGAATGCAATAGCCGCGGAACTTGCGCTGGCGGACGTTGTCGATCTGGAGCTCGGCCGGGGGCGTTGCATAGGGCGGGTCGACGAAGCCCGAGAAATCGAAATCGTAGGGAATCGGTACGACCGTCCCGTTGGCAAGACCTGCGCCGCCGATCAGCTTGGCGTTGTGGCAGCATTCCGAGCCAGTCGGCCCAGCGCGCATCGACCAGTCGTGATTGCCGAGCATGTGCTGGAACAAGGCGTAACGCGCGCCGTCGCGCGGATTGATCGCGGAGAGCGGGACCATTGACGGGCCGTGGATTTCCTTGAGGCCGTTGCGCTTGGCGGCATCGCTGACGTCCTCGAGGAAAAAGCCGGCGCGCTGGACGAACGGCTTTCCGTCCTCGCCGCGGTAATCGATGTCGGCGAGCCGCGCGCGAAGGCCGAGCGGGGTCAGCTGCTGGTACATCCGGTAGGCGGAATATTCGAGCAGGAGGTACTGCTGGAAGCTGGCGTTGGCGCGGCAGTGGGTGACCAGCTTGAGTTTCTTCTGCCCGGCGAACAGCGACGTCACCGGTGGCGGCCGGGTGAACTCGACCTTCAGCGGCGGGAAATCGCAGACGTCGCGTTCGCGGCGGGTGATACCGCGCACGGACAGGTTGATCGGCAGCGTTTCGGTGCCGACGGTGAGCGTTCCGGGGCGCACGGCATCGGAGCGGTTGCGGAAGAAGCTGGTCATCGGCCCCTGGATCGCGATGTGGATCGTGTCGTCGGAGGCGAACAGCGGCTTGGGCTGCGCAGCGGCGGCGGGGGTCGCGAACATCACTGCAAAGGCGAGGCCGAGCGTTTTCATGGCGCACTCCTGGTGACAGTGTGGGGGATGAGACGGTCGCCGGCGATCTCGAGCCAGCTGACCGGCCCGCCGTAGAAGCGGGAGATTCCGGTATCGATGCGGGCGAGGCGGCCGCCGTTGGTGATGCGGATTCCGGCGAGGCTCGGCGTGTGGCCGATGACCATCCGCTTGGCGCCATAAGCGGCGAGGACCTTGGTGAGCTCATCGTCGATGTTGGCCGGGGGGATGCGCTGCGGGATCATCGCCCGCACCTTCGCGGCTTCCGGGTCCGCGCCGACGAGGCCGCGGTACCACAGCGGCCCGAGCGGATCGTAGAGGACCGAATTGTTGCTGTCGTCCGCAGCGGCCATCGCCTTGCGGACATTGTTGTTGAGCACGGCGAGCGGGATCGCGGCATATTCGGCGCTGAGGCCGCCGTGGACAAACAGGGTGCCGCCGATCTTGACCACTGCGGGGTTGTGCACCGCCCACTGGCCGAGCTCGCCGCTCGGCGCCCAGGCATTGTGATGCTCGATCCAGCCGATCGGCGTCGCTGCGATCCACGCGTCGTGGACCGCGGCCGCGGTCATCGCCGGATTCTTCGCCCGGTAAGAGGCTTCGATCTTCGCCTGGTTCATCTGAAACACGCGCTCGCGGCGTTCGGCAGACTGAGCGTCGGCGTAGGAGGCGAATTCGCCGGCGGTCGTGTAGCGAAGGTCGCCGACCAGGTTCATTGCTTCGTGATTGCCGAGCACGACGACGACTTTGCCGCGCGACCGTGGCGCCTCCTTCGCCAGCTGCTGCAGGCTATGGATGATCTTCAGCGAATCCGGCTCGCGATCGGTGACGTCGCCGAGCTGGACGAGCGTCGTCGCGCCACCGGCCCAATGACCTTTGGCGTCGATCAGCCGGGCGTCGCGGGCAATGTCGAGCCAGGCCGAATAGTCGCCGTGGAGGTCGCCGACAGCGACGATGCGCGCCGGCGGGGCCGCTGCCTGAACCGTCGCCGCGGCAAGCAGTGCGAGCGCCGCAAAGGCGCCGCGGACGATCGCGCGAACAGATGCGATACCCCCCATGGAGTCGTTGTCGCACATGGCCGCGTGGATGAACAGTCGTTCAGCAAGACGGGCGATTGTCCGGTTTCGCTTGAAGTCGCCCCCCGCTTCCACGATATTTGAATCTAGCGAAGGGCCCTTTGCCCGCGCGAAGGAGATTAAATGGCCAACTGGCAAGACCCGCAAACGACCGGCGTGAACACTGCCGCGACGGTAGGCGTTCCGCGCGCCGCCCGCGATGCGGGCCTCCGGTCGTACATGCTTTCGGTTTACAACTACATGGCGTCGGGCGTGCTGCTGACCGGCATCGTCGCCCTGCTGTTCGCGAACTCGAGCCTGATCAACTACATCATCGATCCGGCCACCGGCCGCGCGACCCTGTTCTTCTGGGTGGCGCTGTTCGCTCCGCTCGGCCTCGTGATGTGGCTGGGGTACGGCATCAACCGGATGTCGGCGAGCACCGCCCAGATGATCTTCTGGGGCTATGCAGCGCTGATCGGCGTCCAGTTCTCGAGCCTGTTCCTGGTCTATACCGGGGGCTCAATCGCCCAGGCGTTTTTCGCCACCTCGGCCGCGTTCCTTGGCCTCAGCCTCTACGGCTACACGACCAAGCGCGACCTCACCGGCCTCGGCACGTTCCTGATCATGGGCGTGGTCGGGCTGTTCGTGGCGATGCTGATCAACCTGTTCCTGCGCTCACCGGCGCTGAACCTGGCGATCAGCGCGATCGGCGTTCTCGTGTTCGCCGGCCTCACCGCCTACGACACGCAGAAGATCAAGAGCGTCTATTATTCGGTCGCAGGCCATGGCGAAGCGATGGCCAAGTCGGCCGTGATCGGCGCGCTCAACCTGTACATCGACTTCATCAACCTGTTCCTGTTCCTGCTGCGGTTCATGGGCAACCGGCGCTAGACGGACAGCGAAGCTCGAAAAGCGAGGGGCCGGGGGAAACTCCGGCCCCTTTTTCGTTCGCGGCGCGTAGGGTTCCTGCACGAGGAGGCGACGACGGACCTGCCGACCCAGACTGGCGCAGTGCCTTGCCGGACGCGGCCCGACGGGCAGATCGAGGTGCTGCTCGTCACCGGCAAGGGCTCGCGGCGCTGGATCATCCCCAAGGGCTGGCCGATGCCCGGAATGACCCTGGCTGAAGCCGCGGCTCAGGAAGCGTTCGAGGAAGCCGGAGTCCGCGGCCCGGTCGATCCGCAGCCGCTCGGCGATTTCCGTCATGAAAAGAATGTGGGTCCGGCCGACATCGAAGTGCGGATTGTCGTTCATGCGATGAGCGTCGAGCAGGAGCTCGTCGATTATCCCGAGGCGCGCTCCCGAGAGCGGCGGTGGTTCAGCATCGCCGAAGCGGTCGAAGCGGTCGGTTCCGCGAAGCTCGGTCGGCTCATCGCGCAATCGGCGGAGCGTGCCCGAAGCTAGCCGCTCAGCCGAAGACCTGCCGCGCGATGGCCGCGAAACGCGGGTCCTTGCGCACCGGATCGAGGAACGGGTCGACCTGAATCGCGCTCAAACCGGAATCCTTCAACGACCAGGAATCCTTCAGCGCCTGGATGGCCCGGTCGCTGTCGCCCAGTTGCGCCGCAATCTGCGCTTCCTGGTATGTCGCTGTGGTCCCATATCGTTTTCGGAGAGCCGGGATGAGGGCAAGCGCATCGCTCTTGCGGTTCGAGCGAACTGCGATCGCTGCTTCCGCGACCAGCCGCCGATAATCGTCGGCCGGAACCGGCGAAAGCTCACGCTTCGCCTCGTCGACGCGGTTGAGCAGGATCAAGTTCCACGCGAGGAGGGTCCGGGCGCGCAAATGCCGGGGCGCGATGGTCAAGGCCCGGCGCGCCGCTTCCGCGGATTGCTCGTAGCGGCGGCTGTCAAGCAGGCTCCATGACTTCAGCGCCCAAGTTTGCGGGTTTAGCGGATCGAGGTTGGTGGCGCGGTCCAGCATCGCCGCGGCATTCGGATCTAGCGCCCGCGACAGCAATAGTCCGTAATTTGCGAATGCGGCGATCGACGCGCCGGGCAGTTCGATTGCGCGGCGAGAAGCCTCAAGCGCCGGCTTCATTTGGAGTTCGTTGGTATAGATGAGCCCTAGAGCGGCGTAGCCGATAGACAGATTGGGTTCGATGACGATGGATCGCTTGGCCGACGCGAGCGCGTCGTTCACGAACCTGGTCTTGTCGCCGTCATTCGCAGCCCAGGTGCTTCCCCATACCGTCTGGAGCAACGCCTTTCGCGCATAGGCCTCGGCATAGTTCGGGTCGAGCTCAGTCGCCTGGTTGAGCAGGGTTATCCGGCGAAGCAGGCCCGCGCTGCTGTCGTCTCCTTCGAGCGCTGTCGATTGCAGCAGCAGGTCCTGGGCCTGAGGGTTCTTGGTGCCACCGAGCGGCAGCCGCCGGGACACGCTGCCGAGCGCGACGCTGAGCGCTCGCGCGACGTTGGCGGCGATATCGGACTGGATCTGAAGCACGTCGCCCATCGGCCGGTCGAACGTCTGCGACCAGCGCTCCAGGCCGCTCTTGCCGTCCACCAGCTGGGCGCTGACGCGCACGGTCGACGGGGAGCGGCGCACGCTGCCGGTGATGACGTTGGCGACGTCGAGCCGCTTCGCGGCGCTGATCGCGTCGGCATTGCGCAGCATCTCCGAGGAGGTGCGGGCGACCACCTCGAGGCTGCCGGTCGCGGCGAGCGCGCCGCGGACCTCTTCGGCCATGCCGTCGGAGAAATAGTCCTGCGAGCGGTCGCCGCTGAGATTGGCGAAGGGCAGCACCGCGATGGTGTTGGCCTTGGCGCCGGACGGCCGCAGCAGGAAGAACGCTCCCGCCCCCGCGAGGACGGCCGCGCCGCCGCCGGCGATCAGCGCCGTGCGTCGGTCCATGCGGATCGATGGCGGCCGGCGCGCAGGTTGCGCGGCCCCAGCGCTGCGTTCGCGCCCGAGGAGCGTGTGGACGCATTCGCTGATCGCCTTGTAGCGCGCATCGCCGGCGTCCCCTTTCCACGCGCGGAGCGGCAGCGCCTGGGTTTCGCCGAAGCCGAGCGGCGGCTCGACCTTGTCGATGGTGATCGGCAGATAGGTTCCGCGGCGCTGCGCCCAGCTCGCCTCGTCGCGGACGAAGCGGCCTTCGGGGCCGGTCGAGCGCTTGCTCCACACGACGATGACGCAGCCGGCGGCCTCGAGTTGCTTGGCGATGGTCTCGCGCCACGCATCGCCGCCACTGACCCGCGCGTCCCACCAGACGTCGAGCCCTTCGGCTTCGAGCGCATCGACCAGCGGCTCGACGCGGGCGCGGTCCTCGGCCTTGTACGAGATGAAGACGTCGGACATCGAAAACCCCCAGACGTCCGCTCTTACTCTACCCCAGATAGCGTTTGAAGAAGGCGATCGTCCGTTTCCACGCGAGCTCGGCGGCAGCCCTGTCGTAGCGCTCGGCCGAAGTGTCGTTGTTGAAGGCGTGGTTGGCGCCGTCGTAGAGGTAGAATTTCACCGTCTTCTTGTTCGCGCGAAGTGCCTCCACCCAGGGGAAGGAGGTGCGGTTGACGCGGTCGTCGAGGCCGGCGTCGTGGATCAGCATCGGGGCGTGGACTTTCGGCGCTTCGGACGGGTCGGGGGCGGGGCCGTAGTATGGCACTGCGGCGTCGAGCTTGTCCCCGGCGGCGACCGCAAGGCGGTTCACGAACGCGCCGCCCCAGCAGAAGCCGACCACTCCGACCTTGCCGCCGAGGCTCGATTTTTTCAGCTCGGCGGCGAACGCGACTGCGTCGCCGACTGCCTTGCCGACGTCGAGCTTGTCGATCGCGGAGCGAGCTGCGTCCTCGTTGGCCGGTGTTCCCCCGGTCAGCGACAGCATGTCGGGCGCGACTGCGCGGAAGCCTTCGAGCGCGATTCGCCGCGCGACGTCGCGGATGTGGTCGTTGAGCCCGCGGTTCTCGTGGATGACGATCACCGTCGCCTTGAGCGAGCGGGTGCGCGGCTCGGCGACATAGGCCTTGTAGCCGCCGGCGAGCTCCTGCGTGCGCGTGGTGAGGCGCGGGTCGCTCTCGCTGGTGATCGCGGCAGCCGCGGGAGAAGCGGCGATCCCCGCGATCAGCAATTCGGCCGCCGCGACGCTGCCGGCGAGCTTGACCATCTCGCCCATGAAGGCGCGGCGGTCGGTGCCCTCATGGGTGAAGCGGTCGTAGAGGGTGATGGCTTGTTGGCGGGTTTCGGGGTCCATGTCTCCTCTATAACCTCCCCTGCAGTTGCAGGGGAGGGGGACCAGCGAAGCTGGTGGAGGGGTCTTCGTTCACCTGGCTCGAACGTTGGCGACATGTCTCGACGATATACGCGACCACGTCTCCGAGATTGTCCCTCACATCGGTGGCTCGGACACGGACGGTGTGGATTCCGCGGCTGCCAAGCCACGCATCTCTTCGCGCGTCGCGCTGCGGATTGCGGCCGAGCTCATGAGCCAAGCCGTCGACCTCCACGGCAAGGGCCGCCTCGTAACAAAAGAAATCCAGATAGTAGGCGCCGTGCTCGTGCTGCTTCCGAAACTTGAAGCCTTCTGGCCGGAGCTTCAGCGCGTTCCACAGCCGTCGCTCGGGCGGTGTCATGTTCTTACGCAATTCGCGTGCTTTGCGGATGCTCAAGAAGACCCCTCCACCATCCTCCGGATGGTCCCCCTCCCCTCGAAATCGAGGGGGAGGAGAATTGCTTACGCCGGCTGCGGTTGCTGGGCCTGGATCTCGGCCAGGAGCTGCGCATCCAGCTGCTTCGCGCGTTCGTAGGCCGGGCGGTCGGTCATGCGGCGGGCGTAATCGACGAACGCGGGACGCGGCTCGAGCAGGTTGAACGAGAGCATGAAGTTGATGTTGGCGCCGACGAACAGGTCCGCCGCGGTGAACCTGTCGGTGGCGATATACTCCTTGCCCGAGATCGCTTTCTCGAGCGTGTTCACGGCGAGATCGTAATTGCCGTAGCCGAACATGCGCTGGCGCTCGGGGGTCGGCTCCCACCCCACGGCCTTGTTGCTGAACGCGGCTTCGACCGGGCCCGAGGTGAAGAAGATCCAGCGGTAATAATCGGCCCGCTCGGCCGGCGGCGGAGCGAGGTTCGCCTGCGGGAAGGCGTCGGCGAGGTAGCAGCAGATCGCCGCGACCTCGGTCACAACCTTGCCGTTGTGGGTGATCGCGGGGACCTTCCCCATCGGGTTGATCGACAGATAGGGCTCGGCCTTCATCGTCGAGGCGTAGTCGAGCACCTCGGTGTCGTACGGCGCTCCGACCTCCTCGAGCATCCAGCGGATGGTCTGCCCGCGCGACTGGGGGTTGGTGTAGAAGACGAGGTCGGCCATGCTTGCTCTCCCTGGTTGGAACAAAAGGCGAACTACTCCCGCTCGAGCGACTCCTCAAGCATGTTCAGCATCGCCTCGAGGCTTTTCACCCGGATCGCGCCACGGCCGGCCGGGCCGAAATGCTCCTCGCGATGCGCGGTATCGCGGCCGCGGCGGGCGAGGGCGATGTGCACGAGGCCCTCCTCCTGGCCGGGAGCGCCGGGGCCGGCGAAGCCGGTGATGCCGAGCGCCACGTCGGCGTCGGAGCGGTTGAGCGCGCCTTCCGCCATCGCCCGCGCGACGACCTCGGACACGGCGTCATTGCGGTCGAGCAGCTCGCGGTCGATCCCGAGCAGCTCGGCCTTGGCGTCCTTGGAGTAAGTGACGAAGCCGCGGTCGAAGCCGTGGCCGCACCCTTCGATGTCGGTCATCAGGGCTGCGAACATGCCGCCGGTGCAACTTTCGGCGCACGCCAGCTTGAGGCCGAGGTCGCAGACGCGATGCATCAGCCGCTCGGCCTGCTCGTCCAGATGATCCGGAAGAGCAGGCTCGAGAGTTTCGCTCATCCGCGCTCGCCCTTGGCCGGGGCCGGAGCCGGCGCCGCTCCGCCGCGCTCGGCGGCCGACTTGTCGCGGGTCGCGCGGAACTCGCTCTCCGGCGACCAGTTCGGCCAGTCGCGCGAATTGGCGAGGTCGCGGCCGAGGTTGTGGAGCAGCTGGGTGTCCTCGGCCATGCCGGTGAAGTCCCACTGCGGCGACCATTCGTCGCTCGGCTGGTGATAGTGCTTCTCGACATATTCCTTGCCGAGGGCTTCACCGCGCGCGGTGCCGCCGTTCACCAGGTCGTTGCCGGAGCCGAAGCTGATCGCCGGGACCCCGACCTTGGCGAAGGAGAAATGGTCCGAGCGGTAGAAGTGGCCCGCCTCGGGGTGCGGGTCGGGGCTGTAGTAGCGGCCCTGCTTCTTGCCTTCGGCGATCAGCATGTCGAGCAGGCCGAGCTTGGCGCTGCCGGAGATGGTGAAATTCTTCGCCCGGCCCCAGATCTGGCCGCCGTCGGTGTTGATCACGCCGGCGGTCTTGGCCGCCGGGAAGATCGGGTTCTGGGCGTAATATTCGCTGCCCAGCAGGCCCTTTTCCTCGGCGGTGACGGCGAGGAACACGATCGAGCGGTCGGTGCGCGGCTCGCGGGCGAAGGCGCGGGCCTGCTCGAGGATCTGCGAGATGCCGGTCGCGTTGTCGAGCGCGCCATTATAGATGGTGTCGCCGCGGTCGTCGGGCTTGCCGATGCCGAGGTGATCCCAGTGCGCCGAATAGATGACGGTCTCGTCGGGATATTTCTTGCCCGGAAGATAGCCGACGACGTTGTGCGAGGTGATCGTCGCGACATTGGCCTGGGCGCTCGCGCTGAGCGTTGCCTTGAGCGGGATCGGCTGGAAGTTGCGCAGCTTCGCCGCCGCCTTGGCCTGGTCGAAATTGAGGCCCGACGCGGCGAAGATCTGCTCGGCGAGCGGGCGCTGGATCCAGCTTTCGAACGGCGTGTGGCTGGCCGCGGGGTTCTGGCGGACGATGTCGAACTGGGCGTTGGTGTTCGAATTCTTGACCGTGTTCCAGCCGTAGGACGCGGGGTCGGTCTCGTGGACGATCAGAACTCCGGCCGCGCCGCGGCGCGCGGCTTCCTCATACTTGTAGGTCCAGCGGCCGTAATAGGTCATCGCCTTGCCGCCGAAGTCGCCTTCGCCGCCTTCGAAGTCGGGGTCGTTGATGAGGACGACGATCAGCTTGCCGCGCACGTCGACGTTCTTGAAGTCGTCCCAATTGCGCTCGGGCGCGGTCACGCCGTAGCCGGCGAAGACCAGCGGGACGTTGGCGAGGTTGACCGCGCTCTGGCCGTTGAGCGGGGCCTTGAGCGCGATCTGGTCACCCTGGGTGAGCTGGAGCGACTGGCCGTTGCCGAGGTTGAGCGTGAATTGCGGGTTGCCGACGATCTCGGACTTGAGCAGCGGCACGTTCTGGAACCAGCTGCGCTTGCCGCCGACGATGTCGCCGCCGGGCTTGAGGCCGATCGCCTTCATCTGGTCGGCGATATAATTGATCGTCTTGGTCTCGGCCCGGGTCGCCGGCCCGCGGCCCTCGAACGCGTCGGACGAGATGAACTTGTCGACATCGGACAGCCGCTGGGGGCTAATGCCGCTGGTGGTCGCGGCAGCGAGCGGGACTGCGATCAACGCGACTGCGGTCGCGGCGAGAAGGCGAAATTTCGGCATCTGCTATTCTCCAGGCGGAATCGGTGCGAACTCGGCCACTGCCGCAGGACGGGGCAAATCGCAAAGGGTTCCGGCAATCGTCTAGGAGCCGGCTGGCGACCAGTCGAAGCGGTAGCATGGCGCCGAGCGGCCAGCGGTCTGAAGGACCACTTCTTCTTCCCCGGTCAGGCGGAAGCCGGCATGCGTCAGAACCGCGATGGACGGTGCGTTGTGCTTGAGCACCAGCGCCTTTACGCCCAGCGTTCCGAGCCACTCGGCGGCGCCCGGAACGACGGCTGTCACAGCTTCCTTCATCAGCCCGCGGCCCCTGGCCGAGGCCGCCAACCAATAACCGAGGCGTGCAGTGCGAGGATCGTCGATCGCAAGGCCGATCCAGCCGATCAATCGGTTGTCGTCCGAGGCGAGAATCGCGAAGTCGATCGCCTCGCGCGCCGCCGCCAGTGCGCGTGACCGGCGCACCTTTTCGCGCGCTTCGCCGACGCTCATGGGGCTTGGCCAGGTCGAGAGATTGGCGGCGACATCGGCACTCACCAGACGCGCCGTCGGCTCGGCATCCGCTGGTACCACGGGCCGTAACAGCAGGCGCGCAGTGTGGAATTCAGGCAGCCGGCTCGAGTTGGTCATTGTCGATATGGTGCCGCGCAGCGAATAAGATGGAAAGTGCCAATTAGTGCGCTAAGCACCAGAATCACAGCGAGGCGGAACCGATGTCCAAGGCGACGAACGGAATTACCGAATATGAGGGCGCATTGCTCGCACTCGTGCTGCGCCAGCAGCCGGTCACCGCCTATCAATTGTTCAAGGCCCACGAGCAGTCGCCGGTCACCTCGTTCAACGCCAGCAAGGGCCAGGTCTATCCTGCCATCCGCAGGCTCAAGGAACGCGAGCTGATCGAAGCTCGCAAAGTGGCCGGGGACGGCCGCAATTCGGAAGTCCTCTCGGCGACGGAGGCGGGGCGCAAGCTGGTCCGCGATTGGGTCGACGACATCGATCCCTCGCACATCATCCTCGACGATCCGCTCCGGACCAGGATGTTGTCGCTGGACTTGCTCAGTCGCGAAGAGAAGCTGGCCTGGGTAGCGAGGGCCAAGGGGCTGGTTCGGCGGCGGGCGCAGGTTGTCGAGGAGTACAACCAGAGTGTTGACGTGCCCTTCCAGCAGTTCGCCTATCGCAGTGTGATGGAAGCCCTCAGGGTCAAGAACGAGTGGCTCGACGAGCTGCTCTCCCACGTCGCGTCCACCGACTAAAACCTCCATTTTCTGCCTCCCGTCGTCCGACGCCTCGAGCTGTGGCGCTCTTACCACAGTTCGGCAATAAAGTACGAAAAGAACTATTCCCCCACTTGAGTCTGGCGCGTTCGCCGCAAATAAGGTGCGCTTCGTACTAATCTTGCGGGGAATAGCACATGGTGAAGCTCGGACGTTTTTTGACGACAACCGTGCTTGCAGGAGCAAGCGTGATCGCGTCGCCGGTGCGCGCTCAAGAGACACCAGCGACCGAGGCCCCGGCGACGCAACCGGAAACGCAGCCGGCGGCTGAGGAGGTTGGAACCGCGCGGACTCCGCCCAAGGAGGCCGACATCGTCATCACGGGAACCCGGATCCCTCAACCGAACCTGACGTCCGCAAGCCCGGTGACGGTGCTGTCGAGCCAGGACGTCAAGCTATCCGGAACGACCCGGACCGAGGATCTGATCAATTCGCTCCCGCAGGCGTTCGCGAGCCAGGGATCGAACATCTCCAACGGCGCCACTGGTATCGCGACCATCGACTTGCGCGGCCTCGGGTCGCAGCGCACGCTCGTTCTGATTAACGGCCGCCGACTGATGTCGGGCGACCCGCGCCAACTCGTCGCCGACGTCAATTTCGTGCCGTCTGCCCTCGTCAAGCGAGTCGACGTCCTCACCGGCGGCGCGTCATCCGTTTACGGCGCCGATGCCGTCGCGGGCGTCGTCAACTTCATCATCGACACCAATTTCCGCGGACTCCGAGTCGACGCCCAGGCGTCGACCTTCATGCACTACAACGCCACCAACCAGTCGATCGTGAATGCGAATGCCGCGCGCGGCTTCCGCCCGCCGCACGGCTGGGACGTCAACGGCGGCGCGCAGGACGTCGCAGTCGCCTTCGGCGCCGGGTTTGACGACAATCGGGGCAGCGTCACCGCCTATGCGACCTATCGCAAACAGGATGCGGTTCTCCAGGCGACTCGAGACTATTCCTTCTGTGCGCTCCAGGCGCGCGCGACCCGCAATAGCGGGACTCCGCCGCGCGATTTCGATTGCGCCGGATCAGCGACGTCGAACTTCGCCAGCCTCTTCACCCACCTCGGCAGCTTCCACGTCGACGGCAACCAGTTCCTGCCGGGGACCGTCCCGTTCAACTTCGCGCCCTATAATTATTATCAGCGTCCCGACGAGCGCTACACGATGGGGGCGTTCGCCGAATATGAGATATCGCCAGGCGCGAAGCCGTACCTCGAGGCGATGTTCATGGACGACCGCTCGGACGCGCAGATCGCGCCGTCCGGGGACTTCACCAACACCACAACGCTCAACTGCGACAATGCCCTGTTGTCGGCACAGCAGCGCGCGACGATTTGCCGGGCGGCGGTTTACGACCCGACCGATGCCGCCGTTACCGACGGAGACTTCAACAGCAACTTCGGCAATCTCGTCGGCCAGCAACCGATCTTCGGGCCTGATCCGGATGGCGGTGGGCCGCTTGAAGCGCCGCTGCTCGGCTTCACTCCGCCGACGGCTTTCACCGATCCCACGACGGGCGCTGCCTACAATCGGGCGATCGCTTATGTCGCCCGGCGCAACGTCGAAGGCGGCGGTCGCGACGACGATCTCGAGCACACCGCCTGGCGCCTGATCGCCGGCGTTCGCGGCGACCTGCTGAGAGGGCTGTCCTACGACGCTTATTATCAGTTCGGGACGTCACGGCTTGCCGAGACCTATCTGAACGACTTCTCCATCAGCCGGATGACCCGAGCCCTGGACGTCGTCGCCAATCCTGCGGTCGGCGGGATCGCCGGCGTGCCGGCAGGGACGCCGGTGTGCCGCGCAGCCCTTCCCGGGACGGCACCGGGAGGCGGGCCGCTCGACGTAAATTGCGTGCCATGGAATATCTTCCAGAACGGTGGAGTGACCGCAGCAGCGCTCGATTATCTGCAAACGCCCGGGTTCCAGCGGGGCAATATCAACGAGACGATCGCCGACGCCAACGTGACGCTGGATGGCGGCGAATACGGCATCCAGTCGCCATGGTCAGATCACGGCATCGGCCTCAACGTCGGCGGAGAATATCGCAAGGAAGCGCTGCATTATACAACCGACACCGAGTTCCAGACCGGTGACCTCGCAGGTCAGGGAACGGCGCTTCTGCCGGTGGACGGCAAGTTCGACGTGCGCGAGGCGTTCGCCGAGCTTCAGCTACCGATCGTCAGCCACCGCTTCTTCGAGGAGCTGACTCTAGGCGCCGGCTATCGCTATTCGGACTACAAGGTCGCCGGGCATCATTTCAGCACCAATACCTACAAGCTGTCGGTCGAGTTCGCGCCAATCCACGATGTCCGCATCCGCGGCAGCTACAATCGCGCGGTGCGCGCACCGAATGTCGTCGAGCTGTTCGCTCCGCAAGCCGTGGCCCTCGGCGGCACCAACGATCCGTGCGCGGGCGCCGCGCCGACCGCAACGCTGGCGCAATGCCAGCTGACCGGGGTCTCCTCGGCGCAATATGGCAGTATCCAGCCCAACCCCGCCAACCAGTATAACGCGCTGTTCGGCGGCAACCCCGATCTGACCCCGGAAAAGGCTGACAGCTATACCCTCGGGGTCGTCGTCCAGCCTCGCTTCGTTCCGGGCCTCGCGTTGACGGTCGATTACTACAAGATCGACGTCGCGAACCTGATCAGTCCCGGTGTCGGCTTTCAGACGGTGATGGCGCAATGCCTCAACTCCAACCAGTTGTGCGGGCTCATCCACCGCGTTCCCGGCAACGGTTCGCTCTGGCTGTCCCCTGCAGGGTATATCGAAAGCACGACGTTGAACGTCGGCGCGTTGCGGACCGCAGGACTCGATTTCAACGGGTCCTATACGCGGCGCGTCGGCGGCCTTGGATCGCTCAACGCCACGTTCGTTGGGACATATCTCAAAAAGCTGGTGTTCGAACCGCTTCCCGATGCGGTGGGCGCCTTCGACTGCAAGGGGTTCTTCGGGGCGACCTGCGGCACGCCCAAGCCGTCCTGGCGACACAAGTTCCGGCTCGGTTTCACCTTCCGCAACGGCCTCGGCATCTCGGGCCAGTGGCGCTATTTCAGCGCCGTTCACAACGATACGCTGAGCAGCGACGCCGACCTCAACGGAACCGGCACGCCGCATTCGCCGCCGGGTGACGCAAAATACAATGCGCAAAGCTATTTCGACCTGGCACTGAGCGCCCGGATCGCGGACCGGTACAATTTCCGCCTCGGCGCCAATAACCTCCTCGATTCCGAACCACCGGTTTCAGGCCAGGAAGTCACGCCGCTGCCGTTCGGCACGGGGAACACTTTCCCGCAAGTCTACGACTCGCTTGGCCGTTTCCTCTTCGCCGGCATCACGGTCGATTTTTGAGTGCGCATAATCCTCTCCGCCGGACGGCAAACGCAACCATCGAACCGCTGGGCGAGATGTTGCCGTACCGGGCTCAACCGTCAGGTCGGGTGAGGAGAGGCGGGGGCATGGTGCCGTGGAGAAACCCCTTCATCTCCATGCCCCCAACCGTGGTTTCCGTTGAAGCGTTCAGCGAGCGGTCGGCGACGGCCCACTGACCGCAGCAACCTCCGCCGGCTTCGGCTTGTCGGTGCGGTAGCGGTCGAACCAGGCGAGGATCGCGCTGGCCTTGGCCGCGGCCTGGCTCGGGCGGGCGGCGATCCCGCCGTGGCTTGCGCCCGGCACCTTGACGAAGGCGGTCGGAATTCCGCGCAGCTGCAGCGCCTCATAATATTGCTCGGCCTCGCTGTCGGGCGTGCGGTAATCCTCGCTGCCGACGACGACGAGCGTCGGGGTCTTGACGTTGCCGACGAGGCTCAGCGGCGAGCGTGCCCAATAGCCCTGCGGGTCTTCCCACGGCTTCTTGGCGAACCAGTAGGGCGAGAAGAAGGTCGCGCCGTCGCTGGTGAGCTCGAAGCTCGACCAGTTGATCACAGGCTTCTGCGTCGCAGCTGCGCGGAAGCGGTCGGTCTTGCCGACGATCCACGCGGTGAGCACGCCGCCGCCCGAGCCGCCGGTCACGAACAGGTTGTTCGGATCGACATGGCCGGTCGCGATCGCTGCGTCGACCGCGCTGATGAGGTCGTCATAATCGTGGCCGGGATAGGCCTTGTCGATCTGGTTGGCGAACTCCTCGCCGTAGGAGGTGGAGCCGCGCGGGTTGGTGTAGAGCACGACATATCCAGCCGCTGCGTAGAGCTGGTCGTCGGTCGAGAATTGCGGCCCGTAGGCGGAGAAGGGCCCGCCGTGGATCTCCAGGATCAACGGATATTTCTTTGCCGGGTCGAAGTCGGGCGGCATGATCATCCAGGCGTCGATCGGCCGCTGGTCGTAGCTCGACGCGACTGCGAGCTTCTGTGGCTGGCCCATCACCTTGGCCTGGAGCTGCTCATTGAGCCGCGTCAGGCGGCGTAGTGCGCCGCCGGCAGTCACCGCGACATCCGACGGATGGAGCTGGTCGCCGGCGGTCAGCGCGACCGCGCCGGTCCTGGCGACACTGAACTCGCCGCCAGCATAGGGCCGGTCGAGTCCGCTGCCGGTGAGGCCGGTCGCCACTTCGCGGACCGAGCCGTCGAGGCCGACCCGCTCGACCTTGTTGGTGCCGCGATCCTCGACCTGGACGTAGACCGCGCGGCTGTCTGCCGACCACACCGGACTCGCGACCGAGCGATCGAGGTTCGGCGTGAGAACGCGAGAGCCGGAGCCGTCGACGTTCATCACGTAGAGGCGCGTGTTCTCGTAGCTGCGCTTGCGGTCGTCGAAGCCGACGTAGGCGATGTGCCGGCCGTCGGGCGAGACCGCCGGCGAATTGTCCGGTCCGTCGCGGCTGGTCAGCGCGACCGGGGCGCCGCCGTTGATCGACACGCGATAGACTTCGCTGTTGACCGGCTGCCGCTCCCAATCCTTGCCGAGGTTGGCGCTGAACAGGATCGCGCGGCTGTCGGGGGTCCAGCTGATCTGGCCGCCGCCGGCATGGGTCGCGCCGAAGGTCAGTTGCGTCGGCGCGCCGCCGTCGGCCGGAACCCAGAAGATCTGCTCGTAGCCCGGCTTCAGATAACCCGCGCCGTCGGCCCGATAGGTGACCATGTCGATGACCTGCAGCGGGTCGGCCCACTTCGCGCCCTCGGGCTTGTCGGGCGCCTTGCCGAGCTTGGGCCCGTCGTCGGGAACGAACATCGAATACGCAATGCGCCGCCCGTCGGGCGACCAGGCGAGGCTGTCGGGGCCGTCGGGCAGGCCGGTGATCCGCGCGCTTTCGCCGCTCGCCATCCAGCGGACGTAGAGCTGCGGGTTGCCGCCCTCCGCCGCGACATAGGCGAGGCGGGTACCGTCCGGCGACCATTGCGGCGAGAAATAGGATCCTGAGCCGGCGAGGAGCGGGCGCTGCTGGCCGCTCGCGACGTCGATCAGCCAGATGGTGCTGCGCGCCTTGTCGGTCATGATGTCGTTCGACTTGCGGACATAGGCGATGGTGCGCCCGTCGGGGCTGATCTGCGGGTCGGTCGCGACCTCGAGATTGAACAGATCGTCGCCGGTGAAGTAGCGGGTTGGCCCCATCGCCGGCTTGGCCAGCGTAGGCGTCGAGAATGCGGTGGCCGCGCACAGCAGCGCGAGCGAGCGAATGGCTTTCACGGAAAGAAGTCCCCTCGGCAAGTGATCGCGCTCACGTTTCACCTTTGAGCCGCAGGCAGCAAGCCGTTTGTCGACCAATCGGCGAACGGCATGTGAGCCCTGCTTATGGACGACCGCGCAGATTTTATTGGCGCGTGGCGGATTTGATCTGTTTTTGTTCCGTCGGGTTTGAGCGCGTGAGTTCGGACGCAGTGGACCGCGCCAGACCGTAGGGCGCCGGTCCGCAAATCTTCTTGGGGGTAAGATGAAATCGTTCGCAGCAGCCTTCGCGGCCGCGGTCCTGTGGTCAACTCCGGCGCTCGCGGCGGATCCGGTTGCGGACCGCTATGCCGCGGCGATGAAAGCAGCGCGCTGGACCGGGCCGTTGCTCGCATCCAACGCGGAGACGCTGCCGAAGGGGCACGTCTACACCGAGCCCTATTTCTTCGACGGGATTTCGGGCGGCGATCACCATCCCGGCACCAGCGGCTTTTACCAATACGGCCTGCGGGACAATTGGACGGTCGGCGTGCAGCCCTTCTTCTCGCTCGGAACGCAGCGGCACAACCGCGAAATGGCGGTCGGCGACTTCAAGCTGCTGTCGCAGGTGCGCGTGTCGCATTTCACGCCCGACCATCGCGCGCCGAGCGTTGCGATCGTAACCAACCTCGTGCTTCCGACCGGGAAGGATGACCATCTCGCGGCGCTGAAGCAGGGTCATGGCAGCGGCTCGTTCGCGCCCGAAGTCGGGATCAACGTCCAGCAATACTTCCTGCTCGGGAACGGCCGGTTGCTTCGGGCGCGCGTCAATGTGCTCAGGCAGTTTCCGCTCCGCCACGATGTCACCGGGCGCAGCGTGTACGGGACTGGGCCCGACTTTCGCGGGCACGCGCGGCCCGGCTCGAAGACGACGCTGATCGCCGGTGCCGAGTACAGCCTGACCAGGGAATGGGTGCTGGCGTTCGACGTCGAGGCGGATGCCTGGGGCCGGACGAAGGTCGTCGGCCGCGACGGCGACGGCCCGCGCATCCGATCAACTTCGCCACGGAGTTGGAACGTCGGCTTCGCGCCGGCGGTCGAATATAATTGGAGCGATCGGGCCGGGGCGATCTTAGGGGTGTGGATCGTCCCCGAGGGACATAATACCGCCGCCTCTGTTACCCCCGCGATCGCGATTCAGCGCTTCTGGTAGCGACCGCTTGACGGGGCGGCGGTCGGGACTGTATTGCTCAAGTAATACAGGAGATCAAAGATGCGCCTTGCACTGCTTCTGACTTCGGTTGCGCTCATCGCCGGGTGCAATGTCCATTCGAAGAACCCCGCGAACAGCGACGGCGACGTCACCATCGACGCGGATTCGAACGGCGAGGTGAACTTCAACCTGCCGTTCGCCAACGCCAAGGTGAAGCTGCCCGAAGGCGCGATGCGCAACGGCAATTTCGACATCGACGGGGTGAAGCTGATGCCCGGAAGCTCGGTGACCGGCTTCAGCGTCTTCGCCCGCGATCAGGGGTCGGACGTCACCATGACCTTCAACGCGCCGGCATCGCCCGATGCCGTGCGCGCCTATTTCCTCGACCAGTTCAAGACCAAGGGCGTCGAGGCGTCGCCGACCGCGGATGGCCTGTCGGGCAAATCGAAAGACGGCAACCGCTTTGCAATCCACCTCGAGCCGGCGGGCAGCGGGTCAAAAGGCAAAATCGAGATCAACGCCGACCGCTAGCGGCGCGAGCTCCTCGATTCAGGACAGCGCGATGGTCATCGCCATTACGAGGCCGACTTCGACCGCGTCGCTGAGGCCGTGGGCGATGATCGGCGCGACCAGGCTCCTGGAGCGCTCCATCAGCCATACGTAGATGATCCCCCAGGCGAAGGCGTACACCTGCTGGGCGGCGGCCATGTAGAACGGGTTGACGGTGAAGCTCTGCCAATGGGCCAGGCCGAACATCAGCGCGACGAGATAGGCCGAGCCGGGAAGGTCGAGCCGCCCGATCCGCAGGCGTCCGGGCACCAGCACGGCGAGACCGCCGACCAGCAGGCCGCGGAAGATCGGTTCCTCGGCGAAGCCGGTGATGCCCATGCTGAACAGCCAGCCCGCCGAGTCGATCGCGTTGACCGGATAGTCCTTGGGCGCAGTGCCGCTCAACATCTGCGGCCAATAGTCGGCGACCAGCATGATCAGCGCCATCGCAATGCCGGCGAGGATCGCAGTGCCGATCATCGCCCGGCCCTTCTCGGGAAGCCGGAGATGGGCGTCGGCTTGGGGCAGCACCCGGCGCATGATGGCGATCGCGGCCAGTCCGAGCAGCGCCTGGAAGATGATCGCGAGTCCGACGTAGATCCACGGCCGGCCCGACCAGTCGTCCGGCCCGTGCTTCCAGATCCACGCCGCCGGAATGCGGCCGGCGATCAATATGCCTTCCATCAGCAGCGCGGCGGCCACGATCGGCCACAGGCGGAAGCGGAAATTGTAGAGCTCGATCCAGCCCGGACCGCGCGCCTGCTGCGGGCCAGGAGCGGGGGGAAAGGCGGTGCGTTCGGCGAGTTCGGTCATGCGCCGGGATTAGAGCGCTTGGCCGGCGCC
>Ga0207678_10000673_pt1 | contig 31338 bp, 30 predicted proteins | sample KBSC63metaG_FD_184319 | JGI IMG/M metagenome (GOLD analysis project Ga0207678, IMG submission 184319) | Corn rhizosphere microbial communities from Kellogg Biological Station, Michigan, USA - KBS C6-3 metaG (SPAdes) (version 2) | ecosystem: Host-associated > Plants > Roots > Rhizosphere > Soil ... | reverse complement strand
GGCCGCATCTGGTCATGCGGGCGATCGCGGAACGGATCACATGGAAGGCCGAGTACGACCGGGCGCTACTCGCCGCAGCTGGGCCACCGGGGAGTGAGCCGAAAACTTCGGCAACTCAGCTTGCGGCCTGATCTGGAAGGGGGAGGCATGGAGAAGAAGTACCTGACGGTCGATGAGGCGGCCGTCTATCTGAACACGGGGGTTCGGTTCGTGCGTCGGTTGATCGCCGAACGTCGGATCGCGTTTCACAAGGCCGGGGTGCACGTCCGGTTCGCGCTGGAGGACCTGGAGAGCTTCATGCAGGCCGGCCGGGTCGAGCCGATCACGCGGGCGTCGGTCCGCCGGGACCTGGGAAGGGCGGCCTGACATGGCGAACAAGCAAGGGCATCGCGGTTTCGGGAGTGTTCGGCAACTTCCGTCCGGGCGTTGGCAGGCTCGCTATCCCGGTCCGGATGGGGTCATGCGACCCGCGCCCAAGACGTTCGACACGAAGCGGTCCGCCGAACGGTGGTTGTCGGTGACAGAAACGCAGATCACGCAAGGCGAGTGGATCGACCCGGAACGTGCGAAGCGCAAGCTCGGCGACTACGCGGACCAGTGGATTGCGCAGCGTCCGGGACTTCGACCGCGCACGGTCGAGCTGTACAAGTGGCTGCTGCGTAAGCACATCGCGCCGGACCTCGGCGGGGTCGAGCTGGGCAAGCTGTCGACGGCGGTCATTCGCCAGTGGCGGGCGGACCGGCTGACGGCGGGCGTCTCGGAGTCGGTGACGGCCAAGTCCTACCGGCTGCTGCGGGCGATCCTGAACACGGCCGTTGACGAGGACAAGATCCTTCCGCGCAACCCCTGCCGGGTTCGCGGTGCGGATAAGGAGAACCCTGACGAACGGCCGGTCATCACCGTGGCCAGGTGTTCGACTTGGCCAGTCGGATGCCGGAGCGGTTCCGGGCGCTGGTGCTGCTTGCCGCGTTCGGGTCGCTGCGGTGGGGCGAAGTAACGGCGCTGCGTCGGTGTGACGTGGCTGAGGATGCGTCGTGGGTCCGCGTGTCCCGGGCGATGGTCGAGGTCCCTGGCCGAGGGCTCGTCGTCGGTCCGCCGAAGTCGCGGGCTGGTGTCCGGACGCTGATCATTCCGACGGCGGTTCGCCGTGACCTGCTGCGGCATCTGGACACCTGGGTCAAGCCGGAGCAGGACGCGCTGCTCTTCACGGGCGAGCGAGCCGGGCACGCGGTCCGCCGGCCGAACTTCAGCCAGCGGACCCGGTGGACGGAGGTCGTGGAGAAGATGGGGCTCAAGGGCCTGCACTTCCACGACCTCCGGCACGCCGGGAACATCTGGGCGTCGAAGGCGGGCACCTCGACCAAGGACCTGATGGCGCGGATGGGGCACGACGACATGCGGGCGGCCCTGATCTACCAGCGGGCGACCAGCGAGGCCGACAAGCAGATCGCGGACAGGCTGTCCAAGCTCGTCGACCGGCATCGCAAGGGCACCACCCCGGACGATGATGAAGATCAGGACGGCCAACCGGTTCCCGTCGGCTAATGGCACATTAATGGCACGCGAGAAGTGAAGACCGGAGATAGAGAAAGCCCCAGGTCCACAGTAGACACCGTGTGACCTGGGGCTTCTCTATGAGAGCGGATGACGGGAATCGAACCCGCGTATTCAGCTTGGGAAGCTGATGTTCTACCATTGAACTACATCCGCAGCGCGTCGTCAGCATACACGGCAACGTGATCCCCTTGTCCAGGCCCCTCCTCCTTGACTCGTGCGCGTCAAGTGACAACACTTGTTGTCGACTCCGGAGGTGAGCGTCGTGGACGAGCCCGAGCTGTTCCGGCAAGGTGGGTTCCGGCTGGCCCAGCGGCTGTTCATCGAAGGTGACATCCGGGGCGACGAACGCCAGATCGCCCGCATCCGGGAGTTCGCCCAGGTCGAGGACCGGCTCGCGGACGACGTCGTCGCCTGGATGGCGCTGCAGCCCAAGGGGCAGGGGCGCGCCCTCTTCGAAGGTGCGCTGGTGAACCGGGCCGACGCGGCCGGGCCGCTCAAGGACTTCTTCGACCAGGTCGACGCCAAGCCCTGCTGGGTCGACGACGAGCGGCTCGAGCGGGGTGCGAAAGCCATCACCCGGGCCGGGCTGCTGGGGCTCTTCCCGCTCGGGGACATGTCGCTGATGGGCGGCTACCTCGCATCGCGCGCGACGAAATCCCTGGTCGGGACCGGTGAAATCGAACACAAGGCCACGCGGCGGCTCGTCGAGACGGCCGCCTGGTGGATCGACGTCACCACGCCCGGTGCCCTCAAGCACGGCGGGAAGGGGTACGCGTCCGCCCTCCGGATCCGGCTGGTGCACGCCCACGTGCGGGCCGCCATGAACCGGCGGGACGACTGGGACTACGCCGCATGGGACCGGCCCGTCAACCAGGTGCAGACCGCCGGGACGCTGCTGCTCTTCTCGCTCGTCTACGTCTTCGGCACGCAGCTGCTCGGCCTCCGCTACTCCGCCCGCGAACGCGGCGACATCCTGCACCTCTGGCGCTACATCGGCTGGCTCATGGGCGTCGACGACGAGCTGCTGCCCACCTCCGAAGAAGACGCCTGGCGGCTGCTGTGGCTGCTCGCCGCCACCGAGTTCATCCCGGACGAGGACTCCAAGCGGCTCGCCAAGGCGTTGATCGAGGCCAACGCCGCCGTCGGTGAAGGGCGCGGGGCGGTCGGGAAGGTGCTTTCGCACGTGTCCGTCGCCGTGCACTCGTCGATCAGCCGGCTCGTGCTCGGGAAGACCAACGCCGACTTCCTCGGCCTGCCGAACGACCCGGTCGCGCAGGCCGCGATCGTCGCCGTGGCGGGGGTCAACTTCGCCGCCGAGACCGTGCGGCGGTTCATCCCCGGCGCGACCGCGCTGCAAGAACGGATCGGCGAGTTCGGGCGTCGCGGGTACGTGAAGCGGCTCGAGAAGATCTTCGCGCCCGACACGACGTACGCGCAGCACATGCGGGCGGCCTGAACCCACCGGATAGGCTTCGGCCGTGCTGCTCAGTGACCGTGACCTCCGCAAAGAGCTCGACGCCGGCCGGCTCGGCATCGACCCCTTCGATGCCGGCATGGTCCAGCCGTCCAGCATCGACGTCCGGCTCGACCGGTTCTTCCGCGTCTTCGACAACAGCAAGTACACCCACATCGACCCGCAGCTGCAGCAGGACGAGCTGACCTCGCTGGTCGAGAAGGAGGGCGAGGAGCCCTTCGTGCTGCACCCGGGCGAGTTCGTCCTCGGCTCGACGTTCGAGCTCGTCACCCTGGCCGACGACCTGGCCGGCCGCCTCGAGGGCAAGTCGTCGCTCGGGCGCCTCGGGCTGCTCACGCACTCGACCGCCGGGTTCATCGACCCCGGTTTCTCCGGGCACATCACCCTGGAGCTGTCGAACGTCGCCAACCTGCCGATCACGCTCTGGCCCGGCATGAAGATCGGCCAGCTGTGCATCTTCCGGCTGTCGAGCTCGGCCGAGCACCCGTACGGCTCCAGCGAAGCCGGGTCCCGCTACCAGGGGCAGCGCGGCCCGACCCCGAGCCGCGCGTACAAGAACTTCCACCGCGTCGACACCTGGCGCTAAGCAGCGACCTTCTCGTCCCAATCGATGTGGTGGTTCCACATGAAGCCGTTCGGGTCCTCGTCGAACGGCTTCGAGAACGCCCGCTTGATGAAGAAGTCGCGGATCACGCGCCCGACCGGGCCGATCACCTTGTCGTCGCCGTTGCGCTTGCCGGCCGCCACCACTGCCTCGACGCGCTCGCGCCGCAAGCTCTCGTACGTGGCCAGCGCGTGCTGGATGTCAGGCACATCGCGGAGGCATTTGCCCAGCGTGACGGCGTCTTCGATGGCCATCGAGGCACCCTGGCCCGCCGCCGGTGACGTCGCGTGGGCCGCGTCGCCGATGATCACCATGCGGCCGCGGTGCCAGACCGGGACCGTCGGGAAGTCGTACGTCGGCCAGGCCGGGTAGATCTTCCGGGTCGCGCGGATGATCTCGGTGGCCGGCGTCCGGTCGCGCGCCACCAGGCCCAGCAGTTCGTTCCGGAAGCTCTCCCCGGTGAGTGCCCTCAGCTCGGCCGCGGACGGCTCGGTCTTGCGGGCCGGGTTCGCGAACCACCAGACGCGCCCGTCCGGGCTGACGACGTGGCAGAAGAACACCCGCTTGCCGAACACCATGTTCAGCACGCCCGGCTCGTCGGGCAGGTCCAGCCCTTCGGCCAACCCGCCGGTGTTCAGCAGCTGGACGTACCGCGGCGACGGCGCGTGCGGGTCGATGATCGTGCGGACCCGCGAGCGGAGGCCGTCGGCGCCGATCAGGAGATCGCCGTCCGCGCGGGAACCGTCTTCGAAGTCCGCGCTGACGTGCGTTTTCGTCTGGCTCGCGCCGGTCAGGCGCTTGCCGTACTCGACGCGGATGCCGCGTCGCACGGCCTCGTCGCGCAATGCGACGTAGAGGTCGGAGCGCAGGACGGTCTGGCTGACCGTGCCGTCCGCGAGCGCGCCGCCCAGGGGGAAGTCGGCCAGCCGAGTGCCGTTGCCGAGGCCGATGGACATCCGCGGCGAGTCGAACCCCACGCTCTGGACGACGTCCTTGAGGCCCAGCGGGAGCAGGGCGTCCAAGCCGTTGACGGCCAGTGTGAGGAAGGCGCCGACGCCCTCGGAGTCGCGGTCGTAAGCCTCGAAGACCACCGGCTCGTGCCCGGCTTCGTGCAGGGCGATGGCCGTGATCGTGCCCGCCACGCCGCCGCCGATGATCAGTGCCCGTGTCATGTAGTTCGTCCCATCGAAAGTCTTAGAAAGTAATTCGTTCTGTCGAACTAAAGAGTGGGCTAAGGTGTTCGGCGTGTCAAGCGAGCGCGCGAAACTCGTCGAAGAAGTCCTGCTCAGGTCGCGGGAGCTGTCGACGGAGACGGTCATGTTCCACACGGCGATCTCCGAGGCCCGGGGGCTGTCGGCGGTGGAGAGCAAGGTCCTGGACTACCTCGCGCGGATCGGCGCGCAGACGCCGAAGGACCTCGCACGGCTTTCCGGGCTCGCGCCCGCGTCGGTGACGGCGATGATCGACCGGCTGGAGCGCAAGGGCATCGTCAACCGCGAGCCGCACCCGGAAGACCGGCGCAAGATCCTCATCGCGCTGAACCTGCAGGCCATCGCGAGCGGGGTGCACCTGTGGGACCACCTCGTCAAGGGCATGTACGAGCTCTGCGACCGCCACACCGACGACGAACTCCGCACGGTCATCGGGTTCGTCCAGGCCGCCACCGCCCTCACCCACGAATCGACGGCGAAGCTGACCGAATCCACGAACGAGTGAGTTTGAAGGCGTAAAGGCGGGTCTCGTGCCACGCTCCCAAGGTCGTCTCGGCCCCGGAGGTGGCGAGGAGTGCCGTTGCCCGAAAGACCGCTTCGCCCGATTCTCGTGCTGGCACTGGTCTTCCTGGCCTCGGCGTTCGTGCCGGCGGCGGGTGCGGCCGCCGCCGGACCGTTCGCGGTCGGTTACGACGCCGTCGTCTACGGCGACTTCGTCTACGCGGGCAACGGCGTCCTGCGCTGCCCGGTCGCCGCCGACGGCGCGCCGACCGCCGGGACGGTCGCCACCCCGGCGGCGTGCGCGAACACGGCCGACCGCAAGGACACCCTGGCCAACGACGACTTCTTCATGCAGTGGGCCGACGTCGACGCCGACCCGGCCACGTTCGACTCGGCGAGCGCGTCGGTGAGCGTCCCGCCGGGCGCCCGCGTCGTCTTCGCCCGGCTGAACTGGGCGGGCAGCCTGACCTGCGGACCGGGCGCTGTTCCACCGCCCGGGACGCCGGCGAAGCAGAACGTCCGGGTTTCCGCCGGCAGCGCGGGACCCGTGGATCTCGCGCCTTCGGGGTATGCCGAAGACGGGGGTTACTACTCGGCGCACGCCGACGTGACCAGCAGATTCGCCGGAGTGCCGCCGGTTTTCGACGTGACGGTCGGCAATGTCTGGGCGCCCAAGGGGTTCGGCTGCGTCGGCGGCTGGTCGCTCGCGCTCGTCTACGCCTATCCGGAACGCAACGCGGACTACGCGCCGAACAAGCGCAAGGTGGTCGTCTACGACGGACCCGCGCGGCAGACCGCCGGCGCCCCGGCAGCGGAGGCGACGATCACCGGCTTCCGCGCCGCGGCCGCCGACGCGCACCTCGGCATCACCGCGTACGACGGCGACTGGGGCGCGTCCGGCGACCAGTTCCTGGTCAACGACACCCCGGCCGCCGAGCCGGCGACCGGCGGCACGTCGAACTTCTTCATCGCCAACGCCGACAACGCCGCGGCACCGAACAACTTCAGCGTCGACGCGAAGGCGTTCAACGTCGACAGCATCTCCGCCGGAGCAACGAGCGCGAAGCTCGGCGTCGTCACCAGCGGCGACGACGTTCTGGTGCAGAACCTCGCGTTTTCGGTGCCGGTGCCGGAACTCCAGGTCGCCCTGCGCGCGACCCAGCCGAAGGCGCACGCGGGCGAGCCGGTCACGTTCGCCGTGGTCGTGACCAACCCGAGCAACGTCCCGGCGTCCGGTGTCGCGGTCGCCGACGAGGCCGTCCCGGCCTGCGCCAAAGCGCTCGGCACGCTCGCCCCCGGCCAGACGGTCAGCTACCAGTGCACCGGCACCGCGCCACCCGACGACTTCACGAACACCGTGAAGGCGACCGGCGCGAGCACGCTCGGCGACGCACTCGACGGCGTCGCCAGTGCCCACGTCGACGTCCTGCACCCGGCGGTGGGCATGACGAAGACAGCCGACCGGCCCGCGTACCGCGCCGGCGACGTCGCGACCTTCACGATCAAGGTCACGAACACCGGCGACACCGGGCTGTCCGGCCTCCAGGTCACCGACCCGAAGACGCCCTCGTGCGCACTCACGGGAGCACTGGCGCCGGGCGAAAGCCGCACGACGACGTGCACCGCGAAGGCCCCGATCGCCGACGGCGTCAACACGGCGACCGCGGTGGGCACCGACGAGCTCGGCAAGCAGGTCACGGCCACGGCCGACGCCCCCGCGCCGACGATCGCCCCCGCGGTCGAGGTCACCAAGACCGCGGACCCATCGGTGATCCACGCCGGCGACGCCGTCACCTGGGCCATCGCGGTGCGCAACACCGGCGACAGCCCCCTCGCCCCGGTGAAGGTCACCGACGACACGACGACGGCGTGCTCGCGCACGTTCGCCGGACTGGCCGCGGGCGCGACGCAGACGTACACGTGCACGGCGAACCCGTCCCGGACCACGACGTCCCAGGTGACGGCCACCGGAACCGACCTGGCCGGCCGGCCCGTGACCGCCACGGCGTCGGCCACCGTCACGGTGATCACCCCGGCGCTGACGCTCACGAAGGACGCCACGCCGGCCACGGCACGCGCCGGTGACCCGATCACGTTCACGGTCACCGTCGCCAACGCCGGCGACGCGCCGCTGACCGAGGTGGCCGTGACGGACGACGTCCCGGCGTGCGCCAAGCCGATCGGCGCGCTGGCCCCCGGCGGGAAGACCGCCTACACGTGCACCGCACCGGCCCCACCGGACGACCTCGCCACGACGGCAACGGCCACCGGCAAGGACCAGCTCGGCCGCACGGTGAAGGTCACCGACGACGCCACGGTGGACGTCATCCACCCGGCGGCCAGGCTGGCGGTGCGCGCGACACCGGCACAGGTCCGCGAAGGCGACACGGTGACCTGGACGATCACCGCCGCCAACACCGGCGACGTGCCGCTCACCGAGGTGACGGTCGCGGACGCCGAGGTCGCCACCTGCGCGAAGAGGCTCGGCACGCTCCAGCCGCAGGCGCAGCAGGAGTACGCGTGCACGACGATCGCGGGCACGACCGGCTTCGCGAACAAGCCGACACTGACCGGCACCGACCCGACGACCCGCCCGGTGACAGCGGCGGCCGAAGGAGCGTTCGCTGTCCAGCACCCGGCGCTCGCAGTGACGGCGGAGATCACGGGCGGCCCGTTCCGGGAAGGCGACAAGGTGCCGTTCCGGATCACCGTCCGCAACACCGGCGACGTGCCGTTGGCGGGGCTTCGGGTCACGGACGCGAACCCGCAGGCCATGGCTATGCGGGCGCCAGCCGCGAGCCTGCAGCCCTCCGCCCAGCCGGCCACGGCCGCGAGGAGGCAGGCAGCCGCACCAACCGCGAGCGCGCAGTCCGCCCAGCCAGCCGGTGTTGGGACGCAGGTCACGGGCACGCAGGCACCAGCCGCGAGCGGGCAGCCCTCTGCCCAGTCGGCCACGGCCACGGTCGCGGAGAAGCGGGCACCAGTCGCGAGCGCGCAGCCCACCACGCCGGCCACCGCAGCGACCACCCTGGCCACCGGCTGCACCCAGGCCATCGACGGCATGCTCGACCCCGGCGCCTCCCGGGACTTCGCGTGCACCACCACCGCCCCGGCCGGTGACGTCACCCGTGCCTTCCGGGTTGTCGCCACTCCGCCGGTCGGGCCGGACGTTGCCGCCTCGGCCGGCTCCGTCGTCGATGTCATCCACCCGGCCGTCGCGATCGGCAGGACCGTCGACCCGGCCGTCGTCCGCGTCGGCGACACCGTCACCTCGACGATCACCGTCACCAACACCGGTGACAGCGCGCTCCAGGACGTCGCCGTTGCCGATCCGCTCGCCCCTGACTGCACCAAGTCCCTGGGCCGGCTCGAGCCGCAGGCGAAGCGCACCTACACCTGCACCCAAACCGCCGGTGAAGCCGATTTCGCCGCCGCCGCGAAAGCCATTGGTACCGACGCCACGCATCGTCCGGTGACTGCCACCGCGGAGGTCCCGGTCGACGTCATCCACCCCGCGATCACCGTCACGAACGACGCCGCGCCGGCGCAGGTCCGGCCAGGCGACACCGTCACGTTCACCCTCGTCGTCGCGAACACCGGGGACGTCCCGCTGACCGATGTGTCCCTTGTGGACAGTCGGACTCCGGCGTGCGCTCAGTCCATCGGCACCCTCCTTCCCGGCGCTCGGCAGCGCCACTCCTGCAAGGTAGACGCCGGCACCGACAGTTTCGTGAGCTCGGCAGCCGCAACAGGCACCGATCCGGTGAAACGCCAGGTCAGCGCCACCGACGACGCGGCGTACACCGTCCTGCACCCCGCCCTCGAGCTCACCCAGGACGTCCACGGCGGCCCCTTCCGCCCGGGCGACACCGTCACCTCGACCCTCACCGTCACCAACACCGGCGACGTCCCGCTGACCGCCGTCAACGTCCAGAGCGAGTCCTGCGTGAAGACCTTCGACCAGCTCGAAGCCGGCGCCGCGCAGAAGTTCGACTGCGCCACGACCGCCCCGGCCGACGACAGGGCCAACACCGCGAAGGCGACGGCCGCAGCCCCGATCGGCCCACCGCTGACGGCGGAAGACACCGACAAGATCGACGTCATCCATCCCGCCGTGAAGGTCACAACCGACGCAACGCCCAAGACAGTGCGCGCAGGCGACGAAGTCACCTTCAGCATCACCGTCACGAACACCGGCGACGTCCCGCTGACCGCTGTGTCCGTTGTGGACGAAGGCAAGACCTGCGCGAACAGGTTCGGCACCGTCGAAGCCAAAGCGGCGAAGACCTACACCTGCACCCGCAACGCGCCCGAAGACGACTTCGCGCAAACCCTCGAGATCACCGGAATTGACCCGACTGGTCGCGCCGTGCAATCGGCCGGTGACGCAAAAGTCGACGTCGTCCACCCCGGGATCGCCGTGATGAAAGACGCGACACCCTACGAAGTCCGGGAAGGCGACACCGTCACGTTTTCGATCCTGGTCAAGAACACCGGCGACGTCCCGCTCGCCGACGTGAAGGTCGTCGACGACCACACGTCGTCCTGTGCGCACGCCGCACCGGAACTGGCCGTGGACGCCGAAATCACTTACTCCTGCACAACGACCGCCGGCAAAGTTGGCTTCACGGGCAAAGCAACCGCCACCGGTCAAGATCCCACTTGGCGTCCGGTGAGTGCCTCCGGAGAGGCGTCCTTCGTCGTCAAAATAGGCTGAACGGAGTAACGAGGAAGCGTCCGATTGCCTCGGAATCCGTGCCTGTCGCCGACGGGAAATGTGACCAGTGCGTTCGTAGGGTTCTCGCTGTAATTGTTCCGTGATACGTTCCTGCGCCGTGTCCCCCATTGGTGAACGTGCTCACGTGGTGATGGTGTCACTCAGTGTGCTGCTCGGCGTCTTTTCCGCCGCGGCCGGCACCTGGATGGCCACCGCGGACGGAAACACCGCCGAGCTCGGCGCCGCGGCGCTGGTCCTGCCGAACGCGCCCGCCGGAGCCGGCGGCAGCAGCGGAACCGACCTCGCCGGCGGTAAGGTCCAGACCACCACGCCCGGTCAGCCTGCCGCCCCCACGACCTCGTCCCCCGCCCCGACGACGTCCAGCGCGGCACCCACGCCGACCGAGACGTCCGCGACGCCGCAGCCGTCGGCGTCCGAAGCCCCGCCGCCGAGCACCAAGGCCGCGGCTCGCGTCGCCCCTTCGGTCGCCACCCAGGTCATCACGCTGGTCAACGACGAGCGCGCCAAGGCCGGCTGCGCCCCGCTGACCGAGGAATCGCACGTCACGAAGGCCGCGCAGGACTTCAGCGACCAGATGTCGGCCGAGAACTTCTTCTCCCACACCAGTCCCGACGGCACGACGTTCGACCAGCGCATCAAGCAGGCCGGCTACTCCAAGCCGGGCGCGGAGAACATCGCGCGCGGGCAGACGTCCGCGGCCCAGGTCATGGACTCCTGGATGAACTCCGACGGCCACCGCGCCAACATCCTGAACTGCTCGCTCAAGAAGATCGGCGTCGGCGTCACCACCGCGGGCTGGTACTGGGTCCAGGACTTTGGTTACTGAGAACAACCGAGGGCCGCTAAGGCTTGCTCCACCGTTCGGCGATGTCGCCGTAGCGCGCCAGCACCGTCGCCCGCAGCTCCGGATCCGACCGCGGCACCGGCTCGATGAACACCTCGGTGACGTCGTGGAACGCCTCCGTCAGCTCGGACGCGAGCCGGACGCACGCGCGTTCGAGGTCCGCGGCGCCGAGCGAGTCGTCGAAGTCCACGCGGGTGCAGACCAGCACCTGGTCGGTGCCCATCAGCATGGTCTGCAGGTCGACGACGGCCTCGATCTCCGGCGCGGCCGTCAGGTGGTCGCGGACGCCGCGGACGATGTTCGGGTCGGCCTGGCGCCCGACGAGCAGGCCGCGGTTGGTGCGGCCGAGCAGGTAGGCGACGCAGGCGAGCAGCAGGCCGATGGCGATCGACGCGACGCCGTCCCAGACCTCCGAGCCGGTGAGCTGGTGCAGCCCGATGCCACCGAACGCGAGCAGCAGGCCGACCAGTGCGGCCGAGTCCTCGAACAGCACGGTCTTCGGCGTCGGGTCGTCGATGAGCCGGAGGTAGGTCCACAGCGAGCGGTTCTCGGCCCGCGACTCCCGGACGACCTGGCGCACCGCCTGCAGCCACGACGTGCTTTCCAGCAGGAACGCCACGGCGAGGACGATGTAGCTGAGCAACGACGTGCTCTGCGCCTCTCCGTGCCCGAACAGCGTCGAGACGCCTTCGTAGAGCGCGAACATCGCGCCCGACGCGAAGATGGAGACGGCCGCGAGCAGCGACCAGAAGTACCGCTCCTTGCCGTAGCCGAACGGGTGCACGCGGTCGGCCGGGCGTTCCGAACGCTTCAGCGCGGTCAGCAGCAGGACCTCGGTGATCGTGTCGGCCACCGAGTGCGCCGCTTCGGACAGCATCGCGCCGGAGCCGGTGATGATGCCGGCGATCAGCTTCATGATCGCGATCGCCAGGTTCACCCCACCGGCGAGCAGGACGGTCAGGGTGCTTTCGCCGCCGGAGTTCCCGGGTTCCTCGCTCACCCTGGTGAGCGTAGTGCTCAGAGGCGCTGCAGGCCGCTCAGAACGCGTTCCATGAGCGCCATCGCCGGACGGCCGTTGTCGCCGGGCCGGCTGTCGTGGATCGTGACGAGACCCTGCTCGGCCATGTCGTCCAGGAGCACCCGGGCGACGCCTAGCGGCACGCTCAGCGTGGCCGCGACCTCGGCGACCGAACGCGGGTGCAGGCACAGCGAGCGCACCGAGCGGACCTCGCCGGTCAGCCGGGCGCCGTTCCAGTGCGCCTCGGCCCGCGTCGAGACCATCGCTTCGATCGCGAGGTGCCGCCGTGACTGCGTCCGGCCGCGCGTGAGGACGTACGGGCGCACGAGGGTGCGTTGCGTGGGTACGTAGTCCTGAGCGAGCCGGATTTCGTCCGGGATGGGGTGGAGGGAGTGTCGGCCGGTCGTGGTGGTCCGCCGGTCCTCGGCCATTCGTGCCGCCCCCTGTTTCTGTGATCGTCAAAGGTGCCCTCGCTGGCAACGGCGGCGGCGAGGAAAGGCCAGGATACGCCGCTTGTCCAGGGTGCAGGCTGTCGTTTGTCGTTAACCTGATGGGCCATTTCGGTGATTTTCATGAACGTTTTTCAAGAAAACGATTACCGTGACGAAGTCCCAGCTAGCGGCCCTGAAGTCAAGGGCAAGATCCGTGACAACGGGTAGCGGAATGGCTACCGGAACACGGATTCTGCGAAACTTTCCGACCATGGAAAACGGCCCCGGCCAGGAAGTCCTGACCGGGGCCGTGCGTTCTCGAGAACTGTGTCACTCCTCCGCGAGCGACGGCGCGCCGAGCGCGATCGGCTTCGGTTCCGGCTTGCGCTTGACCGCCTCCAGCAGCATCTGAGCGACGTCGACGATCTCGACCTTCTCGCTCGCGGTGCCGTCGGCCTGACGCGCGGTGAGGCCGTCGTTCAGCATCACCTTGCAGAACGGGCAGCCGGTCGCGATCTTCGACGGCGCGGTGCCGAGCGCCTCGTCGACGCGCTCGACGTTGATCCGCTTGCCGATCTTCTCTTCCATCCACATCCGCGCGCCGCCCGCGCCGCAGCACATCGACTTGTCGCCGTGCCGCGGCATCTCGCGCAGCTGCGCGCCGGTCGCGCCGACCAGCTCACGCGGTGCCTCGTACACCTTGTTGTGGCGGCCGAGGTAGCACGGGTCGTGGTAGGTGACGTCCTCGGCGACCGGCGCCACCGGCACCAGCTGCTTCTCACGGACCAGGCGGTTCAGCAGCTGCGTGTGGTGCACGACGTCGAACTGGCCACCCAGCTCCGGGTACTCGTTGGCGAGGGTGTTGAAGCAGTGCGCGCAGGTCACGACGACCTTGCGGGCCTTGCGCTCGCGGCCCTCGAACACCGAGTTCAGCACCTCGACGTTCTGCTGGGCGAGCATCTGGAACAGGAACTCGTTGCCGGCGCGGCGGGCCGGGTCACCGGTGCAGGACTCCTCCGAGCCGAGCACGGTGTACTTGACGTCCGCCATGTGCAGCAGCTCCGCGACCGCCCGCGTCGTCTTCTTGGCGCGGTCCTCGAACGCGCCCGCGCAGCCGACCCAGAACAGGTACTCGGCGTCGCCGAGGTCGCCGTCGAACACGGGCACCTCGAAGTCCAGGTCCTCGGTCCAGGCCAGCCGGTCCTTGGCGTTCTGGCCCCACGGGTTGCCCTTGTTCTCCAGGTTCTTGAACATGCCGTTCAGCTCGCTGGGGAACGACGACTCGATCATCACCTGGTAGCGGCGCATGTCGACGATGTGGTCGACGTGCTCGATGTCGACCGGGCACTGCTCGACGCAGGCACCGCAGCTGGTGCAGGACCACAGGACGTCGGGGTCGATGACGCCGCCGTCGTCGCCGATCAGCGCCTTCTGCGACTCGGCGATCGCCAGCACGTCGATCCCGGCGTACATGTTGTCCCCGGACAGGCCGATTTCGTCGCCCGCCATGTCGCGCTTGCCGCCGGCCATCAGGTACGGCGCCTTCGCGTAGGCGTGGTCACGCAGCTGCGTGATGACCAGCTTCGGCGACAGCGGCTTGCCGGTGTTCCACGCGGGGCACTGTTCCTGGCAGCGGCCGCACTCGGTGCACGTCGAGAAGTCCAGCCAGCCCTTCCAGCTGAAGTCCTCGATCTTGCCGACGCCGAAGGTGTCCTCGTCGGGGTCGGCTTCCTCGAGGTCGAGGACCTTGCCGCCGCTCATCATCGGCTTGAGCGCGCCGAGGGCGACCCCGCCGTCGGCCTCGCGCTTGAAGTAGATGTTGAAGAAGGCGCTGAAGCGGTGCCACGCGATGCCCATGGTCATGGTGCGCGCGACGACGATCAGCCAGACCGTGGCGCTCATCAGCTTGACGAACGCGAACACCGTGACCAGGTTCGGGCTGGCCGGCAGCAGCTCACCGAGCGGGTTCGAGACGAAGGCGGCCCAGGTCGGCGTCTCGTGCGCGCCGAGCGCGGCCTTCGCGGCGCGGACGCCGATGATGCCGATGCCCTCGACCAGGACGACGGCCTCGATGAAGTACGCCCACTTGAAGTTGGAGCCCTGGAAGCGGCTCTGGCGGTCGGCGCGGCGCGGGTGGTTGCGCTGCCGGATCGCCATCAGCACCAGGATGCCGACGATCGTGCCGAGCCCGAGCAGCTCCATGAGCAGCTGGAACGGCGGGAAGTCGTCGAGGATCGGCCAGCCCCAGGCCGGGACGAAGACCTCTCCGTAGGCCTCGAACAGGGCGAGCGAGCCGAGCAGGAAGCCCCACATCACCAGCCAGTGGGCCGGGCCGACGCTGCGCTTCCGGTTCATCCGCGTGTGTGCGGCGAACTCCTTGATCAGCGTCTTCATGCGCGGCATGAACGGCCCGTTGCGCGTGGAGTCGGGCTGCCCGAGGCGGATCACCCGCACGAAACGGGCGATCGTCGCGGCGAACATGCCCCACGCGACGAGGCCGAGCACGACGGAGATCCCGCCGAGCGTCAGTTGCAGAGCGCCCATCGTTCGGGTGCCTTTCGTCCGGAAAACTGTGGTGGTGCCGGGAGACTAACCGTCCTTACTGATGAGTAACCCGTTGAGGCGCCCTAAGTCCCACCGATGTGGTGTACGTCGCTCTTTGTTTCGGGACGATCGTTCAGGTAGTTTTCACCCTATGGTGAAGCTCCAAGTCGACGGCCGGAAGGCGCGCGGCGAGAAGCGGCGCACCGAACTCATCGAGGCCACGCTGCGGATCATCGAGCGCGACGGCGTCGCGGGGGTCACCCACCGGACGGTCGCGGCCGAGGCCGGTGTCCCGACGACGTCCACGACCTACCACTTCTCGTCGCTGGACGACCTGCTGGTCGCGACGCTCATCTCGTGCGCCCGCGACATGGCGACCGAGGTCTACTGGATGATCGACCGGGCCCGCTCCCGCGGATCGCGCGGCGCCGAGGAGGTCGCGGCCCTGCTGGCCGAGGCGCTGGGCCCGCGGCGCGGGCGCACCATGGCCGAGTACGAGCTGTACCTGCTGGCCGCGCGGAAGCCGGAGCTGCGGCCCGCCGCCCGGCGCTGGCTGGACGTCCTGACGTCGATGGTCCGCCACGACGACGAAGTGGCGTTCCGGGTCTTCCTCGCGGGCATCGACGGGCTGCTCATCCAGGGCCTGATCGACGACGAGCCGCCGTCGGCCGACGAACTGCGGCCGGTGGTCGACTACCTGCTGAAACCGCGTTGACGGCTGCCTTACTCCGCCTTCCTCCCCACCACCGCCCTCAACGGAGGCGCTTCGCGCCGCTGCTACTTTCCGGTCATGCGGACTTTTGGCGACTGCGAACTCGACGACGACCGCGCGCGGCTGGACCTCGACGTGGTGTGGAAGTTCCTCTCCACCGAGGCCTACTGGGCCCGCTGGCGCACGCGTGAGCAGGTCGAAGCCGCGATCGACGCGTCCTGGCGGGTCGTCGGCGCCTACCGGGACGGCACGATGGTCGGGTTCGCCCGGGCGTTCTCGGACGGCGTCTCGTCCGCCTACCTCGCCGACGTCTTCGTCGTCGACTCAGCCCGTGGCAGCGGTCTCGGCAAGGAGATCGTGCGGGAAATGATCGACAACGGGCCCGGCGCCGGCTTCCGCTGGATGCTCCACACCGCCGACGCGCACGGGCTGTACCGGCAGTTCGGGTTCGCCGAGCACACCAAGGGCCACTACCTGGAGCGTGAGAACGTCAACGTGCGCTGACCTGGAGGAAGGCGTCCCACGATCGGGTGGAGATTTCGAGGGTTCCGCCCGAGCGATCCTTCGTGTCACGGATCCGCACCACCGGGGCGAGCGCCACTTCCACGCACTCGGCCTCTGGTCCGCTGTAGCTGGACTTACGCCAGTTGTGCACGTCAGGCCTCCAAGTCGGCGATCACCCCCTCGACGAACGCACGCGACTCGGCCGTGCTCAGGGCGAGGGATGCCATGGTCTTCGCGGCGGACTTGTAGTCAGCCACCTGGTCCTCAGCGTAGAGGTAGGCGCTGCCGCGGTACTGGTCCAAGAAGACGATCGCGGGCAGGTCCGTGTACCCGAAGATGCTGAAGGAGCCGTTCAGTCCCGGGTGGTAGTCGTCGCCGGACGGAACCACCCGGACCTCGATCCGGCGCGAGAGCTCGAGGAGGTGCCGAAGCTGCTCGAGCAGGGTCTCGGGACCGCCGATCCGCTGCCGGATCGCGAATTCGCCGAGCAGGATGGAGCATTCCGGCGCGCGGTGCTCGCGCAACGCCGCCTGACGGATCATCCGCACCTTCAGCCGCTGTTCGATCAGGTGGGCGGGAGTGCCGCCGAGGGCCAGGATCGCCCGCGCGTAGTCCGGCGTCTGCAGCAGGCCGTGCACGAGCATCGGCTGCCAGCTGAAGATCGCGGCCGCGGTGCGCTCGTACTCCGCCAGCGTCGTCAGGATCGCCGGCGCGTCGGGCATCTCCTTCTCGAGCCAGTTCGGCTCACGCGCGTTGCGAGCCAGCTCGAACAGCCTGTCGCGCTCCGCGCCGAGCACCCGCAGCTGCCCGAGCAGGAGCGCGACCTCCTCGATCCTGGGCACCCGCAGGCCGAGCTCCCAGTTGGACAGCTCGGCCGCGTGCACGTCGGTCGCGCGCGCCAGCTCGCGCAACCCGTACCCGCGCGCCTTCCGCGCTTTTCGCAGTCCGAACCCCAGCGCGCGGGACCGGGGTGTCGCTATCGGTGGTGACATGACCGCAGTGTGTCAGCGGGGTCCGACAAAAACGGGCCCGGCTCCGTTGCCGATCCGCAACAGCGCCGGGCCCGCTGGAAGAAATCAGCCCTTGTTCTCGTACACCGGCGTGATCACCGCGCGGGCGAGGGTGTGCCCGAACAGGTTGAAGCCGAGGAACGCCGGCGTCGCGTCGTCCGGCACGTCCAGTTCGTCCAGATCGAGCGCGTGTACCGCGAAGTAGTAGCGGTGCGGGCCGTGCCCGGGCGGAGGCGCGGCGCCGAGGAACTGCTTGACCCCGCCGTCGCCCTTCAGCGTCACCGCGCCTTCGGGGAGGCCGGAGCCGTCTCCCGCGCCGGACGCCAGCTCCGTCACCGAAGCCGGGATGTTGAACACCGCCCAGTGCCAGAACCCGCTGCCGGTCGGGGCGTCCGGGTCGTAGCAGGTGATCGCGAAGCTCTTCGTCTCCGCCGGGAACCCTTCCCACGCCAGGTGCGGGGAACGGTCCTCGCCGCCGGCGCCGAAGATGCCGGACAAATGGGGCGTGGCCAGGGTTTCGCCGTCGGCGACGTCGTCGCTGCGCAGGGTGAACGAAGGCACTTCGGGCAGGAATTCGTACGGACCGGGTGCTTGCGGCATGGATCCTCCTGATCACGGAACTGGAGACGTGCGCCAGGTTAGGCCCAGAGCGCCACCCCTGCGTCTCAGGGCGGGATCTCAGGGTCTTTCGGGGGGATACCCCCATGTACGGCCCGCTCACCCCGTCATAACGTTCCTCACGCAGAGGAAACAACTGAGGGGACCAAAGACCATGGCGCGCCCGCTTCTGGCTCTGGGAGGCATCGTCCTGATCGGCGTCGGCCTGGCGACCGCACTCGGGTGGGGCTGGGGTTCGAAGTACGAAAACACCGGCACCGTTTCGCAGACCATCCGCAGTGTGAAGCTGGAAGGTGACTCGGGATCGGTGAAGATCCGCACCGGCTCGGGGCCGTCGACGGTGCACGAAGAGGTCCACTACAACTGGCGGAGCAAGCCGGAGGGGCCCTTCTACCGCGTGAACGGCGACCAGCTGGTGCTCGGCTCGTGCGACACGAACTGCACGGTCGACTTCGAGGTCGTCGTGCCCGAAGGGGTGCCCGTCACGGGGAGCGTCGACTCCGGCGGGCTGGACATCGCCGGGGTGTCGAGTGTGGACGTTCAGGCAGATTCCGGGCACGCCCGCGTCGAGGACGTCACGGGCGCGGTGAAGCTGCGGCTGGACAGCGGCGCGATCGACGTGCGGGACGTCGGCGAAGTCCAGCTGCACAGCGATTCCGGCAGCATCACCGGCCGGGACGTGCGCGGCCGGGTCGACGTGACGTCTTCGAGCGGCAGCGTCGAATTCACGCTGGCACAGGCCAACGACGTGAAGGTGCACGCCGAAAGCGGCAGCATCGAGCTGGACGTGCCGGGTGGGCCGTACCGCGTCGAGGGCAACAGCGACAGCGGGCACCGCGACATCGGCGTCCAGACCGACGGTTCGGCCCCGCACGTGCTGGACCTGACGACGAGCAGCGGCAGTGTCACGGTCCGCGCGGCCTGACCTTTTCCTTACTACGGGGGCATTTCCGATGGGCAGGATCGAACGGCGCGTGCTGGTGGCCGCGCTGCTGGGGGCGGTCGCGATGTTCGGGGCCGTGGGCTTCGCGCGGAGCGAGCCGTCGGAGACCCCGGCGCAGGGGGTGCCGGTCTCCGTGGATTCCCACTATCGAGTGACTTCCTGGGTAGGCACCCCGGCAGAAGTCGTTGTGCAGCAAGGAAAACCGGATTTCCTCTTCTCCTCCCGAGCGGCCCGCCACTCCTGATTTGTCGGTGGTCGCTGTTAGGAAGGAAGCACGCCGAAGGTCGGCGGGCAGGGGGAGGGAACACATCATGGACGTGCGCCGGGTCGCCGCGGTCATCGCTGCGGTCGTGGTCATGGCGGCGGTACCGGCCGTCGCTTCAGCGTCGGTTCTGACGTGGCGCCCGTGCGCGACGCAGCAGGAGCCGTCGGCGGAGTGCGCGACGGTCGACGTGCCGATCGACCGCGCGCGGCCGGAGCTGGGGTCGGCGCAGCTGGCGCTGGCCCGGCTGCCCGCCCGCGATCGGGCCCGTCGGATCGGCTCGCTCTTGGTCAACCCGGGCGGGCCGGGCGGCTCCGGCGTCGGGTTCGCGCAGTTCGGCGGGCTGGCCTCGCCGGAGCTCGCGCCGCTGCGGGAGCGCTTCGACGTCATCGGGTTCGACCCGCGCGGGGACTGGTACAGCACGCCACGCATCACGTGTGACGCGGCGACGCTGTACGACCCGGCGCTGGACCGGTTCCCGTCTACGCGGCCGGGGTTCGACGCGCTCGTCGCGCACAACCGGAAGGCGGGCGCGGACTGCCTGGCCCGGACCGGGCCGCTGCTGGCCCAAGCGGACACCCGGAGCGCGGCCGAGGACATCGAGACGATCCGCGCGGCGCTCGGCGAGCCGAAGATCTCGTGGCTGGGCCTGTCGTACGGCACCGAACTGGGCGCGATCTACGCGTCGAAGCACCCCGGCCGGGTGCGGTCGATGGTGCTCGACGGCGCGATCGACCACGCGCGGCCGATGCAGCAGGCGATCCTCGAGGAGGCCGCGGCCACCGAGGACGCGCTGGTCCGGTTCGCGGACTGGTGCCGCGGCTCGGCCGGCTGCGCGCTGCACGGCCAGGACGTCCTCCGGTTCTACGACGACGTCGTGGCCCGGGCGGGTCGCGGTGCGATCTGGTCGAGTGAGCTGGGGCGGTCCGCGACGGCCGACGAGGTCTCGGCGGGTGTCTACGGCCACCTCTACTTGAAGGACGACTGGCCGGCGCTGGGCAAGGACCTGGCTGCCGCCGGGGGCGAGTTCCCGGACGCGCGCGGGTTGACCGAACGGAACCAGTTCCTGTCCCCGATCTACGGGGGCTACCGGGCCATCGGGTGCCACGACTTCCCGTCGCCGTTCACCGGACCGGCGGACCTGGGGACGCTGGCCGGGCTCGTGCGCGCGGCGGCCCCGCACAGCTGGCGGTATTCGGAGTACTGGGACTTCGCCAGCGGGTGCACGGGCTGGCCGGTCGCGGCGAAGAACCCGCCACAGCCCCACCCGGTGCACGGCGCCCCGCCGATCCTGGTGGTCGGCGGCGCCCACGACCCGGCGACTCCGCTGGCCTGGGCTCGCGGGCTGGCCGCGAGCATCGACGGCGCGGCCCTGCTCACCCGCACCGACGACGGCCACACCGGGCTCTTCAACTCCGCCTGCGCCCGGGCGGCCGAGGTGGCGTACCTGGTGAATGGTGTTGTTCCAGGTCGAGGCGCGGTTTGCCGGTGAGCCGGGCGGCTTGGTGAGCGGCGTCACAGCCGATCCGGGCACATTCGGTCGGCGGACCCGGGAACAAGACTCCGGATCGCCTCGTTAGGCTGGGTACAGAGGTTGAGCGCAGTCGACTCAAGTCCGGCTTGACGGAGTGCGCGAAGGCCGGATAGAACTTGCCAGGGCCCCGCTCAAGGTGGGGACGAACGTGCAGGTCACGAACATAGCAGCCGTACACAGGAGGAAAGCACCATGGCGCGAGCGGTCGGCATCGACCTCGGCACGACCAACTCGGTCGTCGCCGTCCTTGAGGGCGGCGAGCCGACGGTCATCGCCAACTCGGAAGGCTCCCGGACCACCCCTTCGATCGTCGCCTTCGCCAAGAACGGTGAAGTGCTGACCGGTCAGCCGGCGAAGAACCAGGCCGTGACGAACGTCGACCGGACGATCCGGTCCGTGAAGCGGCACATCGGCACCGACTGGAAGACCGAGATCGACGGGAAGAACTACACCTCCCAGGAAATCAGCGCGCGCGTGCTGATGAAGCTCAAGCGCGACGCCGAGGCGTACCTGGGCGAGACGATCACCGACGCGGTCATCACCGTCCCGGCGTACTTCGAGGACGCCCAGCGGCAGGCCACCAAGGAAGCCGGGCAGATCGCCGGCCTGAACGTGCTCCGCATCGTCAACGAGCCGACCGCCGCCGCGCTGGCGTACGGCCTGGACAAGGGCGAGAAGGAGCAGACCATCCTGGTCTTCGACCTCGGTGGTGGCACCTTCGACGTCTCGCTGCTGGAGATCGGCGAGGGCGTCGTCGAGGTCCGCGCCACCTCCGGTGACAACCACCTCGGTGGTGACGACTGGGACGAGCGCATCGTCAAGTGGCTGGTCGACAAGTTCAAGGCCACGAACGGCATCGACCTGACCAAGGACAAGATGGCGCTGCAGCGCATCCGCGAGGCCGCGGAGAAGGCGAAGATCGAGCTGTCCAGCTCGAACTCGGCCAGCATCAACCTGCCGTACATCACCGTGGACTCGGACAAGAACCCGCTGTTCCTCGACGAGACGCTCTCGCGCGCCGAGTTCCAGAAGATCACCGCGGACCTGCTCGAGCGCACCCGCAACCCGTTCAACAACGTCATCCGGGACGCGGGCATCGCCGTCGGCGACATCGACCACGTCGTGCTCGTCGGTGGTTCCACCCGCATGCCGGCCGTGTCGGACCTGGTCAAGGAGCTGACCGGCGGCCGTGAGCCGAACAAGGGCGTGAACCCGGACGAGGTCGTCGCGGTCGGCGCGGCGCTGCAGGCCGGTGTCCTCAAGGGCGAGGTCAAGGACGTCCTGCTGCTGGACGTCACGCCGCTGTCGCTGGGCATCGAGACCAAGGGTGGCGTCTTCACCAAGCTCATCGAGCGCAACACCACGATCCCGACCAAGCGCTCGGAGATCTTCTCCACCGCGGACGACAACCAGCCGTCGGTGCAGATCCAGGTGTTCCAGGGTGAGCGCGAGATCGCCGCGCACAACAAGAAGCTCGGCATGTTCGAGCTGACCGGTCTCCCGCCGGCCCCGCGTGGCGTGCCGCAGATCGAGGTCACCTTCGACATCGACGCCAACGGCATCGTGCACGTGACCGCGAAGGACCTGGGCACGAACAAGGAACAGTCGATGACGATCACCGGTGGCTCCGCGCTGCCGAAGGACGACATCGAGCGCATGGTCAAGGACGCCGAGGCCCACGCCGAGGAGGACAAGACCCGCCGCGAAGAGGCCGAGACCCGCAACCAGGCCGAGACGCTGGTCTACCAGACCGAGAAGTTCCTCAAGGACAACGACGACAAGCTGCCCGAGGACCTCAAGGGCAAGGTCAAGTCCGCGATCGACGAGTCGAACGAGGCGCTCAAGGGCACCGACTCGACCAAGATCCGTGAGTCGATCGAGAAGCTGAACGCCGCTTCGCAGGAACTGGGCACCGCCCTGTACGCCAACGCGAACGCCGATGCGGCGGCCGGTGCGGCCGGTGGCGCGGGTGCGGGTGCGGCCGGCGACGCCGCCGGTGCGGCCGGCGGCCAGGCCAAGGCCGATGACGTGGTGGACGCCGAGATCGTCGAAGAGGACCCGAAGAAGTGACTCACAGCTACGACGAATCCGAGAACCAGGGCCGAGGCCCCGAGGAGCCGGTGGTCGTGCGGGACCGTCGTCGGGTGGACCCCCAGACCGGGCAGGTCCGCCCGCCCGGTCCGGCCCACGCCGCGCCGGACCCCGACGAGGCGCCCGTGGAGCACGCGGGCCCCTCGCTGGGTGAGTCCATTGTGGACGACTCGGTGTCGGTCGTCTCCGACGTGGAGAAGGAGCTGGCCGAGCGCACCGCCGACCTCCAGCGCCTGCAGGCCGAGTACGCGAACTACCGCAAGCGGGTCGAGCGCGACCGCGAGGCGGTCGTGATCGGCGCGAAGGCGACCGTGGTGAACGACCTGCTGCCGCTGCTCGACGACCTCGAGCGGGCCGAGCAGCACGGTGACCTCACCGGCGCGTTCAAGGCGGTCGGCGACAAGCTGATCAGCGGCCTGCAGCGCGCGGGTCTTGAGTCGTTCGGCGCGGAGGGCGAGCCCTTCGACCCGAGCGTGCACGAGGCCGTGCAGCACAACACCTCGCCGGACGTGGCGGGCCCGACGGTCACCGTGGTCATGCGCCGCGGGTACCGCTTCGGGGACCGCGTACTGCGGGCGGCGCTGGTCGGCGTGACCGACCACGAGCCCGGTGCGGCCCCGGGGGACCCGTCCGTCGGTGGCGAGCTGCCACTCGGCGGCGGAGTCGATGAGCAGCAGCAGTAGGAGAAACCAAGTGGGAGGAGGAGACGCCCGATGAGCGCACGGGAATGGATCGGTAAGGACTTCTACCGTGAGCTGGGCGTCTCCTCCGACGCCACCGCGGACGAAATCAAGAAGGCCTACCGGAAGCTGGCCAAGGAGAACCACCCGGACGCGAACGCCGGCAACGCGCAGGCGGAGCAGAAGTTCAAGGCGGTCTCCGAGGCGTACGGCGTGCTCTCCGACGCTAGCAAGCGCAAGGAGTACGACGAGGCGCGGCGGCTGTTCGGCGGCGGGGGCGGCTTCAACTTCCCCGGTGGCGGCGGCAGCGGCAGCTTCGACATGGGCGACATCTTCGGCCAGGCCGGCGCCGGCGCGGGCCAGCAAGGCGGCTTCGGCGGGCTCGGCGACATCCTGGGCGGGATCTTCGGCCGCGGCCGGTCGTCGGCGGGCGCGACGGCGAACCGGCCGCAGCGCGGTGCCGACGTCGAGACGGACGTCCGGATCGACTTCGTCGAGGCGGTCAAGGGCGCGACCCTGCCGCTGCGGCTGTCGAGCCCGGCGACCTGTGCGACGTGCAGCGGCAACGGTGCCCGGCCGGGCACGTCGCCGCGGACCTGCCCGACCTGTTCCGGATCGGGGCTGGTCAGCCGCAGCCAGGGGGCGTTCGCGTTCTCGGAGCCGTGCCGCGACTGCCGTGGCCGCGGGACGATCATCGACGACCCGTGCCCGGAGTGCGGCGGCGAAGGCATCAGCACGCGGACCCGCACGCTGACCGTCCGGATCCCGCCGGGCGTCGACGACGACCAGCGCATCCGGCTGGCCGGTCAGGGCGAGCCGGGCCGGGGCGGCGCGCAGGCGGGCGACCTGTACGTCCGGGTGCACGTGGCTCCGCACACGCTGTTCGGGCGCAAGGGGCTCGACCTGACGATCACCGTGCCGGTGGACTTCACGGAACTGACGCTCGGTACCACGGTCACGGTGCCGACGCTGGAATCGAAGGTCTCGCTCAAGGTGCCGCCGGGCACCGCGAGCGGGCGGGTGCTGCGCGTGCGCGGCAAGGGCATCGCCAAGCGCGACGGTTCGCAGGGTGACCTGCTCGTCACCCTCCAGGCGGCGATTCCCGCCAAACTGGACGACAAGGCGCGCGAGGCACTGCAGGCGTACGCCGAGGCGATGGCCGGGCACGACCCCCGGCCCGAGATCACCGAGCTGCTGCAAGGTAGGTGAGAGTGGTGTTCGGCGGGATTCCCCAGGAAGGGGATGAGGAGACCCCGGTGTTCGTCATCTCGGTGGCGGCCCAGCTCGCCGGGATGCACGCGCAGACGCTGCGCACGTACGACCGGCAGGGCCTGGTGTCACCGGGCCGCACCCCCGGCGGCGGGCGGCGCTACTCGATGCGGGACATCGCGCTGCTGCGCGAGGTCCAGCGCCTGTCGCAGGAGGACGGCGTGAATCTGGCCGGCATCAAGCGCATCATCGAGCTGGAGAACCAGGTCGACGCGCTCCGGGCCCGGATCACGGAGCTGACCGAGGAACTGACCGCGGCGTACGTGGCGGCGGAACAGGCCGCGGCGGCGGCGCACGCGTCCTACCGCCGGGACCTGGTGCCGCTCAACCAGCAGACGGCGATGGTGGTCTGGCGCCCCAAGCGCCGCTGACGACCAGCGCGACGAAGGCCTTCCCGGGCGACCGGGGAGGCCTTCGCGCGCAAGGGGGCCGCGAGCAGCCCCTCGCGGCCGCGCACCGCGGGTCACGTCTTGGTGTTCAACAACTGCTTGACCTCGGCCGTCCGGGACTCGATCACCCGTCGGGCCAGGTCCCGGGCCTGGGCGTTGACTCCGCCGCCCGGTCCGTTCTCCGTCTGGGCGAGCTCGACCGCTCCCTGCTGCTGTCCCGTCAGGACGTCCAGGAACCGGCGGGGGAACTCGCCGTCCGGGACGGTCCGAAGCGCTCCCACCAGGTCCGGCGCTGTCGTCTTCATGCCGCCGTGGCCGGCGTGGGCCTGCGGGGCCACCGTCTCGGGCTGGTTCCACTCGCGAAGCCAGCGGCGCATGTCGTCGATCTCCGTCTGCTGGGTCACCTCGATCGCCGCCGCCAGCTCCTTCAACCCCGGCGGAACCGGCCGGGCCGCAGCCAGCCGGACGATCTCGATCCCTTGCTGGTTCTGGGGAACCAGCATCTGCAGGAACATCACGTCGGCCGCGTTGTACGAAGGGGTGGCCGTCGTCGCGCAACCGGTCAGGAGCGACGCGACGACGGCCAAGACCACTCTCACTGGCGCTGCCAGAGCGCCGGCGTGTTCGGCGGCTCCCAGCCCGCGATCGCCGTGTGCGGCTGGATGCAGCGGTAGCTCGCACCGCCGTACGTCACGACGTCGCCTGCCTTGTACGCCGTTCCCGCGGCCCAGGTGCCGCCCGTGGGCGGGGTGGTGGTCGTCGTGGTGGGGGGCGGGGTGGTCGTCGGGGGTGGCGTCGTGGTCGGTGGCGGCGTGCCGCCCCCGCCGACCTGGAGGTCGACGCAGCTGTAGAACGCGTTGGCCGTGTCCGCGATGTTCCAGATCGCCAGCACCTTGATCCGGCCCGAATACCCCGCCAGGTTCACCGTGTGCGACAGCGTCGGCGGCGGCTGCTGGTTGTTGCCCGCGAACACCGCGACCCGCGTGCCGCCGACGTAGTACTCGTAGTTCGACGTCGAGTGCCGGGCGGTGAACACCCAGTTGAACGTCACCGTGGTGCCGACCGGCTTGGCAGGCCACGGCTTCGACTCGTCGGTCAGCTCGGCGAACTGCGACAACCCGCCGTTGCAGCTGCGCAGCCCCTTCGGGCCTTCGACGCTCTGCGGTTCGTAGACGATGCTGCCGCAGCCGGAGACCTTCCCGGCCGCGCAGTTGGCCTGCCGGCTGGGTGGGTCGGACACGTAACCGTGGGCGCTGGCGGAGGTGGCGGGGAGGACGACGACCAGCACCGGCGCGAACAGGGCGCCGGCCGCGGCCGCGAAGAGCTTGCGTTTCCAGGTCATTTCGGCTCCTCGAAGGGGAACGGCGTTGTTCCGAAAGGAGAGGACGAACGAGCACATCCGGGGAAGATGTGGTCTAGACCATAAGGCGATTCGGGCACAACGGTCAACGAACTACCGCCGTTCGACGATTTCGCTGCTCCGCTCGGCTCAGTGCGAAGGTCGGGAGGAACCTCAGTCCAGGGTGAACGGGTCGTAGGATATTCGCTCCAGCTCGATCCCCCTGGCCAGCAGCTTGGCGACGGTCGCCTGGATCATCGGCGGCGAACCGGAAACGAGCACCTCGTGGTTCCGCCACGTGCCGCGCTGGGTGACGGCGTGGGCGAGCGTGCCGCGGTCGCCGCCGGCCAGCGCGCCTTCCTCGGTGACCGGAGTGACCGTCAGCCACCTCGACGTCGCGGCCAGCCGGCGCAGCTCCTCCAGCGCGTACAGGTCGTCCGGCCGCCGTCCGCCGAAGAACAGGTGCACGGGCGGGTTCCGCTTCCAGCGGGACAGGTCGTCGAGGATCGCCAGCAACGGCGTGATCCCGGTGCCGCCGCCGATCAGCAGCAGCCGCCGCTTCGTGGACGTCGGGCGCACGTTCAGCACGCCCATCGACGGCCCGAGGCGCCAGACGTCGCCCGGCTTGGTGTGGTTGACGATGCTCCCGCTGACCCAGCCGCCGGGCACCGCGCGCACGTGGAAGGTGAGCTGACCGTCGCCGCGCGGCGCGTTGGCCGGCGAGAGGTACCGCCAGAACCGCGGCCGCTGCGGCACTTCCACGCTTACGTACCCGCCGGCGCGGTAGGGCAGGAGGCCTTCGGTGCGCACCTTCACCAGCGCGACGTCGCGACTGAGTCGCCGGTGTTCGAGCACGGTCGCCGACCACGCCGCCGGCCCCGTCTCCGCCTGGGCGGCTTCGCGCATCGTCTTGGCGATGAGCCCGTAGGCCGAGGTCCACGCCGATTCGACCTCGGTGGTCCACTTCTCCTTGAGAAATCGTTTCAACGCGGCGATCAGCGCGACGCCGACAGCGTCGTAGTGGCGCGAGACGACGGCGAACTTCCGGTGGTCGCGGCCCAGTTGCCCCAGGAAGGTGACCAGCTCGTCGGGCCGGTCGACCATCTGCACCACGTACACCAGCGCGCGCAGCAGCCTGCTCCGCTGCGTCGTCATGGTCACCGGGAACAGATCCCGGCAATCGGGGGCGACCACGAACAACGCACCGTAGAAGTACTGTGCCAGTTCATCTGCTTTCGATTCGACCTCCGCAAAACTTTCACGAATTAGCCGGGCCATCTCACGACCTTCCACCGCCGAAACGGGAAGCGTCTCGGGTATGGTGGAGATCTTCACGGATTCAGCACTCATCGGGAACGGTAATCTCCAGTCGTGCCAAGGCTTTTGCGCCGTGCATGCGGCGTCGCTGTGGCGGTGCCGCCCCCGAGGGTTCCCGACTGTAGGCGAATTCCCGTGCAGATGCGCGTGATTCCGCGCGTTCCCGCTCGAACGGAGCAATTCAAATACGCCCGGTCAACCCCGTCTGTCACAGCGTAAAAATGATCACGACGCCGGATTCATCCGTTACGGGTTGCCGATTTCCGAAGCGTAACGAAAGCATTCACCGGACGGCGGATTGCCGTTGAGCCGATGGTGGTCAGTCGATCGTGAACGGGTCGTACTGGATCTGGTCCAGCGCGCTGCCCGCGACCAGCATGCGCGACACCGTCGCGCGGATCATGGCCGGCGAGCCGGACACGAGGATGTCGTGGCCGGGCCAGGGGCCGTACCGCGTGACGGCCTCGGCCAGGGTGCCCTGCTCGAAGCCCGGGACGTCGCCACCGCGCTCGACGACCGGCGTGATGGTCAACCAGGGGTTGGTCGCCGATAGCGCGCGGAGTTCTTCGAGGTCGTAGAGGTCCTCGCGCGCCGGGCCGCCGTAGAACAGGTGGGTCTTCGGGTTCTCGCCCCACAGCGCGAGGTGGTCGAGGATCGACCGCAGCGGCGCGACACCCGTCCCGCCGGCGATCATCAGCACCGCGCGCGACGACGTCCGGTCGACCGTCATCCGGCCCAGCGGCGGGCCGAGCCGCCAGACGTCGCCGGGCTGGGTGTGGCTGACGATCGCGCGGGAGACCCAGCCGCCGTCGATCGCGCGGACGTGGAACTCGATGCCGCCGTCCTCGCGCGGCGCGTTGGCCGGCGAGAGGTACCGCCACAGCCGCGGCCGCTGCGGGACTTCGACGCTCACGTACTGCCCCGGGTGGTACGGCACGGGCTGGTCGGGCACCAGTCGCACCAGGGCGAGGTCCCAGGTCAGCCGCCGGTGTTCGACCACGGTGGCCGACCACGACGGCGGGTTCGTGTCGGCCGCGGCCGCCTCCTGCATGGCCCGCGCGGCGATGGTGAACGCCTCGGCCCACGCCCGTTCGACCTCGGGGGTCCACGCCGGGCCGAGGTGGTTCTTGAGCGACGCCAGCAGCGCTGTCCCGACCGCTTCGTAGTGCCGGGGCGCCACGCCGAACTTGCGGTGGTCACGGCCCAGCTGGCGCAGGAAGGGCGCCAGGTCGTCCGGCCGGTCGACCATCTGCACGATGTGCACCAGCGCGCGTACCAGCCTGCCGCGCTGGATCTCCATGTTGATCGGGAAGAAGTCGCGCGTGGTCGGGGCGAGGGTGAACAGCATTCCGTAGAAGAACTGCGAGATGTCCGCGATGTAGGGCTCCGACATGGCCCAGCTGTCCCGGATGAGCCGGACCATCGCGGTCACGGCCGCGGGGGCTTCCCGCGGGGCCGAGGACCTGGGGAGCGGGCTGACGGAATCGGCTGTCATGAGGGGTTGTTCACGGGTCGGGGACCGCCTCCGGGGTCCTTCGCCACTGCTGCCACCTCGTCACTCAACGTCACTCGCATGCGCCGCGCGCACCGCCCGTCCGCAGGGTATCGGCCGGGCGCCCTTTTGCCCGCATTGTTGCTCCGACCGGGTGTATTCGGGCGTGGGGGACCTCACCGCGAGATGGCTGTCCACCGCAAGCGTTCCGCAATATACTTGTATGGCGCAACCAAGGGAGGTTCCGATGGGCTTCGACGAAACCGACGACGTCCGGGTCGAGCTCATGCGCGAGCTGAAGACCGCTTCCCAGCTCCAGCACGCCTGGGTCATGCAAGCCTGGCAGCGCGAGCCCGGGCTGCACCCGGCGGCCGCGATGCTGCTGTCCGACCTGGCGAAGAACGGCGAGACGCGGCCGTCCGAGCTGGCGAAGCGCCGGTTCGTCGACCTTTCGGTCGTGAGCAGGCAGATCACCCAGCTGTCGGCGGCCGGGCTGGTCGACCGCCGTCCCGCGCCCGAAGACGGCCGGGCGTCCCTGGTGAGCGTGTCCGAGAAGGGCCGGGCCGAGCTCGCCCGCTGGCGCGCCGGCTACATCGAGTTCATGGAGAAGGCGCTCGGCGGCTGGGACGACGAACGCGTCGCCGACCTCACCGAGCGGCTCGCGGCCATGAACGCCGACCTCCGCCGCGCCCTGGGCAGCGACGCCTGCCTGGCTGACACGAACAAGTGAAACCGCGGCGGAGAGGCATACCGCAAGTGTCTTCTGGCCCCGGGGAAATGTCCGTTCGGTCCTGACTCGACGGCATTCGTCAGGGTTAACGTCGGTGGGTGAACCGCGACCGGTTCGGCCTGCTGTGCGCGCTGGGGATCGACAACTTCGGCTCGGGTCTGTTCCTCCCGTTGGCGCTGGTCTACGTGACGCAGGTGGTCGGCGTGCCGCTGGTCGTGGCCGGTACCGCCGTCACCCTCGGCGCCGTCGGCGGGCTCGTCGTGCCGCCGCTCGCCGGGCGGCTCGTCGACCGGGTCGGGCCACGGGCCGTGGTGATCGGTGCCCAGCTGCTCCAGGCCGCGGGTGCGGGGGCGTACCTGCTCGCCGACGGCGCGGGCCCGGTGGTGGCCGCGGCCGTCCTGCTGGCCGCCGGGCAGCAGCTGTTCTACAGCTCCCTGTTCGTGCTCATCGCCGATGTCGCGGGCGACGGCCCGAAGGACCGGCCCTTCGCCGAAGCGGGGATGGTGCGGGCCGCCTGCTTCGGCCTCGGCGGTCTCACGGCGGGCGCGCTGCTGACGTGGCTCGGGAGCTCCGGCTACCGCATCGCGCTCGCGGTGGACGTCCTGACGTTCTTCGTGGCCGCGTCGATCCTCGCCTTCTTCGTCCGGCTCGCGCGGCCGCACCGGCGGGTGCGCGAACGGTCGGTCCGGGTGCTGCGCGACCGGCCGTACCTCGCCCTGATCCTCTTCAGCGGGCTGTTCGGGCTTTCGCTGGACTTCTTCCTGATCGGCACGCCGGTGTTCGTGCTCGACCGGCTCCACGGCCCGGTCTGGCTGCCGGGCGCGATCGTCGCGCTCCTGACCGTGCTGACCAGCGTCGGCGGCACGCTCGCGCTGCGGCTGACCGCCCGGCTGACCCGGATCGCGGCGATGCGCCTCGGCTCGGCGTTGTTCTCGGCGTGGTGCCTGGTCAGCCTGGGGGTGCTGCTCGTGCCCGAGGGCTGGCGGGTGGTGTACCTGCTCGGGTCGACGCTGGTGTTCGCCGCCGGCGACCTGGTCTTCGGGCCCCGGTCGGGCGCGCTCGCCGAGGCCGCGGCACCTCCGGTCGCCCGCGGACGTTATCTCGCTGCGTACCAGTACGCGTTCACCGTGGCGCAGGTGATCGCGCCCGCGGTGGTGGCCTTGTTCTCGGTCGCCGACTGGTTACCCTGGGTGCTGGTCGGGGCGTGCGCCGGTCTCGCCGTGGCCGGGCTCGGCGCGCTCGGTTCGCGGCTGCCGGCGAGCGCGGTCGCACCTGGTCAGAGTTGAGCGGAACAGACTCAAGTTTTCGTGCGTTAGGGATAGTGACGGGGCATGGTCAGGCCTGTCACCAGGACTTCTCGCAGTACCGAGCATGAGGTGAGGGATGGACGCTTTCAACCCGACCACGAAGACCCAGCAGGCGATCTCGTCCGCGGCGCAGGCGGCCACCATGGCCGGCAACCCGCACGTGTCGGCCCCCCATCTGCTGGGTGCCCTGCTGGCGCAGGGTGAGGGGCTGACCGCACC
>Ga0207678_10000671_pt1 | contig 31429 bp, 27 predicted proteins | sample KBSC63metaG_FD_184319 | JGI IMG/M metagenome (GOLD analysis project Ga0207678, IMG submission 184319) | Corn rhizosphere microbial communities from Kellogg Biological Station, Michigan, USA - KBS C6-3 metaG (SPAdes) (version 2) | ecosystem: Host-associated > Plants > Roots > Rhizosphere > Soil ... | reverse complement strand
GATTATGGCGGCCACGGTCGTCACCATGCAGCAATTGCTCGAGGCCGGAGCGCATTTCGGCCACCAGACCCACCGCTGGAACCCCAAGATGAAGCCGTATATCTTCGGCGACCGCAACGGGGTGCACATCATCGATTTGTCGCAGAGCGTTCCGCTGTTCGCGCGCGCCCTCGACTTCGTCCAGCAGACCGTCGCGCGCGGCGGCAAGGTCCTGTTCGTCGGCACCAAGCGCCAGGCCCAGGACCCGATCGCGCAGGCCGCCCAGGCTTCGACCCAGCACTTCGTCAACCATCGCTGGCTCGGCGGGATGCTGACCAACTGGAAGACGATCTCCAACTCCATCAAGCGGCTGAAGAGCCTCGAGGAGCAGCTGTCCGGCGACACCGCCGGCCTCACCAAGAAGGAAGTGCTCCAGCTCACGCGCGAGCGCGACAAGCTCGAGAAGAGCCTTGGCGGGATCCGCGACATGGGCGGGCTTCCCGACGTCATGTTCGTGGTCGACACCAACAAGGAAGAGCTGGCGATCAAGGAGGCCAACACCCTTGGCATTCCGGTCGTCGCCATCCTCGATTCGAACAGCGATCCTTCGGGCATCGCCTTCCCGGTCCCCGGCAATGACGATGCGAGCCGCGCGATCCGCCTCTACACCGACGCGGTCGCCCAGGCCGCGAACGAGGGCCGCAGTGGCAACGCCGCGGCGCGAGGCGAGGACATCGGCGCGATGGCCGAGCCGCCGGCGGAAGCCGCGCTGGAAGCATAGGCAAGCCTGTACCCCGGCGAAGGCCGGGGTCCAGATTTCCTTTATTTTGGACTGGACCCCGGCCTTCGCCGGGGCACGAGAGGACAGAAATATGGCTGAGATCACCGCCGCCTCGGTGAAGGAACTGCGCGAGCGCACCGGCGCCGGCATGATGGACTGCAAGAAGGCGCTCGCCGAGACCAACGGCGAGATGGAGGCCGCGATCGACTGGCTTCGCGCCAAGGGTCTGTCTTCGGCGGCGAAGAAGGCCGGACGCACCGCTTCGGAAGGCCTCGTCGGCGCCGCCATCGAGGGCAACCGCGGAGCGCTCGTCGAGGTCAATTCCGAGACCGACTTCGTCGCCAAGAACGAGATCTTCCAGGATTTCGTCGGCAACGTCGCCAAGCTCGCGCTCGAGCATGGCACCGACGTCGAAGCGCTCGGCGCTGCGCAATATCCGGGCGGCGGCACGGTCCAGGAAAAGCTGACCGACAACATCGCCAAGATCGGCGAGAACCAGTCGCTGCGACGCGCCGCGGTGCTGGAGGTTGGCGAGGGCGCGGTCGTGCCCTACGTCCACAACCAGGTCGCGCCGGGTCTCGGCAAGATCGGCGTCCTCGTCGCGCTCGAGAGTTCGGCGCCTGCCGAGACTTTGAACGAGCTCGGTCGTCAGATCGCGCAGCACGTCGCCGCGGCCAATCCGCAGGCGCTCGACGCAGATTCGCTCGATCCGGCTCTCATCGAGCGCGAGCGCTCGATCGCCATGGAAAAGGCCAAGGAGAGCGGCAAGCCCGACAATATCATCGAGAAGATGGTCGAGGGCGGCCTCGCCAAGTTCCGCAAGGAGCATGCGCTGCTCACCCAGCTGTTCGTTCGGGACAACAAGACCCCGGTCGCCGAGGTCGTCGCGTCCGCCGCGAAAGAAGCCGGCACGGACATCCAGCTGATCGGATTCGTGCGCTTCCAGCTGGGCGAAGGCATCGAGAAGAAGCAGGAAGACTTCGCGGCCGAAGTCGCCGCCGCCGCGGGCACGAGCAAGGCCGAGCCAGTCGCCTGAGCGACGGCACATCGAACAGTTAAGGGCGGGGCTTCGGCTCCGCCCTTTCTATTTGAGCTTCGCCGCCTCCGCCTTGCAATCGTAGGGCATGTCGGTTTCGAAACAGAAATCGGGCCAGCGGCCGCTCTTGCGCCAGTAATCCACGAGACCGGCCTGTTTCATGACGACGAAGAACCGCGGCTCCTTCCGAAACTCGTGCAGCTCGGGACGGAAGTAAGATGCCGAGATCAGGGCGAGGTCGTCGGGCTTGAACCAGTGGGTCAAGGTCTCGAACAGCTCGTCGTGCTGATGGAAGCGCGCCATTGCGAGCGTATAATATTGCAGGCGGTTCGCGCCGGCCGTCCCGCGGAACCTGTCCTTGCGTCCTCGAAGGAAGTCCACGAGCCGCTTCACGTTGGCCGGGCTGGGGTCGATCCGAGCCTGAATCAGGTAAGGAACGCCAGCGGTGCTGTTTCGCGTCTCATCCATTCCGAGCGCGATTTTCGGATCGCCGTAACGGAAGTTGAACATGTAGCGAACGCCTTCGACGGTGGCGGTTCCCGGCCACAGCTTTTGGAGCTCTTCGAGTTGCTCGCGCGCGGAGTCGAAATATCCGGCATAGGCGAGTGCGGCCACGTAGCCTCCGCGCAGCGCCGGCGAGAGCGGGTCGATTTCGGAAGCGCGTCGCGCATCCTCGATTGCCTCGCCCATCCGTCCGACGGACTGCAGGGCCTGCGAACGGTAACTCAGAACGTCGGCGTTATCCGGACTGCGCCGCGCGGCGCGATCGATCAGGTCCAACTTCTGCCCGTAGGCTGCGACGGGCAGAAGCACGGTCTCCGCCAGATCGGCTTCGGCAATTCCCGGGATCAGCTTCCGCGCAGCGTCGATCCGCGTCCGCAGTTCGCTTCGTGCTCTCTCATCGGGAAAGCCGTTCGTGAACAGCAGGTCGGAAACCGTTGCCTGCGCCAGCAGAAGCCTCGCCCATGCGGGGGCGAAACGAGGTGCGTCGGCCGTGACTTGGCGCAGCATCGGAATAACAGGTCGCGGATCACCGCCAGCAATATCAGCTAGTTGCGAGCAGGCGTTGAGATAGGTCTTCAAAACTTGAGGTTTGGAGCGAAGGCCATTTTTCGCCAATCCATCGAACGCACAACCGAGGACCTTGGCGGCCGTAAGGGCGAGCTGCTGCTTTAGGTCGGATGCGTTGCCAGACGGCTGCTCGAAATCCTTCGACCAAAGAAGTCCATGGTCGGTTCCGCTCAGCAAGGCGAGCGAGGCGGAAGGACGAACCTTGTCGCTTGTGTCGCTGGTCTGAAACAGCAGGTCGGGTGCAGCGGCATCCGCGTCCCTGTTCACCAAGGTCATCGAGCCCGCCTTCACGGACTGAAGATTGCCAAGGTTCACCAGCAGATCCCGAGCCATCTGTTGCGACCGCGAAGAGGAGTCGGCCGCGATGATCGAAACGGTCGGCGGAGCGGCGCTTCTGGCTGCAATCAGCCAATAGACGCCGACTGCCGCAACAAGCGCGAGAACGCCTGCGAGCAACAGCGCTGAGCGCGATACGGCAAATCTCTGCATCCTTGCGTACGTCACCGCTGGCGGCCCCTCCGGCGCTGGCGTGTCCGCGTCGCGGTGCGAATTTGCGTGGATGTCCGCGAGGAGCGCGCGCAGCCCCGGCGGGTTGCCGCGGCCGCGCCAGCCGCTCAGATCGATCGTCTGAAACTGCCGGAAGCCGAGCGGCGCGAGGGTCCCGTCGATCGTCACGGGCACCAGCCGGCCGCTGTCGCGCCCCGCTGCCGCTTCATCGCGGACCCAGGCGGATTCGATCGAGTTGGCCGACCACAGGACGACCACGACGTCGGCCGCCTTGAGCGCCTCTTCGATGACCTTGGAGAACTGAGCGCCGCCGCGCACGTGCAGGTCCCACCACACCTGGTGCCCGGCCTTTTCCAGCGCGCGTGCGAACTGGCGCGCGCGGTCGCCGTCGTCCCGGTCGTAGCTCAGAAACACGCTCGCCATGCAGCCCCCTGCGACAGGCATGCTGCGTCGAAACGGACGCCCGGGCAAGTAAGGCAGTTGGCAACGGAGCGGCGCGGCCATAAAGCGTGCCCCGCCTTCGCTGCACTTGGGGACCAACTCGCCGCATGACCCGCCCGCGCTTCAACCGGATCCTTCTGAAGCTGTCGGGCGAGGCCCTGATGGGGCAGGAGCAGTTCGGAATCGATCCCGCGGCGGTCGACAGCCTCGCCGGCGAGATCGCCGAAGCCAAGGGGCAGGGCCGCGAGCTGTGTCTCGTCGTCGGCGGCGGCAACATCTTCCGCGGAATGGCCGCCGCCGCCAAGGGCTTCGACCGGGCGAGTGCCGACTACATGGGGATGCTCGCAACCGTGATGAACGCGCTCGCGCTTCAGAACGCGCTCGAGCGCATCGGCATCGACACGCGGGTCCAGTCGGCGATTCCGATGTCGAGCGTTTCCGAACCTTATATCCGCCGCCGCGCGCTGAGGCACATGGAGAAGGGGCGGATCGTCCTCTTCGCCGCGGGAACCGGCAATCCCTATTTCACCACCGACACCGCAGCCGCGCTGCGCGCTGCCGAGATGGGATGCGACGCGCTCTTCAAGGGCACCAGCGTCGACGGAGTCTATACCGCGGACCCCAAGAAGGTCAGTGACGCGAAGCGCTACGAGACGCTGAGCTTCGGCAAGGTGCTGAGCGACGACCTCAAGGTCATGGACGCCGCCGCCGTCGCCCTGTGCCACGACAACAATATTCCGATCGTCGTCTTCAACATCCGCCAGCCGGGCAACCTCGCCCGGGTGCTGGACGGAAGCGGGACCGCGACGATCGTCCAGACCGGGGAGTAATCGATGACGACCACCATGAGCACCGACGACCTCAAGCGCCGCATGCATGGCGCCGTCGAGGCGTTCAGGCACGACCTCGGCGGCCTTCGCACGGGGCGCGCCTCGACCGCCCTGCTCGATCCCATCAACGTCGAGGTCTATGGCGCCAGCATGCCGCTCAACCAGGTGGCGACCGTCTCCGTGCCCGAGCCGCGGTTGCTGACGGTGCAGGTCTGGGACCGCTCGAACGTCGGTCCGGTCGAAAAGGCGATCCGCTCGGCGGGGCTCGGGCTCAACCCCGTAACCGACGGACAGCTCGTCCGGCTTCCGATCCCCGAGCTGACCGAGGAGCGGCGCAAGGAGCTTGCGAAGCTGGTCGGCCAATATGCCGAGAAGGCGCGAATCGCGGTCCGCAACGTCCGCCGCGACGGGATGGATCACCTCAAGCAGGACGAAAAGAAGCACGAGATCAGCGAAGACGAGCGCAAGCGGCTCGAGCATGAGGTGCAGAAGCTCACCGACGATACGATCAGCGAGATCGACGAGCTGGCCGAGGGCAAGGAAAAGGAAATCCTCGGCAAGTGACCGCCGCTCCCGCCCCCGAGGGCGCCGAGGGACTTGCCGGGAGCGCCAGGGTCCCGCGTCACGTCGCGATCATCATGGATGGGAACGGCCGCTGGGCGAAGCAGCGCGGTCTCCCGCGCGTCGCCGGGCACAAGGCCGGGGCGGAGGCGGTGCGGCGCGCGATGCAGTCGGCGGTGGACCACGGCGTCGAGGTGCTGACCCTCTACGCTTTCTCGTCCGAAAACTGGAAGCGCAGCGGCGAAGAAATCGCCGATTTGACGGGGCTCATGCGCTTCTACCTCGAGCGCGAGCTGGCGACGCTTCAAAAGGAGGGCGTCAAGCTCAGACTGATCGGCGATTCTTCCGCCTTCGGCCAGGAACTCGTCTCGAGGCTCCACCGCGCGGTGGAGCTTACCGCGGGCAACACGCGCCTGACGCTGGTCGTGGCGCTGAATTACGGATCGCGCGCAGAGATTGCCGCTGCGGCGAAGACCCTCGCATTGCGAGCCGCGGGCGGCGACATCGACCCGCAGGCGATCGACGAAGAGGCGGTCGCGGCCATGCTCCAGACCCACGGGCTTCCCGAGCTCGACCTGCTGATCCGCACCTCGGGCGAGGAGCGGCTGTCGAACTTCCTGCTGTGGCAGGCGGCCTATGCCGAGCTGATGTTCGTCGACACGCTGTGGCCCGACTTCGCGGAAGAGGATTTCGCGCGGGCTCTGGAGCGGTTCGCGGCGCGCGAGCGGCGCTTCGGTGGCCGGTGAGCGAGCTCGCCGTCCGAACCCTTACGGGCTTGATCCTGATCGTCGCGGCGCTTCTGGTGGCGTTCCAGGGCGGCTATCTGCTCGCGGTTGTCGTGGCCGGAATTGCGACTCTGATGTTCTACGAATGGACCCGGCTGACCCGCGGCTGGGGCGCCGCCTGGTATGTCGGAGGCTTTTTTTACGCGCTTCTGCCCGCACTGGCGCTTCTGTGGATCCGCGAGCGCTCGGGAATCGAGCTCCTGCTCTGGGTCTTCATCGTCACCTGGTCGACCGATATCGGCGCCTATTTCGCCGGCCGCCGCTTCGGGCGCCGAAAGCTCGCCCCGTCGATCAGCCCCGGCAAGACGGTTGAGGGACTCTACGGCGGAATCGCGGCGGCGACCCTGCTCGGAGGGGCCTGGGCCTATGCGACCCATCTCGGCGTCGCTTTGTTCGCGCTGGCTCCGATCCTCGCCATCGCCGCCCAAGCCGGCGACCTGTTCGAAAGCGCGATCAAGCGGCGGGCCGGAGTCAAGGATTCGGGCGCGTGGCTTCCCGGGCATGGCGGCGTGCTCGACCGGCTCGATGGGCTGGTCCCGGTGGCTGTGCTTACCGCCGCTGCGCAGCTACTGGGGCTGACGTGACGCGCAAGATCACAATCCTCGGGGCCACCGGCTCGGTCGGCAAGTCCGCGCTCGACCTCATCGAACGCAGCCCCGAGCGGTTCGAGGTGGTCGCCGTCACCGCCTGCACCAATTCCGAAGCGCTGGCGGACATCGCCCGGCGAACCCGCGCGAAGCTTGCGGTCATCGCGGACGATTCGAGGCTTGGCGACCTCGAGGAGCGGCTTGCCGGCAGTGATTGCCGTGCCTTGGCTTCCGAAGCCGGGTTGATCCAGGCGGCCACCGCCGATGCCGATCTGGTCATCGCGGCAATCGTCGGCTGCGCCGGCCTAAGGCCGGTCATGGCCGCGGTCGAAGCGGGCAAGACGGTCGCTCTCGCCAACAAGGAGGCGCTGGTCACCGCGGGCCTGCTGATGACCCGCGCAGCGCAGTCGAGCGGCGCAACGCTTCTTCCAGTCGACAGCGAGCATAACGCGATTTTCCAGTGTCTTGCCGGGGGTCGCGTCGATCAGGTCTCAAAAATCATCCTGACCGCGAGCGGGGGTCCCTTCCGCACCGCCTCGGCCGAGATCATCGCCGGTGCGACGCCAACGCAGGCGGTCGCCCATCCCAACTGGTCGATGGGCGCGAAAATCTCGGTCGATTCGGCGACGATGATGAACAAGGGGCTGGAGCTGATCGAGGCGCGCTACCTGTTCGGCCTTCCGTCGAGCCGCATCGACGTGCTGATCCACCCACAATCGGTGGTCCATTCGCTGGTGGAGTTCGTCGACGGCTCGGTGCTGGCGCAGCTCGGCGCGCCCGACATGCGAATCCCGATCGCTTACGCCCTTGCCTGGCCCGAGCGGATGGAGACGCCGGCGCAGCGGCTCGACCTCGCGTCGGTCGCCCGCCTCGACTTCGAGACTCCCGATCTCACGCGATTCCCGGCGCTCCGGCTCGCGCGCGAGGCGCTCGAAGCTGGCGGGTCCGCCTCGATCGTCCTCAATGCCGCCAATGAAGTCGCGGTTGCCGGCTTCCTTGCGGGGCGGCTGCGTTTCCCCGAAATCGCCGAATTCGTCGAACGGGTGCTCGAAAGCACTGACTTCGCCGTGCCCGCGAGCGTAGAGGAAGTGCTCGAGATCGACCGGGAGACGCGTTCCCGCGTTGAGGCTCTCATGAGCGAAGGCTGCCACTGATGCTCCCGCAACCGCCTCTTTGGCTGATCGTCGTTGCCTTCATCTGTGCGCTCGGGCCGCTCGTCTTCTTCCACGAGCTCGGCCATTATCTCGTCGCGCGGATGTTCCGGATCCCGGCCGAGACTTTCTCGATCGGCTTCGGGCACGAGCTCGTCGGCTGGACCGACAAGCAGGGGACTCGCTGGAAGGTCGCCTGGCTCCCGCTCGGCGGCTACGTGAAGTTCATCGGCGACATGACTCCGGCGAGCAATCCTGCGGACATCGAGCAGATCCCACCGGAGCTTCGCGACCGCGCGTTCCAGCTGCGCCCGGTGTGGCAGCGCTTCCTCGTCGTGCTTGCAGGCCCCGCGGCCAATTTCCTCCTGGCGATCCTCATCTTCGCGGCCTTCTTCATGATCCTTGGCGCTCCGAGGACGAACATCGTCGGGTCGGTGGTCCCCGGAACCGCGGCCTCCGAGGCGGGACTCAAGCCCGGCGACAAGATTCTTGCGGTTGCCGGCCAGGCCACGCCCAACTTCGAGGACGTCCGCACCGTCGTGCTTCTGCGGCCCGGCGAAACCGTGCCCCTGCGCTTCGAACGCGGCGGGCAGGTTCGCGACATCCAGGTGCACATCAAGCCGGACACGGTCACCGACCCATTCGGCCAGAAATTCACGCGCGGGCTGCTCGGAGTATATCCGACGACCGCGGTCCTGCAGCGGCTTCCGGCGTGGGAGGCGGTGCCGGAGGCGGCCAGCTACACTTTGCGGATCACGCGCTCGATGATCGACGGCCTCGGACAGATCATTTCCGGCAAACGTGGGACCGAGGACGTCGGCGGGCCGATCAAGATCGCTCAGATCGCCGGACAGCAGGCATCACTCGGCTTGTTGCCGTTCGTGCAGCTCCTCGCGCTGTTCTCAATTAATCTCGGATTCATCAACCTCTTGCCAGTCCCGATGCTGGATGGAGGACATCTGTTTTTCTACACAGTGGAAGCCGTTCGACGCCGTCCGCTCAGCGCGCGGGCGCTCGACTGGGCCTTCCGCGGCGGTCTTGCGCTTATCCTTGCACTGGTGGTCTTCACGACGCTCAACGATCTTGGATCGATCGGCTTGTGGGACCGGCTTCAGCGCTTGATTGGATAGGAGGCTTGGGGCAGGGCGACAACCGGAGGCTAATCGGCGAAGGGCGCCATAGCACCAACTGCACAAAAGGCGGGAACGGGTGATTTCAAGGACGACGAGTTTTAGCCGGCGCTCCGGCGCGCTGCTTCTGATCGGCACCGTGCTCGGCGGCTCGGCCGCGCCCGTGCTCGCGCAGGCGGCCCCGGCGGAGCCACCGCCCGCGACCCAGCCCGCCCCGGCGGACCAGGTTCCGGCCGACCAGGCTCCGGCGACGCAGCCCGCGGCCCAGCCCGCGCTTGCGCCTGCTCCCGCGCCCGCGCAGGGAACCATCCGCTCGATAACGGTGCGCGGCAACCAGCGCCTCGAGCCGGAGACGATCCGTGCTTATGCGAACCTCACGCCGGGCCAGACGTACACGCGCGAGACGCTCGATCAGGCGATCAAGGACCTTTACGCGACCCAGCTCTTCGCCGACGCGACCATCACCGGCACCGAGACCGGCGACCTCGTCATCACGGTCCGCGAGAACCCGGTCATCAACCGCATCATCCTGGAGGGCAACAAGCGCCTCAAGGACGACAAGATCACGCCCGAGATCAAGCTCGCGCCGAGACAGATCTTCACCCGTTCCGCGGTCCGCGCGGACGTCGACCGGATCCTCGAGCTGTATCGCCGCCAGGGCCGCTTCGCCGCGCGGATCGATCCGAAGATCGTCCAGCTCGACCAGAACCGCGTCGACGTGGTGTTCGAAATCCACGAGGGCGACCTCGCCAAGGTCCGGGCGATCAACATCCTCGGCAACAAGGAATTCTCCGACGGGCGGCTGCAAAAGGAGATGTACACTCGGGAGGCGGGCGGCCTGCTCGGATTCCTGAAATCGAACGACACGTACGATCCCGACCGGCTCGCCGCCGACCAGCAGAAGCTTCGCGCATTCTATCTGACCCAGGGCTATGCCGATTTCCGCGTCGTCCAGGCGCTCGCCGAGCTGACGCCCGACCGCCGCGACTTCGTCATCACCTACGTCGTCGACGAAGGGCCGCGCTATCATTTCGGGACCGTCGCCGCGGAAAGCGCGCTGCGCGATTTCCCGAAGGAGAAGGTGCTGGAGATCGCCAAGATCCAGCCGGGCGGCTGGTTCAACGCGAAAGAGGTCGAGGACGCCGTCACCAACCTCAACGAGGAGGCTGGAAACCTCGGCTACGCCTTCTCCGACATCAACCCGTCCTATCAGCGCGATGCGGAAAAGAAGGTGATGAACCTGACGCTGCGGGTCGGCGAGACGCCGCGCGTCTATGTCGAGCGGATCGACATCACGGGCAACACCGGCACCCGGGACAAGGTCATCCGGCGCGAGTTCCGACTCAACGAGGGCGACGCCTTCAACGCGCAGAAGGTCAAGCGCAGCCGCGACCGGATCCAGAGCCTCGGCTTCTTCCAGGAGAATCTGGAGATCAAGCAGTCTGAAGGATCCACTCCCGACCGCGTGGTCCTCGGAGTCAACGTCGAGGAAAAGCCGACGGGGCAGCTGGAGCTTTCAGGCGGCTATTCGAGCCTTGAGCGGTTCGTCGTCCAGCTCGGCATTTCGCAGAACAATTTCATGGGCAAGGGCCAGGGGCTCGACGCCTCGGTGAACTGGTCGCGCTATTCGAAATCGATCCAGGCAGGCTTCACCGACCCGTATTTCCTCGACAAGCCAATCCTGTTCGGCGGGCAGATTTTCCGGCGCGATTACAGCAGCTTCAACTATATCGGTAACGAACGGAACACGACCTACAACCAGGTCAGCACGGGCGGCGGCCTGCGCCTTGGCTTCCCGCTTTCGGAATATTGGAACCTCGGCACGCGCTACACGCTGAGCCGCGACAAGATCACCCTGGATCAGAGCAGCTTCTATACCGATCCGGACGGGACGGGCCCGGAGCCGGCGCGCTGCGATCCGCTCAAGGCGGGGACCTATTTGTGCGACGAAGTCGGCAAAAGGCTGACTTCGCTGATCGGCGTTTCGACCCTGTACGACGACACGGACGGAATCCACCCGACGCGCGGTCAGCAACTCACGTTCTCCGAGGATTTCGCGGGCCTCGGCGGCGACGTGCGCTACCTGCGCACGCAGGGCTATGCGACCAAGTACAAGAGCTTCGGAAGCTGGATCCTCTCGCTCCACGCCGAGGGCGGCTACATCAAGGCGCTCCAGGAAGCGCCGGGGCCGGGCAGGGACCCGGTTCGGCTGACGGATCGCTTCTTCGGGACGCAGATCAGGGGCTTCGATATCCGTGGGATCGGTCCGCGCGTAGTCCGCGTGCCGTATGACGCGGAGGGCAACGTCGGTGAGATCGACGTCAACAAGAATTTCAACGACGCGATCGGCGGCAAGGCCTTCTACCTCGCGCGCGCCGAGGTCGAGGTTCCGGTGAGCTCGAGCGTCAGGAGCCTCGGCCTCAGGCCCTCGGTCTATGTCGATGCCGGATCGCTGTGGAACATCACCAAGCCGCTCCTCACCGACATCGTCGCTTTCTGCACGCCCAAGACCGGGACCACCGGGAACTCCTATACGAGCATGTCGCCCAACTGCACCACGAACTCCACCGGCGGGCCGCTCCCCACCGGCGTCGATCCGACGAAATTCGATGCGGCGCCGGGCTTCAAGGAGCTGTTCCTCGGCAACTCGCCCAAGCCGCGCATCTCCGTCGGCATCGGGGTCAACTGGATTTCGCCGTTCGGACCGCTTCGTCTCGATTTCGCCAAAGCCCTGGTTTTCCAAAAGGGCGACGATCCCAAGCTCTTCACCTTCAACGTAGGAACCGCATTCTGATGAAGACTCTGCTCGTTTCGGCGGCCTTTGCCGCCGCTCTGCTTGCGCCCGCCGCCGCGCGTGCGCAGGCCGTTCCCGCCGCCATCGTTGCCGTGGTCGACCTCGACCGGGTGACCTCGGAGTGCAACGCCTGCAAGACGGCCTCGGCCGCGCTCAAGTCGCAGGTCAGCACGTTCGAGAGCCGCCGCAACAGCCTCGCTACCTCGCTCCAGACCGAACAGAAGTCGATCCAGACGGCGATCGACGCGCTGAAGGGCAAGGAGCCGGATGCGGCGCTCCAGGCACGCGTCAAGGCGTTCCAGACCAAGGCGCAGTCGAGCGAGCAGGAGCTCGCCGGCCAGCAGAGCCAGATCCAGCGCAACCAGGCCTACATCCAGAAGCAGATCCAGGATAAGCTCAACCCGATCTACCAGCAGGTGATGACCCGCCGCGGCGCGAACATCCTGATGGAAGTCGGAGCGACGCTTGCGACAGCGACCAGCGTCGACGTTACCAACGACGTCCTCGGTGCGCTCAACACCGCGCTGCCTTCGATCAGCACGACGGCGCCCGCTTCGCAGCAGCCGCAGGGCCGCTAAGCCCGTATGACGGAAGCGAGCGGCAGCGCGCCCCCCGCCTCGTCCGGCGCTCCGCTGGACATCAAGCGGGTGATGGCGGCGCTGCCGCATCGCTACCCGATGCTTCTCGTCGACCGCGTCGAGAGCCTCGACCCCGACAAGGGGATCGTTGCGATCAAGGCGGTGACGATCAACGAAGAGTATTTCCAGGGGCATTTCCCTGGTCGTCCGATCATGCCGGGCGTGCTCCAGGTCGAGGCTCTTGCCCAGGCCGCCGGTGTCCTCGCCGTGGAAAGCCTCGGCCTCGCTGGGTCCGGAAAGCTCGTCTATTTCATGTCGATCGACGGCGTGAAATTCCGAAAGCCCGTCGAGCCCGGCGTGCTGCTGCGGCTCGAGGTCGAGTTCCTCCAGAAGCGGTCACGCGTTTGCAAGTTCGCGGGGAGGGCGCTCCTCGATGGTGAAGTCGCCACCGAATGCGAATTCACCGCGATGATCGCGGACCCGCCCGCAGCCTGATCCTCAGCCTCCGCCGAACCGGATGCCCGCAAAGAGGCCGCGCGGATCGGTTCGATAGCGGAAGACGTCCTGATAATGCTGGTTGAGGAGGTTCGAGCCTCGCGCGAACAGCGCGATGCCCGGCCTGACTTCATATGCAACGCGGGCATCAGCCAGCCAGTAGGCCCCGAGCGTGACGCGATCGAACGGGAACGTGTCGCGATTGTCGAAATGGTCGCCCACATAGGCGATCGAACCACCGTAGCTGAAGCGGCCCGATGCGCCGTCGATGGCGATCGAGGCGCTGTGCTTCGGCCTGCGCGCCTCCGCGACTTGCTCATTGGGTGCATCGCCCGGCTGCGTCGCCTTGAGATAAGCATAGTTGGCCGAGAGCCGCAGTCCCTTCGCCGGCCTCCAGCCAAGTGTCGCTTCGATGCCGTCCCGTTTGCTCTTGCCGGTAGCGTTCAGGACGCTGGTGAAGGTGTCATTGTTGACGATTTCGTCATACAAACGCTGACGGTAACCGGTCAGCGACGCGTCGAATTGGCCGCTACGATAGCGGACCGCAAGTTCGAACCCGCGCGAGCTTTCAGGCTTAAGGCCTGGATTTCCGACAAAACTTCCCGGGAAGAAGCCATAGAGGTCGAAAAAGGTCGGCTGCGCGATCCCTTCGGCGTAGGAACCGGCGAGCGAAAATCCGTGGCCAAGGCGGCCAAGCACGGAAGCGCGCACATTCGTCGAATCGCGAAAGCGGTTGAAGAAGTCGTGGCGCACGGCGAGGTCACCGGTCACCCGGTCGGTGTCGCCGCGCCACTCGATGGTCACCGAGCCGTGATTGCGAGTCCGGTTCTGGTCGGTGAAGCCGCCGAATGCCGTGTCGCTGGCATGGAATCCTTCGCGCACCGTCTCGGCCGCCGCGATGAGCCGCTGGGCGACGGGGCCCGTGGCGAAGCGCCTTTCCACCTGGATTGAAAGATTTCGTCGAGTACCGCGCGTACCGTTCAGCTCGACGCCGTCGAGGTCATTCTTGTTCGAGGAACCGAGCAGCGACCCCGCGAGCTGCGCACGCCAGGGCGAGGCGTCGCTGCCGACCGCCGCCCAGACCCGGCCCGCTTCGAGGCGATTGCGGCTGCTGTCCAGCGTGTCTTCATGGGCTCCGGTCAATAGATCGAAGCCGTCGAATTCGGATCTGCCGGTGAGAAGCAGGCCGGAGGCGCCGATCTCGATATCGGAACGCGGATGCCACGTTCCCCGGACCCGGCCGGACAGGTTGCGATAGCCGTCCCTGTCGCCGGGTCCTTCGACGCTGTTGATCCCGTTCTCGCGCTGGAAGCCGACGGCGCCGGCGAGGCTTAAGCTATCGTTCGCAACGGCCTCCGAAGTGCTGGCCCGCAACAGCCCGAAAGATCCTGCTTCCGCCTTGGCCCGCAGTCCGGGCGAATCATCCACTCCGTTGACCGCAATCACGCCTCCGATCGCTTCCGAGCCCCACAGCGCCGATTGCGGTCCGCGTACGACCTCGATCCGCGATACCAGGTCGGCATTGAGGATTTCGAAGCGCGGCGTGTCTCCGGAGGCCGGATCGTCGATCTTGATGCCGTCGACGAACAGCATGGTGTGGTTCGCCTCCGCGCCCCGGATGCGCACCTCGGTCAGCGAGCCGTCGGGGCCCGATGTGGTCACCGCTGCGGACGGCGTCAGCCGAAGTAGATTGGCGACGAGTGGCTCATCGAGGCGCTCGATCTCCTCGCGGTCGATGATCGTGACGCTTGCTGCCGTGTCGGCCTCGCTCTCGGGCACGCGCGATGCGGTGATGACGATCTGGCTGGTATCGATTGGCAATGCGGGCATGCTGTCCTCCTGTTGACGAACCTGTCGTCTCAGAGGGCAAAGTCCGCCCACGCTCCCGCGGCTGGTCCCGGCCGGGGATACGGACGACCGGCCAGGGCAGGTTCCCGACTTCCCCCGCTTTCGCGGGGATCACGGTTGCGGGCACAGCGCCGGAATCGCACCGGCTTCCCTTTGAACCGTCCCCGCCACGCCGAAGCATGTGGACGGCACCCTGGTCGCCGGGATGGATTGGACCGCGACCGGCGGGCTGTCAAACGGACCCTTCCGGCGCTATTGAGGCGGCCATGACCAGCAACCATGCCCGTCTTGCCGCGCTCTTTTCCGCGATCGTCGCAGCTGCCGCACTCCGGCTCGTGCCGCACCCTCCGAACTTCTCGCCGATCGACGCCATGGCGCTCTTCAGCGGCGCCTATCTCGGCAGGCGCTGGGTCGCCTTCGCCGCGCCCCTCGCGGCTCTATTTCTCAGCGACCTCGTGCTCGGCTTCTACCACGGCATGGCGACCGTCTATGCGACCGTTGCTCTGGTCGTCGCGATCGGCTGGTCGCTCTCCTCGCGCCGCACGCCGCTGCGCATCGCTGGAGCGGCCGTTGCGGGCTCGGTGACCTTCTTCCTGATCACCAACTTCGGCATGTGGCTGTTCAGCGGCTTCTATCCGCTGACGAGCGCCGGCCTCGCCGCCTGTTACGTCGCCGCGATCCCCTTCTTCCAGAACACGGTCGCGGCCGACCTGTTCTACGCCGCCCTTCTGTTCGGCGGCTTCGCGCTCGCCGAGCATTTCCTCCCGCGGTTGAGGGCAGGGGAGCCTCAGCCGGCCTAAGTTGCAACTTTTCGCCTCTCCCTGTAGAGGCGCCGCTCGTCTTGTCGCCGCTGGTCGGAAACCAGCGGCTAAGCCAAGGAAAAATCAGATGAAGTCCGGTAGCCACCCCGATTATCACATGATCAACGTCGAGATGACCGACGGCACCAAGTTCCAGACGCGTTCGACCTGGGGCAAGGAAGGCGACACGCTGCACCTCGAGATCGATCCCAAGGTCCATCCGGCCTGGGTCGGTGGCACCCGCCAGGTCCAGGAAGGCGGCCAGGTCGCGCGCTTCAACAAGCGCTTCGGCGGGCTCAGCCTCGGAAAAAAATAAGCGTTGATCCGCGAGGCTCCGCGGATCGAGACCGAACGTCTCACCCTGCGCGGCTTTCGCGCGGGAGACCTCGACGCACATGCGGCGACGCTGGGCGACCACGACGTCATGCGCCACATCGGCGGCTCGCCCGTGAACCGCGAGGATTCGTGGCGCCGGCTGCTGATGGGCATCGGGATGTGGGCGACGATCGGAATCGGGCCGTGGGCCGTCGAGCTGAAAAGCGACGGGCGAATGATCGGCCATTGCGGCTTCTTCCAGTTCAACCGCGACATGCAGCCCCTGATCCTCGGCGAGCCCGAGATGGGCTGGATCTTCGATCGCTCGGTGCACGGGCAGGGGATTGCGTTCGAGGCCTGCCAGGCGGCACTTGCATGGGCCGATGAGGCGCTGAAAGCCCAATCCTACCCGGCCATCATCGATTTCGAGAACACGCCCTCGATGAAGCTCGCCGAACGTCTCGGTTTCGTCCGGCAGGATGACGCCGTCTATCGGGGCGAGGGCATCGCCTTCTTCCGGCGGCCGGGCCGCCTCTAGTCACCAGCCTCCGCCGCCTCCTCCACCGCCACCGCCGCCCGACGAGCCGCCACCGCTCGATCCCGGGGATGTGGAAGCGGAGCCGACTGCGCTCGACAGCGACGATCCGACGCTGTCGACGAAGCCGGTTGGATTGCTCCACGGGCTGCTGGAGCCGGAATACCAGGCGAAGCTCTGCTGCCCCTGCGCGGACGCCGCCGCGAGGACGCCCGCGAACCGCTCCGCCCAGCGATTCTCTACCCCGAGCGCGATCGCGAAAGGCAGGTATTTCTCGAAGAGCTCGGGCGTGTCGCGCGGCTGGGTCATCCGGTCGAGCCGCTCGCGCTCGGTGATTGTCAGGTACTGCTTGAACCCCGCGATATGGTCCAGGACCGTTCGGCCCTCCTTGGTCGGCGCTGCGATCCACCAGAAAGCGGAGAGCACGATGGGCGTGGCGAGCAGCGGAAGGGCGAGGGGAAACCACCAGCCGCTGCTCAAAGCGGCATTCAGCACCGGCATGCCGACCGCGAATGCGATCGCGAACGCGGCGACGCTCACCAAACTCACCAGGCACTTGCCGGCGGTGGACTCGTGGAAGGCGAGCCACAGCAAGGCAGCGACGATCAGGCTGCCGATCACGACTCCGATCTGCCACATCACTTCGCCGTAGGTGGCTGCGGCGACCGCGGCGCAGGTCACCCAGAACGAGGCCGCGAAGAGGAGCAGGCCTGCGCCTGCCCAGCCATAGTTTCGCTTGAACAATTTCCCTTCGTACTTGCTCTTCAAAACGTCGCTCAAGGCATTCTTAGCACTCTGGAAAGTCTTATAGTTCGCCTGCTCCATCAGGATCGAATCGCCCGTCTCGCAGATCGCGCTCAGCGCCGCCTGCTCGTCCTGGGGGAGGGGCTCGGCTGACGCTAACCGCTCGAGCCGCACCTTCTTGCTCGAGAGCCAGCCCGGATCCTCCTCGCTCATGCGGATATGCCCGCGCACGCCCATGTCGACCAGCGCTGCGGCGAAGGTGCGGTTGTCGGCGCCCATCCTGGTCACGTAGCGCATCGCCGCCGGGGTGAGGTCATCCGGCGGGGAGAAGATCGGGACGACGGTGCCGGCGCGCGGGTTCCGTCCGGCGCGCTTCCACGCGACATAATAGAAAGCGCATAGGCCGATGAGGCTGAGCAGCCCGAGTAAAGGCGGTCCGTAGTCGGCTACGACCGCCAGCGAGCGGCTGGCCGATGAAGGTTCGGCCACCACGCCCTTCGGAAAGGCCGCAGCGACGGTCAGTCCCTCGTAGGAGCCGAGCGACTGAGTCGTTCGGAATGTGATCGCGCCCGGCTTCTCATCCACAACTTCGGCGTTCGTCGCGGTCGCGCCTTCCGGCCCCGTGTAGACGTGCCGCTGTCCGAACCGCACCGGCTCGGGCAGGCGGATGCGCGCCTCGGCGACGTCGATCGGGAAGATCCACTTCGTGCCCGTCGCGTTCCAGTAAAGCTCGTCGAAGTCCCGGAAGCGGCCGATCAGGCGCGTCGCGCGGTATCGGATTACATATTCGTGCTCGCCTTCCGGTACCTCGACATCGGCATCGCCAAGCTTGATCCGGATGCCGTTGCCGGCTGGCGAAACCGACGCCTTGACCGGACTCCCGTCCAGGGTCGCGCCGTGCAGGGTGAAGCCGACGTGGAACTGCGTTCCGTGATCCCCACGGTAGCGCGTCGGGAAGTCGCGATAGATGCCGTGGACGATGCGGATATGCTCAGCACGGACGTCGATCGTTTCCGTGACCTCGATCGCGCTGTCCTTCTGGACCTGGACGTCGCTGACGTAGCGGAGGATGCGCTCGTCGGCATTCGCTGCTGCGGGCGTGAGGAGAGCCAGGGCAGCAGCCATCGCGGCCCAGAGAAAACGCATTTCAGGCCGCCGGACGGGCGAACGACACCTTGGGTGCGCTTTGGATCGCCGGGTCCTCGTCCTGATAGAAGGGCTCTTCGGTGAAGCCCATCGGACGCGCGATCAGCGTGGGCGGGAAGCTCTGGACGGTCGAATTGAGGTCGCGGACGGTGGCGTTGTAGTAGCGCCGGGCCCCCTGGAGCTCGGTCTCGATGTTTGCCAGCTGGTCTTGCAGCTGGAGGAAGTTGGTGTTGGCCTTGAGCTCGGGATAAGCCTCGGCGACCGCGAAAAGGCGTCCGAGCAAGCCCGTCATCTGCGCGTCGGCCTGGGCGGTCGCAGCGACCCCGCCGGCGCTCATCGTCGCGGCCCGCGCCTTCGAGACTTCTTCGAACACCTCGCGCTCGTGCGCCGCATAGCCCTGCACGCTCTCGACGAGGTTGGGGATCAGATCGGCGCGCCGCCGTAGCTGCACGGTGATGCCGCTGAAGCCTTCCTTGACCAGCGCGCGAAGCCGGACCAGCCGGTTGTAGATGCCGATGAAATAAAGCAGCGCCAGGACAGCGACGCCAAGGACGATCCAGCCGATCATGCTCGTTTCCCCCCGATGGTCCGGCGCCGAACATAGGAACGATTGTTATGGCCGCCTAGTGGCCGTCACGGTGAAGCCGGGGTGAAGGAACGTTCCTGCAACGATTGCGTTGGCGGAGCCGAAATAGCGAGAGGAGGAAGGTGCATGAAACATGTTCTGCTTGGTATCGCGGCGACCGTAGTTCTTGCGGGCTGCGCGACGACGCCGAAGATGCAGACCTGTCCGGACGGGTCGCAAGTCGCTGCCGATGCGCCGTGTCCGCCGCCTCCAGCGGCCGAACCGCCGCCTCCGCCGCCGCCTCCGCCACCCCCGCCAATGACCGCATGCCCTGACGGAACCCAGGTTCCCGCGGGCTCGCCGTGCCCGATGGCGCCTCCGCCGCCGAGCTCCGCCGGCGAGCACGGCTAAGAACGGCTCGGTTCTCGCGGCGCGGGGTCTGAACGACTCCGTGCCGCGAGCCCTAACAAATCAGAAGGCGCTGAGCCCCGTGATCGCGCGGCCCATGATCAGCGCATGGACGTCGTGCGTCCCCTCATAGGTGTTGACCGTCTCGAGGTTCGCGGCGTGGCGCATCACCTGGAACTCGGCCGAGATTCCGTTGCCCCCGTGCATGTCGCGCGCGATCCGGGCGATGTCGAGCGCCTTGCCGCAATTGTTGCGCTTGATGAGGCTAATGGTCTCGGGGACCAGCTGTCCGTCGTCCAGGCGCCGTCCGACCCGAAGCGCCGCCTGCAACCCGAGCGTGATCTCGGTCACCATGTTCGCGAGCTTGAGCTGGACGAGCTGGTTGGAGGCGAGGGGCCTCCCGAACTGCTTGCGGTCGAGCGTGTACTGGCGCGCGGCGCGGTAGCAGGCTTCCGCCGCGCCCATCGAGCCCCACGCGATCCCATAGCGCGCGCGGTTCAGGCAGCCGAACGGGCCCTTGAGGCCCTGCACATTCGGGAGGAGGGCATCCTCGCCGACTTCGACTCCGTCCATCACCACCTCGCCGGTGATCGAGGCACGCAGGCTGAGCTTCTCCTTAATCTTCGGGGCGGAGAGGCCGGCCATGCCCTTGTCCAGAACGAAGCCGCGGATCTTCCCGTCATGGGCGTCCGACTTGGCCCAGACCACGAAGACATCGGCGATCGGTGAATTGGTGATCCACATCTTGGTCCCGGAGAGGACGTAGCCGCCCTGCACCTTTTGGGCGCGCGTGCGCATGCTTCCGGGGTCGGAGCCGGCGTCGGGCTCGGTGAGGCCGAAGCAGCCGACCCATTCGCCGGTTGCGAGCTTCGGCAAGTACTTCTGCCTCTGCTCCTCCGAGCCGTAGGCGTGGATCGGATACATGACGAGGCTCGACTGGACCGACATCGCCGAGCGGTAGCCGCTGTCCACGCGCTCGACCGCACGTGCAATCAGGCCGTAGCTGACATAGCCCAGGCCCGCTCCGCCATATTCGGGCGGGATCGTCGCGCCGAGCAGCCCCAGCTCGCCCATTTCGCTCAGGATTTCGCGGTCGAACCGCTCGTCCATATAGGCCGAGGTGACGCGCGGCTGCAGCTTCTCCTGCGCATAGCCCTCGGCCGTGTCGCGCACGAGCCGCTCCTCGTCGGTCAGTTGATGATCGAGGTCGAACGGATCGGACCAGTCGAACGGCAGGATTGCAGGCTCGGCCACTTGTGCTCCCAAGGATGCGGAAAAGTCGCGGCTCCTTAGCCGGAGCGCCCGGCCTCCGCCAGCCCGGTCACTTGCCTGTGCCAGCCGAACCGCGCCCGAAGCTGCGCTTCAGCGTGATCTGGAAAGCCCTGTGGATGTTCCGTTCGCGGTCTTCGATGAACTTCGGGTCCGGGACGGTGCGGTTGGGCCGGTACAGCACGCGGTGCGCCGTCGCGTCGGTGTCGAAGATATTGTCGGCATCGAAGCGGATCGTCGTGCGCGAATCCGGCCGAAACTCGATGAACGCCGTCCCGTAAGGGCCGCCGTTCCAGTTGCTGTAAATCTCGTCCGTCCGGAACAGATAGAACCGGTCGCGGTCCTGGACTGCGATCCCGTAGGAAAAGGCGCCCTTGTCGCGGCGAAGCTCGCTGTTCCATTCGAAGGACGGCCAATAATCGGTCCAGCGGCGCTGTGTGTGCCAGATCGGGTCTTCGACGCGGGTCCTCTGCAATGTCAGCTGGGTTTTCCAGCGCACGCCGGAGAGGCCGAACTTGGAAAGCGGGGCGTCAAGCGTGAGGTTGGTGAAAACGCGGCGGCCAGTCCCGATGTTACCGGGCGCGTCGAATCCTTCGTCCGTGAGGATTCGGTCCTGCAGCAGCTGCACGAGATCGTAACCGAGCTCGACCTTGACCAATCCGTCGCCAAGGATCGGTTTTTCGGCGAGGAAGCGTGCTTCCCACGCCCGCTGCGGCTCGAGATCGGCATTCCCGCCGTTCACGCGGTCGGTCGAGAGTTCAGCCGAGCTGATGAAATCGTAGAAATCGAGCTGCGCCACCGTGCGCCGGAGGCTCGCCTGGGTATGCCAGCCGTTGCCCGGGCGCCAGTCCAGAGTGACGCTCGGCTTCAGGAACTTGAGCGAGCGGTCGGCTGTCGCGTCGCCGCGGACCTTCAGCTTCGAAGCTTCGTAGCGAAGACCGAGGTCGAGCCGGACGGTCTTCGACAAGGACCGGCCGGCGTTTACGTAGGCTTCGCCGCGGATCTCCGACACGGTCGCATCGTCGATCGGAAGGTCGATGCGGATCCGCCCCCCGCTATCGTCGAGGAGGAACAGGTCGAGGTTGTCCTCGAGCTTGTTGTAGGCGACCTCGAGCCCGCTCTCGAACGCGAAGCCGAGGAGCTTCGGCTGCGAGTAGCTAGCGCGGCCGATCGTCTCCTGGAGCTTCGCCTTGTCGATCTGCTCGAAGCCGCCGACGGTCTCGGTGCCGCCGAGATTGCGGACGTAGGACGCGTCGAAATTGTCCTTCTTGCGGCGGGTCGCGAGGCCGACGAACTTGATCGCACCGTTGCCGAGCGGCTTGGAAATATCGCCGCCGAGCTCAATGACAGGCGTCTTGTAATCCTCGATCAGCTGGTCGTCCCGCTCCGGACCGCCGACGGGCGTGACGTGGTTCGCCTGCTTGAGGAAGAAGGTGCTCGGGCCCCAGCGGGCGTTCAGGTGAATGGCGTCGTCGTTGCCATGTTCGAGCGCCCAGCTTCCCGAGATGAAGGGGTCGTGCTCGCGGATGGTGTTGATCTTGCGTCGGTGCTCGAGGAGGTCCCCGGTCGCTGCGTCGTAGAGGTCGTCGGTGCCTTCCTCGGTGCGATCGTTCCTTTGCGTTCCGGCCGAGACGTTGAAGCTCGAATCGTCGCGTTTGAGAAGCGCTGTCACCTCACCGTTCGGCGTTACGTGACCGGTGAAATCGCGATTGGCGGACGCGGTGATCTCCCCATCGAAGCCGGCTGCGGCCGAGAGGACGATGTTGAGCACCTGGCCCTTGGCCGCATAATCGGCGCCATAGAGCGCTCCGGAGCCAACCTCGACGCGCAACACCCGGCTGGCTGGAATACGGCTGAGCAGCGCCTCGAGCGATTCCGACTTGGAGCTTGGGCGGGCGCCGTTGATGACGACGTTGCCGACGGCGCCGGCGAAGCCCCGCACGTCGCTGTTGCCGAGGTCGAGCTGGAATCCCGGCACGTGCTGGACGATGTCGAGTGCCGTTCTTGGCGCGAACTGGGCGAAGAAGGCCGCGTCGTATGCGTTGGTCCGGCTGACCTGCGCCGGGGCCGCCTGCGGCGGGTCGCCACCGGCAGGCTGCGCGGCGTGGGCCGAGGTCCCGAGCGCGACCGCTGCGAGGGCCGTTCCACCGAATACGAATCCACGCAAGCGCTGCTCCCCTGTACTATCCGCTTAGGACGCTGGTCCGCCCTCCCGGCGCTCGCCAGCCTAGTTCGACCAATCGACAGACGTTTCGGCTGGCGGGTCCGTCATTCCGACCGCCAGCGAGCCGAGGGTCAGTGATCCGTCACCGCTTTGATCTCCACCAGCTTGTGAACCGGCGGCAGTCCGTTATCGACCGCGGCGATGCGCTGCACGAACTCCGGAGTGATGTTCAGCGCTTTGAGTTGCACCAGCTGGTCGACCGGCAGATGCCGGTAGCCGAGCCGGTCGAAGCTCGCGATGAAGTCCGGCGTGATGTCGAGCGCCTTCAGTTGCACGAGCTCGTCGGCCGGAAGGTCGGCATAGCCAATGCGCACGAAGCTCGCGATCCAGGCCGGGGTGATGTCCAGCGCCTTGAACTGGATCAGCGTGTCGATCGAGCGGGGCCGATAGCCGGCGCGCGCCATTTCGCTGATGTAGGCGCCGTTCACGCCAAGCGCGGAAAGCGCCATCAGATCGTCGATCGAAGGCGTGGGATAATGGGCCGCGGAAACGGCGTCGATGACGTCGCGCCGGGCGTTGACCGCCATCAGCCCGAATGCCTGCTCCCTGGTCGGGTGGCCGATCCCGCGGCTCTCGAGGAGGCGGGTGAAGCCGGCGTTGGCGGAGAAGCTGCAGGTTCCGGCCGCATGGCTGTCGCCGCCATGGCCCGAGCAGTCGAGCCGTCCGGCCTCGCGGATCAGGGCAAAGCGGAGCGGACGGCTACCGGCGCCACGAAACCCCGCAACGTCCAATCCGGTGAGTTCGGACGGGCGAAAGTCGGTCGACCAATTGTCGTGCCCGGGGCCGCGTTCCTCGTTGCGAAACCGAGCCTCGATCCGGTCGCCGCCTCCGCGTTGCGGCTCGAGCGTGAAATGAACCCACTCCGGCGATGCTGCAGTGCAGGCCGAAGAGACGCTGATGAAGGCGAAAAGCAGGGCACCGATAAGAGCATAAATGCGGTTCATGGCCGGTCTCCTTTCAATGTCGTCGGGCAAGGTTCGCCCGTCCGCCTGAGTTCAGGCGTTCGAAATTCGGCAATCGGGATCAGGTCAGCGGGTCAGGCGAAGCGCCCGGTCAGGGGTCGCGCTCGCTCGCGCGCAATTCCTCGGGCGTGATTCCCAGCGTCTTCACCTGGACCAGCTGGTCGACGTCGAGGTGTGCGAACCCAGCCCGGCGGTAGCGTTCCACATCGGCGGGCATGACACCGACGGCTTTCAGCTCGGTAAGCTGCGTGAGGGAAAGCCGCGGGTAGCCGACCGCTCCCATGGCGCGGATGTAACTGGTCCGAACGCCCACGGCGTACGCGCCCGTGATGTCGTCGGCGTCGACATTGCGGTAACCTTGCCGCGCCAGCTCCTGGATGAAGTCGGGAGTTACGCCGACGCTCTTCAGTCCGACCAGGTCCTCGCTCGTCAGGTTCAGTTGCGGAAGCGCTGATTTCATGGCCGCTACATATTCGGGCGTCACTCCCGCCGCTTTCAGCTCGATCGCACGGTCGATGGCGCTCCGACGGGTTCGCGAGACCGGCGGAGCCGGCGGAACCGGAGGTGCGGGCGGCGCTGCGATCGCGGCCGCAAGGCCCGGGATCCCGCGCGCGTCGGCAAATTCCACGACACCGCCGTCGGGGCCGGTCATGACCGCCCGTCTGCGCCCGTGCGAGTCGGCGGGATAAACTTCGACCACGCCGCCCGACGGGCCGACCAGCCGCACCTTTCCGTTCGCCTGGGTGGTCACGGTGGCGCCGCTCGCAGCCGTGGCGACGGTCACTCCGTTCCTGCTGACGATCTTCGATCCGTCGGGTGAGATAGCCTTGAAGTCCCCTCCCGTGACCGGGCCAATCGCGGCGGCCGCGGTGGCGACGGAGGTCGATACGCCGCTCGCAATGATGTGCCCGAGGTCGGCGGGAGTGTTCCTCGCGCCGGGATAATAGGCCGAGCCGCTCGCAGCGACCGCCCCGTGAGGAGCCTTCGCGCCGTTCGCTGCGCCGGCGGGCGTGAATGTCACCGCGGCGAGCGGGGCGGCGACGAGGACCGCGCCGACGAAGACGCCGACCGCGAAGCTGCGTGCGACGGGGCCGCGAACCGACTTGCCGTCGAGCACCCGCGCGACGCGACGTGCGAGCGAGCTCTTCGAAGGCGCGACTCCGTGCGCCCCAAGCAGAAGGCCCGGACATTCGTGACGCGCGACCCCGACGAGCAGCTGGGCGTAATCCGTGTCCGGAATGTCGGCGCCGAGCACCGCGTCGTCGGCCGCTTCCTCGCGAAGCTGGTGCGCTTCGCGGGCGAGCAGCCAGACGAACGGGTTGAACCAGAAGAGCGCGGTTGCGATGCGCGCGAGCAGAAGCTTCGCCCAGTCCATGCGGGCGACGTGCGCGAGCTCATGGGCGATGATCGCCTCGGCCTCACCCGATGCCTCGACGGCACGGGTGTTGAGCAGGATCACCGGGCGCATCAGCCCCCAGCTGATCGGCGACGCGAGCGCGTTGCTGGTGAGCAGCGCGGTGCCGTGCTTGAACCCCATGCGCCGCTGTGCGCGGGCAAGCGCGGTCAGCCAGTGGCCGTCGACCAGCACCTCGGCGCGGGCGCGCAAAGCGATCAGGCGCGCGAGCGCAAGGAAGGTGATGAAGAGCAGGATCGCGGCGGGAACGGCATAGATGGCCGACGCCGCGGCGGCCTTGCTGAGCGCCGGCCTGGAGACAGGCTGAGCAGCGACTGGCGCGGTGACCGGCTTGGTGAAAGCGACTTGCGCAGTCGGCGCGACGGGGGCGGACTCTACAGCCGAGGCCTGGCCCATCAGGGCAGGGGCCTCGACGCTCCAGCTCGGCAGTACGAGCGGCGCGAAGGCCATGATGATGAGCGCGAGAAGCCCGATATGCGCGACCCACGACCGCTCCGCGGCCGAGCGGCGCCTCATCAGTTGAAGCAGCCCGAGCGTCAGCCCGGCGACGAGCAGCGACTTAAGAGCGATTGCGATCAGGACGGACATCACTTGCCCCCTTTGGCCTCGCGTGCGCGGGCGATCATCTGTTCGAGCTCGTCGAGCTCATTGTCGCCGAGCTTTTCCGACATTCCGAGCAAGGCGCTTGCGGCGCTCGCGGGCGAACCGTTGAAGAAAACGCGGACGATCTCGCTCAGCGCGGACTTCTTCGCGGCCGTCTCGGAGACCGCAGGGCTGTAGAGGAAGCCGCGCTCCGATTCGCTGCGTTGGACATAGCCTTTGTCTTCGAGCCGCTTGAGCATCGCCCGAACCGCGGATCCGCTCAGCTGGTCGGGCAAAGCGTCGCAAATCTCGGCGACGAGCACCGGTCCGCGCTCGTAGAGGATATCGACGATCTGCCGTTCGCGGGGCGGAAGCTTGCTGAGCATGTTCAAATCCTGTTCCCAAGCGGCAGACTCGCCGCGCTACATTTGTAGAGTGCTACATTTGTAGCGGCTTTGCAAGCCCAATGTTTAGCAAGGCTTTTCCGACGGGGCAGGGCCTTTCGACCAATGGACCGGCAGCGATCGCGGAAGGCGGGCTTGCGTCCATCGCCCGGCCAGTGGATCAGGTGCCGATCAGTGGGGGATCGGCTTGTGTATTATGCGCTGACTCGACGCGAGCAATTGCTCCAGCATTTTCCGAAGGGCGGTGTGGGGGTCGAGATCGGCGTCGCCGAGGGCAATTATTCGGCGCTGATCCTCGAGGCCGCACAGCCGCGCGAGCTGCACCTGATCGATCCGTGGAGCCATCTCGAAGAGGGCTCGGACCTGCTCGGGGCATCGGCTATGCTCGCGGGAATCGAAGGTCCGCAATTCGAAGCGCCGCCGGAGAACAAGGGCGGGGACGAGCAATTCGCCGCAATCACCGCCCGCTTCCAGGGCGACCAGCGCGTCCGGCTGCACCGCCAATATTCCTACAAGGCTGCCGCAGGCTTCGCCGACGGCTATTTCGACTTCGCCTATCTCGACGGCAATCACCAATATGAGTTCGTGCTTCGCGACCTCCAGGACTTCGCCGCCAAGCTGAAGCCCGGGGGTCTGCTGTTCGGCCACGATTTCTTCGAGGATGCCTTTGCCCGCGACGAACATTACGGGGTGATCGATGCGGTCAACACGTTCCTCAAGCGCTCGGACTTTCGCTTCCTTCTGCTGACCTCGGAGCCGTTTCCGACCTATTGCCTCGCGCGGCGCCTCGACGGTTTCGCCGGAGAGTTCCTGCGCGGCGTGTTCGAAAGCGATGCCGAGCTGATCGAGCTGCCCGACAGCTTCGCCAGCAGCTATCGCGAGAAGACCTATCCGCGGCGCGATGGCTCCGCCAAGCGCGTGCCGAGCTTCATCAGCGCGTCGCAGTTCCTGCTGCCCTGAGTGCCGCCTATTGCAGCCCGGCGAGCTGCGTCTGCGCGCCGGGTTTGAGGTAGGCGATGGTGATCGGCACCGGACGGGGCAGCGCAACCTGCTGCTCGGGCACCGAAGCTGCAGGCGGATCCCTGCCGAGGAGCCACTGGGCCAGCCTCTGCGCATCCTCGAGGCGGACGCAGCCATGGCTGAGCGCGCGCTGGTCCTGCGCGAACAGCTCCTTTTTCGGAGTATCGTGGAGATAGATCCCGTCGCTGTACGGGATGTCGAACTTGAACCGGCCCAGGGAGTTGGCAGGGCCGGGCTTCTGCCGGACCTTCACCGTCGCCGTCCCGGCCGCGACGCCTTTCCAGTCGACCTCGGCAGGCGAGAGCGGCTGCGGATTGGCGAAGCTCGAAACCACTTCATAGCCCTGCCTGTTGAGGTAGGCTTCACCTTCCTTGAGCACGCGCGGAGCGATGACCGCTTTCGCGACCTCGCGGGTGACGTGCCAATAGGGGTTCAGAGTCTCGTAATTGATGGAGCTCTTCAGCTCCGGCGTCGGCGTCTCCGGCGCGCCCACGATCACCCGCATCGAATCCTGAACGCGGCCGTCCTCGATCATGTACAGCCGCGCGGACGCGGCATCGACCAGGACGAAACGCCCACGGCTCGGGATCTGGGCGCCGGACATCGAATCGACATACAGCTGCGGAGCGACGCTGCCCGCGATCGGTCCTAGGGCGGGATAGAAATAGGCCAGTCCCAAGCCGCCGCCGGCGAGCGCAAGAACAGCCGCGCCGGCGATGACATACCTGCGGCTGCTGGACCTGATCGCGCTCATCGGTGCTGCCCCCGTTGAATTGGCGTTTTACGACGAAAAGCCGCGTCGCGCGAGTCGGATCGCTGGCGGATGGGGTGGGATTCGAACCCACGGACGCTTGCACGTCGCCGGTTTTCAAGACCGGTGCCTTAAACCACTCGGCCACCCATCCCGCGTGGCTTTCGATATCGTCTGGAGCGGCGGGCTGTGCAAGGCGCGGGATGAACCAAGCTGGCCGGATGGGGGTTCTGACCTCTAGCCTCGGAAGTAGGGAGGACGCGTAATTGTCGGGGATCAGCAGTTGGTTATGGGTTGCCGCGTCGGCGGCGTCGATCGGGTCCGCGACGCCGGTCGGGACGAAGCCGGCAGGCCTTGCGCCTGAAGTCGCGGCGTCGGCCGCCGCTGCACAATACTCCGGCTACAGCTGGGAAACCTACAAGGTGCGCCTGGCCGCGCTCGCACGGCTGCAGGGCGTGCGTGAGGCGACCATCCAGGCCTATGTCCCGGGCCTCGACAAGAACGACCGCGTGATCGAGCTCGAGCGGACCGAACCGCAGGCGCATTCTTCGGGCGGCGTCGTCGGAGCGCTGTCGCCTTACCTTCGCCGTCACGTCAGCCGCTCGCTGATCTCGCGCGGGCAATCGAATTATCGCGACCATTATTCCAGCCTCACGCGTCTCGAAGCGCGCTACGGCGTCGATCCCGCGGTCCTGATGTCGATCTGGGGGATGGAGACGAGCTACGGCACCGTCACCGGCAGCACGGACCTTCTCAACGCGCTCGCCAGCCTCGGTTATTACGGTCGCCGCCGCGCGATGTTCGAGGACGAGTTCGTAGCTGCGCTCAAGCTGATCGATCTCGGGGTTCCGCGGCGGCAGCTGAAAGGCAGCTGGGCCGGCGCCACCGGCTATCCGCAATTCATGCCCTCGGTCGCCTTGCGCCTGCGCGCCGACGGCGACGGGGACGGATATGCCGACATCTGGGACAATGAGCTCGATGGCCTCGCCTCGATCGCGACCTATCTGCGCGATGCGGGCTGGAAGCCGAACATCGCCTGGGGGATCCCCGTGCGTACCCCCTCCAACCTCAACCGCCAGGCGATCGTCACGCGAATCACCTCGCCGCGCTGCCCGCAGGTCTATCGCCGGCTGAGCCGCTGGCTCAGCATGCGCGAATGGCGCGCGCTGGGCGTGACTCCCGAGGGCCGGTCGCTTCCCGACAATGAGATGGCGAGCCTGATCGAGCCGGACGGGCCCAACGCTACGGCGTACCTGCTCACCACCAACTATCGCTCGATCCTCGATTACAATTGCTCGAATTTCTACGCGATTTCGGTCGGAGTTCTGGCGGACGAGATTGCGCGGCGATAGACAGGGGTTCCCGCTCGCCTGAATCAAGGATCCAGACCATCCCGATGCCGCGCACCCTGCTTCTCGCCACCGCCGCTTCCGTCCTTCTCGCCAGCGCCGCCCCCGCCAAGGCGCCGCAATTCGATACGCCCGCGAAGGTCGCCTACCTCTACGACCTCAATTCCGGGGCGGTGCTCTATGCCAAGAACGCCGACATGCGCATGCCGCCGGCTTCGCTTGCCAAGATGATGACCGCCGAGGTGGCGTTCGAGCTGATCGACCAGGGCAAGCTGCCGCTCGGCAAGATGTGCACGGTACGGCCCGAGACGTGGCAGAAGTGGCATGGGCCGCAAGCCGGATCGACCATGTTCCTCTCGCCGAACGAGCAGGTCAGCGTCGAGAATTTGCTTCACGGCATCGTCACCTTGTCCGGCAACGACGCGTCGGTCGTGCTCGCCGAGTGCATCGGGGGCACCGAGCAGGCGTTCACCGAGCAGATGAACGCGCTTGCGAAGCGCATCGGGCTCACCAACAGCCATTTCGGGACCGCCAACGGATGGCCGGACGAAGGCGTGACCTACGTCACCGCGCGCGACCTCGCGACCCTGGCGGCGTCCGAGATCACGAACCACTACAAGCTCTATAAGAAGTTCTATTCGCAGCCGAGCTTCAGCTGGGGCAAGACGATGGGCGGTCAGGCCATCTCCCAGGACAACCGCAATCCGATCCTCGGGAAGGTGGCCGGAGCCGACGGGCTCAAGACCGGCCACACGGAGGAGGCGGGCTACGGTTTTACCGGCTCGGCCGAGCAGAACGGGCGCCGGCTGATCGAGGTGCTCGCCGGAATGGACAGCTGGAATCAGCGAGTCCAGGAATCGACCAAGCTGATCCAGTGGGGCTTCAATGCCTGGCAGGACAAGGCTTTGTTCAAGGCCGGGGCGAAGGTCGGCACTGCGCAGGTGCAGCTGGGAAGCGAGAGCGAAGTCCCGCTCGTCGCCGCGCGCGATCTTTCGGTCAGCGTCCCCGCGGCGCTGTCGATCAGCAACCAGCCGATCACGATGAAAATCCGCTATCAAGGGCCGCTCAAGGCCCCGATCGCCAAGGGGCAGGAGGTCGCGCAGCTGGTGATCACCACGGCCGACACACCGCCGCAGATCGTCCCGCTGGTCGCCGGCGAGGATGTCGGCAGCGCAGGTTTCTTCGGACGCATGTGGCTCGGCCTCAAGCAGCTCGTCGGAATGGCGTGAATGGGGCTGTGCTCCTGCGGAGGCAGGAGCCCAGACTCTTCCGTTCTTGGGCTGGACCCCTGCCTACGCAGGGGTACTAGAAGGTTATGCGCGGCAAATTCATCACGCTCGAGGGCGGGGAGGGGGTCGGCAAGTCGACGCAGGTGAAGGCGCTGGCCGAGGCGCTTCGGGCTCGCGGAATCGACGTGCTGGTGACACGCGAGCCCGGCGGGAGCGAAGGTGCGGAGAAGATTCGTGAGCTATTATTGGCCGGATCCGAGGAGAAGTGGGGGGCGCGGGCTGAAGCTCTGCTCTTCGCCGCCGCCCGCGCCGACCACGTGGAGAAAGCGATTGGCCCGGCTCTGGAAAGCGGCCGCTGGGTATTGAGCGACCGCTTCGTCGACAGCTCGCTCGCCTATCAGGGCGGGGCGGGCGGTCTCGGGATCGAGACGGTTCGCGCGATCAACGCCTTCGGAATTGACCAATGCTTCCCGGACCGAACGCTGATCCTCGCTTTGGCTGAGGGAGGCGCAAGAGCCCGCGCCCGCGACAATGAAGAGAGCGACCGGATCGGGGGCCGCCCCGAGGGCTATCACCAAAAAGTCGATCTCGCCTTTCGCCTGATCGCCTCGGAGGAACCGGGCCGCGTCCGTCTCATCGACGCCTCCGGCTCGCCGGAGGAGGTCACGCAGCGCCTGATCGACGCGATCGCGGACCTTCTGCCGTGATCGTCGGGCAGGACAAGGCCGTCGAGGCATTCGCCGCCGCATGGGCCGCGCGAAAGCTCCACCACGCGTGGCTGCTTGCCGGGCCGCGCGGCGTGGGGAAGGCAACTTTCGCCCACGCCGCTGCCCGGCGTGTGCTCGCCGATGCCGCCGGTCCGCCCGTCGGCTATCCCCGCCTGGAAACGCCGGACGATCATCCCATCGTCAGGCTGGTCGAAGCCGGAAGCCACCCGGACATGCGCTGGCTCGAGCGGCTGCCCAGGGAAAAGGGCGACGGCCTCGCGCGCGACATCACGGTCAGGCAGATCCGCCAGCTCGGCGAGTTCATGGGATTGACCGCGGCGCTGTCCCCGTGGCGCGTGGCAGTGATCGACAGCATGGACGAGCTCAACAAGGAAGCGTCAAACGCGCTCCTCAAGATGCTCGAGGAGCCT